>QFCF01000048.1_pt1 | contig 173865 bp, 132 predicted proteins | sample 5346961 | NCBI WGS metagenome assembly QFCF01 (sample SAMN09062253, study PRJNA434731) | Human gut metagenome, whole genome shotgun sequencing project. | reverse complement strand
GGGAAGGGAGGGAAAAGCTTTTCTTCAGAAAAGTTTTCCCTCCCTTCCCCAATGCTTCAAATGAGCTGCTTATGCGCAGTCGTGCTTGTCCCAGGGTTCGCGGTTGTCGCGCTGGATGACGGACTCCATACGGACGAGGGCTTCCTTGAGCTTCTTGATTTCTTCCAGCTTGAGGTTGGGATTCTTCATCACCTGATAGATGATCGCGCCGGTGCAGTCCTCGTCGACGGGCAGGTCGGCGATGGTGGCGATGGTCACGGCGATGTCCTGCGCGTTGACGGCACGTCCGACGATGCCCGCCTTGGGGTTGACGGCAAGCCCGTAGAAGGCCGTGCCGGAAGCGGAAACGACCACGACCAGCGTGCGGCGGTCGGCGGCTTCAAGAGCCGGGGCGAGGGCGTCCGCACCTTCGACGATCACCAGCGCGGCGTCCGCTTCAAACGCGGCTTCGATGCCGGATGCGCTGGCGCAAACCCCGCCGAGGGCGACGGCCAGATCCTTGAGCCCGGCGGCGTCCGCATGGGACAGCACGGCGGCCTTTTTCTTCAGCTTGTCCAGCGCCCCGCCGGAACCGTTGAGATCAAGCGCATCTGCCAACACGAGAAGGGCTTTCTTTTCAGCCATGACGATATTCCTTATTCGACGGGCAGTAACCCGTTGTTGTTTTTTTCCCCTTCCCGCGCGGCAGGAACTCCCTGCCAACCGCGAAAGAGGGGGTATAACATCCCCTTTCCCCGCCCAGCAGGAACTCCCGCCGCGCGGCCTCCCCACAAGTCAAAACGTTTGGGGGGATGAGGGGTGGGGGGCCGGGGGAGGGGAGAAGGAGCCCCTTTCCAAAGGGTCCCTTCTCCCCTCCCCCGGTTTCTTCATTTACTCAGCCTACTTCACCATATTGGGGTCTTCCATGATCTGGTAAATGGGCGCGCCTTCGGCGTCCTCGGGCACCGGGCCGCCGGTCATGTAGCAGAGGGTGGGCACGATGTCCGCCAGCCAGCGCGGGCGGGTGTAACGGTAGCCCTTCCTGATGTTCGGGCCGCGGAACATGAGGAGGTTCTTGAGGCTGCCGCAGCCGGATTCGCCGGTGGGCAGGCCGTAGCCGTGTTCCGCCATGTACTCGGGCTTGAGGACGTACACCACGTCGCCCGCCTGCGCGCCGCCCATGCCGAAGACATGCGCGTCTTCCTTGCGTACCGCGAGGAGCACGGGCCGCTCGCCGGTCTCGGGATGCTTGTAGTCGAGCAGGGCATCGATGATCCGGCCGCGCACCTTCTCGTAATCCTCGGGCTCGACGATGCCGCCGGGATACTTGCCCTTGAGATTCACATACACGAACATGTAACGCTGCGGGACCGCAAGGGATTTGCTCACGTCGAGCACGTAGTTGAAGCCTTCGGTCTCTTCGTAGATGTCCCAGTAGTTCTCGGACTTCTTGGGCTCGTAGGAACACAGGCCCGCTTCCTTGAGGGCGTGGGCGGTGTTCAGGATCGGGCCCATCGGGGTCGCGCCGTGGTCGGAACACACGCACATCAGGGTGTCGTCGCCCATGATGTCCATGAGGCGTCCAAGCAGGCGGTCTTCCACTTCGTAAATGTGGCGCTCCATCTTTTCGGCGCGGGCGCGGATTTCAGGGTCCTTGCTGTCCAGCTCGCTCAGCCAGCCGTGATAGAACCAGTCGATGGGGTGCGAGTGCATGTAGAACAGATCCCAGTCCGGGTTGGCCTTGAGCAGGGACTCGACGGTGTTCCAGAGCCATGCGCTGTGGAACTCCACCAGCTCGCACACGGTATCGGTGTCGATGATGCCGTGCAGGAAGGCCACCAGCCCGATGTCGTTCGCGGTGATGTGCTTGGAAAAGTCAATCTGATCGGCTGCCTCGGGAGGTGCGATGAAACCGATTCGGCCCGCGATGCCGGAGATGTACAGCTTGAATTCCTCGGCGTCGTCGGAGAGCTGCATCAGCTTGCAGCGGAACACGCCCTTTTCGGTGCGCCCGTCGGCCTTGATGGTGAAGTCATGCTGGACCGGCTCGCTCCATTCGCCGAGCCTGATGGTGAAGAACGCCTTCGAGTAGTCCTTTTCGGGGCACAGGGCGATGCGGTCATAGCCGTCGTCGCCGCTTTCCCAGGCGAGGCAATACCACGTCTGGCCTTCGACCGGCTCGACGCATTCCTTGAAGGCCATGTTCACGACCATTTCGAGCGGTTCATCGCACTCGGGCAGGTTCTTCCAGCCCTTGGCGTCGTCGAAGGTCCCCTGAACGCCCATCGGGTAGAATTCCGTGGAGATCACGCTTTCGGAAGCGAGGAATTCCTTGTGTTCGTTGCCGTGCAGGGGCCAGCGGGTTTCGGCGGGCGAGAGGCCCTGACCCATGATCATGACGCCGTTCTTCATGCGGGAAGGCCACGACATGGGGTAGTTGACCACGATGCACTTCTTGCCGTTCTTGTCCCACGCGTCCCAGATGGTTTCGGCGGTCACGATGTCGGAGCCGAACGCCTGCGTGGTTTCCTTGTAATCGAGGCTGCGGCCTTCATGGTAGTAGTAATAGTCCTCCACGCCGTGCGTGCGGGGATAGGCGCCCGTGCAGATGGTCGCCCAGGACGGCGGGGTGACGGTGGGCAGGTTGTAGCCTTCGGGGATGAAGCTGCCTTCGTTCATGAAGGCGCGGAAATGTTCCAGCCCGCCCTGCGCCAGCATGGCTTCCAGACGTTTCGGGATGAGGCAGTCATACCCAATAAGTGCGGCGCGCTTCGCTTTGTCAGCCATCACGGACTCCTTCTGTTGCGGTCAAAGGTTCAGGGCCCCAGACGGCCCGGCGTATCGTTGACAAGGCTATATCAAGATGCGTGCCAGACGTCCTTTTGGGTCCCGGAAAGCCGCGTTGAGGCCGCTTTGCCACTTTTTGGACAATACGCTATGGTGCGCGGGCCCCAAATCGGGGCGAGGAAGGCGACAACCTTGTCATAGAGCTTTCGATCTCGCTGATAACATACTTAAATAACAGCATAGGCAAAGATAAACATTGTTTGTCGCAAATAGCGACAAAAATGTCGTATGCGGACTATATAAAGGCATCTTTCATGCTAATTCAGTGTATTGAAAGAAAATGTTCATTTTGGCACAATCTTGGCAACGCTCTCGGGCAAAACTACGGCCCCGAGTCAGACCGGGCTGAGGAGAGCGCATGAACCAAGCGACAGAGAAAGGCAACGGTATCGATCTGCGTCCCGAGTGGGGGATCTTCATCCCTTCCGTATTGGTCATCATCCTGATCAGCATTCCAGCCGTCCTGTACCCCAAGGCCGCCGAAGAAGTGGTTTCCGCCATCTACCAGCCGTTCGCGGCGAACTTCGGCACGCTCTACCTGTGGATCACGGTGGGGCTGATCATCCTGTGCGTCTATTTCGCATGCAGCCGGTACGGCGACATCAAGTTCGGGGACCCGGACGAGAAGCCGGAATTCTCCCTATCTTCATGGATAGCCATGATCTTCTGTTCCGGGGTGGCCGGGGCGGTCATGTTCTGGTCGATCATCGAGCCCCTGTGGGACATCGTGCAGCCACCGCAATACGCAGCGCCCATGAGCACGCAGGCCTATGACTGGGCCCTCGCCTACCTGCTGCTGCACTGGGGGCCGAACGCGTGGTGCACCTATTTCATCACCGCCCTGCCCATCGCCTACATGTTCCACATCCGCCGCAAGCCCTTCCTGCGCATCAGCTCCGCCGCCGACATGATCATCGGCAAACAGAAGGACGGCCTCCTCGGGCGCTGCGTGGACGTGTTCTTCATCCTCGGCCTGCTGTTCTGTACCGCCGTGACCATGTGCATCTCCCTGCCCACGGTGGAGGCCGCGCTGGCGCGGGTGTTCGGCATCACGCCCTCGTTCGGGCTTGAGATAGCGATCCTGTTCGTGAGCGCCCTGCTGGCCGGCGTCACCGTGTACCTCGGCCTCAAAAAGGGCATCAAGCGGCTCAGCGACATCAACGTGGTCATCGCGCTCGCCATGGTGGCCTACGGCGCGCTGGTCGGCCCCACGTCCTCGCTGTTCGACATCTTCACCAACGCCGTGGGCAAGATGCTCGGCAACTTCTGGAACATGACCTTCTGGACAAACCCGTTCTCCGAAGGCTCCTTCCCGCGCGACTGGACCATCTTCTACGCCCTGTTCTGGGCGGGATACGGGCCGTTCATGGGCCTGTTCATCGCCCGCATCTCACGGGGGCGCACCGTCCGCGAGGTCATCGGCTGGGGGATGTTCGGCACGGTGGCGGGCGGCTTCATGATCCACGGCGTGTTCGGCTCCTATACCCTGTGGGCGCAATACCACGGCATCATCGACGCCGTATCCATCCTCAAGACGCAGGGCGCGCCCGCCGCCATGATGGCCGTCATCGACACGCTGCCGTTCAGCAAGGTCGTCATGCTGATCTACTGCGCCTTCTCCACGATTTTCCTCGCCACCACGGTCAATTCCGGCTGCTACGTGGTCGCCGCCACCGCAACCCGAAGGATGCCCGTGGACGCGGACCCCCACCGCTACCACTGCACGTTCTGGGCCGTGGCGCAGGGCCTGCTGGCGCTCGGGCTGCTGGCAATGGGCGGCCTTGAGGTGGCGAAGATTTTCGGCAACTTCTCCGGCGCGCTCATGGCGCTCCCCTCCCTCCTCCTCACGGCCTGCTGGTTGAAGATCATCCGCGAGGACGGCAAGGACCTGCTGCATACCTACCGGGCCAAGGACTGACGCCCGGCTCAGAGCCAGCTCCAGCGGGCCCCTCCCCCATGCTGCCGGGCATGGGGGAGGGGTTTCGCCCTCCAGAGCACCGCTTTGCCGGGGCTGAACGGCATGTTCCACACACCTCGAAAAATCGCCATCCAACGCCTTCAAGGAGAATGTCCTTTGTCGACGCCGAACTAGGCTTTACGCCGGATTATGGCGGGTTGCGCCCGCCTTTTTGCGGCCTTGCGGCTCCGTTTCAAAACACGTAACGTCATCGCAGGCCGCCTCCGGGGGGGCCGCAGATCCCTTCACGGCTGGCGCGTTGCCAGGCCGGAGAGTCCGGGAGGGCTTTCCGCCTTTCGCGGACAACACAAAGGAGCCCTGATGCGCCGTCGCCTTTGTCCCAAAGAGGCGTTGTTCACGCCGAGCTTTATTGCCGTTTGTTCCGCGAACCTGCTGTTCTTCATCGCCAGCTTCATGATGGTGCCCGTCCTGCCGATCTACTTGCTCGACGGCCTGCACGCCTCCAAATCCGTCGTGGGCATCATCCTCTCCGCGTACATGATCGGCGCGCTGGTCATGCGCCCCCTTTCCGGCTTTCTGGCGGACCAGTTCCCGCGCAAGATACTGTTCCTCGTCTGCGGTATCCTGTTCGCCGCCCAGTTTGAGGGATACCTGCTGTTCAACGCGCTGGCGCTCGTGGGCATCGTCCGGGCACTGCACGGCATGAGCTTCGGCGCGCTTTCCACCTCCGCCGCCACCCTCGCCGTCGACGTCATCCCCATCGCCAAGCTCGGCACGGGCATCGGCCTGTACGGGATGATGGGCTCGCTCGCTATGGCCCTCGGCCCCATGATCGGTATGCTCGTCCTTGAGGCCGGATCATACGACGCCGTGTTCATCACCGCGATGGGCTGCGCGGCGGGCGGCATCCTGCTCGGCCTGCTGGTCAAAAAGCAGCGCGTGACCGCCAGCCGCGGCGAAAAAATCTCGCTGGATCGCTTTTTCCTGAAAAAAGGCACCTATGCCTTCATCGGGCTGGTGCTCATGGCCTTCGTGTACGGGCTGCTCGTCAACTACCTGTCCGTCTTCGCCCGGGAGCGCCACGTCATGGCGAACCCCGGCTACTTCTTCCTGCTCATGTCCCTCGGGCTCATCCTCAGCCGCCTTTTCGCGGGCGGCATGATCGACAAGGGCTACATCGGCCGCCTCATCCTCGGCGGCAAGGGCACCATCCTGCTGGCCTCCCTGCTCTTCCTCTTCGTGCCCACGGAAACCGTGTTCTTCGGCTCAGCCGTGGCCTTCGGGCTCGGCTTCGGGATGATGTCGCCCTCCTACCAGACCCTGTTCATCAACCTTGCCGAACCCACCCGGCGCGGCACGGCCAACGCCACCTACCTCATCGCGTGGGACGTTGGCATCGGCGCGGCCGTGCTCCTCGGCGGGCTCATCGCGGAAATATCCAGCTTCGACGACGCGTTCATCCTCGGCCTGATCATGCTGTTCTTCTCCGCCGTGCTGTATATGAAGGTCATCGGCCCGCAATACGAGAAAAACAGGCTGCGCTGAGAATCCCGTCCCCCGCACGGCCCCCATGAAAAGGGCGGGGCCGCACAGCACCCTTTCCCCCTCGCAAAAAACGGACGCCCCCGCCAATGCGGAGGGCGTCCGTTTTCCGATGTGCCGCCCCGATTCAAAAGAAATCGGGGAATACTGCGAACAGGGATTCGATAAAGTCAAAAATCTTTGAAAATGGGTAGGATGGGCTCCGATCCGGCAGATTTGGGGAAGGGAGGGAAATGCCTTTCCTCAGAAAGGTTTCCCCCTTTCCCTATTTTCCCCGTTTTCCGCGTTAAGGAAGCTGCCCGTGCACGACCCTGTTGTCCACGATGGCCGCGGCGAAGGCGATGCCCTTGAGCCGCCCGGCCGGGGCTTCCAGAATGTCTTCCGAGGGGATCACGAAGTCCGCGACCTTGCCGGGCTCGATGGTGCCCCGCCACGCCTCGCTGTGGCTGAACAGCGCCGCGTAGGAGGTGTAGGCGCGCACGGCCTCCAGCGTGGAGATGCGCTGATCCGGGCCGAGCACCGCGCCGCCCTTGGTTTCGCGGTTCACGGCGGTATGAATGGAGAGCATGGTCATCTGCGGCAGCACCGGCGTGTCGGCGTGGAGCGAGAAAGGCAGCCCCTCCCGCACCGCGCTTCCGGCGGGATCAAGGCGCGCCGCCCGATCCGGGCCGAGGAAGATGTCCCGGTGCCGGTCGCCCCAGTTCCAGACGTGCAGCCCGTAGAACGAGGGCAGGATGCCCGCCTCCTTCATGCGCCGGACGTGTTCGTCGGTCGCCATCTGGCAATGGATGATCAGATGCCGGGCGTCCTTGCGGGGGCAGCGGGCCTGCGCCCGTTCCACCGCCGTGATGATGGTTTCGATGGCCCCGACGCCGTTGCAGTGGATGGAAAGCTGGCGGCCCCGCGAATGCCAGTGGTAGACCATCTCGTCCCAGTAGTCCTGCGTGCCGATGATGCCCGGCCTGAGCGAGGGGTCGAAGAAATACCCTTCGGGGATGGCGGCGGTCCCGGCCTGGATGGAGCCGTCCGCAAGCGTCTTGACCGCCGAGTACTGCACGAAGCGGTTGCCCGGCCCGTCGAGGAGGCCCGTGGGCTCCAGCCTGCGGAAAGGCTGCTCCATCGTCGCCAGATAGACGCGCATGTTCAGCTCGCCGGATTCGTACAGCTGGTTATAGGTGCGGTACACGGTTTCGGCGCTCAGGTTGCCGATGCCCACCGCCGAGTCGTGCGCGGAGGTGAAGCCCTGTGCGTTGTACTCCGCCACGCACTCGCGGACGAGGGCCTTGTGGCGTTCCTGATCCAGCGCGGGCATGAGTTCGCCCATGGCCTTGAAGGCCATCTCTTCCGCGATGTACCCGTTGGGCAGGCCGTCCTTGCCGAGGAACACGTTCACGTCGTCGAAAGGCGCGTCCGGGTTGACGCCGATGCGTTCCAGCGCCTTCGAGTTGGCGTAGCAGGTATGCCCCGAAATGTGGAAGACCAGCACGGGCCGGTCGGGCATCACCGCGTCGAGCTCCCGCTTGGTCGGGCCGCGCCGTTCGGGGATGTCGGTATCGTCGAAATTGTAGACCACGATCCCGTCGCCGTCCCGCACCCGTTCGGCCTGTTTGCGGATCAGGGGGTACACGTCCTCGAGGTGCGCGATGCCCGGACAGCGGCAGTGCGTTTTCCACATGGCGTACAGCGAAGCGTGGCTGTGCGTGTCGATGAAGCCGGGGTAGAGGGACGCGCCCTTGAGGTCGACGGTCCGGCAGCCGGGCCCGGCCAGCGCCGCCAGCCCGTCCTTCGAGCCCACGGCCTCGATGACGTTCCCGGCCACAAGCACCGCCTCGGCGACGGTCCCGGCGGCGTCCATCGTGACGATCCGCCCATTCGTGTACAGCGTCTTTTCAATGCACCGCATAAGGAACTCCTTGAGGATAACACGTGAGAGCCGTTCAAAAAGCCAACACAACGCCGAACCCCCGGGCTTGCGGCTCCGGAGAGCTTGCCGCAAGCGATCCTGAAAGAATAACCACACGGTACACGGCGGAGGCGATGGGCCGCAAGCTGAAAAAGGGCGCGGCGACCTCAGAATGCCAACACGGGAAACGGGCGGGCCCGGCCCCGCATGGCAACGGAACGCACATTCCGTTATCACACGATACGGCATAGTATGCGGAGTAAGGGCCCCCCGGAAGCGTCCTCCCCGCCCCCTTCCGCACTCCCCGCCAGCCGGAATTTTTGCGGGAGGGGCGCCGTACGGCGGATCCGGGGAGGGAGCCTTGAGTTCCTGCCTCCGGGCATCCCCCACCACCACTCATCAGACCAGCCAACCACAACGTGACGCCACGATTCACGACAGGAGAAAACACATGCGCACACTGCTCGCCAACGCAACCGTCATCACCATGAACCCCGCGCGGGACGTCCTGGACACGGACATACTCATCGAAAACGGCGTCATCGCGGACATGGGGCCGGGGCTGGCCGGACGCCCGGAAAACGCCGGCGCGGAACGGGTCGACCTTTCCGGGCGCATCGTCATCCCGGGCCTCATCCAGAGCCATATGCACGTCACGCAGTCGCTGTTCCGGGGGCTGGCCGACGAAATGGAACTCATGGACTGGCTCCAGCGCCGGATCTGGCCCCTCGAAGGCGCGCACACGCCCGAAACCAACGCGGCGGCCGCCCGCCTCGCCGCCGCCGAAGGGCTGCGCAGCGGGGTCACGGCCTTCATCGACATGGGCACGGCCCATTGTCAGGACGCCATTTTCGAAACCATGCGCGACGTGGGGATGCGCGGGCTGTTCGGCAAGTGTATGCTCGATCTGGGCGGCACGGACGTTCCCGCCGCGCTCATGGAGGATACCGAAACCTGCCTCCGCGAAAGCGAACGGCTCATGAACCGCTGGCACATGAGCGCGGGGGGCAGGCTCCGTTACGCCTTCGCGCCGCGCTTCGTGCCCTCGTGCACGGAAACGCTCCTCACGCGCACCCGGGACATGGCGAGGGCCAACGGCGTGCGCCTGCACACCCACGCCTCCGAGAACAAGGGCGAGTGCGCCTATGTGGAAAGCCTCGTCCACATGCGCAACCTCCGCTACCTGCACTCCATCGGCTACACCGGGGAGGACGTGATCCTCGCCCACTGCATCTGGATCGACGACGACGAGATCCGCATCCTCGCGGACACGGGCACCCATGCCGTGCACTGCCCGTCCTCCAATATGAAGCTTGCGTCCGGCATCGCCCGCATCGACGAGATGCTTGCCGCCGGGTGCCGTGTGGCGCTCGGGCTCGACGGGGCCCACAACCATATGGACGCGCTCGTGGAGCTGCGGCAGGCGGGCATCCTCCAGAAGGTGCGCACCAACCGCCCCACGGCCCTGTCACCGCTTCAGGCGCTGGAAATGGCCACCCTCGGCGGTGCGCGGGCTCTGGGGCAGGAGGATGAGCTCGGCTCCCTCGAACCCGGCAAGAAGGCCGACCTTGCCGTCATCAACCCGGACAGGCTGAACATGGCTCCCCGCATCGGGCGCGACCCGGTGGCGCAGGTGGTCTATCAGGCCACGCACGAGAACGTGGAGGCGACCATGGTCGACGGCGTTTTCCTGTACCGGGACGGGAAGTATGCGACCCTCGACCTCGGGGAATGCCTGCGCGACGCGGAAAGCGCCTGCGCCCGGATACTCCGCAGCCCGGACGTCGCGCCGCTGTTCGCGCACTAGCGGGGAGGCCCGTTTTGCCGTCCGTTCGGACGGGTGCCCCATACCCCGGCAGAGGCTCCGCCTCTGCACTCCGCAAGGGGCGCCCCCTGGCCCGGCATGAAGGTTTTGACGTTGGGATATCGCCGGCTCCTTTTCCGAAAGATCCGACAGGAAACCGCCCAAGGAAATCCAGCCGATCCAGCCGAAAGCCCCGCCTCTCGCGGGGTTTTCGCGTTTTCCGGGGAAGGCCGTGGACAAGGAAGCTGTTTTTTCATCAAAAAACAGAGATGGATGGGAAATCCAAAAATATTTTGGGAAAAAAGGAACGCAAGCCTTGTGCCGAGTAATATATTAGTATACTAGTATCTCAACAGTAAGGAACACCAGCATGATCACACTGAATACGAATCCCGGCCTTTTGAGGACGGCTGTTTACGAGCGGATCCTCTCGGATCTCCAGCAGGGGGCCATCGCCCCCGGCGAGACCATCAGCCTCAACAAGCTGGCCGAGACCCTCAATATCAGCAAGACGCCGCTGCGCGACGCCCTGTTGGAACTTCAGGCGGAAGGCTTCGTTACCCTCTATCCGCAGCGCGGGGTCATGGTGAATGCCCTCTCCGAAGAGGAGAAGCGCGAGATTTACGAGGTGTGCGGCGTGCTTGACGGGCAGGTCATCCGCAACGTGTTCCCCCGCGTAACGCCGGAGCACGTTGCCCGCCTGAAGGATCTCAACGCCCGGATGTACCCCGGCACCCAGGACATTTCCAACGACGAGTACAACCGCATCAATCTGGCCTTCCATGAGACGTACCTTGAGCTGGAAACCAGCTCCCTCCTCAAGAAGCTCCTGCGCATCAACCGGCTCCGGCTGTTCCAGTTCTCCCTGAGGGACTGGGGCAAGGCGTTCTGCGCGGTCAACCACGCCGAGCACGACCGGATCATCGAGCTGTTCGAATCCGGAACCGCCGAAGAGCTTTCCCGCTACGTCACGCAGGTCCATTGGTCGTTCAACTGGCAGCAAGGAACCGAGTCATGAGAATCAGAGACATCGCGCGCATCGGCGGATTCCCCTGCGGGGAATACAACGCCGTCACCGACGTCAAGGGCGTGCGCGTGGGGCATTCCACCGTCATCAAGGACGGGGCCGGCCCCGTCGAAGGCATCGCCCGTACGGGCGTCACCGTTGTCCTCCCCGCCGGGGATATCGTGGAAAACGCCATGTATGCCGGTGTGTTCAGCCTGAACGGGAACGGCGAGCTTTCCGGCTGCCACTGGATCGAGGAATCGGGCCTGCTCACCACGCCCATCGCCCTGACCAACACGCACAGCCTCGGCATCGTGCGCGACGCCATGATCGACTATTACGCCCGCCTCCGGAAGACCGACGGCTCCTCGTACTGGATGCTTCCGGTCGTGGGCGAGACGTGGGACGGCTGGCTTTCCGATATCAACGGGATGCACGTGCGGCCCGAGCATTTGTGCGCCGCGCTCGATTCGGCGGCGTCCGGCCCGGTGGCGGAAGGCTGCGTCGGCGGCGGCACCGGCATGATCCTCCATGAATTCAAGGGCGGCATCGGGACCAGCTCCCGCGTGCTTCCCGAGGAGCTCGGCGGCTACACCGTGGGCGTGCTCATCCAGGGCAACTACGGCAAGCGCGAGGATCTGCTCATCAACGGCGTGCCCGTGGGCAGGCATATCCCCACCTCGCGCATCCCCGGCAAGGAACAGGCGCTCCAGCCCACGCCCAAAGAGGACGGCTCGATCATCATCGTCGTCGCCACGGACGCCCCGCTCACCCCGGACCAGTGCAAGCGGCTGGCCCGCCGCGCCGGGCTCGGCCTCGGGCGCACCGGGGGCCTCGCCTTCGACGGATCGGGAGACATTTTCATCGCCTTTTCCACCGCCAACCGGCTTGGCAGCAACGCCGGGGGCGGCCCCCGGGAGCATACCGTGCGCACCCTGTCGCACGGGTGCATGGACCCCCTCTTCAGAGCCACGGTCGAAGCCACGCACGAGGCCATCGTCAACGCCCTGTGCGCGGCGACGGACACGGACGGCATCCTCGGGCGGCGCATGTACGCGCTGCCGCTCGACGAGGTGCGCGGGATCATGCGGCGTTACGAATCCCTCTAGAGGCCGCCGCGCCGCATCCCCCGCAACGGGCGCGGCGGCCCCCTTGTTCCCCTGAAAAGGAATGGGCGAATGTTTTGAAGCGTTTGAAGAGTCAGGTTTTCATCGTGAGACAACCCTCTTGCCGAAAAAAGGACGCCCCGCGAATGGGAAGCGTCCCCCATGAACAAGGAGTTCCTTATGTGGAAGCGCTTTTTAGGCATCATGGCCGCGGCCCTTTGCGTGCTGAACCTGACCGTAGGCAGCGCCTTCTCGGCTGATCTCGTCAAAGTCCCCACCGCGTGGCTGGACGAGCACGAAACCTTCCTGATGTGGTACGCCAAGGAAAAGGGCTGGGACAAGGAAGCCGGGCTCGACATCGAGATGAAGCTGTTCAACTCCGGCCCGGACATCCTCAACGCCCTGCCCGCCGGGGAATGGCGTTTCGCCGCCGTGGGCGCCCTGCCCGCCATGCTCGGCAACCTGCGCTACGGCACCTCCATCATCGCGCAGGCCAACAACGAGGCCGCGCTCTGCACCTCCGTCGTCGTCCGCGCCGACAGCCCCATCGCCAAGGTCAAGGGCTGGAACAAGGACTACCCCGAAGTGTACGGCAGCCCCGAGACCGTGCGCGGCAAGACCTTCCTCGCCACCACGCTGACCTCGTCGCACTATGCCCTCAGCACGTGGCTCCACGTCCTCGGCCTCAAGGACAGCGACGTCGTCATCAAGAACATGGACCAGTCGCAGGTCGTGGGCGCGTTTGAAAACAACATCGGCGACGGCATCGCCATCTGGGCCCCGCACACCTTCATCGTCCAGGAAAAGGGCGGCGTGGTCTTCGCAGGCGACATCGTGCACTGCAAGAAGTCCAACCCCATCGTGCTCATCGCCGACACCAAGTATGCCGAAGCCCATCCGGACGTGGCCGCGAAGTTCCTCAGCGTGTACATGCGCGCCGTGGATCTCATGAAGAATACGCCGCCCAAGCAGTTCGTCGAGGAATACCAGAAGTTCTATCTGGAATTCGTGGGCAAGGAATACAACTACAATCAGGCCCTGCTCGACCTTGAGACGCATCCTCTCAGCAACATCGACGAACAGCTCGCCATCTTCGACGACTCCAAGGGCCCGAGCCAGGCGCAGCTCCACCAGTCCGACATCGCCGCCTTCTTCTCGGGCGTGGGCCGCATCACCGCCGATGAAGCCGCCAAGGTTGCCGACGGCAAGTATGCGACCGACAAGTACCTGAAGCTCTTGAAGGAGCAGCAGAAGTAATTGGGGAGTATAGAGAAATATTGGGGAGGGGAGAGGGAACCTTTCTGGAGAAAGGTTCCCTCTCCCCTCCCCAAACCCCACCCCTCTCTCTCCCAAGACTTTTGCGTTTATCGAATCCTTGTTCGCGGCCTTGCTTCGGCGCGGGTTGCCTTTGGGACAAGACGTATTGCACAGCGGCCTCCGTGCCGGAGAAGCTGGCCCCCGCAGGAAAAACAGCCATGAGCACACCCTTTGCCAGAGGCCCCCTTCTGATCCTTCTGGGGGCCCTGTGTTTCAGCACCACGGGGACCGTCCAGGCCCTGTCCCCGGAAGGGGCGACGCCCTACGTCATCGGCGCGCTGCGTATGCTCGTCGGCGGCCTGGCCCTGCTCCTCTGGTGCGCGTTCCAGGGGGAGCTGCCCCGGTTCTGGCGCTGGCCCATGCGCTGCGTCGTGCCTTCCACCCTCGCCCTGCTCGGCTTCCAATTCTTCTTTTTCCGGGGCGTGCTCGAAGCCGGGGTCGCCGTGGGCACCGTGGTCGCCATTGGCTTCTCGCCCATCGTCGTGGCCCTGCTCGGGTTGATCTTCCTGCGCGAAAAGCCCGCCAAGGCATGGTATCCCGCCACCGGGCTCGCCCTGATCGGTCTGATCCTGCTCAACGCCGACGCCGTGGGCGGGGCCAGCTTCGCGGGCATGGCCTTCCCCCTGCTCGCGGGGTTCTCCTACGCCTGCTATTTCGTGTTCAGCAAGCCGCTGGCCCAGAACGCCGCGCCCGGATCCGTTGATGGTCCTGTGCCTCCTGAGCGGGCTGTGTATGCTGCCCGTCTTCTGGATCTACCCGGCGGCGTGGCTGGCGACGCCCGTGGGCGCGCTCGTGGCCCTGCATCTCGGGGTCGTGACCACGGCCATCGCCTTTTCCCTCACCCTCGCCGGGCTCAAGGTGACGCCCGCCGCCACCGCCTCGACCCTCAGCCTCGCGGAGCCCCTCTCCGCAGCCTGCCTCGGGATCTTCTTTCTCCATGAACCGTTGTCCCTGTCCGCCGCCGTGGGGATCGCCCTCATCTTCGGCAGCGTCCTCATCCTCGTGGCCTGCCCGTCCGGACAGCCTCCCCGTGAGAGCGCCGCGCGGCTCCGTCCGCAAGGCCGATGAGCCCCCTTTTGCCGTGGCGCGGGCGGGTCCCCACGGCGGGGTCGCCCTGATCCCGATTTGCCGGGGCATGGGATGCCCCATGCCGCCGGGCCCGCCCGGGACAGGCACACGCGGTGCACCCCGGTGCCCTCAAATGTTCCTCCCCCACACCGACCGGGAAGGCCCCCCGCCCGGTTGCGCGGGCACCCCGTAGAGCAAGCCTCACAGCCCGCAGCGTTTTTTCCATCGTTTCCCATGTCGAGAGGCCGTCCTTAACCGTATGCCGGGACGGGACGCGCCACGGCTCCACGTACCCTCCGGCTCGCGGCGCACAGGGCCGCGCAAGAACACCCTGAAAGGCCCCGGCTTACATGCCCTAAGCCGTGACTCCGAACTGGCCTGAGCGTTCCGCGCCAGCCCGCCACAAAGACGCCCCTCCATCGTCCGCGCAGGCGGACCCGCCGCGGCACGGCGCCCCGCGCGCCAAAAACCGATTGACGGTGCGCGGGGCGTGGTATAAAACTGACCGGTCAGTTCAATTTCTCCCATAACATGTGAAAATAGTGGCAGTTCAGGGAACCATGCACCACGCGGGAGCCTCTCATGACGACAGACGAAAATCTTTCCATGACCCCGGACAACGACAAGGCTCCGCAGCGGCGCAAACGCCCCCGCAAGGGCCCGATCGTCGGCATCCTGCTTTTGCTGTTCCTGCTCGCGGGGATAGGCGCGGGCGCGTGGTGGTATCTGTTTCTGCGTTTTGAGGAAAGCACGGACGACGCCTATGTCGCCGGCAATGTGCTGCGCATCATGCCGCAGGTGAGCGGCAAGGTCGTCGCCGTGGATGTGGACGACAACGACATGGTCGCCGCCGGGCAGACGCTCGTACGCCTTGATCCCGTGGACGCCCGCCTTGCCTATGAGCGCTCCCTCGTGGCGCTGGCTTCCGCCGTGCGCGACAACTGCCGCCTTCAGGCTCAGCTCCGGGAAACCGAGGCCGCCATCCGGATGCGCCGGGTGGATCTGCGCCAGAAAGCCGACAACCTGACCCGGCGCGAGGCGCTGGGCAAGGCCAAAGCCATTGGCGCGGAAGAATTGAAGCACGCCCGCGACGACCGCGAGAATGCCGCCGTGGCGCTCGCCGCCGCCGAAGAGGAACGCAACGCGCTTGCCGCCGTGCTGCTGGATACCGGGCTCGCCGAGCAGCCCGCCGTGCGCCAGGCCGCCGCCAACGTGCGCGACTGCTGGCTCGCGCTCCAGCGCACCACCGTCCTGAGCCCCGCCGCCGGGCAGATCGCCAAACGCGGCGTGCAGGCTGGCGAAGTCGTATCGCCCGGCACCCCGCTCATGACCGTGATCCCCCTGCACCGCCTGTGGATCGACGCCAATTTCAAGGAAGTCCAGCTCCACAAGATGCGCATCGGCCAGCCCGCCGTGATCCGCGTGGACATGTACGGCGGCGACGTCACCTATCATGGCCGCGTGACCGGCTTCTCCGCCGGGACGGGCAGCGCCTTCTCCCTCCTGCCGCCCCAGAACGCCACCGGCAACTGGATCAAGATCGTCCAGCGCGTGCCCGTGCGCATTGAAATCGACCCCGCCGACCTCAGGGAACACCCCCTGCTGGTGGGCCTGTCCGCCGTGGTGAAGGTCGACACGTCCGATACATCGGGGCGGCTCCTCGCCGCCTCGGCCCGCACCGAACCCGTGCCCGGCGATCTCGTCTCGCAGGCCCCCGCCGTCGATTTCGCCCCCGTCGAGGCGACCATCTCCGGCATCATCCGGGACAACGCCCTGCCCGGCGTCTGCCCCGTCCAGGGCAAGCCATGAGCGGACGCGCCCAGCCCCTGCCGCCGCTTCAGGGCGGGATGCTCGTCATCGCCACCATCGGGATTTCGGTAGTCACGGCCATGACCGTGCTCGACTCCACCATCGCCAACGTCGCCCTGCCCACCATCGCGGGCAACCTCGGCGTGGCGTCTTCGCAGGGGACGTGGGTCATCACCTTCTTCGGGGTCGCCAACGCCATCGCCATCCCGCTCACCGGCTGGCTCGCCCGGCGCATGGGCGAGGTGCGGCTGTATTTCTGGTCCACGTTCCTGTTCGTCGTGGCCTCGTTCCTGTGCGGCATATCCAGCAGCCTCGGGATGCTCATCATCTGCCGCATTTTGCAGGGGGCCGCCGCCGGGCCGCTCATCCCGCTTTCCCAAAGCCTCCTGCTGGCCTGCTATCCCCGCGAGAAACGCGGCATCGCCCTTTCCCTGTGGTCCATGACCATCGTGCTCGCGCCCATCCTCGGGCCGATCCTCGGCGGGTATATCTGCGACAACTATACGTGGAACTGGATCTTTTTCGTCAACGTACCCGTGGGGGCCGTGTGCCTCGTCGCGCTGCGCATCCCCATGGCCGGGCGCGAGACGGCCACCGCCAAGAACCCCATCGACACCGTGGGGCTGATCCTCCTCATCATCGGCGTGGGCTGCCTCCAGCTCATGCTCGACGAGGGCAAGGACAAGGACTGGTTCGCCTCCGGCTACATCGTGATCCTCGGCGTCCTCACGGTCGTGGGGCTGGTGCTCCTTGTGGCGTGGGAGCTCACCGAAGAGCATCCCGTGGTCGACCTCTCGTTGTTCCGGCACCGTAACTTCACCGTGGGCACAATCTGCATCAGCCTCGGGTTCCTGTTTTATTTCGCCGGGGTGGTCATGATGCCCATGATGCTCCAGACGCGGCTCGGCTATACCTCCATGTGGGCCGGGCTCTCCCTCGCGCCCATCGGGATTTTCCCGGTCTTCCTCTCGCCGCTCATCGGGCGGTTCGCGCAGCGCATCGACATGCGGGTCATCGTCACCATGAGCTTTCTGGTTTTCTCGGCGGCCTTCTACCTGCGCACCCTGTTCTCGCCGGACGTCGATTTCGCCTTCGTCCTCTGGCCGCAGGTCGTACAGGGGATCGGCGTGGCCATGTTCTTCATGCCGCTTACGAGCATCATCATTTCGGGGCTCGACGCCAAGGACATCGCCAACGCCTCCAGCCTCTCCAACTGCACCCGCGTGCTGGCGGGCTCCATCGGGTCGTCCCTCGCCACCACCATGTGGGAACGGCAGGAAGCCCTGCACCACGTCCGGCTCACCGAGTCCATCAACCCGTTCAACCCGGCGGCGCAGCACGGGCTCAACCAGCTCACGCAGATGGGCCTCTCGCCGGAACAGGCCAAGGTCTGGGTCGCCAACGAAATCACGCGGCAAGGGTTCCTGCTCGGGTTCAACGAGCTGTTCTGGCTGGCGTCCATAGCCTTCATCGGGCTGGCCGGGCTGGTCTGGCTGTCCACACCCATCAACAAGAAAATCCGGTAGGCGGACGCATGGCACAACAAACGAAATGCCGGAAAAAGACGGAAGCGCGCCGGGAGGCCATCCTTGACGCCGCACTGGAAGAATTCGCCGCAAAGGGGTACGCCGGAGCGCGTATGGAAGACATCGCCCGGCGGGCCGGGGTAGCCAAGGGCACGCTGTATCTGCATTTCGGGGATAAGGAGGGGCTGTTCAACGGCCTCGCGGAGTCTGCGTTCGCGCCCATGCACGCGCTGGCCAAGGAGATCCTCGACGACAAGACGCCGACCCTGCGCGAAAGGCTGCTCCGTTTCTGCGGGCCGATGCTGGATGAACAAGGCTGCTCAAGGACGGCGCGGATCATCAGGCTGGTGTGGGCCGAAGGGCTGCACAACCCCAAGCTCGTCGCGCCGTTCTACCACGGGCTCGTCGCCCCGATCCTCGAGCTGCACCGGGAGAACCTGCGCCTCGCCGCGCATGAGCACCCGCACCCGGCGCTCCAGCGGTTCCCGCAGCTTCTCGTCTCGCCGATCATGCAGGGGCTGCTCTGGCAAGGGATGTTCAAGGACAAGGCCCCGCTCGACGTGAAGGAACTGTATATCGCCTATCTCGACATTATCCTGCCGGAAAAATAAGGGATTTATGTATAAGGCAGACAGCCGCGCCTCCCGAAGCCCCGGGAGGGTGCCGCAAGCGGGTTCCTGCGGAAACTTGGGGTTTTCACGCCGGAAACGCGGTAAGGCTTCCCTGAAAACGTCCTTTTTTTCGCCTCTGACAGATTTGAAAGCCAACAAATTGTAGATCTCTAACAGACTATCATGTATTTATAAACAGGTATTTCTCATTACGAGGGGTGGCTACGCTTTTCCCCGATTGCGCCGGAAGTCTTTCGCGGAATAGACAGCGGCCCCTCCCTTCTCCCCTTTTGTGAGCGCCTTTGGCTCCAAATCCCGCCTCGTCCAGAAACGGGGATGGATTTGTTTTTATAATTCTACTGTGTTATAATCTTTTTTGATTACAAATGCGCGGCACTCGGTTGCAACGGATCGCGCATATGCCGGGCATTGGGGGGAAGGATTTCGCAGCTACTTTCCGTGAAATTGACATAATTTAAAAGATTATGCGATAAAATAGTGCCCTCCCCGCCTGTTGGCGGAGCGCAGGCACCGGCGGGCTCCGCCCGGCCCCGTATCCCAAACGGATGCCGGACAGAGTCTCCGTGCGGAACGGAGAACCGATCGCCAAAAAAAACGGGGAACACGCCACAGGATTGCGGAGAAAAAACAAAATACAGCACGCCAGCCTCTCCCCCGCATGATTGCTCCCGTGCCCGCTCTCCCCGCCCGCTTCTCCCCGGCATTCGCCGCTGTGGTATCCCCAGCGGGGAAGGGGCCTTCCCCGCAATTTTATAGCCATTCCATATGATTATGTGCAGATACCTTGCCCGCACCGGGCCTTTGTTCCGAAAACCGCGGCATCCGGAGGCGTTCCCCTCAGGCCCGGGGCCGCTTTCACGTCCATCCCCCACTTCGCCATAAAGCGGGGCAATTTATCATAATAAAGCGTTATTCCTCCCCAAACACTGATTGCAACGGGCCGAAATATCCTTTAGAAAAGGACAGGCCGCACCTCAGGAAAAGCGGCCAACCCCATCCGGCTGTCCGGTCCCGACGCCGCGTATCGAGCGGTTTCGGGAACTGACGCTACCCGCCGCCAGTTCCGCCGCACGGCTTTATCCCGGCTCCTCCGGGGTTCCCACCGCTCCGTCGTTTTCCCGATTTGGTTGTTGGGGAACTTCCCGACGTTAAGGCCTGAGGAACGCTTTTTCCTCCTTGAAAACGAGAGCATCACATTGAAGCGTCCCGCGAGCCCCGCCGAAAACGGCGCAGGGGCTGCGGGTTGCCCCCCGAGAGAGTTTCCCTTGAGAATCACGATACCGTCTTTTTCTTCACTCCGGCCCGTTCTTCTGGCTGGGTTCCTCCTCGCGCTGCTGTTCGCGGGGTTCCCGCCCCGCAGCGGAGCCGAGGAAATCCTCCGCATCGGCGTGGAAGACGATTATGCGCCCTTCTCCTTTCCCGCCGAGGGCACGCAGGCCGGATTCGACCCGGAGATCGCTGAGGCGTTGTGCAAGGCCATGCGCCGTTCCTGCACGGTCGAGCCCCTTGCTTTCGGCACGCTGCTCGAAAAAATGCGCCGGGGCGAGCTGGACATGATCGTTGCCGGGCTTGCCAAAAACGAACAACGGCTGGCCTATATGGATTTCACCAACAGCTACTACCACTCCCGTTCCATCTATCTGGGGCTTCCGGGCAGCGTGGCCGTCAGCGCCGAAGGCCTGAAAGGGAAACGCGTTGGCGTCCAGGATCATACGCAGCAGGAGATCTTCCTCCGGAGTCACTGGGTCAACGTGGCTGAAATCATCCGTTTTCCTACCTATGGGCAACTGATCGACGCCTTCTGCGCCGGACAGCTGGACGCCATCCTCGTGGACGGGCTGTCCGGGTACGAATTCCTCCAGAGCGAGCGCGGCCAGCCTTTCGCCATACTGGATGATCCCCTCCCGCCCGACGAAGACCTCGCCTATGCCCACATCGGCGTCCGGAAAAACAATTCCGAATTGATCGAGGCGATCAACGAAGCCATCGTCCATATCAAACTGAACGGCGAGTACGACCGCATCGTACGCAAATATTTTCCCTTCAGCATTTATTGAGCGCGTTCATGTACTGCAAGCCTTCCCGAAACGCGGAGCCGAAGCGGAAACGACAACTCGGCATCAACCTTTTCCCCGTGCTCGTCTCAGTGCCCCTGCTGGCGCTGCTGGCCTTCGTCTCTTTTATCTTCACCAATGACCTTCAACGGATCAAAAATCTGGCGCTCTCCACCAGCAACAGCCATCTGCCGCAGATCCTTGCCAAGCAGCAGATGCTCCTCAACGTCGAAAACATGCGCCGCAACATCGCGCTGGTGTACAGCGCGTCCGACCCCACGATCAGCCGGAACGCGGGCATCACCGCCCAAGCGCTGATCGCGGAATCGGTCTTTGAGGAGACGTCGGTGGACTTCTCCAGCAAAATGGATGAGATCAGGCCGCAACTCCTCCGTCTCATTGAGCTGAGGCAGCAGAGCTATCTGGCCGAGGATCGGCTCCATCATGCGGAAATCTTTTTTTCGAACGTGCTCGGGCGGCTGCTTATGCGGGCGGGGATGGAATACAGCTATCCCCTCAGGCACAGTGCGCGGCACCTGGACAAGGATTTCTCCAGAAACACGGCCAACAAGCAGGGCCTGCAGGAAAGCCTGCGCCCGCTGATGGACATGTGCGCCAAGGCGGAACAGGCCGACCCCCCTGAACGGACGCTGCTCAAGGACTGCGGGGAATTCCGGACGAACTGGGACGGCATCGTGTCCAATTGGACGCAGCTCGCGCGAGGCCACGTGGAAGCCAAACAGCTCTGGAACACCCTCGACGGCAAACTGCGCGAGCTCAGCGACGCCGTTTCGACCCACGAGGCCGAATGGATTTACCGGAGCATGTCCCACATCAACGAGGAAGTTTCACGCATCAAGGAACTGTTCCCGATCATGGGGACCGCGTTGCTCGCGGGGCTGCTGGCCACGCTGCTGCTCATCCACCTTCAGATCCTCCGCCCCCTGTCCCTGCTCTCTCAGGCGCTGCGGACCATCCGTTCCGGGCACTCCATCTCGGAACTTCCCCGGGTACGCATCCGGGAATTGCAGGACGTACTCGACGTTTTGCCCGACATCAGCCGCCATATGGACGAACTGAACACCCGTTCCGGCCAGCTCGCGCAGGAACGGGACCAGTATGCTGACCTCAGCTTCCGGGATGCGCTGACCGGCGTATACAACCGCCGGGCGCTTGAGGAAACGATGGAGCGCATCCCGGCGCGCACGCCGCTCGCCCTGCTGATGCTCGACCTCGACTTCTTCAAGAACTACAATGACCGGTTCGGGCATCAGGCCGGGGACGCCGCCCTGAAAGCCGTGGCGCAGGCCACGCAAAAAGCGCTCCTGCGGGATTCGGACAGGATATTCCGGTACGGCGGCGAAGAATTCACCATCATTCTGGCCGGGGCCGGACAGTATTCGGCCATGACCGTGGCACAGCGCATCTTGGAAGAAGTGGCCGCACTGGACCTTGTCCATCCCGATTCCCGGACGGGCAAGCTGACGGTCAGCATCGGCATTGCGCACCGCTCGTTCGGGGAAGATGCGGACATCTGCGAAGTGCTGACCCATGCGGATCAGGCGCTGTATGAAGCCAAGACGTCCGGCAGAAACCGGATCGTCCTTTTCGAGGGATAAGCCCCTTCCGACCAGGCCCCGCCTTCAGGCGTGCTCCGGAACGGCGGAGCTATTGGGCGTCAAAATCGGCCCCGCCCGTGCGCACGGTTTCGGAAGGCTCCATCGCTTCCTTGAGGTCTTTGGACACCTTGAGCTTGATCGTCTTGCGCGGGGGAATGGGCACCGGCTGCCCCGTGTGGGGATTGCGCCCCAGACGGGCCGCGGTTTCCGTCACGGCCAGCGTCCCGATGCCCGGCAGGATCACCGACGTATCTTCAAGCAATTGCCGCCGGACGTACCGCATAACCACGAGCATAACCCGTTCGGCTTCCACAGGGCTCACTTCCAGAGCCTTCGCTATGTGTTGGACAAGATCTTTTTTGGTCGATTTGGAAGCCATTCGCAGCAGCACCTTCTGTCTTGAATCGTTGGGGAGAGAAAGAGTTTTTCTTTCTCTCTTTCTATAGGCGAAGGGAATGTCCGATCAGATTATCCGATCAAAATGGACGATCAAGTTGTCCCTTCACGAGAGTCTACACTGTTTTTACAGCCTTTTCTTCCTGTCAGAGTGTCCGGGACATCGCCAATAAGACTGTCCTGCGTGTGCGGCCATTCTGTCCTGTCTCACAGGCCGCTCACAACATCCTCGGACGGATTGGGTGTCCAGCATGTCCGGACATCCTGCCCTGACACGCTGTCCGGGCCTTCCGGACGGGCTGCCTGTCCATGCGCAACCGCACGCATCCCGGACGGGCACATTATCCGCCCAAAATGTCCGCACAGAATGGACACACAGAATAGCCCTACTGCCCCGCCCCGACGGCGTCCTGGAGCATATAGCTGATCTGCATCCGGCAGGCCTTCTGCACCAGCGGGTTTTCCAACCCCCCGCGCGAACGCAGGACGGCGGGAACCTTCTCCAGGATCTGTGCGGCAAACGGGCCGTCGGGTTCATCGAGCATCTGACGGAACATCGCTTCGACCTCTTTTTCAAGGGCAAGGGCGGCCTCTTCTTCGAGCAGCCTCCGCTCGGCCTCCAATGCCTCGCGTTCCCGGCGCACGGCCTCTTCGCGTTCCCGGCGGCGTAATTCCGCCGGAGAAACATACCCCGTGGGGATACGGTAGGTCCCGTCCTTGGACAGGCAGCGAAAGACCCAATCCACCGGACGCGAAACGGGCTGGCCCTTGCTGTCCACCATCTGGCCGTGTTCCAGCTCGTACTCCGCATACCGGAGGGCGTCCGTGAGGGAACCGGGGTCAATGTTCTGCACGGCGAGGAGCTCTTTGATCCGGCGCAGGTGCTTGGCGGTGAAACCGACCTCCATCAACCTCGGGCACAGCTCGGGCAGCGCCCTCTCCAGCTCATCCGCCGGAGAAGCCGACACGGAAGGGGAAGCGGCACGCGGCGCGCCGAGTGCCTCCTTTTCATCCATAAGAAGCCTGATACGCATCCCGCGCCGATGGACCGTTTTCTCGCACACGCCCGTTTCCGCCCATGTAGCGATGATCCGACGGCAGGTCCGCGCATCGATACCGATGGTCTCCTCAATGATGGGGAGGGTCAGGTCGATGGTTTCTTTCTTGCCGATCCCGTAAAGCCACTTGAAGAGCTTCGTCGGATTGGCCCCATGCACTGGAGCCAGAGGCCTGAGGAGGCTGATCTGCCCTTCTCCGACCCTCTTGGGTTTGCACCGGGCCCCTGCCTGCACGTCAACTTTGGCTGTCCGGCGTGAGCGGCCATTCAGAGCGTCTGATGTGGGCGAACGCAATGTCATCGCAGCGGCCTGGACAGGTACGGCTTCTTCCTGATCATGCTTACGAGAGGCAGACGTCCCCTGCTCCGTGGAAGCCCCCGCCTCTTGTCTGTTCTCCACCGGTAGCTCTGGATTCCGCTCAGGCAGCTCTTCATGGTGAGAGGATCTTTTGTCAGGATATTCTGAGTGTCCATTCTGAACATCCACTTGATAAGGACGTTTCCGTCCATCGGGACGGGAAACAGCCGGAGATGCCTTTGAATGTCCATGTAGAGTGTCCACTATCGGCGTCCACGTAGAGGGCGCGCTCAGGGAATCAAGGCTTGAAGTTTCAGAATATTTTCCCGTTGCTTCTCGTTGCGAAGGGGAGTGCTGAGACGCCTGAGCGTCCACTTTGACAGTGATATCAGGCTGTCCATTTTGCATGTCCTCAGCTTCTGTCTTCACAGAGACGCCAGATCGTGCCTCCGTGGCGAGTCCACTTGCAAGTCCGTTCTGATCGTCCACTTTGTCAGGACACTCAGGAGAATCAATTTGCGCGTCCACAGAGGAGGAGGAGGAGGAGGAGGAGGAGGAGGAGGAGGAGGAGGACATTTCAGACTGTCCATTCTGCACGTCCACACCATCCGCCTTATGCGAGATTTTCGCGGCGTCAGCCTGCATCTCCTCAAGGACTCTGGCCGCCGCGATGTGATCTGGGCGCTCTGCCAGCTTGGCCGCGACGGATTCCATCAGTTCGTTGAGGCCGCGTCTGCGGGGATGCGTCTGTCCGGGGGTCATCAGAGGCTCCTGTTTACATGCCGAGGGCGGCGAGGATTTCACGGGCGACGGAGCGGAATTTCGCCGCCACCTTACTGCGGGGTGAAGATTGGAACACCGTTTCGGAAAGCATCTCGGAGGATCGGAGCATGGTCGCCTCACTGATGTACTCGGTGAGGACCTGTCCGGGATAGCGGTTGTTCAGGATGGTCAGCGAGTGCTTGTCCGCAAGCCGCCGCAAGTCAGCCATATTGTACAGGAACTTAAGCAGGACAAGCCCTTCGTTCAGCTTCGTGCGGCGGATCTGGTTGATAGCATTGATGGTTTTCGTGATACCGTCGAGCGAGAAACGCGACCCCGCACGGATGGGCACAATGATAAAGTCGGAGGCGATCATCGCCATATACACGAAAGCCCCCATTGAAGGCGGGCAGTCGATGAGGGTGATGTCAAACTCTTTGGTCGCATACTCTCTCAGCCGTTCACGGAGGGCGACGATGTATGACTCGTTCTTATAGAATTCGGCTTCGATGAAGGCCATCTCCTCAACGTTCGGGAGGATGCTGCAACCGATCTCTGTGGGATAGATGCAAGATTCAGGTTTGATTTCGGGGGCTTCTTCGTCATAAACCGAGGCAAGCAGCTCGTAAAGCGAAGCACAGCCGGGAGCGAGGTTGAAAAAGGAAGTGGAGTTGCACTGGCTGTCCACATCGACGATCAACACCTTTTTCCCTTGCATGGCCAGGGCATGTGCGAGATTGACGGTGATCGTCGTCTTCCCCACACCACCCTTGTTGTTGACGACCGAAATGATCTTGCCCATCGGAATCTCCTTTTAGTGAACGACTTGGTTTTCAGATAGAATAAAAAACGTTGAAGCACAACATTTTTAGTCTATTTTTTTTCTATATTTCTTTCGATGAATGTTCGCCCTTACGCAGCGGATGGGCTCGCGCATCAAGAGCGGTTCCCTTGATGGATTTTTTGTTTGAGATAAAATCATTTTATTTCAGCATATTACAAATCCATACCTGTTATTTTTCAGACAAGCGGACATACAAAAAAAGAATGCTTGAAGGACGGATGGTTACCCGAAAAAATTCGTATATCAAATATGTTTTTGCGAGTATCCACCCACTCAGGGATACGCCACACGGAAATCATCGGCTGTTATCATATTCCTTTTCCATTGCCTTCAGGGGGGCCATCCTCCCAGCCCTTAGACCGCCCACTCAAAAATCTTTCAGCCCCGGAGCCCGTTGGAGGATAGCGCTTACTCCACGAGCCATGCCTTTATTCACCATAGGGCGAAACACGATTTCAAAAAGATTGAACGATGTCAGCATGGGCCCATCCCTGGACAAAACGAACGTTTCAACGGCGCAGGAAAACAAACTCTACGGCGGAACATCTACCCTCCCCTATTGCACCAGTACCATTGCTGATGCCGACATGCTCCAATGCGTATTCATTTTAGCCCCAAGTTCGTGAGGCCATGACGAACCTGATTATTCCCCACATGTAACCACGTACCCGAGCTTATGGTATTCTTCTCTACGTAGCGTTGTTGCATCCCTCCTTTCTGCGCGGACTTTCTGAGAGGCCATTTTGAGAGTACATGTTGATTCATTTTTTTGAGTGTCCATTTTGTATGTCCATATTCTTATATTTCAAAAAACACGCAGAGATATTCTGATAGCATGTTTATAAGATGAATGTTTTTTCTCATTCTTTAAACATGAAAAAGCTGAATTTTTACAGCAAAATATCCACTCAAAACGGACTATCATAATGGACGCTCAAATGGACGCGCTCATATCATATTGCATTCTTCCAACATACAGGGAGGAACTGCAAATCTTTTGAGTATCCGCCCGTCGCCCTGAAAACATCCAATATGGACGCCCTTAGTGGACACCCACATTATCCATAAGCCGCCCCATCATCAGGAACGTCCCCCCGCCTCTCCGGTTGGCCACCGTCCTTACAACAATCGGCTATCCTCCACCGGCCACCAAAAGAAGAGGCCTGAGGGACCGTTTTCCCCATATGCTCCTTTCCCCAACCATCGTTCCTCCCTCAGAAACGGAAGGTATCACTGCAGGTCCAGAGCTGTTGCTCCCCACCGGAGCATTCCCAATCGCTCTGACGGAGACAGGCAACCATATATGGTTTGCATGGACATTGTGAGTGTCCATTTTGAGTGGAATATATGAGAGTCCTTTTCGAGCGTCTAGTATGGCAGGATATTTTGACCGGAAAAACGGCTATGCATATTTTGATCGGCCATTGTGCTCAAACAAACTGTTCGGACAAAACGTATGTCCTTTTTGTGAGGATATTCAGATCGGACACACAGAAAGGACATGCAGATCGCCGGGAAGTAGGGACATTTTGGAAGTCCAATGAGCGGGGATAGCATGTCAGGACACGCTGTCCTTGCATTCTGGACGCGCAGCGTGTCCCGGGACAGTATGCCTGTCCAACATGCAAGGACAGAATGGCCGCTCTTCGCGGACAATCATATTTATGACGAAAAGAAATGTCCCTATTCAAAAATAGATAATAAAAACAGTATATACATCCAAGAGAGGACGAAATGGACGGATATTCTGCGCGTCCATATTGAACGGCCTTTTTTCCGTTTTACCCTACATGATAGAAAGAAAGAAAAAGTCAAATCTTTCTGTTCTTGATTTCAAAACAAGAAAAAACGCTTCAAGCCGTTCCCTATTTCAAGTAAACACATCCCCCAAAAGGGGTTCCCAAAGCACGTTGTTTCTATGCGACGCTGTGTGAAGGAAACATTCCTTCAAGCCCTTCCCGATCTTTTACGGGGTCCTCACTATCAATAGAGGGGACGCGCTATCGAGCCTTCTTCCTGCCTATGGCTCATACGGATTGCGGTAGGGCGTTCAATAAAAAATCGGGGGCCCGAATTTAAGCGAAACTATGGCCTGTCTCCACGATGTCATGACGTGCGTTACCCGCCTGAAAGCCCAAAAGAAGAACCCCGGAATTTAAAGTTTCCGGGGCATCGTTTTACCGGGAGGGGGTAGGCGTCAGTTCCCCGTTTCGAAACGTTTGGGGCAGGTGCGGCAGGGGATATCCGGAAGCGGGCTTTGCAGCGCATCGCGGAACATGCGGAAAGGGCCGCTTTGCCAGATGCCGAGGGGATCTTCCTCTACGGCGGACCCGAACACGCGGCGGTTCACGGCCTCGGGCGAAGAGGCGGGCGCATCCACCGGAAGGTTCAGGTAGATGCAGGGGGACATGCGCCCTTCCGCGTCCACGTAGAGCGTCCGGGCTGCGTTTTCCCGGCAGGGGAACAGGCCGCAGCCGTCATCGGGCCGAGGGGAGGGCAGGCTGTAGTAGAGGCCGCGCCCGCGTTTGGCGGTTTCTTCGGCGACGCGTTCGAGTATGTCCCGGGCGGCGTCCAGTTTCCCGGCCTCGTGCGGGGAAAAGGCTTCCGCCTCCAGCCCCGGCGCCGCGATATAGTCCAGCGTGCTGATCACCGCCGCGTGTACGTCCAGTTCGTCCATAAGATCGGGCAGGCCTTCCACGGCTTCCATCTGCGAGGCGAGCATGAGGTAGGCGAAATGCAGCTCAAGATGCACGCCCATTTTGGCTTTGCGGACGCGCTGGAGCGTGCGCACGGCCTCACGGACGCGGCTGAACGGCACGCCCGCGCGCGGGGCATTGCTGGCCTCGTCGGTGCCCACGAGGGAAAAGGCCACAATGTCGATGCCGCTCCCCACGATTTGCCCGGCAAGCGTTTCGTCCATGCGCAGCCCGCAGGTGGTTGTGGAGACCCGGCAGCCCGCCTTGCGCGCCAGCGCCGCGAAATCCATGAACCGCGGGTGCAGGAACGGTTCGCCCCAGCCTTGCAGGTGCACGCGCCCGCTCTCCTGCATGAGCGGCCACAGGCGGGCGAAAGTCGCGGCTTCCATGTGCCGCGAGCGCCAGTATCCGGCCTGCGTGGTATGCGGGCAATAGACGCAGCGCCCCGGGCAAACGGAGGTGACTTCCACCTGTATGCAGTCGAGCAGGCGGGGTTTGCCGAACAGGCTTTCCCGGAACAGCTGCCAAACCGAAGGTTCCTGAAAACGGGGGTTGCGCAGCGGATCGGCCGCGCCGCCGTCTTTTGCCATGGGGTTCTCCTACATGCCGAACAGTTTTTTCAGGGACCCGAGCAGACCGGCTTCCTGAGGCCGTTGCACCGCCCATGACGTTTCCACGTGGGGCCGGAGGATCGTCGCGTTCCACTTGCGTTTGAAGAACACGATGCCCGGATTGATGCCGAGGCCAAGGTTCAGGAGCGTATGCCCGCGCCGGATGCCTTCTGCGGCAAGGGCGTCCAAAAGGGCGTCCGCCGTGCCGGGCGGGCTTTCCGGGGCGCGGAAGGCGAACAGGTGGAAAACGGTTCCGAGCGCCGTGTAATCGCCCACGGCGAAGCCCTGCAACGCGCCTTCACAGTCCCGCGCCGCGAACAGCAGGGCGTCGGGCACGGCCTCCACATACGGGCCGATGTGCCGGAAAAGATGCCGCGTCCCCGGCGCGAAGGGCCGCGAACGGATATACTGTTCCACCAGTTCGGCATGATCCGGTTTCCAGCCCTCCCGCGCAATGAGAATGTCCCGGCGGGCGCGCCGGAGCTGGTTGCGGAGCTTTTGGCCATAGGCCATGTCCGCCGCATCCGTGGGGAGGGGGATGCCCCAATAGGCGTCGGGTTTGGTGGAAACGGCCCATTCCGGGGCGGCATCGGGCCGGAAGGGTGCGAGGACGGTCAGGGACTCGATGCCGGGCAGGGAGGAGGCTTCACCCACCGCCGCGTCGAGGCGGGCCGCTTCCGGGCGGCTGCGCTCCTGTTCCGCCCCGCCTTGCTTCAACCCGGCGTCATGCCCGACAAGCACCAGCGCCGGGCCGCTGCGCCACGCGAGGAAGCCCCCGCATTCCAGCGGCTCGAGATCGGAAACGGCGCGCACGTATGGGACAAGCTGCTCGGGCACGGCTGCCTCGGCGGCAAACGACGCCCAACGTGATGGTGGCATGGCATTCTCCGGGAACCCGCGCGCCGCGCGCTCAGGGAAAAGGTTGATGGGGAAACAGGCAGGGCCCGCCGGCGTTATCGCACTCCGCCGGGACGAAAAACTTTTTATGACTATCCCCCCTGCGGAGGGAACCGATTTCATTCACGCCCCCGATCTTCTTCAAAGACTGTGGCCTGCGGGAGCCCTTTTTCAGCCCCTTTACCCATTCCGAGGGCTCGATTTCACCAAATGGCGGAAAATGGCGTTCCCCCATTTCGAGGGGGTCCGGGGGGGAATGGCTTTCGGGGCCCGTGGCCGAACCCCGGATTTCCCCGGCTAACCGCCATTCCTGCCCCTGATCGCGGCGCGGAGCCTGTGCCGCCACGTGGGGTACGCCTGCCGGACCGTGAAGCCGTCCTCTGCGAGCATATCCCGCAGTTGCAGCATGTGGGCCGACCCCACGAAAACCGCCGCGCGGCCTTCTTCGAGGAACGGGCGCATACGCTCGCGGAAACGCTGGTTCCTGCCGTCGATGATCTGTTCCGTGCGCGAGGGGAATTCGGTGCTCGTGCCGAGCATCCCCTCAAGATCCCCGTCGAGGTACGAATGGATGTTGCGCCGGGCGTAGCCCTTCCATGAGCGGCAGCCTCTGAAGAAGGCGGTCACCCGTCCGAGGGGAATGGACTCCAGGGACGCCACCTGTTCTTCAAGGCTTTCCATGCCGATGACGGATTTGCCCATTTCGAGCGCGGTGTGCCACGCGCAGAGATCCACGGACTGGTTCCAGCCCTGCCGTTCGAGATACGCCGTCCACAGCGAGAAGAATGCATACCAGTGCCGGGTGGTTGCGAGCAGCCCCCGCACGTCGGCGGGGTTGGGGTTCGCCGCGTTGAAGAAGCGGGCGAGCTTTCCGGTGGGGCCCTGCACGACCCGTTCGAGCAGCCTGATTTCCGGCTCCTCAAGCAGATCGATCAGGGGCGGGTGCCTGCCGTCGGGCGTCTTGCCGATGCGGGCCACCTCGTCCAGCGAGTCCGCGTCGAGCGGGCCCTCGAACAGTACGGTGTCCACCCGCTCGAACAGATTGCGGAAAGCCGCCTCGAACGAATAGCAGAAAAAGTGCGCCGTGCCGCCTATCCATGAGGTCCTGCCGTTTTTCGTCAGTTCCCAGAGCATGGCGAAGGGCCGCTGCTGGGGCAGCGAGTCGAAAATCTGGCGCTTGGAGAGATCCGACGGCGATTCGAGGAGGATGCGGACGAGGCTGCTTATGGTTTCGCTGCCCGTCTCGCGGGGCGTTTCCCGCCAGCTCGCCATGACGTAGGGCAGGGCGGGGCGGCCTCCCCACTTGGTCTTGAAGCGCCGGATGCCGTCGTTCACGCCGAGGCCGAGGTGGACGTATTCCTTGTCCGCTTCCCTAGCGGAGCGGAGCATGTGCGCGAAAAGCAGGTCCGCCGCGTGGGGCGTGTAGTGCGTGCGGGAGTGCGCGCCGATGAGGTAGCTGCAAAAGCGGCGGGGCGCGTCGTCGAGGAGGAGGCTCGCCGCGAGGTTGCCCTCGGCGTCCACGGCGTCGAGCAGGCGCAGCCCCGGCGTATCCAGCACGGCCCCGGTGCGGGCGAACAGCCCGCGCACGTTGGGCGGCAGGACGGCCCGGTTCATGAACTCGGCCCACAGGCGGCGGTGCGCCGGGGTGAAGTCGCGGCCCTCGCGCACGGTCAGCTTTTCAGCGGCGATTTCCACCGGGCGGCGCAGGCGGGCGGGCACGGGCGCGTCGCACGGCAGGATGTAGAACGTGTCCCTGTCCGTGACGTGCCCCGCGAGGCGGGCGGGCAGGTCCGGGCCGATGGCCCAGCAGTCCACGCCTTCGAGCCGCTTGGGGACACGCCGCAGGGCCGCCGCGAGCGCCCGCTCAAAGGAGTCGTGGGCATACTCGCCGGACAGCGGGTACCCGATGGCCATGAGCCAATCGTCAGCCGTCAGAAAGAGGTACTCCCCCTCCAGAAAGGCAGTCCCTTGCGACATGGCCTGCATGAACGGCGCGGAATGCTCGGGCACGCGGGCCTGTTCAAGGACTGAGGCAAGATCGGGCATGGCGTCTTCCCGGTTTTGCGGAAACGGTCCCTTACCGGATACCAGATTTCCTGCGGACCTGTCGAGGGCCGGAAGGCGCTTCGGCGTATGGGATGCGGGGCGATCCGCCGGGCGGGGAGGGCCGCGTTGGTCACCGGGCCGGGGCATGGAGCGGGGGGCACCGATCCCTTTCAGGAATGCCGCAGTGCGTGTGGGGCGAAGTTGAGGAAGAGATACCAGTAATGCCGTGAGGAATGCAGCGGCGCGTGGTGCGGGGGCTTTGCTGATAATCGCCCCGGGAGTGCAGCAGATGCCCCATGCAGGCGGGGCGAAGACTAAAACCGGACAGGCTCATATCGAGGTTTTTTCATGCCGCCGCGTGGACGGGCGAAGCTCACGGCAATGCCCCATGCCGTGATGAGAGTGCGGCACGGGTGGGGATGGAACAGAAAAAGTAATGTATCCTTGCGGGTAAAAGCGGTACGTGGGCGTGAAGGGCTATGCGGGGGATACGTGCCGGGGCGGGCGCGCTCAGGAAAATCATGTTCCCGCAGCCTTGACAAGGGAGTCCTAAATGGTAATGAATTTCGTATTCAATTGATGAAGCGCGGCGGCATGCCGTGCGGACACACCAACGAAAACCAAAGGAGATAGTTATGTCCCTGATCAATAAGGAAGTAAGCGAATTCAGCGTTCAGGCTTTTCAGGACAACGCCTTCAAGACCGTGACCAAGGCCGATATCCTCGGGAAGTGGTCCGTGTTTTTCTTCTATCCGGCGGACTTTACGTTCGTGTGCCCCACGGAGCTTGAGGATCTCGCTGAAAAATATGAAGATTTCAAATCCATCGGATGCGAGATCTATTCGGTTTCGTGCGACAGCCATTTCGTCCACAAGGCGTGGCACGATGCCTCGAAGACCATACAGAAAATCAAGTACCCCATGCTCGCCGATCCCACCGGCGCGCTGGCCCGGGATTTCGACGTGATGATCGAATCGGAAGGCATGGCCGAGCGGGGCAGTTTCATCGTCAACCCCGAAGGGCGCATCGTGGCTTATGAAGTCATCGCCGGGAACGTGGGCCGCAACGCGGACGAACTGTTCCGCCGGGTGCAGGCTTCCCAGTTCGTGGCCTCGCACGACGATCAGGTGTGCCCTGCCAAGTGGCGTCCCGGCGCGGAAACCCTGAAGCCCAGCCTCGACCTCGTGGGCCTGCTGTAATGGACGCCGGTCGGGCCGCCGACCTGTACGACGCGGTGGTGGTGGGGGGCGGCCCGGCCGGGCTGGCCGCCGCCCTCTACCTTGCCCGCGCCCGGTACAGGGTGCTTGTCGTGGAAAAGGACACCTTCGGTGGGCAGATAACGATCACCGCCGAAGTGGTGAATTATCCCGGCGTGGAAAAGACCGAAGGCCATTCGCTCACCGAAACCATGCGCCGTCAGGCCCTGCATTTCGGCGCGGAGTTCCTGCTGGCCGAAGCGCAAGGGATCGACGTGGACGGGGATTTCCGCATCGTGCGTACGAGCCGGGGGGCTTTCCGGTGCTTCGCCGTACTGCTCGCCACCGGGGCCCATCCCCGCAAGGTGGGTTTTGAGGGCGAGGAAACGTTCCGGGGACGGGGCGTGGCCTACTGCGCCACGTGCGACGGCGGATTCTTCACGGACAGGGATGTCTTTGTGGTGGGCGGCGGATTCGCCGCCGCCGAGGAAGCCATGTTCCTCACCCGGTACGCCCGTTCCGTGACCATGCTCGTGCGCCGGAGCACGCTGTCCTGCGCCGAAAGCATCGCCGAGCAGGTGCTCGCCCACGAATCCGTCCGGGTGCGCTTCAATACAGTTCTGGAAGCGGTGGAAGGCGACACGGCCCTGCGCCGCGCCGTGTTCCGCGACACCGTGACCGGGCGGCTGGAAACGTATGCGCCGCCCGAGGGCGAGACCTTCGGGGTATTCGTCTTCGCGGGGTACGAGCCCGCGTCGCGGCTGGCCGAAGGCCTTGCGGAGCTGACCGGGCAGGGGAACATCGTTACCGATAGGGAACAACGGACGAGGACGGAAGGCGTCTACGCCGCCGGGGACGTGTGCGACAAGCGGCTGCGTCAGGTGGTCACCGCCGTTTCCGACGGGGCCGTTGCCGCTACCTCCATCGAGCGCTATGCGGCGGACATGCAGCGCAAGACGGGTTTGCGCCCGCAGCGCCCGGCAACCGCCCCGGCGTCTTCCGGAGCCTCGAAAGCCTCAGCCCCTTCCGGAAATGCCCGCGAGACAGAAGGCGGGTTCCTCACGGCGGAGCAGCGGGAACAGCTTACGGGAGTCTTCGCCCGCATGGAACGCCCGCTCATCCTGAAGGCGGAACCGGACAGCCGCCCGGTTTCGGAAGATCTGCGCCGGATGCTCATGGAGCTCGCGGCGTTGACGGATAAGCTGACCGTGGAGTGGACGCCGCCGTCTGACGGGCCGGAACGCCCCTGCGTGCGGGTTTTGCGGGCGGACGGGACCGATACCGGCATTGCCTTCCACGGCGTCCCCGGCGGGCATGAGTTCAATTCGTTCGTCGTGGGCCTGTACAACGCGGCGGGCCCCGGGCAGAGCATCGATCCCGCCCTTGCCGAGGCCATCGCCGCCATCGACAGGCCGCTGGATCTGCAAATCGTGGTTGCCCTGTCCTGCACCATGTGCCCGGAACTGGTCATAGCCGCGCAGAAGATCGCCGCCTCCAATCCGCTGGTGACCGCCAAGGTCTACGACGTGAACCACTTCCCGGAACTGCGGGAACGGTACAAGATCATGAGTGTGCCTTGCCTCATCATCAACAAGGCGAAAGTGGCGTTCGGCAAGAAGACGCTCGGCCAGTTGTTGGAATTGCTGGCAGAACCGGAGGACGGGCAGACTGGTTGATTTTCATGGACGGGCCTTGAAAGGGGAGGGGTAACGCTGGGGAAGGGGGCTTTTTCTGAAGAAGGTTTCCCTTTCCCCAAACCAGTCAGTACGGCCTTCCTTCCTTCCTTCCTTCCTTCCTTCCTTCTCTTTCCAAGGCTGCGCGTATTGCGAAGCCCTGTGCTTTCACGGCACGGGGATCGCCTTTGGAATGGATACCTTTCAGAGGGCAAAAGCCGAGGGATTTCCTTAAAGCGTTTGTGCGGAGATTTTCCGGCAAGCCTTGGCCGCAGCGAATCGCTGCGGCCTTTTTGTGCATTGGAGAAGTGCGCTGGTGGGAGCGCGCATTATCCGCAGAAATATAGTAGCGCATAATCTTTTTATTATGTTAATTTTATTCTTCCATTTTTGCAATAAGATAGGTACTGTAAAGCATCAGTGGACATTCACAGTTTCCCGTCTCTATGGACTCATAAAATGGACACTCAGAATATCCGTTCTCACCTGCTTAGAAACAGGCTTTCAAAATGGACGCTCATATTGTCCTTCTTAATCGGACGCTCATGTTATACTTATATAATGGACATGCAAAATGGACGCTCAATAAGGGAGGGGTACGGTATGATTCCCTGTACAGCCGGGCCTGCCATTTCCTTCAAACGCCGGAGGAAGCGGATCGGGCTCCCTCCGGTATCTGGGATATCTCCCGTTCCCTTTCATGCCTGAGGATGCGGCACCGTAAAAAAAAGACGCCGCATCCCCAAGGAAATGCGGCGTCCGGAGGCGTTTCGCGGCACCCTCGGATCAGAGGATGGCGCTGAACTTCGTCAGAAAGTCCCGGGTGAAGAAACCGTTCTGGATGCGCTCCCCGAACGAACCCTTCGCGCCGACCTTATGCCGGGCATACGTTTCCTTGATGCCCGGGGCGGCCCAGTCCTCCACGACGCGGTGCTCCCTTTCGAGCCGGGCGGCGTGGCGCTGAGCGTCCTTGAGCCGGGATACCGCGGCATCCACGGCTTCGTTGTCCATGCAGGGGGCGAGCATGGCCCGGTAGTCGTCTTCCCGGATGGCTGTGAGCTTGTCGAAGGTATCGCGGTCGATGAACACGGGCCGGAACAGCTGGTTGAAACCGAACTGCTGCCGCGTCTCGCTCAGCAGCCTGTCGGGGAGCTTCGAAAGGTCGATGCGCCCGTCCGGCGGTATCGTGTACCCCTCTCTGCGCAGCTTGCTCAGGAAATCCTGCTGGCGCGGAGTGGGGCGGCTCAGGTCAACGACGGTCATGCCCGCCTTGCGGGTCCCGAAGCTGGCGTCGTTGTCGATGCCCGTGATCTTCACGGCCCCGGTTTGCGGATTGATGTCGATGAGGTAGTTGTCGCCGTGGCGGTCCACCTGCCCGGAAAGGACATCGGCCCATTCCATTTTGGACAGTTCGCGCATCAGGTTGGCGCGCATGGCGTCGAGTTTCCCGTTGGAGCGCAGGACGCGGCAGGTTTCGGGGAAATTGAGTTCCTTGCCGTCAGGCATCCGGCAGACGGGCTTGCCTCTGGCGATATCGAAGAAGGTCTTGCCGGGGGCGGCCTCCATGAACAGGCCGAGCTGCCCGTCATGGCTGCCGATGCTTGAGCGGGCGATGGTTCCGCCGCAGCCGATGGCGTCCGCCACGCGGGAGGCCGCCACGTTGAGCTGCATGACGCGCGCCCCGTTGCGGTAGCCGAGGCCGGACGCGCACAGATGGTCGAGGCCGCGCCGCGCGCCCACCTCGGGCTTGAACACAAGCTTCATGTCTTCGCCGTCTCTGCCCCGGTACGTGCACAGATGCACGGTATTGGCCGCGCCCTGCCCGAGCTTGCGGGTGTCGCTCAGGATGGCGTCGCCCGCCCGGAGTTCAAGCTGGTCGGCCATGATGCCGCGCAGGGAGGCTTCGAGGATGGTATTCATGTCCACATGGTGATCCAGCGCGGCCTGGATGTATTCGCCCCGCGCCTGCGGGTTGGCCCCGGTCGAGCGCAGCATCCCGGCGGCCTCCTGAAACTCGGAAACGAGGATCCCATCGCGCGTGAGCAGGGGCGTGTTTTCGATCTGGGCCGCGAGCCTTTTCATCTCGGACGGCACGAGCACGAAGCCGTTTTGCCCCACGCTCCGGCGCAACAGGTCCGCCATGCCGCGCGGGATGCGTTCGCCGCAGAAATGCTGATAGTAGCCGCCGATTTCCTTTGCGCCGATGGTAGGGTGCTCCGCGATTGCCATCATGGTCAGGAGCGTGCCGCAGGCCCGGCGAGTCTCCGGGGCCCGCAGGATGCGCACGGCGTCTTCCATTTCGTGGGCCAGCCGCTCGGGCGAGAGCGCCCCGGCATCGAGGCGGGTCATGATCTCGCTGACCTTGGCGTTGTAGCGGGCGAGCCCCGTGGCGAGCGGCGTGCCGAGGCCGCCGGGCAGGGCCGAGGCCGAGGGAAACAGGGACTGGTCCACGGGCGGCAGGATCGCGCGCACGGCGGACTTGACGCCCGCTCTGGGATCGGCGGAGGCAAGGGCGTCCAGCCGCTCGGCGGAACGGGCGAGCATGGCCTCGGCGGGGGCGAACAGGGTGCGGTCGGGGATGAGGACGGGGCCGCCCCCGGGATCGGCGTTGGGGTGTATCGCCCCGTCGATGCGGCCGCGCAGGGCTTCGAGATCGCCGCGCAACCGGGTGGCCGTATCCCGGAATTCGGCCAGCGGCATCTGCCCCTTGCGGCCTTCCAGCGCGTCGATGCTCCCGAAAAGCCGCGCCGCGTCGGCCCTGAATGCCCCGGCGACGTCACCGCTGCCGTGCATGAAGTGCGCCATGTCCTGCATGGCTTTCCCAGCCGTGGGCGCCTGCGGATCCGCGACGCCGGGGGCTATCTGCTGCCGCCGTTCGGCGGGCATCGCCGCGAGCTGCATGGTGGCGGCGAAATTCAGCGCCTCGGAAGCCCGGAACTGGGTGGCCTGCGCCAGCGAATCGAGCAGGGCGGCGCTGACGCCGCTGGCCTTCTGGAATGCGCCGATCTGGGTGTAGAGCTCGTTCTGCGCGCCGACGAACGCTTCCAGCGCCGCGAAGGCGGCATCGGGAAGCGGATTGGCGTGGAAGTCCGCGATGGGGATGCGGCGCAGGTTCGCCGCCGCCACGTCGCAGGCGTTGGCGGCCTTCAGCATGGCGGAGTGGATGCGGAAGCCGCCGTGGAAGACTTTGGGTCGGGGAATTTCGGTTTTGATGGCGTCGTACAGATCCCCGCCGATGCCCCGCAGCCCGCCGGAACGGTCAAGGGCGGTGTCCAGCATCTGGCGCAGCCGCGCCTCGGCCTGGACGAGATCCTCATTGGGCGGGTTTCCGGGGGCCGGCGCCCCGTTCTGGGCGTCGTGGGAAACTGCGGGGTTTTGCTGCCCGGCGCCTTCGACGTCCGCATGGGGATCGACGCTGATGGAAGTCCCGGACGTCGCGGTGAAAATCGTGGAGCTCATGGTGGCCTCCGTGCGCTAGACGCGCATCCAGTTGACGTTGGACATGCCGACAAGCCCGGAATCGAGCCCCTGCATCAGATCCAGCAGGGCATACAGGCCTTCGCCCTGTTGCTGCACGTCGCCTTCCGGGGTGTCCAGACGCCATGCGCAGCGCTCGGCGTCGAGGACGACGTTCAGCACGCCCGATTGGGGCAGGCAGGCTTGGCAGGCCTCGATAAAGCTGCAAGCCGCCTCAAGGGACAGGCGTTCCGTTTCGGGATCGTTCCATGCGCCCCCCCACGGAAGCGACAGCCCGAGGCGCAGGCGGCCCGCATCCAGCAGATAGCGGAACTGCCAACTCTGGAGCCCCCCGCCGAGGAGCCCGCAGCCAAGATAGCGGACGGGGCCTTCCCTGAGGCCTTGCGGCGCTTCGGGGCTGTCGAAGACGGCGTCCAGATCCTCAAGGTAAAGCCCGGCAAGCCCGGAGAGCGGCTCGCGCCCGTCCGTGGCGAAAAACCATTCGTCGGTCTGTTCCAGTTCGTTGATGGCCTCCAGAGGCAGGGGAGGCAACGGCAGGCCGTTGTCTTCAAGCATCCCCGCGAACCCTTCCGGCAGCCGCAATCCCTGTATGGTAGCGTCCATTGTCCGACTCCTTGTCATGCCGCAAAACGGCGGAACATGCCGCACGGGCCTGCCAACGACGTTGCCGGGATTTCCGTGCGGGCGCTTCATGCAAAAGGCTCAAGCAAAATCCGTGCTCAGAGAAGTCATAACCAGCCGAAGCTGTTCCCGCAACACCTTCTCCGGATGCGGAAAAGGCGGTTCCCCGGACGATGAGGGCCGTGTCTGCCGTTCCCGCTTTTCCGCGGGATGCGGGGAAGCATCCGGACGGGAGGCCGCGCGCTTCCGGGCGGGGATGGCCTGCGCCGGGCCATCCGGGGCGGGGCCGCGCATGGGCTGGAGATCGCCTCCATCGATAGAGGCGGTGCCAACGTTTTTCCCGTGTGCCCCGGGTACGCTCCGCCCAATGCCGCCGGGCTCGCGGCCTCTTCCACGGGAGCCCCGGCGTGTTGAGGCGGCTGGTAGCATAACGCGAGGGAATATGGGGCATTATGGGGCGTTTCCCGGCGCGTGGAAGCGGGGCGGTATCCGGGAAGCCGCCCGCGGGCGCGGCATGGGCCTCTTGATCGGATCGGCGGAGAGGCCGATGTCCGGGAATGCGGAAGGCGAGGTTCCGTCAGCCGGAAACCTCCGCGAGGATGGCCGGGAGCGCGGCTACGGCCTCGCCGACCTGCTCGAGGATGGCCTTTACCGTGCGGGCGGGCACGTCCACGACCGAGGCCGCGGCGATCATGTCCTTGTCCGTGATGTCCCGCCCCTTGCCGTTGACCATGCAGGTCTGTTCCCCCCCCACGCCCCGCGAGGGGGTGAGGTCATAGGCCGGGGCCAGCCGCCAGCGGCCTTTCGCATCGAGGAGGAAGGAAAAGTTCTTGGAATGGTCGTCCTGATTGCCGAGCCTGACGTTGAACGCCATGAGCCGGATCAGCTTTTCCACGTCCTCGGGATTGCGGGTGAGGGATTTTCCCAGCCGGAACAGGTTTTCGTAGTCGAGGGAGGCGTACCGGTGCGAGGCGTGCAGCAGCCCGCAGGCGGTATGCACATGCACCTTGCCGCCGTCCTCGCGGTCGAAGCGCCGGACGCCGAAGTAGGCGGCCCCGTCCCTGCCGGGGAAGAGGGCTGTCTCCGGCATCTCGATCCCCGCCCGCTTCGCGGCGAGGGAACAGGCGTATTCCATCCTGCCGATGGCGGGATCGTCATGGCGCGCCGGGAACTTGATCAGCCACGGATCGCAGCCGGGCTCGGCGACGGCGTCGGGCACGATGAGCCGCCTGTCGCCGGACACCCGGACCATGATCTTGGGCCGCGCCCCGCAGGAGGAGCCGTTCAGGGCCATGAGCGTGCGCAGCGTCTCCACGGGCAGCGGGTCCTCATTGAGGGTGCGCCACGCCTCTTCGGCCACGCCGTCCAGATCGATGCGTTCGGGCAGCGGGTCGGGGTCCGGGGTCACGGGCTCATATTCCAGCGCGCCCATGCCGCCGCTCCCCACCAGCGAGAGCCGGGACAAGGGCGTGATCCGTTCCAGCGGCAGGCCGCTGCGCCGCAGCAGGCGGTCCAGCAGGAGCAGCCCCCAGCCGTCGGGCAGGCTGTCGTTGAAGACGCCGAACAGCCCGTCGAACGTCCGTTTCGGATCGGACGCCACCCCGGGCCGCAGGGGAAGCAGGAAAGGCGAGAGTTCAATGCCCGAATCGAGGAAGCGCTTGTCGTACTCGAACAGGATGTCCCCGCCGCGCTCCTCCAATAAGCCCACGAACCGCCTTTCGCCCCGGGCATTCAGATATACTTCAAGACGCATCGGGCCTCCTCGCGCGCTTGCGTTCGCGGGGCGCGGCTTCAAACAGGCTGTGCACCGGGGGTTCGGGGAACAGGGCGTCGAACCCGTCCATGCGGCGCAGGGCGAACGCGATTTCCACGAACGAGGCCAGCGCGATGTCCCCGGTCTTTTCAAAGCGCCGGAGCGTGGACAGGCTGATCCCGGCGGCATGGGCCAAGGCTTCCTGCGTGAGGTTCTGGCGCAGCCGTTCGGCCTTGGCCCGTTCCGCCAGCTCGAGCCGCACGTCGCGCGGGCTTTTCAGATAATCGTTCAACATAGAGCGGTAAACTCCGTTTATGGGAGAGTATCGTTCTTTTATGGATGGTTGTCAAAGCCTTTCGCGGATTCCGCAGCGCCGCAAACGGTGCGGAGACGGCGAGAAAGAGAAGCATCCGGGGGCCCGGCAGCGCGTCGGGCTGGACAAGCTTGCCCAGCCCCCGGAAAAACAGCCCGAACGTGAGGAACAGGAGAAGCATCTTTCCCTCGCGTATGGTTCCCCGCCTCCGCGCCCGGTCAGAACGTGTAGGTCAGGCCAAGGGTGAGGCTTTGCGTGTGCGTTTCCCCGACCATGGGGCTGTCTTTGACCGCGCCGCTCAGGAACGTCACCTCCCCCTGGCAGAACAGTTCCCACTGCTCCGTGAGGCTGTAGTCGATGGCGAAGCTTACATACGGGGCAAAGCCCGAGCCCGGCGCATAGGCGCCGAGGCCGCTCTTGCGGGCTTCCTTCCGGGTCACGCCGTAGTAATAGCTGTTGTAGCGGGCGTCGCTCCAGTAGGCGCCGACGGCGGGGAGCAGTTCCAGCGGCCCGAATTCTATGGACTGGATGAAGCCGATGTCGCCGTTGAAGCCGTTGCTGCGGCTGAGTACGTCCCCGGCCCCGCTGACATGGAACATGCCGTAAGGCGAGAGCAGGCGCAGTTCCATCCCGGCCTGGGCGGACGGGGAACGGTCCTCAAGCCTGCGCAGCCGCCGGTTGGAGGATTCGGAAGCCTCGAAAGAGGTGCTGTCGTATCCGGCGAAGGCGGAAAGCTCCAAGTAGGGCAGGTTGATGATCTTGACGCCCGCCGTATACCCCCGGATGAAGAACCGCTCCCCCTCATAGGTGATCATGGGGAACGGCAGCCAGTCCGGGCCGTAGCCCTTGTAGGGGGAGCTGCTCACGCTGCCGCCCGCGCCGAGGGTGAGTTCCCCGTCGAAGGGGAGGGTTGGGCAGCGCCTAGAGGGGGTGGACGCTTCGCCTTTCCATTCCATGTCTCCGGAGGGTGGGGTGCCGGATTCCGTCCCGTACGCGGCGTGGAGGGGCGCGGCGAGCAGGAGCAGGCCCAGCAGGGCGGGCAGGGTGAAACGGCGGAAGGCCGCCCCGGAAAGGCATGGCCGCCCGTGTGCGCCGCCGATGGCGCTGGTGCCCCCGGTACCAGCGGCGGCATGGGGAGCGGGTGGGCCCGTGTCCGCGTTGGCGGGGCCGGTTCCGTTCGGAAAGGGCGTCATATCATTTCCTTTTTATTGATGATGTTGATGCCGAGCTTTTTGATGCGGTGCCACATGCTTCGCTCTGAAATGTTAAGCAGTTCCGCAGCCTTGACTTGCACGCCCCCGGTTTCTTCGAGCGCCCGCAGGATGAGGTCGCGTTCCGTTTCCGCGAGCTGCCGATCGAGATCGAGCGGGAAGGCGGAGCCGGGCGCGGAGGGGCGGTTTGCGTCCCCGCCGCCGGGCACGGCGCAGGAGGCCAGCCGTTCCGGGGTGATGGCGGTGCCGGAGGCGATGATCGTGAGCCGCTCGATGCAGTTCTCCAGTTCGCGGATGTTGCCCGGCCACGTATGGTTCTTGAGGATCTCAAGGGCCGCCTCCGTGAACGTCACCGGGACTTTGCCCATCTCCCCGGCGGCGCGGAGGGCGAAGTGTTCGGCGAGGAGGGGGATGTCTTCCTTGCGTTCCCTGAGCGACGGCATGATGATCGGGTAGACGTTGAGCCGGTAATACAGATCGCGGCGGAACTTCCCTTTTTCAATGGCTTCGAGGAGGTTTTGGTTGGTCGCGGCGATGATGCGCACGTCGACCTTTTGCGTGGTGTTGGAGCCGACGGGCTCAATGGCCTTCTCCTGGATGCAGCGCAGGATCTTCGCCTGGAGCGCCAGCGGCATGTCCCCGATTTCGTCGAGGAACAGCGTGCCGCCGTCGGCCTGTGCGAAGCGCCCCTTGCGGTTGCTGGTGGCGCCCGTGAACGCGCCTCTGGCGTGGCCGAACAGCTCGCTTTCGAGGAGCTGTTCGGGGATGGCGGCGCAGTTGATGGTTACGAGGGGGGCTTTGGCCCTCGGGCCGCCGTAGTGGATGGCCTTGGCCACGACTTCCTTGCCGGTGCCGGATTCGCCGGTGATGAGCACGTTGGCGCTGCTCGCCGAGACTTCCCTGACGTTGCGCAGCAGGGCGAGGTAGGCCGGGCTTTGCCCGACGAATTGCCCGGCCGAGGCGGTCTGGAGCTGTTCGCGCAGATCCCGGTTGTCCCGCCCGAGCGCGTAATACCGCAGCGCGCTGGCGATGGTGGCTTCGAGGGCGTCGAGCTCGAACGGCTTCACCGTGTAGTCGAACGCCCCTTCCTTGATGATCTCCACGGCCTCCTTGAGCGAGGCGTAGGCGGTCATGATCACCACGGGCAGATCCGGGTTGGCGGCCTTGACCTTTTCCATCAGCTCGCGCCCGCTCAGCCCCGGAAGCCGGAGATCGCTCAGGACGAGGTGCACTTCCCGTTCTTCGAGTACGGCCAGCGCTTCCTCGGCCGTTTCCGCCGTGACCGTGCCGTAGCCCATGTTTTCGAGGGCTACGGCCAGCACTTCCAAAAGGTTCGCTTCGTCGTCGACGATGAGGATTGTATACATGATTCCGCCGTTTGCTGGGACAGCATTGCTTGTGAAATGATATTGGGGTGTTGGGGGGAAGCGCCTTTCCCGGAAAAGCTCCTCCCTCCTCAACCCCGCCGGAACGGAACCCCTCCCTTCCCCTGAAACCGTATGCTTTCAAAAGGAAGCCGCCTTACCTGTTCAGGCACACGGTAAATACGGTCCCTTCCCCGACCGTGCTTGAGCAGGAGATGCTGCCGCCGTGTTCTTCAATAATGGCATAGGCTTTTGACAGGCCGAGGCCAAGCCCGTTCTTTTTGGTCGAGATGAAGGGCATATGGATTGTGGACAGCAGATTCGGGGGGATGCCGCAGCCCGTGTCCTTGAGTTCGATGCGGATCTGCCCGCCTTCCGCGTACAGGCGCACGGAGAGGGTGCCGCCTTGCGGCATGGCGTCCATCGCGTTCAGCCCGAGGTTGAGCAGGACCTGCCGGATCTGGCTCCGCTCGCCGAGGACCCGGTCGTCCTCCGCCTCGTTGGAGAAGCTGTACCGGATGCCGCGCTTGTCCATTTCGGCGGAGCTCAGTTCCGCGATTTCCTGTATCAGCGGGGACAGCGGGAAATATTCGAGTTTCAGCGGCGAGGGCTTGGCGAAGGCCAGGAACTCGGAAATCAGGTTGTTGATGCGGGCCACTTCTTCAACCACGAAGCCGAGCAGCCGGACTTCCCGCGACTTGACGGCGAGGGACGCGAGCACCACTTCGGCGGAGGTCTTGATGACCACGAGGGGGTTGCGGATCTCGTGGGCGAAGCCGAGGGCTATTTCGCCGAGCATACGCGAACGCTCCTGCCGGGCGGACTTGATGCTCTCGTGCCGCATGATTTCCAGCTGCCGCGCCATGACGTTGAAACCGGCGGTCAGCTCGGCGATCTCGTCGTTCCCCCGGACGGGAAGCTGGCAGTCGAGCTTTCCGGCGGCGATGTCGCGCGCGCCTTCGTTGAGCTGGCGGAGGGGGCTTATCAGCCTGCGGGCCAGCACGTACCCGATCCCCGCCGAGAGCAGGGTCCCGAAGATGAAAAAGCCCCAGAACAGCACCGGGCTCGCCAGCCAGCCCCGGAAGGGGAGCAGGAGGGCGGAGGTGACGAACAGCGCCTGGACCTCGCCGTTTTCGCCGCGCGCCACGGCGATCAGGGAATGCGCGCCGGGGGTGTCGTCGGTCCAGTCGGGTTCGGGGATGAAGACGGTTGAGGCCCCTTTCCCGATCTCTTCCAAGGCGCTGCGCGGGATGTGGAAACGCTTATCCGAGGCCGAAGAATAGACCTGCCGGAATGTGTCGCCCTCCGGCAGGAAGATACGCAGGATCACCGGGCCGCTGGCGCTGCTGTCCGAGTAGTCGATGCTGAACCAGCTGGCAAGCTGGAGGGTACGGACCTTGCCGTCGTCCGCCGTGAATGCCCGTTCGCTCGTGACGGCGACCCGCCGCGTACCGTCGGCCATGAGGACCCAGCTGAACAGGGCGCCGGGATACAGCGGCTCCGCGATCCGGCCTTCGGGCAGGGTGGCGTAGAGCAGCCCCCCCTCCGCGTCCCGGAGCCACAGCGCGTCGATATCCATAAAGGAAAGGGCCGCGGCTTCCCTTTTGTTGAGGGTCGTCTTGCCGTCGAAGCGGGTATCGAGGAGGCGGCTCACGGCCTTGAGGCGCTCGTGCGTTTCCTCGACGCTGTGGCGCATGTAGGTCGTGGCTTCCCCGAGCCAGCGCTCGATGTTCCTGTTCACCACATCGGCGATGAGCTCCGTGGTGATCTTGCTCGCCACCAGCATGGGTATGACCGCCACCAGGACGAAGGCCAGCACCAGCTTGGCGACGAGCGATATCTTCAATCCGCGAAAATACTTCATAACCCGCCCTGAACAGCGTATATTATTAAGGATAACCGGGGGACGGAGACTACCGCATGTTGTGTGGCCCAGCATAGCGCAGCCGCTGGGCGGGGTCTAACACCATTTCCTGTAGCAAGCTCCATTTTTTGTAGCTCGTTTCCTTCATTTTATGTTGCTTCCTCTCGATCTCCGCGGTTTTCGCCGCCTCGCGCCTTTTTTTGCAATCATAGGGGAAGCAATGGCATTCCCCGGATTTCCGGCGCCGTGGCACGCTGTTTGCTTATTTTGGGGAAACAGCCCGGAGTTTCCACATGCATACCGATCACCCCTTCACGGAGAAGCAAGACGTGTTCCAGTTGCCCGATTTCGCGGCGGGGCCGTATTCCGTCATCTGCGATTTCGACGGCACCGTCACGCCGTTCGACGTGACCGACGCGATCCTCGAACGGTTCGCCCGACCAGCCTGGAAAACCATCGAGGACGAATGGGTGCGGGGTGCCATCTCGGCCCGCCAGTGCATGGAGCGGCAGATCCCGCTCATCGAGGCTCCGCTGGAGCGGCTGGACGCCTTTCTGGACACGGTCCCCGTCACCGGCGGGTTCGTGGAGTTCGTGCGGTACAGCCGCTCGAAAGGCATCCCCCTCGGCATCGTGAGCGACGGCATGGACTACCCCATCAAGCGCATCTTGAACAGGCACGGCCTGCGCCATGTCCCCGTGGTCGCCAACCGCATGGTCTACAGGGAAGGGGCCTACCGCCTCGAATTCCCCTACGGACGCGAAGGCTGCGCTTCCGGGGTGTGCAAGTGCGGCGTTGCCGAGGCCGTCTCGGGGGACGGCAAGACCTTGCTCATCGGAGACGGGCTTTCCGACTGCTGTCTGGCGCGCTCGGCCTCGTTCACGCTGGCCCGGCAGGGCAAGGCCCTGCACCGCCGCTGTGCCGCCGAAGGGTATCCGTATTTCACCTATCTTGATTTCTTCGACATCCTTGAGGCGTTCGGCGCACCCCTGCCGAAGCCCATCGCCGCGCCCGCCGCGGCTCCGGCTGCCTAGGGCGGAGAGCTTTGCCTTTGGAACAAATCCCATTTCGAAGGGGATTGTTTGAACCTGTATCCCTCCTTTCCCCAAGATCTCCGGCCCCTTTCACATTTCACCCCCAACCTGTGGAGAATGTCTTGAAGACCACGAAAGCAGACGAAAAGGCGCTTCTCGAAGCCGAATCCCGGTAATGCTCCTACGGCGACACCGTGCACTATCTGGAGCCGGCGAAGCTGTTCGCGGGCTGTAACGGCTCGTTCCTGTACGATTACGAGGACAAGCCCTATCTCGACCTCCAGATGTGGTATTCCGCCGTCAACTTCGGCTATGCCAACCCGCGCCTGAACGATGCCCTGAAGCGCCAGATCGACACGCTGCCGCAGGTCGCCTCCCAGTACCTGCACAAGGAAAAGATCGAACTCGCCGCCATGCTCTGCGAATCCATCAGGGACGCGTGGGGCGAAGAGGGCCGCGTGCACTTCAACGTGGGCGGCTCGCAGGCCATTGAGGATTCCCTCAAGCTCGTGCGCAACGCCTGCGGCGGCAAGAGCCTCATGATCGCCTTCGAGGGCGGCTACCACGGGCGCACGCTCGGCGCGTCGTCCATCACCTCCTCCTACCGCTACCGCCGCCGTTACGGGCACTTCGGGGAACGCGCGCTGTTCGTGCCCTTCCCGTACTGCTTCCGCTGCCCCTACGGCAAGCGCCGCGACGACTGCGGCATGTTCTGCGCCGACCAGTTCGAGCGCCTGTTCGAAACCGAATATTACGGCGTGTGGGACCCCAAGGCCGGGGAAGCCGAATACGCCGCGTTCTATGTGGAATGCATCCAGGGCACGGGCGGCTATGTGGTCCCGCCGGACGGCTATTACCCGCGCCTCAAGAAGGTCCTCGACGAGCGCAAGATCATGCTCGTGGACGACGAAATCCAGATGGGCTTCTACCGTACCGGCAAGCTCTGGGGCCTCCAGAACTTCGGCATCACCCCGGACGTGGTGGTCTTCGGCAAGGCCATGACCAACGGCCTGAACCCCCTCGCAGGCATCTGGGCCAAGGAACGGTATATCAATCCGCAGGTGTTCCCCTGCGGCTCCACGCACTCGACCTTTGCCAGCAACCCCCTCGGCACGGCGGTGGCCCTCGAAACCATGCGGATGCTGGCGGAAGAGGACTACGAAACCCGCGTGCGCGAGATGGGCGCCTACTTCCTTGAGGGCCTGCGCGAGCTGAAGTCCCGCTACGCCATCATCGGCGACGTGGACGGCCTCGGCCTTGCCCTGCGCGCCGAAATCTGCGCGGCGGACGGCTTCACCCCCGACAAGGCCATGATGGACCGCATCGTGGACGAGGGCATCAAGGGCGACCTCATGGTCGACGGCAAGCGGTACGGCCTTGTCCTTGACGTGGGCGGCTACTATAAGAACGTGATCACCCTTGCGCCGTCGTTGAACATCACGCGCGAAGAGGTCGATCTTGCCATGCGCCTGCTGGATGAAATCCTGCGCCGCGTGACGAAAAACTGACTTTTGCCGGGCCGGGGGAAACCCCGGCCCGACGACAAGGATTTTCCCTTCTATGCAGAGCCTTGAACGACTCGGCCCTTTCTTCCCGGGGGGGCGCATCGGCTTTTTGCTGGTGCACGGCCTTGCCGGGACGCCCGCCGAAATGAAGATCCTCGGCAAGCGCCTGAACAGGTACGGCTTCACCGTCCTGTGCCCGCAGCTTGCCGGGCATTGCGCCTCGGAAGAGGAGCTCATCACCACCTGCTGGTCGGACTGGTCGCGGAGCGTCGAGGACGCCTTCGACGCGCTCTCGCGGCACATGGACGCGGTGTTCGTGGGCGGGCTTTCCGCCGGGGCCGTGCTCTCGCTGCGCCACGCCCAGCGTTATCCGGGGCGGGCGCGGGGGCTGGCCCTCTATTCCACGACCCTGCGGTACGACGGCTGGACCATCCCCAAGCTGAGCTTCCTTCTGCCGCTCATCCTCAAGACGCCCTATTTCGGCAAGCGCTACCGTTTTGAGGAAGCCTTCCCCTACGGCATCATGGACGACAAGCTGCGCGGGCGCATCCTCGCGCAGATGCAGAGCGGGGACGCTGCGGCGGCGGGCTTTACGGCCACGCCCGGCGCGTCGCTGAAACAGCTCTGGGGGCTGGTGGCGGCGGTGAAACGCGATCTGCCGAGCATCAAGACGCCCACGCTCATCGTGCACGCCGGCAACGACGACATCGCCAGCGCGCGCAGCAACGCCCTGTATGTGCGCGACCACATCGGCGGGCCCACGGAACTGCTCCTGCTCGACAGAAGCTACCATATGGTCACCATCGATCAGGAGCGCAACGTGGTGGGCGACGCCACGGCGCGTTTCGCTTGGAATCTGCTTTCCGACGCGGAGCGCGAACGCCTCGCCGCCGTGGCCCGCGAGCCTGTCCCCGCCGCGCCGGAGACCTCTGCGCAAACGCCGGACGCCGCCGCGCCATCTCCCGCTTCCTCGGTTGCGGAAGGGATGGAAAAAGCGGCGGAGGGGGCGGGGCGATGACCGCGCTGATCGTCTTCCTGTGGATCGCCAACATGCTCGTGGACACGGGCGGGCAGCTTTTCTTCAAGGCGGCGGCCAGCGAGCATACCGCCGGGGCGGGCGGCCTCGCGCACTGGAAGCGCATGGCTTCCCGGCCTTGGCTGTGGTTCGGCATCTGCTGCTACGTGCTCGAGTTTTTCGTGTGGATGGCGTTCCTTTCGCAGGTTGAGCTTTCCGTGGGCGTCATGCTCGGCTCGTTCAACATCGTGGTGATCATGCTTGCGGGGCGGCTGTTCTTCAAGGAGAAGCTGACCCGCTGGCGCGTGACCGGCATTTCCCTGATTACGCTCGGGGTGGCCATTGTGGGGGTGGGCGGATGAAGCGTTTTTACATCATCGGCTTCCTCATCCTGATGTCGTTCGATACGTTGAGCCAGATCAGCTTCAAATACGCTTCCACGCAGGCCCTGCCGCTGGAGCTGAGCCCTGACTGGCTCATGCGCCTGTTCCTGAACCCGTGGCTGTACGGGGCCATCGCGGGCTACCTCGGCGCGTTCGTGACGTGGATGACGCTCCTGCGCTATGCCCCGGTGGGGCCGTCGTTCGCGGCTTCGCACCTTGAACTCATCAGCGTGACCCTGTTTTCCGTGTGGCTGTTCAACGAGCCTCTGAACGCCTATAAAATCCTCGGCGGGGTGCTCATCCTGCTCGGCGTCCTGTGTCTGGCGAAAGACGAAAAGGACGACGAAGATGAGGCGGAAGCCGCCCCCGTCCGGGCCGGAGAGTAGGACGTTCTCTTTGAAACGTATCCAGAAACACTGCGGACAAGGATTCGATAAACACAAACGTCTTTGGAAAAGGAGGGATGGGGTTTGGGGAAGGGAGGGAAAAGCCTTTCTTCAGAAAGGTTTTCCCTCCCTTCCCCAACGCCTCTCTGCCATGTTAAAAAGAACTCGCTTCAGGATGCGCGAGCTGCCGCCCACCGCAGGACTGCCCATGCACATGGGGGATTGCTTCCGTGCGCCGGAAAAGCCGTTCACGGCGGGGCTGCGGGACTGGCTCGGCATCCCCGAACCGATCATGGCCTGCTCCGGCACCGCCGCCTTCGTGGTGGCCCTGCGGACGCTGGCCCGCCGCAATCCGGGCCGGAGCCGCGTCGTCGTCCCGGCCTACACCTGCCCGCTCGTCCCGCTGGCCGTGCGGCTTGCCGGTTTGCGGGCCGTGGCGTGCGACACGCTGCCCGGAGGGTTTGGAATCGATCCCGGCGCGCTCGGGCGCTGCTGCGATGAAACCGCGCTCGCCGTGGTCCCCGCGCATCTGGGCGGCAGGGCTTCGGACATTTCCGCCGTCTCCGCCGTGGCCCATGCCTATGGAGCCGTCGTGATCGAGGACGCCGCGCAAGCACTCGGCGCGTCTTTCGGAGGCCGGAGCGTGGGGCTGTCCGGCGACATCGGCTTTTTCAGCCTTGCCGTGGGCAAGGGGCTTACCACGTACGAGGGCGGCGTGCTGTTCAGCCGCGATCCGGACCTGCACGTCGAGCTTCAAGGGACGGCCTCCCGCGTCTTGCGGCCCGGCCTGCTCTGGAACGCCCGGCGCGTCCTTGAACTGCTCGGCTACGCCGTGGCCTATAACCCGGCGCTGCTGCCCTTGGCCTATGGGCGCCCGCTGCGGCGCGGGCTTGACCGGGGCGACGAGATTGCGGCGGTGGGCGACGCCTTCACGCTGGACGGCATCCCCCTGCACCGCATGGACCCGCTGCGCCTGCGCGTGGCGGCGAACGCGCTGGAGCGGCTCCCGGCGTTCCTCGAGGCCGGACGTGACCGGGCCGTGCGCCGCGCCGGGATGCTGGAGCGGGTGGGCGCGGAAGTCCTGCGCGACGATCCGGGCGGGGAGGGGATATGGCCTTTCTTTATGGTCCTCATGCCGGATCGGGACCGGCGGGACCGGGCGCTCGGCGCGCTGTGGCGGTCGGGGCTCGGGGTTTCCAAGCTGTTCGTCCGGGCCTTGCCGGACTATCCGTATCTGGCGGGTGCCGTCGAGGGCGGGCCATGCCCGGCGGCGCGGGATTTGGCGGGCAGGATGCTGACCGTCACCAATACGCACTGGCTGGACGATGCCGCGTTCGCCCGTCTTGCCGGGGAGATATGCCATGCCTGATGCCCGCCATGCCAATCTGCTCGAACCCGAGGCGTTGGTGGAGCTGTTCCTGCGCCACCCGCCGCAGGGCTTTGCCGCCGCTTCCGAAGCGGATCTGCCCGTCTTCGGAACCGATTTCGATCTGCTGACCACGCTGGAACCCGCGATTCTGGCGAAGATCCGCAGGCTTCCCCTGTTCGGGCTGTGGTCGCGCCTGCTGCGTTTCCCGGCCCGTTTCGCCGGGACCACGGCCACCGAATACGCGCCGCTCCCGAAGGGCTTGGAGCCGGGCGCGCTTCTGGACGGCTTCCGCGAGCGCTGTGCCGCCGGGCAATCCCTGCTGATCGTCAAGGACGTGCCGGAAGTTTCCCCGCTGCTGGGTGCAGGTGACAACGAGGCCGCCATGCGGCTGGCCCGGATTGCGCCGGACAAGGGGTTCATCGTCGTGGAAGGGCAGGCGCTGGCCTACGTTCCCATTGATTTTTCCAGTACAGACGAATACCTGTCGCGCCTCTCCAAGAGCCGCCGCAAGAACCTGCGCCGCAAGCTGAAGTCGCGCGAACGGCTGGACATCGAAGCCGTGCCGTTGGGGGACGCCCGGTTCGGCAGCCTTGATGTGCTGGAGGAGCTGTACGGCCTCTACCTCGGCGTCTACGCCCAGAGCGAAATCCATTTCGACCTGCTGACGCGGGATTTCTTCGCGGGGCTGCTGCAAAGCCGGGAGATCGGCGGCGTGGTATTCTGTTACCGCCATGACGGGGAACTCGTGGGCTACAACATCTGCCTTGAGCACGGCGGGATGCTCATCGACAAGTACATCGGGCTGCGCTACCCGCAGGCACGGGAGCTCGACCTCTATTTCGTGAGCTGGTTCGTGAACCTCGAGCACGCGCTGGAGCGCGGCCTGCGCTTCTACGTGGCGGGCTGGACCGATCCTGAAGTCAAAGCCAGCCTCGGGGCGCGGTTTACGTTCACCCGGCATCTGGTCTGGGTGCGCAACCCGATCCTGCGCCGCATCCTGTACATGTTCCGGCATTGGTTTGAGTCCGACGCAAAGGCCGTGGGCGCGAAGGCGGCTGATAAGGATACGGATCATGCATGACCCCCGCGAATCCTTCCGGCCTTCCCCGCCGGTGATCCTCGATTTCGACGGCTCGGTCCTGCCTGTGGCGGAGGGCGAACGCCGCATCCCGCTGGGCTCGTGGCAGGAGGCCATACGCTTCGGCTGCACGCGCCGGGCGTTCAGTGCGCTGGAAGCCCATCTGGAAGGCGTGTTGCCTGTGGATTGCGGCTGTGCGTTCATGGGCAGCGGCGATTTCCACCACGTCACGCTGATCCCGCTGCGCCGCCTGTGCCGCCGCCTGCCGCCCGCGTCCCTTGATGTGGTCGTTTTCGACAACCACCCGGACAACATGCGCTATCCCTTCGGCATCCATTGCGGTTCGTGGGTGTCGCACGCCGCCTTGCTGCCGAGCGTCCGGCGCGTCCATGTCATCGGCATCACCTCGGGGGACATCGGCCTTGCCCACGCGTGGGAGAACCGCTTGACGCCCTTCCTGCGGCGCAAGCTGACGTATTGGAGCGTCGGCACGGACGCGGCGTGGCTGCGCCTGATCGGGCGGGCGGAGTGCTGCAGATCATTGGGATCGGCGGACGAACTGGTGCGCGGGCTGCTCCCGGCACTGGCGGATGCCGGGAACATCTATCTTTCCATCGACAAGGACGTATTCGCGGAAGACGTGGTGAAGACCAATTGGGATCAGGGTGTCTTCCGGCTCAGCCATACCGAGGCCGTGCTTGCCGCCTGCGCGGGCAGGGTGATCGGTGCGGATGTCTGCGGTGACGTGTCGGATTACGAATACGCGAGCCCCTTCAAGCGGTTCCTGAGCCGCCTCGACGGGCAGGAGCCCTGCGATCCGCAAGCTCTGCGCGGCTGGCAGGAAGGGCAGAGGGCTGTAAACGCCGCCTTGCTGGAGAGCCTTGGAAAGGTGTTGCGAGAGCCCGAGGCTTCTACCCGCGTTTCCCCAATCCTCCGCCGCTTCTTCTAGAAACTGATAAAAAGGGTGAGGCCGAGACAAGAGTATCGTGCCGTCCCTTGGGTCGTATGCATAGACTGAAAAAGCCCCTTTCCAGTATTCGCGAACAGCCTTTCTTTACGAGAGAGAAATTTTCCGCCGTTGCATCGGGAAAACCTTTATGTTAGAGTGCTTATAGATTGAAGTTTATCTTGTTATTTCAGTTGATTGCATTTTGCAAATAGAGGTGATCCGTATGCTCTCTCTCTCTCTCTCTCTCTCTCTCTCTCTCTCTCTCAGCGCGTAATTAGCTTATTTTATAGTATAAAAGAAAAACGTTCCAGAGCCGTTTCATCCCGGCTCCGGAACGTTTTTTATTTTTTGAATTCGCTCGCCGGACCCGAGAAGGGAAACCGGCATGGCGGGTTTTCCAGAGTGGTAGGATAAAGACAGATTAAGGAAAGCAGTAGCGTGTCATTTTTCGTTGAATTTGCAGCAGTTGTGAAAGAGCATTTTCCGATATTTATGAGTAGTTTTTCTCCAAAATAAAGAGATTTTTCCCTCGTTGCACCAAAAAAACCTTTATGTTAGAGTGATTATAAATTTGATATAGTTGATTTATCTTCGCAAGTTACATTTAAAAATACGGGCGATCCACATGCTCTCTCTCTCTCTCTCTCTCTCTCTCTCTCTCTCTCTCTCTCTCGGCGTGTAATTAGCTTATTTTATAGTATAAAAGAAAAACGTTCCAGAGCCGTTTCATCTCGGTTCCGGAACGTTTTTTATTTTTTGAACCCACTCACCGAAGTCGGGAAAGGGAACTAAAAATGGTTTCTTTTTTCAGAGAGGGGGGAGCGGGGAGTTTTGTGCCCTTTGCCGGGGATACCCTCAAAAAGCAGGCGGAATCGCTTTGGCACATGGCGGAGGATTTGGATGACTCATTCGACGAGGTCATCCGTTGTCTCTTGTCCATTTCCGGGCGCATCGCGGTCACGGGCATGGGGAAGAGCGGGCATGTAGCCCGTAAAGTGGCTGCGACCCTCGCTTCCACTGGTTCGCCCGCCTATTTTATCCATCCCGCTGAGGCCAGCCACGGGGATTTGGGCATGGTGTCGCGGCATGACGCCGTCATCGCCTTTTCCAACTCAGGTGAAACGGCCGAACTGAGCGATATCATTTTGTTCGCGTCGCGGCATGGAGTCCCGATTACGGGTGTGACGAAGTGGGGCGATAGTTTTTTGGCCCGCCACGCCGATCATGTCCTTTTACTCCCCAATGAGCCGGAAGCGTGCCCTATCGGATGCGCTCCCACTACGTCGACGACGCTTCAAATGGCGCTCGGAGATGCCATTGCCCTTTCCCTGCTCAAGGCAAGGGGATTCGGCGCGGAGGATTTCCATCGGTTCCATCCGGGGGGAAGGCTTGGCAGGAAGCTCATGACCGTGCGCGAGATCATGCACGTTGGAGAAGCTCTCCCTTTAGCGTCCCTCGACAGTCCGATGACGGAAATCCTCTGCATCATGACAGGCAAAGGGTTCGGCTGTGTCGGCATTATGGAGAAAGGCATCCTTGTCGGCATCATTACCGATGGAGACCTGAGGCGGCATATGGACGGCGGTCTGTTGGGGCTGACCGCCGAACGGGTCATGAGCCGGAATCCGATCACGGTCGATGAACATTGCCTTGCCGCCAAGGCGCTGGGGATCATGCAGTCCAGCAAAATCACGAGTTTGTATGTCGTACGGAGCGGAGAGCCCGTCGGCATTTTGAATGTTCATGACTGCCTGCGGGCGGGGGTTAATTGATGTCTACGATGTTGCGTTGCCTGATGGTGGGATGCCTGACGGTCGTTTGCGGATGCGCTGTGCAGCAGGGCGGACGCGGGGAAAAGAGCGGGGTTGCGGCGCAGGAAACCAGGTATGCCGGATTCGCCAGCCAGCTTGGGGAACAGATGGAAGGAACCATTGTTTCCGTCGAGAAAACGCCTTTTGGAGGGCCCGCTGAGGTTTCAGTGGGGCGTCCGTATGTTTCCGGGCTCCGGATGCTGTGCCGCAGGGCCACATTGACGGATCCCCACAGGGAAATGACGGTTGCCGTTTGCCGCCGGCCTTCGGAAGAGTGGACGCTTGTGGAACCGATTTTTGAGCCGCTGCCGAGGTAATCCATGTCGTCGGGTTGGATTGTGCAGGGAAGGGTGATTATGGCCCTGATCCTCCGTGAAGTGCATACGCTCTATGGCTCGTCGCGGCTCGGGTATCTGTGGGCTGTGATCCAGACGATGTTCGGCATCGGGATATTCTGGGGGATACGGGAGATAGCCGGGGCGCGGGCTCCGCACGGCATGTCCGTTTTGATGTTCCTGCTTGCGGGGTTTGGCCTCTGGGCCACATTCAGCGAAACGCTTACCAAATGTATGAGTGCGGTCAGCGGCAACAAGGCGCTTTTAACCTTTCCGCAGGTAACGCCGCTTGATTTGATGCTCTCCCGGACCGTTGTCGTGTGGGGGACGCAGCTTTCTTCCGGATGCGTGATTACAGGCATTGCGGCCTTTTGTGGCACATCCCTTTATGTCTCCGACTGGACGGGGCTTTTCGCCGCATTCCTTCTGACGCCTTTGCTCGGGCTCGGCTGCGGGATGCTGTGCGCTTCATTGGCGGTCTTTTGGCCGACGCTGGAGAAAATCGTGCCCATGATACTGCGCATCTTGTTCTTTGCATCGGGCATTTTCTTTTCCGTTTCGATGTTTCCAAAGAACATTGCGGACATCCTGCTGCTCAACCCGGTCATGCAGCTCATTGAATTGCTGCGTCAGAGCTTATCGCGCGGATACGTGGCTCCCACTTACGATTACCTCTACATTGTGGCGTTCTGCGTGGTTTCGTTGTGCCTTGGCGGATTGTTGGAGCGTTATGCGCGCAAGAGGGCCGAGCAATGATTGCGTTGCATAATATTGCCAAGTCCTATCCCCTCCCCCGAGGGAAAAAGGTTGTGCTCGATGATGTGAACATAACCTTCCGTCCCGGTGAGAACATGGGGATTCTCGGCCTCAATGGGGCTGGGAAGTCGACGCTCATGCGGATCATCGGCGGCGCGGAACTCCCCGACAGCGGAAAGGTCGTCCGCAAGAGCCGGGTGTCGTGGCCCATCGGCTTTGCGGGAGGTTTCCACGGGAGCCTCACGGGTCGGGAGAATTTGCGCTTCACTTCCCGCATCTATGGTTCCGATATCCGGAAAGTAACTGAGTTCGTGGAAGATTTTTCGGAACTGGGCCCATATATGGATATGCCGGTGCGCACGTACTCGTCAGGTATGAAATCCAAGCTGGCGTTCGGCCTCAGCATGGCCATCGGTTTCGATTTTTATCTCATCGACGAAGCCTATTCCGTGGGCGACGCGGCCTTTCAAGCCAAAGGCGAGCGCGTTTTTCAGGAACGCAAAGCCAGTTCAACACTCATCGTCGTTTCACATAGCGTTTCAACAATACGTAAAAACTGCGATAACGCTGCGGTTCTCTTTGGGGGCAAGCTGATGTGCTTTGCCAACCTGGAGGATGCGCTTACCCGCTATCAGGAAATTTGTGATGCTCAAAAGCGATAATCCGCCGCCTCTCACCTTGGCCGTACAGTCAGGCCGTCGATCTTTTTCCAGTGCGCGTGCCTGCTGGGGCAGGCTGCCGCGAAAAGGGAAGATTTTTGCGTGTGTTGTACTGCTGCCCACAGTAGCGGTGTTCCTTTATTACCTGCTGTGGGCTTCGCCCATGTACGTTTCCCAGACGCGTTTCGCTATTCGCAGCGCTGATTCGTCTGGAGGCGGGTTGGATATCGCCTCCGCACTGCTCCGCTCCTCGTCTTCGACGGGGGCGGACGCGCATATCGTAGTTGAGTACATTCAATCGCTAGATATCATTCATGATATTGATAAAGAACTCGGCGTTGATCTGCATTTTTCCGACAAGGGCCACGACGTCTTTTCACGCCTGACGAATAATCCGACTCAGGATGAGCAGCTCCGGTATTGGAAATGGGCGGTCATTCCCGCCCTCGATCAGGATACGGGCATCATCACCTTGGAAACGAAAGCCTACTCCCCGGAAATGGCGCAGAAGATCGCCGCCGCCGTACTGGCCCGCAGCGAAGCCCTTGTGAATACCATGAACCTCCGTGCCCGGGAGGACGCCGTTTCACTGGCGCAATCGGAAGTCCAGAGGGCGGAGGCGCGCGTCAGGAAGGCACAGGAAGCTATGCGTAACTTCCGGGATGCGCATACCCTCCTCGACCCCAGGGTGACGGCCGCTGGTCTGCAGGGGGTGGTGACGGAACTGGAAGGTGAAGCCGTCAAACTGCGTGCGCAGCTGGCGGAAGCCCAGTCGTTCATGCGTTCCAGCGCTCCGGCGACAAAAGCGCTGCAAACGCGGTTGAAAGCTGTGGAGAGCCAACTGGATCAGGAAAAGCAGCGATTGGCGGGCCTCCGCTCGCAGGAGGGCAATCTCAACGCTGTGGTAGGCGAGTATGAGGATCTCACCATCGAAGCCGAGTTCGCCCAGAAACAGCTTGTAACAGCCATGTCCGCGCTTGAGTCCGCAAGAGTCCACGAAGTGGCCAAATCCCGATATGTCGTCGCGTTCCAGCAGCCTACGTTGCCGGATGAGTCCCTCTATCCGCGTCCTTTCCTTTTCACGGCCTATGTCTTTGTCGGCGCCCTGCTTCTTCTCGGGCTGGGTTCGCTCATCACCGCTTCTATCCGAGAACACGCAGGGTTTTAACCGATGAACCATATGATGCACTGGAAAACATACTTGGCTTTTGCGACCGGAAGCCTTCTTTTGCTAAGCCTTCCGCCGTATGCGGCGGGGGCGCAGAATACCGTCCAGCAAACAGGCGGAAGTGCTTATGGACAGCCGCTCGGTCGATCTTCCAATCCCGTTCCGGCGAGTTCGGGAGGTATTCCCGGCGTTCCTTCTTCCATGCCCGCGCAGCAAGCTCCGGGGACATACCGCCTCCCTTCGCAGGGCTCCGTATGGGGCAGCCGCGAAAGTTCGCCGGTCCCTACCGTCCTCGATGCCCCGCCAGCCTGGGCGCAATCGCCTCTGCGCGGTCCGGCTTCGGCGACGCTGCCTCCCTTCGGCGCCAATTTGTTTCAGGGGAATTTTGCCTCCACCTATTCGGAAAGTGTGAACGCCGATTACGTCATCCTTCCGGGAGACCGCATTGTGGTCCGTATTTGGGGAGCCAAGACGTATGACGATGTCCTGATGGTTGATCAGCAAGGAAATGTTTTCTTGCCGGAAGTAGGCCCGATCCGGGTGGCCGGTCTGAAGCAGGGGCAGCTTCTGGGAGCCGTCCGGTCAAGCCTTGCCTCCGTCTTCACCGACAACGTCAATATTTACGTCAATCTTCAAAGCTCTCAACCCGTAGCCGTTTACGTGGCGGGCTTCGTGAACCATCCCGGAAGATACGCGGGCGGGCCGATGGATTCCGTCATGTCGTATCTGGACAGGGCGGGCGGCATCACGCCCGAGCGGGGAAGTTATCGGCACATCAAGGTGATGCGGGGAAAATCCCTTATCGGGACGGTCGATTTGTATGATTTCGCCCTGCGCGGAGAAATGCCTTCCATCCGGCTCAAGGATGGGGACGTGATTTTGGTGGATGAACGTGGGAGCAGTGTCGCCGCTCTCGGTCTGCTTCGCCAGCAGGCCCGTTATGAATTCATGGGCACGGCGACCGGGGCGCACCTTCTCGATCTCGCTACGCCGTTGAACAGCGCTTCGCACGTCAGCATCAGCGGGATACGCAACCGTGCGCCGTTCAACGTATACATCCCCATTGCCGAATTCGCGCAGTTTCAGCTTGCGGACGGGGACACTGTCGATTTCGTGGCCGATAAGCGTGGGCGCACCATCATGGCCGCAGTTACAGGGGCCATTCAGGGGGCTTCCCGGTTCCCCGTCCGCAAAGACACGACCCTCAAATCGTTGTTGCAATACGTGGAAATTGAGCCGGCCATTGCTGATACGTCCGCGATCTATATCCGCCGCCAAAGTGTAGCCGCACAGCAAAAGGCGATTATTGCCGATTCGCTGCGCAGGCTTGAACAGAGCGCGCTCACGTCAACGTCTTCGTCCGTGGATGAAGCCAACATCCGGGTTCGGGAAGCGGAGCTGATTCAGGATTTTGTGCGTCGTGCCGCAACGCTGGAGCCTGACGGCGTAGTCGTCGTTTCGCGCGGGGGCACAGTCAAGGATCTCCTGCTTGAGGACAACGACGTCATTGTTATCCCGCAGAAAACGGATGTCGTCCATGTATCGGGGGAAGTCTTGATACCCAAGGCCATCACCTATGAAAAGGGTATGTCCCTCCACGAATACCTCGAGAGCGCGGGCGGCCTTTCGGATCGTGCGGACAAGGACAATATCCTTGTCGCCAAGCAGAATGGTGAAGTGGGCAAAGTCCAAAATATGGGCATAGCGCCGGGCGACCGTATCTTGGTCATGCCCCGGTTTGATTCCAAGAATATGCAGCTGGCTAAGGATTTCACCCAGATTTTGTACCAGATTGCCGTGGCGACGAAGGTTGCTGTGGGATTATAGCATGAAGATTCCTGCGATTAGCGTGGTTATACCAGTGTGGAACAGTGGGCGATATTTCCGAGAATGTCTTGACAATGTACTGGGGCAGACACTGCGGAATATTGAGGTCCTCATTGTAGACGACGGTTCTTCCGATGGAAGCAGCGCCGTAGCTGATGAATATGCCGCACGCGATGCCAGGGTCACGGTGATTCATCAGGAGGAGTCTACAGGAGCTGGCCCGGCAAGAAATGCAGCTATGAATATTGCACGGGGCGAGTATATCGCCTTTATGGACAGCGATGACCTGTATCCATCCTCCTATGTTTTGGAGACACTCTATCGTGTGGCGGTAGAACAGAAAGCCGATATCTGCGGCGGATCTCTCTACAAGATAGATGCCGAAGGTAATATTTTGGATAAGAGAGTCCCTAATCAGTTTTTTAGCATGGCTGGCTGGTATTACTACCGTGACTATCAGTATGATGGAGGCTTTTACCGTTTTTTGTATTACAGGAAGTTTTTGAAAGAGCGAAAGCTTGATTTTCCAGATTACCGACGTTTTCAGGATGCCGTTTTCTTTGTGAAGACAATGGCAGCTGCAGAACGATTCTATATTATTCCTATTTTTAGTTATGCTTATAGAAAAAAACATAAAATTGTAATATGGACACGTGAAAAAATACGTGACCATTTAAAAGGCATTAAGGAAATATTATATTTTTCTTTGATTCATCGTTTAGATAGTCTTCATTATCTAATGGCAAAAAATTTTTTGGACATGATCCATTATAATATGAAATTTTATTATAAATTATACTTTATATATGATGTTATAAAAATATTGAATAATATAGATTGGAATATTGTCAGATGTGAAAATTATAATAACAAAGTTAATATATCGTTTTTTAAGATTATCTATAGATATATATTTTGATGATAATTATGTTGTATGTGTAGATTTGTAGCAATTTTTAAACAATAGGGTATATCAATGACTATTGAACAAAATGTTATTTCTAAGATCGGCACTCTTCCTCAAAAGAGAATATGTATTATTGGTACTATGTCTGAAAAATTTTATATATTGCTTGCGAAAAATTTGATGCCTAATGACTGTGTATGCATATTTGATACAACTGGAAATATAAGTAAGGCTGAAGCTTCCTTAAATAATGCAATGTATAGTAATATTGAGATTATGGCATTTCCTGTTTCCAATAAAAAATTTGACTGGTACGGATGGCGTTTGTTTCAGTACTATCATCAGTTAAGAAAACTTGGCGTTCCTACACAGGTATTTACTGCTGTTTTTTACAAGGGTAAGCATTTGTTTCAGTATGACATGGGCACATTGCAGCTTGTTAAGGATATGCTTACCGATGGTGGCTATTTTGTAGTTTATGACTGTGCATGGACATTGGCTAAAAGTCCTACCATGAATCCACAAGTTAATGCTGATACTGCCGCTGAATATACCAAAGAACAAATTAATATTCCGCATATACAATATTTGTTAGATGGCTATATCGATAATACTTTTATGGAACAGGAAGAATTGAGTTCAGCCAAAACGCGCGTGTATCGTAAGAGGCAGCCTGTTTCTTCTGCCCCCTCTAATTTATACTACTGATACTATATCAAGATAAGGAGTTTTTCCATGAGCCTTGCTCTTTCCATTATCATTCCTGTCTATAACTGTGAAAAAACAATCCGTAAATGTTTAGATTCCATTTTTATCCAAAAAAATGACCTGAAATATGAAATTATTATTGTGGATGACGGTTCCAGTGACGGAACCGTAGAAGTTGTGGAATCTGTCATTGCGGGTAGAGGGAATGTAAAGTTCATCCACCAGGAAAATGCTGGTGCCGGTGCAGCCAGAAATAAGGCTCTGAGGTACGCTTCTGGCGACTATCTGCTCTTCATCGATGGCGATGACTATATTTCTAGTAACAGTCTAAATATTTTAAAGATAGAAATGCAGAAGAATGAGGACCTTGATGTCCTCATTTTCATGTATCGCTATTATGATGAAGGAAGCTGCGTCTTTAAGAAAATGTCGCAACGCGACGCGGAGGTATACAATGACGTAGCCTTTCAGAACAGGGTTTTTTCCTTTGAGGAGTGCCCGCAGCTTCACGAATGTATCACTTATCCATGGAACAAGCTTTTTCGGCGCTCTTTTGTGGAAGAAAATAATCTCACATTTTCTGAAACCGTAGTGCATAATGATATCTTTTTTAATATTGCGAGCCTCACTAGGGCAAGGCGCATCAGAATTATCCATGATATCCTATACGTCCATATCATCAATGCTAAAGGGGGACAGCTGACGCAGGTTTTTGACGCTCGCCGCCTAGACGTCATCCGTGCACTTAACCAGTGTGATGCTTTTCTTCACGCGGAAGGAATGCAAAAGAAGGGCATGATGCTACCTTATGTAGCCTTCAAGGCCAACTTACTGGACTGGGTCATTATGAAGGCGGAAGGTGAACTTCAGGAACGGTTCATTATCTATTTGCGCGATTTTTTGCATATGCTTGATCAAGATACCATTATTCGGCTAATGGGGCACCGTATGGCTACGCCTGCGCTCAAAAACTTTATGCGGAAAATGGGACTTCCAAAACGTGGAGAACGCTTTACAGATGACAATCGGCTGCTGCTCACCATCATTATCCCTATTTACAATGTGGAACCATGGCTAGTGCAGTGCCTTCAGAGTGTTGCCGACCAGACGTTGAATTCCGAAAATTTCGAAGTAATCATGGTGGATGACAAGTCCACCGATCTATGCGCGGATATCTGCCGTGACTTCTGTACTCGGTATAGTCATTTTCGTCTTATTGAACTGCCGGAAAATACTCCCGGTGGTGCGGGCATTCCGTCCAATATCGGTATAGATCAAGCAAAAGGCGAGTATATCGGCTTTGTGGACAGTGATGACTATATCGAGCCGGAAATGTTCGAGGAACTGCTACTCAAAGCTATGGATACCGGGGCAGACCTGACTCTCTGCGATTTTAATATCTACTACCAGAAGGAAAAGCGTCTTGCCCCTTCCAACGACCAGAAGGCTTGGAAGGAGCTCTGTGCTATGGACTTCAAGAAGGTACCCCTGCGTCTTATCCGGCAAAAGACTCTGGCTCTTTCGGCCGTGCCGTGGCGTAAGCTGTACCGCAGGGATTTTCTTGAGAAATTTCATATCCGCTATCCTGAAGGAGATTTTTTCTACGAAGACAATCCGTTGCACTGGTTTGCAGTGGTGCAGGCCCGGCGCATTGCAGTGGTCGATATTCCGTGCATCACGCATCGTATCGGTCGGGTGGGACAGACCATGGACGGTAAGCCCGAAAGACTTGCAGCGTTTGCCATCCATGCTCAAACTATCCATGATTTCCTCGAATCCACTGAGAACCGGGATGAATATAAGATTGAATTTTTGCGATGGTTCCTGAGTCAGAGTGCATGGGTGGTACCAAAGCTTGGTAAGTATCGCTTAACCTATCTCCGTTGCCTCCGCCGACTTTGCAAAGGGACAACGATGGATCATTTACGTGCCTATCGAAAGATATCGCCTCATAAAATCAGCACTATGTATTATAATTATATGCTGATCCATGGACATTGGTACGCTGGGAGAATAGTGCGATGGGTCGTTAATAAAGTCGGAAGCTTGAAAAATATGAAGGGGAAATAAATGAAAATTCAGATGAAAAAAATGATGCGGGAAGGAAATTGTGCATCTTTTATTTTTTTCTTTGAGCTTGAAGCAGATGATAAAACGGAAGCAATATCTTACAATGCTGGACGGGCCAATATATTTTTAGGACCACGTAGCTGTACTTTTGATTTCCCGTTTGATGTTGCCATTCCACATCCCGATCTTGTCTGTATGGCAGCACTCAAGATTGTTTCTCCTTATATCGGTTCACGCGTCATTATGGATAGGCCGGTTTCCAAAAGTTTCGCCACGGCAGTCAAAGATCGATATATCAATATTAAAACTATTAATACTAGTTCTCTTTTACCGAGGATTGCTCACGGAGAGAAATATGCCGTCAGCTTTTCAGGTGGTGCAGATAGCCTTGCTGCTGCAAATATTTGCCCCCCTGGTACTCCGTTGATTCTTTCTGCTAGAAAATTTCATCCTGAAGTTGGTGTATTTGAACCTTGGTTTAAAACAGAAGGAAATATTGCAACTCTAAGAGATATGCCTGATACATTTGTAAAAATATGTGTTATCTCTGACTTTGAGTTTCTTTCTACAAATCACTCATATTGTATTTATCCAGATAATTATGCGTTTACGATCCCCTGTATTTTGCTTGCAGATCATTTAGGTCTAACAGGTATATTTACAGGAGATATTTTTGCTGCCTTTTCTGGCGATGAAATGCGAAAATTTTCTATGCTGAATTTTGATAAAATGGCGGAATATTATAGAAGTGTTGGTATTGATTTTGATTCTCCAGTAAAGGGAGTAACTGAACTGGGTACTGAAATTATTAATAGATACTATAAAAATGATGCTAATGCAACTACTTGTCAATATGGGACTTATAAAAAACCATGTATGCAATGTATTAAATGCTTTAGAAAAAGTTTTATAAAAGCATATTTAAGTAAGAAAGTTTTACCTGATAATATCATTGAAAAATTTAATAGCAGTAAAGCTGTTATAAAATTTAGAAATAATATTGATAATGGAAATATGAGACTAAGGCTTACATTTAAAGAAATATTAAAAGATGTTGATACAAGTCATTATGAAAATATTGATGTAGTAAAAAAAGCATGCCAAGATATTACATTTGATACAACATTTATTAATAATTTGTTTTTATATCCATACAAATCGATAAAAAATAGTTTTACAATGCAGTATTGTATTAATGAGTTAATGGAAATTTTTGAACCAATGTCTGATGAGGATGAAAATAAGTTTTTGTAGATTTATATTTTAATATAAAAATAGAATAATTATGTTAGGTATATATGATAGATAGATCAAATAATGCTGACGATAATGGTAATATAATAGAGATTTTTAATGACAATGGTGAAAGCATATATAGTAAAAATATACCAGGTGTAAAATTATATATAAAAGGGAAAAATAATTATATAAAAGTTCATGAAGGAACAAAATTTGAAAACTGTGCATTTCAAATGGCGAATTACAATAAAGTAGTTATAAATAAAAGTAAATATAAAATACAAAATGTAAGATTATTTGCAAATAGTTATACAATATTTGAAGTAGGATATAACTTTTCTTGTTTAGAATGTGATATTCGCCTGCAAGAAAATAGAACAGGATTTATTATTGGTAATGACTGTATGTTTTCTACAGAAATAAGAGTTTATGCAACGGACGGTCATGCAATATATTCTATTGACCAAAATAAAGTTTTAAATATCGGAAAAATTATAACGATAGGAAACCATGTATGGATAGGTAGACGTGTGAATCTATTAAAAGGGACAAAAATTAATGACAATAGTATTGTTGGTTTTGGATCTGTTGTTACAGGAAATATTAATGAATCAAATGTAGTCATTGCAGGTTTTCCTGCTAAAGTAATAAAAACAGGCGTAAATTGGTCGAGATTAACTCCTGAAGAGTATGAAAGAGTTCATCCCCCTTTTAATGAAAATATGATGAGAATGGAATAAACTATGCAATATTGTATTGTAGGCTCCGGTTTCTGGGGCGCGACAATCGCCGAGCGTATTGCCTCGGTTATGAAACAGCCTGTTATGGTTATAGATAAGCGCGACCATATCGGCGGCAATTGCCACTCTTCACTGGATGAGGAAACGGGCATTGAGTGCCACCGTTATGGTTCGCATATTTTTCATACCTCGTTGCCACAAGTGTGGGAGTATATCAATCGGTTCGGGAAATTCACCAGCTACCAGCACAAGGTGTTCATCACCCATGAGGGCAAGGTTTATACCATGCCTATCAATCTGAGCACTATCAACGCTTTTTATGGTAGGAACTTCCGTCCAGCCGAAGCGGCGACGTTTTTAGAAGCGGAGATCGCGCGTAACTTCATAGAATATCCGAAAAATCTTGAAGAAAAGGCTATATCTCTTATTGGCCGTCCGCTATATGAAGCCTTCATTAGAGGCTATACGCACAAGCAATGGGAACACGATCCTCGTGAACTTCCGGCGTCTATCATCAGTCGCCTGCCTTTCCGCACGAATTATAATAACAGCTATTTCAATGATACTTGGCAAGGCGTGCCGAAAGACGGTTATTTCAATATATTCAATAAGATGCTCGAAAACCCTCTCATTGTTCTTAAATTGAACTGTGACTATGAAAGCATCAGATCGCAGCTCCCCTCCGATTGCATAGTCATTTATACCGGTCTGCCTGACAGGTTCTTTGGATATAAGTTTGGCAAATTGGAATGGCGGTCCCTGCATTTTGAATGGGAAAGCCTTCCCGTACGAGATTACCAAGGAACGGCCGTGATGAATTTTGCCGATGTGGATGTGCCGTACACACGAGTTCACGAATTTAAGCACTATCACCCGGAACGGGCCAAGACCTTTGCATTGAATATGACGGTTGTTTGTCGTGAGTACTCCCAAACGTATAGACAGGGATGCGAGGCCTATTATCCTGTCAACAATGCGCGTAACAACGAATTGTACGCGAAGTATGCTGAAGAAGCGGCACAAACGCCGAATCTTATTCTTGGTGGGCGGCTTGGGGCCTATCGGTACTGGGATATGGACAAGGCCATTGCCGATGCCCTGAATGTGTTTGAAACAAAGATTCTTCCCCATAGAGGATAGAAAGATGGACATTGCCGTTGCCGGAACCGGTTATGTGGGCTTGAGTCTTGCCGTGTTGCTTGCCCAGAACAACAGCGTAAAGGCGGTGGATATCGTTCCCGATAGGGCAGAGCTCATTAATCAGGGGAAGTCTCCTTTTGCAGATAAGGAGATTGAAGAATATCTGGCTGAGAAGCCCCTTGATCTAGTCGCAACCACGGATGGGAAATCAGCCTACCGTGACGCCGAATTTATTATCGTTGCCACCCCCACCAATTACGATGTGGAGAGGAATTACTTTGACACATCATCGATTGATGCCGTTTTGGAACTGGTGGAAAAAGTCAATTCTTCGGCTACCGTAGTCATCAAGTCAACGGTTCCGGTAGGTTATCTTTCCTCCGTGATGTCGCAGTATCGGATTCCGAATATTCTTTTTTCCCCGGAGTTCTTGCGTGAGGGGAGAGCTCTCTACGATAATCTTCACCCGTCCCGCATCATCGTGGGTACCCCGAAGAACTGTTCGCCTGAATTGCGCCAAAGGGCGGAACGTTTCGCATCTCTTCTTCAGGAAGGGGCGATGGATAAGGAGGTCCCCACGCTTATGGTGGACTCTACCGAAGCTGAATCCATCAAACTTTTCGCCAATACCTATCTCGCTCTGCGTGTAGCCTTTTTCAATGAGTTGGATACATACGCCGAACTGCACGGCCTGGATACCGAGCAGATCATTAGAGGAGTAGGGCTCGATCCCCGCATCGGTTCGCACTATAACAATCCTTCCTTCGGTTATGGGGGCTACTGCCTTCCTAAGGATACCCGTCAGTTGCTGGCCAATTATCAAGATACGCCCAATGATATCATTGCAGCCATCGTTGCGGCGAATAATACCCGAAAGGACTTTGTCACACATCAGATACTCACCCATAACCCGAGACTGGTGGGAGTGTATCGCCTGACCATGAAAGTTGGCAGTGACAATTTTCGGCAGTCCGCCATTCAGGATGTGATGCATCGTCTCAGTATAGCTGGAGTGAAAATTGTTGTTTACGAGCCTACATTAAGAGAAGATAGTTTTGATGGAATCACTGTTGTCCATGATTTGAAGGCATTTAAGAGCATGTCTGACGTGATTGTGGCTAATCGCATGGCAGATGAACTCTATGATTGTATAGATAAAGTTTATACTAGAGATTTATTTGGCAGAGATTAACCCATCAAAAATACAGAAAAAATAGATTGAATAAAAATCAGTCCTGCTGTTTCACTATGTTCTGTCACTAAATAATTCTAAGGAATAAAGTCTATCATGGATGGAATATTTCTGAGATCAACAGCAGAGGCTATAGGGAAATGATATGGATAAATTTTTGCAGGAATGGCGGAAAAGATGCATGTTTTTTCACCTTCTCCCATGCCCTTTTCAGTATCTCGCACCTTTCCATGTTTCTCGGTGAGGCAGTTCAGTTTACCAGGAAGATAAAGGGAAATACCGTACCGTTCACTATTGTAGGCTGGGGCCACAAACCCACAGCCGATAAGGCACGATGTTATGCCTTGAAACATAACCTTCCCTATATCGCGCTTGAAGACGGCTTCCTGCGCTCCCTTGATCTCGGATGTAAGGGGGCGCAGCCTCTTTCCCTTGTAGTTGACCATACCGGCATCTACTACGACGCCACTGAGCCATCCGATTTGGAGAATCTACTGAACGGCTCCGGATGGGATTTGGAAGGACAGTTGCAGTCCGCCCAGCATGCCATTGAAGCTATCAAGCGTCACGATCTGAGCAAGTATAATCATGCGCCGCGTGCTGCTGAAAGATTGCTTGGTGATGCTTCGTGCCCGCGTGTTCTTATCCTTGATCAGACAAAGGGGGATACCAGCGTTACGCTTGGCCGTGCCGATGCTGAAAGTTTCACAGCTATGCTGGACGACGCGCAGATGCGGTTTCCCACCGCCCGGTTGTTCGTCAAGACGCATCCCGATGTGCTTGCGGGGAAAAAGCAGGGCTATCTGACCGAGGCGGCGAAGCGAAGAGGCATTGCGATCATCGCACAGGATGTTTCGCCGCTTTCCCTTCTTGCTCAAGCTGATGTTGTGTACACAGTCACCTCCCAGATGGGCTTTGAGGCCTTGCTGCTTGGTAAGGAAGTGCACTGTTTCGGCATGCCGTTCTATGCGGGATGGGGGGCAACGCATGATCGGCTTACTTGCCCGCGGAGGGCAAAACGCCGTACGGCGGAAGAGATCTTTGCCGCGGCGTATATGTTGTATGCGCGTTATGTGAATCCCGTGACCGCCAGGCGTTGTGACATCCATGAAGCCATTCGGATTCTGGCCGCCCAGCGTTTTCAGAATGAGCGGAATAAGGGGTTCCACGCATGTGTTGGCTTTTCCAGATGGAAACGTCCTCATGCCCGGGCCTTTTTGCAATCGCCCACGGGAACCATCCGTTTTTTTTCTGATTGGTGGAAAGCCATCAAATGGGCGCAAGCAAACGGCGGCGATGTCGTGGTATGGGCGTCCAAATGCACAATAGGACTTGAGAGTTCCTGCCAGACTATGGGCGTCCGGCTGATACGCATGGAGGACGGCTTCATCCGTTCGGTGGGGTTGGGTTCGGATTTTAATTGGCCGTATTCGTTGGTGCTGGATGAGAAGGGCATCTACTATGATCCATCCCGCCCGAGTGGGCTGGAAGACATTTTGAATACCTTGCCTGAACATCCGGAGAGGGCCGAATTGTGCAGCCGGGCTTCCGCCTTGCGTGGCTTTATCGTCGAGAAGGGAATTACCAAATACAACACGGGTGTTGACGCAGTAACCCGTGGTGATTTTTCTGCAAAGGGACGTTTGCTCCTTGTCCCCGGACAGGTGGAGGACGACGCTTCCGTGCGGCTGGGCGGATGCGGGCTGTTCTCCAATGTGGATTTGCTCAAGGCCGTGCGGGAACGCCATCCGGATGCTTTCATCATCTATAAGCCGCATCCTGACGTGGAAAGCCGGAACCGGAAAGGGCGCATACCCGATGAAGAGGCGTTACGGTACGCGGATCGTGTTGTCCGCAACGTGCGTATGGATGTCCTGCTTGGCATCGTCGACGAAGTGCACACGCTCACGTCGCTGACGGGGTTCGAGGCATTGCTGAGGGGAATAGAGGTCCACGCTTACGGGGGGCCTTTCTACGCGGGGTGGGGGCTGACCCATGATCGGATTGATTTCCCCCGCCGGAAGGCCGGGCTTTCTCTTGAGGAGCTTATCGCAGGGACGCTGATACTCTATCCTTCGTATTACGATTGGCAGACGAAGGGATTCTGCACGCCCGAGGACATCTGTTACCGGCTTACCCAGCCAAAAGGGCAAATGCGCGGCAAGTTTTTTATGCGCACCTTTGCGGCGCTCAGGGAAAAGATAAGGAACGTATTCTGATCATGCGTACCTACTTGTTTCTTCAAGGCCCGCACGGGAGTTTTTTCCGTGAGCTGGGGCTGGCGTTACAGCGGGCCGGGCATCGTGTATTGCGCGTCAATATCTGCGGCGGTGACGTGGTGGATTGGCACTCGCGAGAGGCCGTGTGGTATCAGGGGCGGACCACGGACTGGAGCGGTTGGATCGGCGATCTCATGCGGCGCGAAGGCGTTACGGATCTGCTGGCCTTTGGGGACTGGCGGCCTCTGCACCGTGAAGCCATTCTGGTGGCAAAACTGCGGAATATCCGGGTGTGGGCATTTGAGGAAGGGTATTTGCGGCCCCATTACATCACGATGGAAGAGGGCGGGGTCAACGGCAACTCGATGCTTCCCCATTCGCCGGCCCTTTTGCGGGAACTTGCGGAATCCCATCCGGCCCCGCCGTCACCGGTTGCCGTACAGAATCCTCTTTCGGCACGCGTATGGAAGGCTATTGCCTATTATGCGGGGACCATTTTTTTGCGCCCGTTTTTCCCCTGTTTCCGGACGCATCGCCCGCAGAGCGCCGTGAGCGAAGTCTGGGGATGGTTCCTTCGCGTCCTGACCCGCCGCACATGGGAAAGGCGTTCGGCGGAGAGCGTCCGGGAAATCTATCGGTCGCGTGCTCCCTATTTCCTGTTTCCTCTCCAGCTTGATTCGGATTCCCAAGTCCGCCGTTATTCGCCGTTCAGCGGGATGAAGGAAGCCATTGCGCATGTACTGACTTCTTTTGCGCACTCCGCGCCCAAGTCCATGCATTTGCTGATCCGCAACCATCCTCTTGATAACGGGCTCATCAATTACCGGAGGTACATCCGCCGGTTCAGCCATGCCTGCGGGCTGGAAGGCCGGGTTCATTTCGTGGAGTCGGGCAGGGCCGCGCTTATGATGGACCGCAGCGAGGGGATGGTGGTCCTCAACAGCACGATCGGCATTTCCGGGCTTCAGCGGGGTATACCCGTCTATTGCGTTGGCACGTCCATTTATGCGGTGCGCGGGTTGGCTTCGTCGCAGGAAGAGCAGGATCTGGACGATTTTTGGAGCAACCCGCAGAAGCCGTGCCCCGAAACCCTGCGGCATTTCGAGAAAGTTTTGAAATGCCGGACCCTCATCAACGGCAATTTTTATACGGAGGAAGGGGTGCGCCTGGCGATCCAGGGGGTCATGGAACGCATTGCCTGAGATGCCCTTGCGTTATCCCTGTTCTTTTCTATCCTCGGGGAAGCGTGGTTAGCCCGTCGGAGTCCACCGCACAAGGACAAGGATGCGGCAGAGAGTTCTTGGCGGCAGGGGTTATCGTATGCCCGCTCTCCAGCAGGTCCTGGTTTCGTTGGCCTCCGCCACGGAAGTAAACATTCCAGCAGCGCAACATAGATAGGGATTTCAGCCGCAAACCGGAAAGTACACATGGGACGGACTGGTTTCCTGCGCCACGAACGTTTTCCCGGCATCGGGATGCGTACAACCCGGCTCCGCAGGGATCGTATGGCGGAACGCAAGGGATGCCCCCCGTTATCTCAGGAGGGCACCCTTTGCTTTAACGTATTGACGGGCGATTATGTTTGTAACTCGTAGAGGCTCTCTCTGACGTTGTATTTGAATGGAAATGGAACGCTGTATATTCCTGATGGAGCATCGTCACAATAGTGAATTATATAACTCATGAGAGTTAGCTGCATTATGGTTATAGAAGAGCTTTTTCCCGTTTTTTACCGGGTGAATCATTGTTTTTTTCACATGATGCTTGACAAGATTGGTTGAAGGTTGCAATAGTGGTTCTACCAAAAGAGAAAGGGAGAACCTCGCATGACGCATTCACAAGAGACTCCAGACCAATCTCAAAAGGCTGAACCTCTTCCCGAAACACGGGAACCCCTCAAGGCATATCAAAGGCTTTCCGAGAAAATACAGGATGCTATCGAAAAGGGCGGGCTCAAGGTGGGGGATAAGCTGCCCCCCGAGCGGGCGCTTGCCGAAACGTTCGGCGTTTCGCGGAACAGCGTCAGGGAAGCCATCCGCACGCTCTCGGAGCAGGGCATCCTCAAGAGCCGCCACGGCGACGGGACGTACATCTGCGGTTCCGATCTCGCGCCGCTGACCGCCGCCCTGCTCAATGCCGTCGACACGGAAGGAAAGTCATTTGACCATATTATGGAGTTCAGGCTCGTCATCGAGCCGTCCATAGCCCGGATAGCCACGGAACGGCATTCCGCCGAACAGCTCCATCAGCTCAAGATCATTGTCTGCGATCAGCAGTTAAAACTCCTGCACGGGGAGAACGACGGCGAATTGGACGCCCAATTCCATACCCTCTTGGCGGCGGCGACCGGAAACCCGGTTTTCGTCGACATTGTCAGCCATCTGAACGAGCTCTTTTCCCACAACCGCGCGGACGATGTCCGTCTGAAGAGGCGGATGGAAGAAGCCATCAACGAGCATCTGATGATCATCGATGCCCTTGAACGCAAGGATGCGGACGCCTGCTCCGACGCGATGGCGCGCCATCTCCATGCCGTGGCGGAAAAGCATTTTCTGGCGCAGTCCCGGGAAAGGGGGAGCGCATGTTGACCGCCTCCGCCGCGCTGCATCCGGCGGCCCCTCCCGCCTCTTCGCCCACTTCCCTCTTTCCGGTTTTCTTGCCATTCCCTTTCCCCCGTTTTTCCGGCGGCGTTCCCGCAATCTTCCCCCATGCGCGATGACCCGCGCCTTCGTGGCCCCAAAGTGCTTTTCAATGCCAATGCATTGGAAAGAGACGGTTGATGTGTCAACGGCACGGAAAGGCGACTTTCCTCCTCAGCGTAATTTTTTGCCGATTGGAGAACCCCGCATGGACCTCACGTTATGGAAAGGCAAGCTTGATGCGTATCTCGACCCTCAGGAAGGCGACATGCTCCGTTTGCTGGAGCGGATCGTCAACATGGATTCCTTCACGACCGACGCGCAGGATGTGGACCAATTGGGGACCGTCCTGACGGATTGGTTGCGCGAGGCGGGTTTCCAGACGTTCATGATGCCCAAGACGGAAGCGCCCGCCGACGAGCCGTGGCAGGCGGATCTTGGCCACGTCTTCATGGCCAAGACGCACGGGCGCGAAGCGGAGCCGGGGATCGTGTTCCTCGGGCATATGGATACGGTTTTCCCCAAGGGTACGGCGCAGGCGCGGCCCTTCAAGATAGAGGGCGATCGGGCCACCGGGCCCGGCGTGGCCGACATGAAGGCGGGGCTTGTGGCCAACCTGTTCGCGGCGCGGGCCCTGAAGCGGCTCGGCCTGATCGATTGCCCCATGACCCTCATGTTCTCGCCCGATGAGGAGCTGGGCTCCCCCTCGGCTTCCCGGACCCTGGCGCAGGTCTTGCCCGGCGCACGCGCCGCCATCAACTCGGAACCCGGCGGCCCCGGCGGGCTTGTTACCGTATCCCGCAAAGGTTCAGGCCATATGTTCCTGAAAGTACAGGGCAAGGCGTCCCACGCGGGGCGCTGTTATGCGGACGGGGCTTCGGCCATCCTTGAAATCGCGCACAAGACGCTGGCGATCGACACTTTTTTGGATCTGGACCGTGGGCTCACCGTCAATACGGGCCTGATCAGCGGCGGGGTTTCCGCCAACTCCGTGGCCCCGTGGGCCGAATCCCGCATCCATCTGACCTACAGGACGCTTGAGGACGGGCAAAAGGTCGTCGCGGGCATCCGTGACGCCGTTTCCCGCACCGTGATCCCCGGAACGTCGGCCTCCATCAGCGGCGGGCTGCGCCTCTATCCCTTCGAGCGCTGCGAAGCGGGCGACAAGCTCTTCGGGCTCGTCAAGGACGCCGGGGAGCTCCTCGGCATGTCCATCAAGGGCCAGCATTACGACAGCGCGTCCGAAGCCGGCTTCAGCTCCAGCCTCGGCGTCCCCACCATCTGCAACATGGGCCCGGAAGGGGAACATATCCACTCCCTCAACGAATACCTTGTCCCTTCTTCCATCGTGAAGCGGTGCAAGCTCATCGCCCTGACGGCGCTGCAGGCTTCCCGCGTTTTCCAGCCGGGCAAATAAAAAACCTGCCACAGGCCTGAACTGGCAGGTTCGGGCATATGGCAGGCAAGGACAGCCAGCGCGGTGTTCCACGGCAAGGGAGTGCACCGTCTGGCGGTGAAACGGGTAAAGGCGATACGTCGTGGTTTGCCTGCGGTTTTGCGGATCGCGGGCAAAACAGAAAGGGCGGCGTTTGCCGTATGGAGGGAAACCAGCGGGTTTTCCTCTTCGGGCTGTTGCAGTAGCCGGGCGCCGCCGTGGTTTCCTGACGTTTCCCGCGTCCTCCTTCATCCGGCATGAAGGGGGATACTTTTGTGGATAAGGGGAAAGGCTTCATCCGAAAGAATCGTTTGCTTTCGATCCGTTAGGCTATTCCGTGTACAAAAGGACGCGCCTCGCTATGGTGAACATATCAGATGAACATGCGCAAAGAGGCCCTGCCCAGAACTTCGAGCGGGGTTTCTGCTATGGCGATGGCGCATGTTCCCGAAAGGATGGACCACTGGGCGGTTCCCCTCCCATTGGTTTTGGGAAGAGGAATCTCCCGAACCATGTGAAGCCTGAACCCAGTGGATCTGGGAGCTGCCCAGCCTTATTCTATTCTTTTTATTGGTTCATATGAATGGGATTTATTGAAGGCTGTCCCCGCCGGGACCATCAGCTGCGCCGCTTCGTTGTACAGCATGGTCGTGTCGATGGAAGCATGTCCCGCAAGCGCCTGTATGCTTTCAAGGCGGACCCCCTTGCTGGCGAGATAGGTAAAACAGGAGTGGCGGAACCAGTGCGGGGAGACATCCGGCCTGTTCATGAGTGTTGTCAGCCATTTCTTGACCATATGGTACAGGGCGTGGCGTCCGATCCGCCGGGATGGTTTCCTGAGGTTCCCAAAGATGGGCTGATTTGGAGACGTCCCGGTCAGTTTTCCATATTCGTTAAGGCCTTCGTCAATTTCATCAGGAAGATAAATGCGCCTTTCCTTTGAGCCCTTGCCCAGGACATTGAAATAGCGTTGCCCCTGCCAGACGGTGACGTCTTTCCAGCAGAGGGAAACGGCCTCTTCGCCGCGCAATCCGGTCATAAAGAGAGTCTTCAGAAGGAGAATGTCCCGCCGCGGGGCTCCGTGTTCCGCAAGGCGGTCGAACAGGAGCAGCATCTCCGATTCAGAAAGGCTGTGCGTGAGGTTCCCGGGGAGTGAAATCCCCGCGCCGTCCTTCCGTTTTTTAATGAATGCCGTGGGGTTCAGGGCAATGGCGCCCGTGTCTGCCAGCCGTTTGAAGTAACTTTTCAGAGCTCCGATAATCGTATTCACCGAACGGGGCTTGAGGCCTTTCATCCTGCATTGCCTGATATAGCTTTCGACATCACGGGCCGTAACGGAGAACGAAGGCTTCCGGGCGTAGTTCAACAGCTCGACGACATAGCGGCAATACAGTTCCACGGTCGCCAGCGATTGCGTGTAAACGGCATTGAGGAAAACAAGGATGATGCGCTCGTCGGGAAGCAGTTCACCTTGTGCGGATACGTAGGCCGAGACGTCCGCGTATTCGAGGCTTCGGTCAAAGTACCGCAGTATCCGTTTTCTGCTAAGAGGCTCCCAGTCGTCCAAGACAGGGAGTTCTCCGTTGGAGATGACTTCAGGGAGCGTTGCCATGCCAAGCCCTAGGGTTCCGGTTGATTCTCTATTTAACTTAACACTTATTAAGATAAATAGCAAACCGCCCCAAAAGCTGTTTTCCTGTTCAGGCGTCCAGCGCGCCGTTTACGCTTCTTTAGGCCTTCCATGAAATACGAGTCAAAGATTTTTTTAAAATGCCTTAAAACGGAAATTTGAAGGAACAATCTGAAGCGTTCCGTCCCCGGGCCGCTTCTGAATACGAATGCTTTCCTCCACGGCCATTGGCTCAGGCGTCTGGGCTGGCGGAATCCCCGGCATCGGTTTCCTTCCGCGCCACTGCGGTGAGGCGTGACGGCTGAGGCCGCCACGCCCGATACGGAGGATGCAGTATATCGCTTGCGTTCCGGAAAGGTGGGATCACTGGAGGACGCGGCATTCTCCGGCGCTGTTTTTGTTTGCCCGCGCGTGGTGTTCTGAGGTATGGTCTGCTTGCCGGTTGAAAATCTTTTTATCTTATGAGGGAGTTCATGCCCAAAGATTACACGCAACGCCGCAAGGAGCGATGGGAAACGGTGTTTCCCGGCATCGGGCTTGAAAGCATCCTCGGCAGGATTCTCCGTATCGCGCGCTATCATAACCATAAAAGTACGGAAACAATGAAGCCCTTCGGCATCAAGAACGGAGAGGCCGACGTGCTGTCGGCGCTGCTTCATGCCGGGCCACCGTATACGCTCAATCCGAAAGACATCACGAAACAGGCCTACAGGACTCCGGGGGCGATCACCAACGTCATGGATCACCTTGAGGAAAAGGGGCTGATCCGGCGCAATGCGGATCGGGAGAACCGCCGGAACGTCCTTGTGGAATTGACCCCGGAGGGGCTGGAGATGGCCCGCGAGTCGTTCCTCGCCCAGACGGACATGGAAAAGCGGTTGCTTACCATGCTTTCCCCGGAAGAAAAGGAGCAGCTCCGGACGCTCTTGAAGCGCATCCTGCTGGATCTGGAAGAGCGCGGGGAAGTCTAGGCCGCGTCCCCGCAAGGCCCGGTGAGGGCATCCATTGAAAAAAGCCCCCGGAAAGCGTTTTCCGGGGGCTTTGCCATAGGTGCTGCCGGATCTAGAACCGCTTAGGCCCGATCAGCGTGAACACCCTCAGGATGGCGTAGTTGGCGAGGAACGTCAGCGCAAAGAGCCCGAGCGTGGCGGGCATCCCCCAGCCGTAGACGACGTAGCCGTGGAAAATGAAATTGACGTAGAAGAAGATGAACACGGCCATGTTCCACATGCCCGCCTCCACGGAAACCGTGGTCTTCAGCTCGCTGTCCACCATGCGCAGCAGGATGAGCCCGGTGGGGATGGTCCCCGTGCAGGTCCCGAACATCATGACCGTCCGCTCGAAGGAATAGCCGGGGACGCGGCGCCCGAAGTACAGGATGAAGAACAGGGTGAAGACGGCGAGGACCACGGAAAGGACGATGATGGGGAGGATGTAGTCCTTCACCACCGCGAACTTGATGCCGATGAGGGTGCTGAGCAGCAGGAATTCCATCATCCAGCCGGTCAGCCGGGTCATGGAGTCGCCGTCGATGAGATGGACGATGCCGAGCTTCCGCATCACGAAGCGGATCAGCATCCCGGATACCATATTGATCAGGAAGAACAGCCCCCACATGGTCCCGCCGATGCTCGAAGGCACGCGCGTAGCCACGGCCTCGACGGCGTAATAGGCCAGCATCCATGCGCCCAGCACCAGCGCCAGCTGGAGGGCCAGCGAATCGACGTTGGAGTTCTGCGTGACCTGGCGCAGGCCGCAGGGCCGGTTCTTCGGTGCGAGCAGGCCGGTCTTCACTTCTTCCGGGACGCTGCCCACGGGGTAGGTGTTCAGCCCCTTCCGCACGCCCCAGCGCACCAGCGGCACGCCGATGGCGAACGCCACGATGAAGCCGACCCCGGCGAAGGTCATCCCGAGCTGCCCCATGCCGGAATGTCCGAACTTTTCCCAGACCAGCCCGGTGGAAATGGCCTGCCCCGGCCCCGCCGCGAACCCCTGCGCTGCGAGGAAGCCGATGGATTCAAGATAATCCCGCCCGGTCAGCGCGTTGAGCAGATAGACGATGCCCGTCGCGAGGATGAGCTGCGAACAGAGGCCCATGTGGAACATCTGCGCCTGCCAGATCGAACCGCGCACCATTTCCTTGGTCGCGGAGCCCTTGCTCTGGTCGACCTTGCTCATGCCCCTCAAGCCGATGCAGACGAAGGAAATGGTGAAGAAGTGGTAGGCCAGCGCCGGGTACAGTTCGGGCTGGACCTGCGGAAAGCCCGTGGCGTTGAGGATGAAAAAGCCGATCACCCCGCCCGTGAGACAGGCGGGAACCATAAAATTCTGGAGAAACTTGATCTTGGCCCGAAGCAGGACGCCGAGGAGGAGAAGCAGAGACAAGAATCCGAATGCGATCAGTAAGGACATGTCGAAAAAGGGCTTCATACGCGTTCTCCTGATGTGGAAGGGACCGAGGGTTATTCCGGGCACGGCGGGACGGCGTCCGTCAACTCGCCGTCCCGTGCGACAAGGACGCCGCGCTTGATCACAAACCGGGGCATGGGGCCTTCGAGCAGGGCGCAGGCCCTGTTTTCGACGGGGAACACGACCAGATCCGCCCAACAGCCTTCCGACAGCCCGTAGTCGGGCAGGCCCAGCACGGACGCGCTGCCGTATGTGCCCGCGTCGTAAGCCAGTTCCAGATCCTCACGGCGGCGGAAGTCGCTGAGGTAGGCCAGCAGCATGACCCGCTCGCGCATGTCGTTCATGCCGTAGGGCCCCCAGAGGTTGCGCATGTTGTCCGTACCGACGCCGTAACGGACCTGCCAGCGCCGGGCCTGCTTGAGGGAGGGGAAGGGGACATGGCCGGGGACGTGGGTGATGATGCCGATGCCGAGCTCCTGAAAGGCTTCGGCTATGGGCTGGTACCGGGTGTCGGGGAGGTTGGCGAGGCACCACGCGTGGCTGATGGTCACGCGGTCGCGGAGATCGTATTCCCGGATTTTCTTGAAGAGCAGATCGAGCGAGAAAAGGCCCATCGAACCGAACTCATGCAGGTGCAGATCCACTTTGGCGCCGTGTTCGGCGGCCAGACGCAGGGTCAGCTCCACGGAGCGCACGGGATCGCGGTCCCGGTCGCAGGGGTCGGCCCCGCCGATACTGGAGGCTCCCGCGCGCAGGGCCGCGGCAATGGTCTGTTCGGGATCGGTCTTCATGTTCAGGATGCCGTTTGAGGGCATGGCGACATACTCGATGTCCAGCACGTCCCGGAAGGCTTCCCGGGCGCGGGCCGCGTCTTCAAGCTCCGCAAGCCCGAACACGCCCACGTCGATGTGGCCCCGCACATGGGTCGTACCGCGCCGGATCGCTTCCCGGAACTGCACGTAACAATTCCTCAAGGTGTTCATGCGGCCGTGTTTGGCGAGGTATTCGGCTTCCGCCTTCGCACGCCCCGGGACCGTATCCGCATAGTCGTAGTCGACCCACGGTCCGCCCACAAATGTCTGTGCCGGATGGATATGGGCGTTGACGAAACCGGGCGCCGCCATGTGCCCTTCGGCATCCAGGCGGGTGTCCGCGAGGGACGGAGGCAGATCGGGCGCGATCCGGACAATCCGTCCCGCATCGACGAGTATGTCGGCACAAACGCCGGACGGTGTTTTCACATGCTGCAACAGCAGTTGTGCGGCCATGCGGACCTCCATAATTTTATATTAAAAAGTTTAATATTGAATTATAATTTTCTGATACTCCGGCCGTGAGCAAAAGGCAAGAGAAAAATGCACATTTCGCACAAGCGATATATGAAAAGAAATGAAGAGGTTCCGTGTAATACGTTGAGGCTGCCGCGTGAAGGCGTGGGGGGACGGGAAAGCGTGGGCGGCATCCGGTATGGGTTCTGGAGAAACAAAAAGATGAGGAGAGGGGGAACAGGCGCGCAGGCCGTCAGGTTTTGGGAAGGGGATCCCCGCAATGCTTTCTTGCCGCCTCAAGGCCAATCGGCGTTGAAGCATTCTATCATGCGGTAATATTGACAGTACAAACAAGTTATTGCAAGAAATGGCATAGGGAATGCCCGGAAAAGAGGCGGACACCCCGCGCACCGGAAAATGGGGCGGCGGTTTCCGCAAGGGTGCCTGCGGGGGTGTCGCTGGAGTACGGCGAAACCTTCCCCGGCGGGAACCCCGGCCCGGCGGAGTGCCGTCGAAGCCGCCCTCGCGGGCTTCCGGGATATCCGTATCGGCTCCTCAAACGTTGCGGCCGTCTTCACACGCCGTCCCGGACGGGGGCGGCGCGTTTCCTTTTGGCCGCCTTTTTCCAACGGCGCATCGTATCTGCAACCTTCAATCGGCAAGAATGGTTATGGATTCCAACCAAAAGACCATCAAAGGCGCGCAGAGCGTCTATCGCGTGCTGAACATTCTGGAAGAGGTGATCCTCTGCGGCGACCGCATGATAACCCCCAAAGAGCTGAGCGCGTCCCTCGATATCCCCGTTGCCACCGTCCACAGGCTGTTGACGGTGCTGCGCCAGAAAAATTTTGTGGCCTGCGACCCGGCCACCAAGAAATACCACATCGGGGATTCCTGCCTCATCAGCCCGCGCATGGACGTCGCCGCCTTTATCCGCGCCCGGTTTCTGCCGCTGGCGGAACGCATATCCCGCCGCTTCGGCTATTCGACCATCCTCTATGCCCGGAGCGGCTACGACGCCGTGTGCGTGGAGCGTCTCGACGGCTGGCATCCCATACAGGTTTTTCTCAATAAAACAGGCGACCGCCGCCCGCTCGGCATGGGATCGGCCACCCTTTCCATTTTAGCCGCCATGCCGGAAGATGAGGCGGAAATGATCCTTACCCACAACGAGCAGGAAATCCGGTTCGTGCTCAAGACGGATTTCTCGGCATTGCGCGGTTTCCTGGCCGAAGCCCGCCGGAAGGGGTATGCCTCGGCCCAAGGGATGCTGCTTGAAGGGACCATCGGCGTTTCCCATGTCCTGCGCATGGGGAATGAGGCCGTGGGGAGCATTGCCATAGACGCCGTCCGTTCCGAGCAATGGGACAAGGATCAACCGAAAATCATTCAAGAACTGCAAAGCGCCCTGTCCTGATCCCCCCACGCCGGGCCCATTTGCGGTGTCCGCCGCTCCCCCTCCAGCGTGCGGCTGGAAGGTAACCCGCATCCCCGGCGCTTGCGCGTTCCCCTTCCTTCCGGGGGCGGGCATTATCGCCCCGGGCCGGGTGCCCGATCTCCGCAGGGGCCGCAACGCCCGGTGTCGGCCCTCTTCGGTTCTCCGCCTTCCGGCTTCCGATTCGTCCCGCCCATTCCTTTCCCCGTTCCCCTGTCATCCCGCTCCATCCTACTTTCGGGCCGGTTTCGCCTTTCAGGGCGCGGCCTTCTCGCCGCGTGCCGTCATTCCGCTTCCGCCCTGCTTTTGGAACCCCGCCGTATCGGATCGTTCCTTTTTGAGCATTGGTGGGGCATTATAAAAATAACTATACAAGTAAGCGTATTAGAGGGAGGAAAAAGAGAAAAATGCTTTATTGGTAACGGCTTCATGATACTTTTTTCTTCTTTCCCCGCCGCCGCGCGCCTTGACGAAGGCTTATAAAACCGCTACTCAAATCATATTGTAACACCTTTATCATATTATGATAAATCATCCGGCCCTTCATCCGGCGCCAGCGCCCACGGGAGTGCACTATGCGGATACCCAGCGGTTACCTGTACTACGACACCCCAATCGGCATCCTCTGCCTTGATACGTTGTTCCCAAAACCTCCGGGGCAGCTCAGAAATCCCCTTACCTTCGATTTCCCCGTTGTCTGCCGGGTCTTGCGCGGCGTCGGGGCCAAAGAAATCCTGTCCAGCACCTCGGCGCAGCTCGAAACGCTGTTCGTCGACGCCGCCCGCGAACTTGAGCGGGACGGGGTCAAAGCCATCGCCGGAAGCTGCGGCTTCATGGCCCTGTTTCAGAAGGCCGTGGCCAGCGCCGTTTCCGTCCCGGTGCTCATGTCCAGCCTTGTCCAGATCCCGCTCATCCATACCTTGCACGGCCCGGGCTGCCGCATCGGCGTGCTCACCGCGCATTCCGGCTCGCTGACGCCCGAGCATTTCCGGCAGGCGGGCGTTCCCGACGCCCAGATCGACGCCCTGGCCATCGCGGGCATGGAGAATTTCCCGGTTTTCCGGAAGACCATTCTGGAAGGGGCCGCGCCCGTCATGGACACGGACGCCGTGGGCGCGGAGATCGGGGCAGCCGCGGCCGCCATGACGGACGGGCAGCCGCTGGACGCCCTGCTGCTCGAATGCACGGACCTGAGCGTATTCGCCCGGACCGTGCAGGAGGCGGTTTCCGTCCCGGTTTACGATATCAATTCCCTGATCGCCTACGCGGCCTTTTGCGTGCGGCGGAACCAGTGGGTGTGACGGGCAACCGCCCGCCCCAAACTTGAGAGGAGGAGTTTATGGGAGGCATTGAGCGTTTCGGTCTGCCCAAGCAGGGCGGCGTGCCCGCTTCGCAGGCGGTGAAGGCGGACGGCTGGCTGTTCGTCGCCGGTCAGGTCCCGAAAAACGCCGAAGGGGAATTTGTGGTCGGCGGCATCGCGGAACAGGCCCGGCAGACGCTGGACAACCTCATGAAGACCCTCCGTCAGGCAGGCTACGGCCCCGAGGATGTGGTCAAAGTCAACGTCTGGCTGGACGATCCCCGCGATTTCGCCATCTTCAACCGCATCTACAGCCAGTATTTCTCCATCGAACACGCCCCGGCCCGCGTGACCGTGCAGGGGCATATGATGAATGATTTCAAGGTCGAGATGGACTGCGTGGCCTGGAAGGAACCCCGATGAACGCCTCATTCGACGTCGTCATCGTGGGCGGCGGCGTAACCGGGGCCGCCGTCGGGTACGGGCTGGCGAAACGGGGCGTGAAGACCTGCCTTGTGGATGCCGTCCCCACCTTCTCCCGCGCTTCCCGGGCCAACATGGGCCTGATCTGGTGCCAGTCCAAGGCGCTCGGCTGCCCGCAGTTCGTGCGCTGGGGCTTCGCCTCCTCGCGGGCCTACGGCAAGCTGGCGGCGGAGTTGAAGGAATTGTCCGGCATCGATACGGGCTACGCGCCCACGGGCGGGATCATCCCCTGCCTCGGGGAAGCCGAGCTTGAGGCGCGCGCCCAGTTCATCGAAAAGCTCCGGGCTGAAACCGAGGACGGCACGTACCCGGCCTCCGTGCTTTCCCGCAAGGAACTTGAAGGCATGTTGCCCAAGGTCCCCTTCGGCCCGGAAGTTTCCGGAGGGATCTGGTCCGACATGGACGGCTACGTCGATCCCCTGCACCTGATGTTCGCGTTCCGCAAAAGCTTCGTCAGGCTCGGCGGCACGCTGTTTGCCGGGGAACGGGTTTCGGAAGTGAAGCCCTCCGGCAAGGGCTATACCGTCGTCTGCGGAGGCCGGACGCTGGAATGCGGCAAGGCCGTGCTCGCCGCCGGGCTCGGCGTCCGTAAGCTCGCGGCGCAGCTCGGCACGGACATCCCCGTCTTCCCCAACAAGAGCCAGGTGATGCTCCTGGAGCGCATCCCCGCCGATGTCCTCCCCATCCCCCTGCTCGGCATCGCCCGTACCTTCGGGGGCACGGTAATGATCGGCGCGGCCCACGAGAACATGGGCATGGACAGGAGGCTCACCCCCGAAGTGCTCGCCGCCAACGCGCAATGGGCCGTCCGTGTCTGGCCGGAGCTGGAACGCAAGCGCATCATGCGGTTCTGGACCGGGCTGCGCGTGTGGCCGAAGGACGCCTACCCCATTTACGACCGGATTCCGGGGCACGAGAACGCCTTCGTCTTCGCCATGCACAGCGCGGTGTCCCTTGCCGCCATTCTGGAGCAGGCTCTGCCCGACTATGTCATGGGCAAGCCGCTGCCGCCGGACGGGGCCATCTTCGGGCTGTCCCGGTTCGCCGGAGGCGGCTCGGGATTTCAGGGATCGGCGGCTTCGTCGCCCCATGCCGAGGCTCCGAACAAGTGACCGCCTTCAACCCTTTTTCAAGGAATACGGCTATGTCCGCTTCACAAGCCGCGGCGGAGGACGCCGCTCTGGTCAATGTTACGTTTGAAGGCAAGCCCTGCGCCGTGCCCGCCGGGAAAACCGTGGCGGCGGCGCTTCTTGGGGACGCGCACGCCGGGTATACGAGCATCCATCCTCTGACCGGGGAACGCCGGGCACCCTTCTGCATGATGGGCACCTGTTTCGAATGCCTCGTGGAAATCGACGGCCAGCCCAACCGTCAGGCCTGCCTCACGATTGTCCGTGAGGGCATGGACATCAAACGCCAATACCCCGACAAGGAGCAGGAGCGATGAGCCGCCAGTGGGATGCCCTCGTCATCGGCGCGGGTCCGGCCGGGCTGCGCGCCGCCAGCGTCATAGCCGAATCCGGGCTTGAAGTCGTCCTTGTGGACGAACAGGCTTTTCCCGGCGGCCAGATCTACCGCCATGTCACGGCTCCGGGCGCGGAGGAGCGTTTTGCCGAGGCCGCCGATTACCGCGACGGCACGGAGCTTGTCCGGCGCTTCCGGCGTTCCGGCGCGGAATACCTGCCGGAAACGACGGTCTGGTTCTTGGAACAGGATCGCATCCTGGCCTCCCGTGGTGAGGAAGTCCTCGATCTGCGGGCCAGAAACGTCATCATCGCCGTGGGCGCGATGGAGCGCCCGGTCCCCTTCCGGGGCTGGACGCTTCCCGGGGTCATGAACGCCGGGGCGGGCGACATCCTCCTCAAGACGGCGGGCCTGCTTCCGGAAACGCCGGTGGTGCTCGCGGGCAGCGGCCCCCTGCTCTACCTTGTGGCGAGCCATCTGATCCGCAAGGGGCACCCCCTCGCCGCCGTGCTGGATCAGACGCCGCCCAGCAACATGCTCAAGGCCGCGCCGCACCTCCCGGCGGGGCTGCTCGGCCTGCCCCTGCTGCTCCGGGGCCTGTCCATGCTCAACGACGTGCGGAAGAGCGGGACGCCCGTGTACCGTGACGTCAGCGGCATCGAGGCGCAGGGTGCGGATCGCCTTGAGCGCGTTTCCTTCTTTTCCAAGGGGACGGCGCACACGCTGGAAGCCGCGACCCTGCTGTACCACGGCGGGGTCATCCCGCGTACGCACATGGCGAACGCGCTGGATCTGCCCCACCATTGGGATGCGCGCCAGCAGTGCTGGACCGTGGCCTGCGACGGCTGCGGCAGGACGGCGCGGGAAGGCGTGTATGTCGCCGGGGACTGCAGCCGCGTACGCGGTGCAGCCGTCGCTGGGATAGCGGGAGAACTGGCGGGTCTGGCCGTGGCGGAGCGGCAGGAAGGCATCGGGCCGGAGGAATTCAGGCGGCGCAGCGCACCCCTGCTGCGTTCCCTTGCCGTACAGACGGCATCCAAGGCTTTTCTGGACGCATGGTTCTCGCCGCGCAAGGATCTGTATGCCGTGCCGGACGACGTAGCCGTGTGCCGCTGCGAGAACGTCAGCGCGGCGGATATCCGGGAAGCCGTCCGCGACGGCCTGACCGACATCAACGAAGTAAAGCTGCGCACGCGGGCGGGCATGGGCAATTGCCAGGGCAGGACCTGCGGCCCGGCTCTGGCGGCCATTGCGGCGGAAACCGCGGGCAGGGCCATCCCCGACATGGGGCGCCTGCATGTCCGCTCCCCCCTGCGGCCCGTGCCGCTTTCCGCCCTCCTGCGGCTTCCCGAAACGAAGTAACCCATTCCCGCAACCGTGAATCTCCCTGCTACAAGGACATCCCATGCACATTGTCGACTACTTCGTCATCGCCGGCTATTTCGCGCTGGTCATGTACCTCGGCTATTACTCGATGAAAAAGGTCTCAAACTTCGACGACTACGCCGTCGCCGGACGCAGTATGCCGCTTCCGATCTTTTTCGCCGCCATCGCCGCCACCTTGTGCGGCGGAGGCGCAACCATCGGGCGTATCTCTTTTATGCATACTACAGGGATCATCGTGTTCTTCGCGCTTACCGGCGTCGTCATCAACCAGATTTTCTCCGGGTTGTTCATCTCCGGGCGCGTCCACAACGCCGGGAAAAATGTCTACAGCCTCGGGGACCTGTATGGGATTTACTATGGGCGTTCCGGTCGCTTGCTTTCCAGTGTGTTCGGATTCCTGTTCTGCGTAGGGGCGTTCGGGGTACAGATCCTGGCGATGGGCGCCATCCTCCAGACCGCCACGGGCATCAGCCTCATCCCCGCCGCGCTGATCGCCTCGATCGTGACGCTGGCCTATACGTGGTCGGGCGGCATCCTCGCCGTAACCCTCACCGACGCCGTGCAGTACGTCATCATCGTCATCGGGGTTACGCTCTGCGCCTATCTCGCCATCGATCACCTCGGCGGGTTCGACGCCATGATGTCGATCCTCTACTCCAACCCGCGCTTTGAGACGAACATGAAACCCCTGGCCAACTGGTCCCTTGTCCAGTTCCTCGGCCTGTTTTTCAGCTTCCTGCTCGGCGAGTTCTGCGCGCCGTACTACATCCAGCGTTACGCCTCCACCAAGTCCGCCAAGGACAGCAAGAACGGTCTGCTCATTTTCGGCGTGCACTGGATCTTCTTCATGGCCACCACCGCCGCCATCGGCCTGGCGTCCATGGCGATCCAGCCCGACGTGAAGCCCGACCTGGCCTTCACCAACCTTATCCGCGACATCCTGCCTCCCGGCATCACCGGGCTCGTGTTCGGAGCGCTGCTCGCCGCCGTCATGTCCACCGGCGCGGCCATGATCAACACGTCCGCGGTCATCTACACCCGCGACATCTACAACAAGTTCATCAACACGGCCGCTACGCAGGCCCAGCTCCTGCGCCAGTCCCGCCTGTCCACGCTGGTCGTGGGCGGCATCTCCATCGGCGTGGCCATCATCTTCCAGGACGTGTTCGGGCTGATGATCTACATGTTCAAGCTGTGGCCTTCCGCCATCCTTCCCCCCTTGATGTGCGGCCTGCTCTGGGGCAAGATCTCCCCCTACGCGGGCGCTCCAGCCGTCATCGCGGGCGGCTTGAGCTTCTTCCTGTGGAGCGACAAGGTGCTTGGGGAACCCTTCGGCATCCCCGCCAACTTCATCGGCATCGGCATGAACTGCCTCGTACTGTTCTTCGTCCACCAGAAGATGAAGGGCCACAAGCCCGAAGGCCCCTTCCTCCCCGACCTCAACTAACCGCCGGAGGCGTCACCATGTGGCTTCAACTGACGAAATACCTGTTCTATCTGTCTTTCTTCCTGAATATCGTCTGCGGCGTGTGGGTGTTCTTCGGCATCATCCAGTGGCTCAGGGATCTGAACAAGCAGTAGGCCCGCTTCCGCCGGAAAAAGGCCGCAACGCATTCCCATAAAAAAGGGGGGAGAGCCATCTCCCCCCCTTTTTATGGGAGCGCCGGGAGCGGCCCCGGTTTTTGTTCCGGCGTGTGGCTCAGGAACGGGCGTCTTGAGCCGCCTCCAGCCCTCTCAGCAGCATGGCGCGGATAGCGCTCCCGCTTTCGGGCAGATCATAGTCTCCGACGAGCCGCCCCGGATAATGGTAGAGCACGCCGTCCGCTTCGTTCTTTTGCAAAGCCCGGATCAACGCGGCTTCCCCGTGTTCGAGGACAAAGGCGGCGAACGCCCGCACGCGCTGCTTGTTGAACATGGGGTTGTCGCAGGGGAATGCCGGGCACTCCCAGCAACCGTTGAGCTTTTTTTGTTTGCAGCAGTTGAAGGGCTGGCAGCATGACCTGTCCTTGCATCCCTCATTCCTGCACCCCGCGCATGTGGGGTTCTCGCTGCACACGCAGCACGCCAGCCCGCAGAGGGCCATGCCCTTTCCCGCGTCGAAATACGTCCGGTCCGCCCTTTGGAACAAGGCAGGGCCGCCCTCTTCTGAAGGTTCGAAACCGTATTGTTTCAGCAAAGATACGCGCTCATGGGCATGGGGGACGATGACGCGCAACCCACGGAGCGCATGGGCGGGGATAAGCGTCAGGACGGCAAACCGGAGCGCTTCCTCAAGATAGCTTTCGGAATCGTGTTGTCCGGCAAGCCCGATCCGCATGGTCTTTGCGGAGTCATTCCCTTCGGTTGCGGAGGAGCATTCAAGGGTGCCGACGGCGTTCCCGGTTTCCTTGGAAAGAATGGCGAAGCGGAAGAGCCCCTTTTCCTGAGACTGGGAGCCCGCTTTCCGTCCGCCGCCGTTGATCCCTTCGTGCATCCCCTGACAAGGGCCGCCGCAAGCCCCGGCCTCCGTTACGGCGGCGGAATGTGGCCAATACGTAACCATGCCTTCCGTACAGGACGGGCCTGCCATACGGAAAGACAGGCGAGAGGTTTCGCAGGGGAAGGCTGTTTCATGAGGCTTCATTGGGCGGCTCTCCGCTTGCTGGTGGAGGATGCACGGAAGACGGAAAGAAAAGCCGAGAAAAACGGGGAAAGCGGCCTCCGGGGAAAGGCCATCCGAAAGCTTGGGAGAGGGGGAAACGCTAGAGCTCGGTGATTTGCCCCCCGGTGACGTTCAGCGCCTGCCCGGTCATGTAGGCGGAAGCGTCCGAAACGAGGAACGCGGCGGCAAGGCCCACATCTCGGGGCGTGCCGATGCGTCCGAGCGGGACGGTGGCAATGGCCCGCCGCATGGTTTCCTCGGGCGTGCAGCCTTCGGCGGCGGCTTCGCGGGCGTACCGCTTCACGTTCATATCCGTAAGGAGCTGGCCGGGGCAGAGGGCGTTGGCCCGGATGCCTTCAGCCGCGTACTCGACGGCGAGGCACTTGGTAAACATGATGAGCCCGGCCTCGCTGACCGGATAGGCGCTGCTTTTGGGCAGGCCGGACGCCTCGGCGATCTCCGCAAGGCACATGGGTGAGTCCTTCCGGGGCAGGATCTCCAAAAGCTGTATGGCACGGGTCAGAACTTGGATGGAAGCCGACATGCTGCCCTCTCTTTTATTCCGTAGTACGGAATGCTATTCCGTTTAACGAAATCGTGAGATCACAGTATGTTGTTGTCCTTTTTCCATCAAGCGATTTTCCCGCCGGAAAGCGCCTGTGGCGAAAAAGGGTTGCCCGCAGCGGGCTGATTGAGGGACGCCTCCCGTTTCTGGCTTTCCCCGGTTTGGGCGGACGCGGAACATGGCGGAGGCATTGCCAAAATAAGCCGAACTCCGTATCCCTTTTCAAGGAACATCACGTCAGGCCGCCTTGCGGGGCGGGTTCCTCCCGTAACCGCAGGCGGCCCGCCCCATTCCGTCCTCAACCGTGTATCCGTCCGGCGGTCAGCCGGAGAAGGAGCCTTTCATGGAACTGGAGAGCGCGACCGGGAAACTCAATGCCTACTTTGACGGGCGCCAGCCAGAGATCATGGGCATGATCGAGCGGCTGGTAAACATGGATTCCTTTTCCGAAGACGGGGAGGACGTGAACAAGGTCGGGGAAACCGTTTCCGGCTGGATGCGGGAGGCGGGATTCCATACGGAAAAGATCGCCAAGCCCGCCATCGACCCCGACGAGAGCTGGATGGAGAAGCTCGGCAACGTGTTTTCCGCCCGTACCCACGAGCGGGAAGCCGGGCCGGGCATCGTTTTTCTGGGGCACATGGACACGGTGTTCCCCGCCGGAACGGCGGCGGCCCGCCCCTTCCGGGTGGAGGGGGGCCGCGCCTACGGCCCCGGCGTGGCCGACATGAAGGCCGGGGTGGTCGCCAACATGTTCGCCGCCCGCGCCTTGAAGGATCTCGGGCTCATCGACGTTCCCATGACGCTCATGTTCTCGCCCGACGAGGAGCTGGGGGCACCCACGGCTACCCGCGTCTACCGTGAGCGGATCAGCGGGGCGCGCGCCGTCATCTGCGCGGAACCGGGGTTCCCGGACGGCGGCGTGACCACCGAGCGCCGGGGCTCGGGGCATTTCCACATGCGGATTTCGGGGATTTCCGCCCATGCCGGGCGCTGCTACGAAGACGGGGCCTCCGCCATTCTGGAGCTGGCACACAAGATCGTGGCCCTCGACGCCTTTGTCGACGCGCAGGCGCAGACCATCGTCAACACCGGGCTCATCAGCGGCGGGAACTCCGCCAATGCCGTGGCCCCGTGGGCGGACGCCCGCATCCATATCACCTTCAATACGGTCGATGCGGCGGAGCGGCTTGTGGAGAACGTCCGGGCCGTGGCGGCACGCACCTTTGTGCCCCGGACCACCACGCGGATCAGCGGCGGCATCCGGCTGCACCCGCTGGAATACACGGCGGACGTGGAAACACTGTTCGGCATGGCGGAACGGGCCTGCGCAGCTATGGGCGGCTACACCATCCGGCGCAACCGGGCGCTCGGGGCGTCCGAAGCCGGATTCACCGCCAGCGTGCTGGGCATCCCCTCCATCTGCAGCATGGGCCCCGAAGGGGCGGAACTCCACTCCCCCAGCGAATACCTGTCGGTGGACACCGTGTTGCCGCGCTGCAAGATGATCGCGCTTACCGCCATTCAGGCCGCCCGGGCGTTTCCCTCCACCCGCGTATAGGTTCGCCCATCCGGGTTACCCCGCTTTCCGGGGAGCAGCCCAAGCTGTCCCATGCGGCGGCAGAGCGTGGCAAGGCTGATGCCCGGTTCGCTCGCCGCCGCCTTTTTCCCTTCCGTGTGCCGCCGCTTTCAGGATGGAAGCCTTGAGGCGGAGCATCGCTTCGCTTTCCCCGGTGATGCCGGGGAAACGGCTGCCGCAGGGGTGCTCCGGCAGGGCTTCCACCCTGCGCGCCCGCGTCCGCGCGAACCCGGACACCCGGCTGATCGGCTCGCCTTCTCAGCCTTCATGAGCAATTCCATGCGCCGGTCGTCCGTGAACGCCACAATCTGCGCCACGACCGCGACGTTCCCGCCCTCGGGCACCGGGCCGGTGAAATTCGCCATATCCGTGCAGGCCCCCCGGCCCGGACAGCACGGCAGACCGCATCCTCGCCCGGCGACAGGACCATCGTGCTCTGCCCGCTCCGCAGGCTGTACGTGAGCGCGGTGTCCTCGGGCATCTTGCAGCCGCCGCCCCGGTACGTGCCTGTCCCGCCGACGCAATAGCCCTCGGCGCTTATGAGCACGATTTCCACATCCAGCAGCTCGGCCAGCGGCGGCAGGCAGTTCCGCACCGCGCTCCAGCGGGCGAGGATCGGTGAATCCGGGGGCAACGGGGGTTCAAGGGGAGATCGATCCAGCGCGGGATCGAAGTGGAGGCCGTGCGCATACGCTTTTCTCCCAAAAGGCGATCTTGAGAAAACGTCGTTTCTCATTTCTTACATTTTTCTCATCCGTGTGAGAAAAAGACGGGCGTGAAATGCGAAAAAAGCAGCCGCACCTTTTTTGCCCTTGCAAAACGGCAGGGTAGCGCCCTCAGCGGGTTGGAACGCTTCTTGAAAAGCGGGAGGCATATTGTTTCGCGCCATTTGGAGGAATCATGGATCTGTATGCTTTTTTTCAGAGTGAAGTAAAGCCCACCATCGGTTGCACCGAGCCGGGGGCCGTTGCCTATGCCGCCGCCGTCGCCGCCCGCCACCTTCCCACGCAGCCGGAAGGCATCCGGCTGGAGATGTCCGTAGCCATCTATAAGAACGGGCGTTCCGTGGGCATCCCGGGGACGAACGGCCTGCGGGGGCTGACGCTGGCGTGCGTGCTCGGCGCGCTCGGCGGCAATCCCGACAAGGGGCTGATGGCGCTTGAGGACATCCCGGCGGACACTGTGGAACAGGCGCAGGCCTTCATTGATGCCGGAAAAATGGCGGAAGAGGTCGTACAGGGCACGCCTTCCATGTGGGCGCGGGTGACGCTTTCGGGCGGCGGGCATACCGTCTCCTGCACGGTGGCCCGCAAGCACGACCATGTCGAACGGCTTGTGGCGGACGGGGCGGTCCTCGTCGATCAGCCGCTGGAAGCGCAAAGCGGCGGCACGGACTGGACGGATGAGCTTACGGCCATGCATTTTGAGGAGCTGTGGAACCTCGCGCTCGGCATCGACGACGCCATCGTGCGGCAGATGCTCGAAGGCGCGCGGATGAACATGGCGATCCTCGACCATGCCGGGACGGAGCAGGCGGGCATCGGAAGCGCCCTTGCGAAGCACAACGGGCACGGCTCGCTGTCGGACAAGATCAAGGAAGTCGCCGGAGCCGCGTCGGATCTGCGGATGAGCGGCGGTGACGTGGCGGTCATGAGCAGCGCGGGTTCGGGGAACCACGGCATCGTGGCGGTCATCCCCGTGGCCATGACGGCCCGCGAGCTTGGCGCGGATGACCGCAAGCTGGCCGAAGCGCTGGCCCTCAGCCATCTGGTGTGCGGCTACATCAAGGCCTATACCGGACGCCTGACCCCCACCTGCGGCTGCGCGGTGGCGGCGGGAGCCGGAGCGGCGGCGGGCATCGTCCGGCTGCACGGCGGAACCCCGCGTCAGGCGGAGCTTGCCGCCATCACCCTTGTGGGGACGCTCCTCGGCATGATCTGCGACGGAGCCAAGGAGTCCTGCGGGCTCAAGGTGAGCAACGCCGCCAGCGAGGCATGGTCAGCCGCCATGCTGGCCCTCGAAAACCGGGGCATCCGCAACACGCAGGGCATCATCAGCCCGGATATCCACGAGCTTGGCATCACCCTGCGGGAATTCAACGAGAAGATTTTCAGCGCCGCGGATTCCGTCATGATCGGATTGATGACCCGCCAGAACAGGAGTGCGGAAAGCCGCGCCTGATTCCGGCTCCCAGAAAGCCGGGCCGCCTCCAGCCCGGAATCCCCCAAGGCTGCGGATCGGAAACGATCCGTGGCCTTTTGCGTGCGCAAGGCGCGGGAGGCGGGGAACGGTTTTCCGCCTCCCGCGAATAGCCGGCAATTGATGGCCCGTTAGAACGGGGACGCGGAGTGAAGCTCACGTGCCATGCCGGACCGTTGCGTGCTTCGCTGTGGAATACGCGCTCCCAAGCCTTGCTGGAGAAAGGGGCTCAGCGCACGCCCTCGCCCCAGCTCGCGGGCAGGCGGATTTCTTGGCTGACCATCTTCCCCGAGGCCCAGCAGGGCAGCAGCATGCTCTTTTCGCCCGTGCCGCCCGCCACGATGATGGGCATGGAATCGAAAAACGGCTTGTCCACCAGCTCATTCGGATCGGCGATGGCGAACACTTCCTCGGGGACGCCCTTTCTTGCCTCCTTCGCGCCGTGGTACTGCCGGTTCCACTCGCCGAAGGGGATGCGGGCCCGTTCCCGGATGTACTGGCGCATGGCCTCCCGCGTCCAGCCTTCCCGTGCGAGCATCTGCGCGGTGTCCTGCGCGACGAGCAGAATGATGCTCCGGCGGTAGGGCCGGTCGTGTCCGCGCAGCCATGCCGCGATGAGATCCAGATATTCAGGGCGGCTGTAGCCGATGCCCATGATGCCGGAGTACCCCTCCACCGCAGCCACGGTCACCACGTTCCGCTCGGGCAGGAAGCCGTATTCGGTGTGAAAGGACGGCCATGGGCTGGCGTCGGCGTTCTCGGCCAGAAACATGGCGAAATCGCCCGGCTGGCCGAGGGTGGACATGTCGGTGATGCCGGGCCGGCTTCCGCCCACGTTGCTGATGATGAGGTGCAGGGCCCTGCCGATGCAGGCGTTGGCCCGGTTGCCCCTGCCGAAGGTGTTGGTCCCGGCGTTGATGCCGAGCCGCTTGACGATGGGCCCGCTCACGATGACGAGCACGGAGTCGGGGTTGGTCGTGGTGGCTACGCCGCGCAGGTCGAATTCCGGCTGGCTGACGGCTTCCACCGCCGCCACGAGCAAGGGCATGTGCCTCGGCTCGCATCCCGCCATGACGGCGTTGACCGCGATCTTCCCCACTGTGGCCACCCCGTCCAGCGGCGGGAGCGTGGCGATGGGGAAGTCGTCCGGCAGGTCGTATCCGGCGAGCATGGCTTTGACGCGTTCCGGGGTGGGCGGCACGAGCGGCAGCCCGTCGCCCCAGCCCCGGGCGAGGAACAGGGCGTTGAACGCCTCAAGTCCGTCGCCTGCGGCTTCGATGGTTTCGGTGTCCGCGCGGGGGAAGTCCACGGCGGTGCCGGACGAGGAGGCGAGGATGGTATCGACATACACGCCGTCCTCGCTCTGCCCCGCCGGATTGTAGACCGTGAGGCTTGCCGCCTGCGCCGGAGGCATGAGGAACAACCCCGCCGCGAACAAAAAAGAAAGGATGATGCGCATGACGGTTCCTTCCGAAAGGTTTCTGTGGGCGTTTGTCGAGGCGCGTTTCGGCATCGTCCCCAATGCCCTCAACGGCGCTTCCCGCGAGGACGAACCGCTCCGCCCGGACGCCGGGAGCGGTCCCGGATACGCGAAAACGCCCACGGCAAGAGGCGATCCGGGCTGTTGGCGAACGGCTTGCGCACGTTCCGAAAACAGGGCCGGAGCCCCCGTGAAGAGGGCCCCGGCGTTGAGGGTTATTCGGCGATCTTCGCGGAAACGGGCTTCAGTACCTGCGGGAAAGGCACCCAAAACTGGGACTGCTTGCCCGGCCCGCCGGAGACGATCATCTTGATGGATTCCCGCTGGGTGAAGCGGGGGATCAGGGTGTTGGCGTCGTAGGGGCCGAAGGCCTCCGGTGGCACGCAGGTCGCCTTGGTGTAGAACTTGTAGGGGAGGACGGTGTTCTTCACCAGATAGTCCCTGATGGCGTCCTTGGACTTCATGTCCCGGTACATGGTGGCCGCGTGCTCGGGCGAGATGACCAGCACCGCGTAGCTCACGGAATTGCTCCACGCGCTGAGCGGCTTGTTGTAGGGGCTCTTCTCGTCGGGGACGGTGACGGTCAGGCAGCTTGCGATGCCGGAGGCCGATCCGGCGATGCCCGCGCTGAACGTATTCAGCAGATCCTCGCTGGCCACGCTGTCATGATCGATGTTGGCGTTGGCGAGGTAGGACGTGGAGATGGTGACGACGCTGTCGTCGCGGGTAAAGCCCTGCTCCTCGGCGAACGTCTTGTCCCACGGGGTTTCCTTGGCGTTTTCGCAGATGACGTTGGCGACCAGATCGAAGGAACTGCCTTGCGTGCTCTTGTCGAAGTTCGGGGGCACGGAGCCGCCCACCACGTCGCCGACGAGGTTGACGAAGTAGCCGAGGGCGTTGGTCACCGGGTTTTCGCCTCCGGCTGTGCCGGTACCCGCGTTGAGCTTGAGCTTTTCGACGATGGGGCCGCTGATGACGATCAGGGGGCTCGTGGGCGCGGTGGTGGTGGAGGTGCCGCGCCATGCCGCCTCAGGGGCCTTCATGGCGTCGATCGTGGCGAGCAGCAGGGGCATGTGCTCGGGCTGGGCCCCGGCCATGACGCCGAGGACGGCCACAAGCTCGACAGTCAGCATGCCCTGGCGGGGCGGGACGACCCACAGCACTTCGGAGGGGGCGCGCTTGGTACCCTTGAGCATTTCCCGCACCCGATCAACGGTGGGGGGGATGATGGGAAGCGAAAGCGACCACTTGCGCTTGGCGAACAGCTTGTTCACGTCGGCGTAGGTTCCGGTGAACTTGAAGGTCTTGGCCGGATACGGGGACTCCTGGGCGGCTTCCTTTTCCTTGACGGGCTGCCACTGGGTCGCGGCCTTGACGATGTCGCCGAAGGCGGCGTCGACCTTGGCGTCGACCTGCTCCTTGGGGAGCATACCAATGGGATGCGGCACCGTGACGAAGCACATGTCCGTCAGCCCTTGGCTCTTTTGCGTGCCCCGGGCGAGGGTTACGAACTGGTCGGTTACGATTGTCACCGTGGGGACGCCCATCTTTTCGAGATTGCACTGGTCAACTACCAGCCATGAGGTGCAGCTGCCTCAGTCGCATTGGGAGGCGATGACCAGATCCGGCTTCACCGAGGCCACGGCCTTGGCGATGCGTTCGGATTCGGAGGCCGTCCCGGAGATCGCGTTCAGGCTCTTGTCGGTTTTATAGGTCTTGACGATCGTGGCGCTGGGGTACTTCTTCGCCAGCAGCTCGGCCAGACGGTTCAGCACCACGTCACCGTTGTGCTTGCTGTTCCAGCGCAAGGCGATCGTCTTGCCGTCGAGCGAGGCTATCCGCTTGGCCGGATCGACCGACGCCTTCTCGATGATGCCCGCCGGGTTGACCAGTTCCCACTCCTGCGGCTTCTCCGCCGCCTGCGCCCCCGGAGCCGCGATTGCGGGCATCACGAGGCACGCCGCGGCAGCGGACAGGATCAGTCCTCTGAACGTCCTTTGCATAGTCCTACTCCTTTTCTCTATCTCCGCCCGACCGGCTGCCGGGCTTGACTGGAGCCATTATGAAGAAGCGCTGTAAACCCAGTTTGTGCTTTTTGTAATTTTTACATTCGGGCAATGTAAAGTTTTGTTAAGATACCAGGAACCATCGGACAGCCTCCCGGCGCGGCGGCCCTCCCCCGGCAAGGGGCATTGCCCTGCGGTGAGGCGGGCAAAGGCCCGGATGCGGCGCCTGTCCCGGCGCTGCGCGGGCAGCGCTGGAAGCACACCCGTCATCAAGCAAATCACATTTAATCCATGACGGTTATCCGTGCATCACCTGCTCCCGAGACGTGTTTCCGCCCCAGTCAGCGGCCTTCTCCCGCCTCCGCAAGCGCTCCCGCATGGGTTCAAACCCCGAACAGGAGCCCATGCCTGCACCCACCGCGGGATGCAACCGGGGGCATTCCGGATGTGCCTTTCTTTTCGGGATGATGGCTTTTTCTTCCCTTTTGTTGAGCCATTCCCGTGCCGGACATGACAAACGCCGGGAAAAAGACTAGCGTTTAGCCCATGCCATCCACAGCGTTCCGTACAAGGAGCCCCATATGCCCGGCGACATTGCGATTTCAGGCGTCAGGATTCTCCTCATCGATGACGATCCGGAATTTTGTTCCCTTTTGAACGATTATCTGGAACTGAACTCCATAAGCCTCACCTGCGCCCATGACGGGCAATCCGGCCTCGACATTCTGGACAGGCGCGCCTTCGATCTGATCCTGCTCGACATGTTCCTGCCCGACATCAACGGGCTGGACGTGCTGCGCCGCATCCGGAGGATGCAGTCCCCGCCCGTGGTCATGCTCTCGGCGCACAATGAGGAAACCGACCGCATCATCGCGCTGGAAATCGGCGCGGACGACTATGTGCCCAAGGCGTTTTCCTCTCGGGAACTGCTGGCGCGCATCCGGGCCGTGCTGCGGCGCTGCGCTCCGGAGCAGGAAAGCGCGCCGCCGGAAAAAACGGACGGCAGGGATATCCTCCGCGTGCGCGACCTCACCGTGAACAACCACACCAAGGAAGCCTTCCTTCACGGCGAACCGCTCAACCTGACCGTTTCGGAATTCCAGATCCTCTTCACGCTCATTTCCGAACCGGGAAGCGTCTTTTCCCGCGAGGATCTCCTGCGCATCACCGCCGAACGGGACTTCAACAAATACGACCGCTCCATCGACGTGCACATTTCCTCGCTGCGGCGCAAACTGCGCGAGGACACCGGATCGCCGCAGTATATCCGGACGCTGCGGGGCGTCGGCTATTCCCTCATCCGGTAGCCGGGGAGAGCCATGTTGAAGTCGCTCTACTCCAAAATGCTGGCGTGGCTTCTGCTCAACCTGCTGCTCATCGCGCTGGTGGGCGGCGGGTTCGTTTTCTTCGTGCTGTTCAGCAACACCTACGGGCTCGTGCCTGCCTCGCTGTTCAGCTCCAATGTGGAAAACGTGTTCCGGGTGCTCAGCACCGAGCTGCAATACCGCTCCACGCAGGAATGGAGCGCCATCGTCAAGGCTTACGACAGGCCGGGCCTGCAATTCCATCTGGTCAGCCTCGACGATCCGTGGCTGTACTTCGCCGGGGATTTCGTCCCCCTCGCCATCCTCGAAACGGCCCAGCGCATCCCGCGCACGCCCTTCACCCTCTGCCCCGATCCCTCCAAGGTCTTCAGGGGCAGCGAGGACTACCAGACCGAAACCGGTCTCGCCCCCACCCCTCCGGCCATCTTCGCCCGGCAGGGGAGCCCGACGGGGTATTGGTACGCCCGGACCCTCTTTGTCCCCGACGCCAACCATGAGGCCCATTACCTGCTGCTGGCGGTGGAATCCGACGACTTCACCGGGCAGGGGCTTTTCTTCAACTTCCGGCTGGCGCTGTTTGTGGCGCTCGGGATCATCGGCCTGTCCTGCCTGTGGTGGGCCCCTTTCGTCTGGCACCTTGCGAGGCCCCTCCTGGGCATGGCCGACTATGCCGAACGCATCGCCGCCGAGGGGAATCCGGGCGGCGTCCCGCCCCTGCCCGTCAATGCCGCGCGGCAGGATGAGATAGGCCGCCTGAGCCGGGCGCTCGGCACCATGACCCGCCGCCTGAACCAGCAGATGGCGGGCCAGCGCCAGTTCATCCGGCACATCGCCCACGAGCTCAATACATCGCTCGGGCACTGCGACCTCGGCCTTGCCGTGCTGGAAAAGAAATCCGAGGGAGAATACCGGGAGCGCGTTCGCCGCGTCATGAGGGAGCTGGACAACCTGACGCAGCTGACCGACGACGTGCTGGAGTTTTTGCGCGCCCAGTCCGCGCCGCAGCCCGCATCCTGCGAGGAAGTGCTCCTCCTGCCCCTGCTCGCGGATCTGCGGCGCAACTTCCCGGCGGATGCGGACATCCGCATGGACATCCCCGAAAATCTCGTGGTCTGGGGGGACAAGGGCTGCATCCGCCGCGCCGTAAGCAACGCCTTGCGCAACGCCGTGACCTACGCGGGCTCCAAAGGGCCCATCCGGGTGCGGACCGGGTTCCGCCCCGTGGACAACGCTGTGCTGCTACGGGTGGTCGACTCGGGCGACGGCGTGCCCGAAGCCGAGCTCCCTTCGCTGACCGAGCCTTTCTTCCGGGGAGCCGAGGCGCAGCGCAAACATCCGGGCGGCTCGGGCCTCGGGCTGGCCATCATCAGGAACAGCATCGAACAGTGCGGCGGTTCGGTTTTCTGCGCCAACGAGAAGCCGCGCGGGTTCTCCGTGACCATGATCTTTCCGTGCGGGCAGCGGGGCGAATAAGGGACAGCCGGATCTTTGGGGGGAAAGATCCGGCTGTGTTTGAGGGTGGATGGCTATTCGGCTATCTTCTTGGAAACGGGCTTGAACACCTGCGGGAAGGGTACCCAGATCTGGGACTGCTTGCCCGGCCCGCCCGAGACGAAGAACTTGATGGACTCGGTCTTCTTGAAGCGGGGGATGAAGGTGTTTTCGTCATAGGGACCGAAGTCCTTGCCCGGAACGCAGGTTTCCTGCGAGTAGAACTTGTACGGCATGGCCGCCGTTTCCCGCATGAAGTCGCGGGCGGCCCGCTGGTCCGGAAAGTCCTTGGCAATGGTCGCCGCGTGCTCGGGGCACAGGACGATGAACGCGAAGGAAACCTTGTTGTTGATGGCATAGGTGGCATCGTAGTCGGCAAGGCAGGAGGCGAGGCCGGAAGCCGATCCGAGCAGGCCGGTGGACAGGGTGGTCAGGAGGCGCTGGCCGGTCTTGCTGTCATGGTCGATGTTGGCGTTGCCGAGATAGGCGCTGAAATGCGTCACGATGCTGTCGCTCGGCTTGAAGCCCGCTTCTTCGGCGTAGGTCGTCTTCCACGGGTTTTCCTTGGCGTTTTCCGTGAACACCATGGCCACGAGGTCGGCCGAGGAGCCGTGCGTGCTTTTGTCGAAGTTCGGGGGCACGGAGCCGCCCACCACGTCGCCGACGAGGTTGACGAAATAGCCGAGGGCGTTGGTCACCGGGTTTTCGCCTCCGGCGGTGCCGGTGCCGGGGTTGAGCTTCAGCTTTTCGATGATGGGTCCGCTGATGAAGAACACGGGCACGGTGGCGGCGGTGGTGGTCGTCGGGCCGCGCCACGCGGCGACGGGATCGGCCATGGCTTCCACCGTGGCGATGAGCAGCGGCATGTGTTCGGGCTTGGCTCCGGCCATGACGCCGAGGGCGGCGACAAGCTCGACGGTCAACATGCCCTGACGGGGAGGCACGACCCAAAGGACTTCGGCGGGATTGCGCTTGGTGCCCTTGAGCATGGCCGCCACCTTGTCCACGGTGGGCGGGACGATGGGCAGGCTGAGGGACCACTTGCGCTTCTGGAACATGTCGTTCACATCGGCGTAGGTGCCGGAGAACTTGAACCGCTTGGCGGGATAGGGCTTGACCTGGGCGTCTTGCTTTTCCTTGGACGGGGTCCAGGCGGTGGCCGCCTTCACGATGTCGTCAAACGCCGTGTCGACCTTGGCGTTGACTTCTTCCTTGGAGATCATGCCCAGAGGATGGGGGACCGTCACAAAGCACATGTCGGTGAGGCCCTGGCTCTTCTGGGTGCCGCGCGAAAGGGTCAGGAAGGGGTCGGTAACGATGGTGACAGTGGGAATGCCGGACTTTTCAAGATTGGACTGGTCAACTACCAGCCATGAGGTACAGCTGCCTCAGTCGGCCTGTGAGGCGATGACGATGTCGGGCCTCACGCTGGCTACCGCCTTCACGATACGCATGGACTCGTCCTGCGTGGCGGAAATCTTGTTCAGGTTCTGATCGGCCATGTCGCGGTACGTCTTCACGACCTTGGCGGTGGGATACTTCTTGGCCAGCAGTTCGGCAAGGCGGTCGAGCACCAGATCGCCGTTGTTCTTGCCGTTCCAGCGCAGGGCGATGGTCTTGCCCTCAAGCGCCGTGATCCGCTTGGCCGGTTCCACGGCGACCTTTTCGATCTCGCCGGTGGGATTGATGAGCTCCCATTCCTGCGGCTGATCGGCTGCCTGCGCCGCCGGTGCCGCACAGAGGGCGGCAGCCGCCGCGAGAGCCATATGCTTCAAATACGTAAGCATAGCTTTCTCCTGGGTTAAAGGTACATTCTCCTGATCCGGCCTGGTGCCGGAGCTCCCTTACAGACTTTGTGATCCCCTGCGCGCCGGAAGGCTAGTCCAGCCCCAGCAGCATGGCCGGGGTCTTCCGGGTAACGGCGTTCAGCACGTCGTCCTTCACCCCGGCCTTGCGCAGCCCGGTGATGAACGTGCGCATCCCGTCGACGGGGTTGGGGTTGAGCGCCTGCCCGAGGTCCGTGCTGATGAACTGCCGATCCGGGGCGAGGGCGATGTACGAGGCGAATTCCTCCATCGTGACCTGCGGCTGTTCCCGGTACCCCGGAATCACCGCATGAGGGCCCTTGAAGTACGGCAGCACGCTGTGTTCCAGGTATGCGCCGTTGTCGATACAGGCCTTGGCCTGATCCATCGACAGTTTCCACGGGGCCTGGCTCGCGTGCGTGACGACAGCCTTCTTGACGCCCACTTCCTTGGCCTTGGCGGTGAGCACGACGCATTCGTCGGGAGAGGAGTGCCCCGTGGCGAAAATGATGTCGGCGTCGGCGCAGATTTCCATGACCTTGACGACCTCGGGCAACACCTTCCCCTGCGCGTCGAGCACGGGCACGCCGCCGCCCTTCTTCCGCATGTCGAACGCCGACTGGTAGGTCGGCATCCAGATGCAGCGGCAGTAATGGCCGGTGACCTGCGTAGCCATCTTGGCGGCCTGCACGTTGACCGTGTCGCCGTAGTTCCTGTTGAGCGCGATCCCGCCGAAGACTTCGATGCCGGGCACCGTGGCCCGCAGCAGATAGGCGATGTCGTTGGTGATGAAATCATGGCACTTGTACATGATCCCGCGATAGCCGTTCTGCTTGCACTGCCGGGTCAGCGTCAGCTGGTCGATGCAGCGGGCCCGGACATCGGGATCGGCATGTACGTGCATTTCGATCACGCCGTCGAGATCCTTGTCGATGGGGGGCGTCGCGGCTCCGGCTTCGCCTTCCAACAAGCGGCCAGACACGGCAAGGGCGCCGGTAAGGGCCGCGGCCTTCATGAACTCCCTGCGAGAACTGGGCATCGTATGCTCCTTCTGCTACGGGTTATGGAACACCCTGCCACTACGGCAAGGTTGGCATCCTTGTTCATTTGAAGGCATGATAGGCGGCTAATGTTAACCGGATATGAACTTTGCGCCGTCCGATGTAAAAAATTGTTAAGGCACCCTTTACAATCGCTTGGGGCCGGATGGTGAGCGGGGGAGGAAGATCGAAGGGGGGAGGAGGGGACTTTCTGGAGAAAGTCCCCTCCTCCCCCCTTCACCCCCCTCCTCCTTCAAAGACTTTTGCCCTTACCCAGTCCTTTATCCGGAGCGTTCCAGGTGATGGGGAAACGGAATAGGAAGGGGCAGTGCGGCTGCCGGCACATTTAACCGAACACGGGACCTTTGCTCTTGGGGAAAAACAGGGAAACGCAAAATCCCGACGGTTCGGCGTTCGCGTATTCGAGCCGCCCGCCACATGCTTCCATGCAGTATTTGACGATGGACAGGCCGAGCCCCGAGCCGCCGGGATGCGTCAGGGACGCCTTGCCCCGGTAGAAGGGCTCCAGCAGCAGGGGCAAATCCTGTTCGGGCGCGCCCGGCCCCCTGTCGCGGACCGAAATGCGCACTTCCCCATGCTCCTCGCCCACTTCCACGACGATGGGCCCCGCCTCCCCCGCGTAGATGATGGCGTTGCGCAGCACGTTGCACACCGCCCGGCGCAGGTAGTCCTTGTCCGTCCACAGCCACGCGTCCTTGTCCGCGAAGACGTTGACGTCGGCCTCCGGCGCTTCGCTGCGCACGATGGAGGACAGGAACGGGCACAGGTAGATCCGCTCGTTTTTCGGGGTCCCCAGAGACGCCTTGGCCTGGAGATAGGAAAGAACCTCGTCCGTGAGCATGGACAGCCTGTTGATATCCTGCATGATCCGCTGCACGCGCGCCTTGGGGTTGCCTTCCAGCCGTTCCTCAAGGATGGCGAGGCCGATCTGCGTGCGCGCAAGCGGCGAGTTCAGCTCGTGGGCGATGTGCCGGATGAACTGGCTCTGCCCCGAAATGAGCAGTCCCACCCGCCGCGTCATGGTCATGAACGCATGTCCGAGCCGCCCGATCTCGTCCCGCCGTTCGCCGGAGAACGTCCTGGTGTCGCTCAGCGCTTTGTCGAGGCAGACGAAATTGTCCATCTCCACCCGTTCGGCATAGTGAACCATTTTCAACAAGGGCCGGGAAAGGTGGCGCACGAAGGGCCACCACCACAGGCAGGACACCCCGAGCACGGCGAGGATCACCAAGAGGACGCCCCGGAATTCGAAAAACAGCCCGTAGCCGTAAAAGGAATCCGTCTCCAGCGCCAGAAGCACGTAATGGAGCTGATGGTTCTTGTCCGGGATGTACAGCACGCGGCCGTACCAATACCGCGCCGGGGAATGCGTGCGCACGAAGATGGCGGGCGGGATGGGCGGCAGCCCCGCCTCCATGTTCCGCTGCTGGGTGTCGAAGAAGCCGCCGCGCAGGGAGTCCCAAAGCTGCATGTCGGGATCGGGGCACAGGGTAAAGCTGCTTTTGGGGATGGCCATCGCCGCCTGAATGACTTTCTCGGGGATGCAGTCGTCGTACAGCACGCCCGTCTCAAGGCTGCGCAGGTGGAAACGGAGCGCCTCGCCGCGATCGTACTGCTTCAGCAGCTTTTGCCATGTGAAGACGGAACGGTATTGCAGGTTCACGCTGACGAGGCGGAACGAGTTTTCGATGTTCGAGCTGAAAAAATGGGCGGGGACAAGACCGTTGCCCAGCAGCACGTACCAGCCGATCCCGAAGCCGAGCACCGCCAGCAGCACCAGATTGAGCACCAGCCAGAGCGCGATCTTGGAATAGAGGCTGTACGTCATGTTTTTCAGGGCCATGCGTCGCTCTGCTTGATAAACATGTACCCGAGCCCGCGGACCGTTTTCAGGTAGGTGGGGCACCGGGAATTGTCCCCGAGCTTCTTGCGCAGGGACGAGATGTGCACGTCCACGCAGCGGTCGAACTTGTTCCATTCCTTTTCGGCGAACAGGTTGAGCAGATCCTCGCGGGAGAAGATCCGGCCCGCCCCCCGCGCCAGATGGTACAGGAGCTGGAATTCCATGCTGGTCAGGTCCAGCGGCTCGTTGTTCAGCGTGACTTTCAGGGTCTGGGGGTTCATGCACAGCCCGTGCATACAGAGCATACCGTCCTGCCTGTCCGAGCCTTCCGGAAGCCCGGCGTTTTCCATGCGCCGCAGGACAACCCGGATGCGGGCGAGCAGTTCCCGCGCGGAGAAGGTTTTCGGCACATAGTCGTCCGCGCCGAGCTCAAGGGTGACGATGCGGTCCGTCTCCTCGTTGTGGGCGGACAGGATGACGACCGGCGCGCGCGTTTCCGTGCGCAGGTGCCGCAGCACCTCAATCCCCGAAATGTCCGGCAGCAGCATGTCCAGCAGGATGACGTCGTATTCCTGACGTCTGGCGGCCTCGATCCCCGCCGTCCCCGTGTGCACGGAGGACACGGCGAACGAGTGCACGTCGAGGTAATCCGTCATCAGCTCACAAAATTCGCTGTCGTCATCGATGAGCAGCACCTGATGCCCCTTTCCCGCATAACCATCCATGTCCCCGCTCCTTCCGACGCCCAACCGCCGCCCGCTCTTGCCGGGGCCGTCCCCGGATGTCCCCGCGCCGGGAAGCTTGTGCAATCCGGCGCTTTCTCATGTTATAGAGCGTTCCTCCAACGGCTGTCAATTTTTCCGGACGGTTGCCCGCTCAAAAGGGAACCTGGTACGCGCGGGAACACACTCCTTCCCATCCCGCCGGGAACACGCTCTTTCCTGCGGCGGAGGACGCGCCGCCCCGCTCGGGAATGCGGTGCCTCCCGGCACTCAGCGGCGCACGATCCGCCCCACGTAATGCCCCAGCCGCTTTTCCGAAACGTCGCCCACAAGCTCGCGCTCCACGCTCCCGTCCCGGCGGTACAGGATGGTCGTGGGCACGGGCATTCCCGAGCGGGCTTTGATCAGCTCCGCATCCCCGATCCGGGCCGGATACGGCAACGGGCTCCGGGCAAGGTAGGCCATAGCCGGTCCGGGGTCCCTGTCCAGCGAAACGGCGAGCATACGCAGCTCGCTCTCGGGGTATCCGGCCCGGATCTTTTCCAGCTTTTCCCGGAAATGGCGGCAGGGGACGCACCACGACGCCCAATAGACAAGCACAAGCGGCCTGCCGTCGCCTTCATGGACGATGCGGGCAAGCTCGGATTCGGAAACCGCCGCCAGCGGTTCCCCCGCCCCGGCGGATCGGGGAAGGCAAAACAGCACGGCGAACAGCAGAACGGCCGCACACAAACGGTTCATAAGGCTCCTCATCAGGCATGGTTCCGGCAACACGCGCCGCCGTTCTCGGGGATCGGCGGGTGGACTGGGAGGGCAAAGGGTTCCGCAGCGCCGGAGGATTCCCGGACGGTGCGCCCCGCCAGCACGGTTAGTTTCCCGGTTGAACGGCCCCTCAAAGGAAAATCCGTTTCAGGGAACGCCGGGAACAGGGATTCAATCAACACAAACGCCTTTGAAAAGGGAGGAATGGACTCCGCATTGGCGGATTTGGGGAGGGAAAAGCGTAGTCTCCAGAAGGGTCCCCCTTCCCCGATGCCTCCCTGCCGTTTCAAAAGAAACGGGCCCTATTCCTTTTCCGGTTCCGCCAGCTTGCGGAACCACAGCGGGTTGTGGTGCCTGATGTGCTCCAGCGGCACGTATCCGGTGAACATGGACCGCAGCGCCGGGGCCTCTCCGGGTGCGAAGGCCGCCATGTAGATGTGCACGGGCAGGAAAACAGCCATCAACCCGGCGCAGCAGAAATGCGCGAGCAGGCAGATCTGCAGGAGCCCCTCCGTCTCCGGCCTGCCGGAGGCGAACACGAGGATCAGCCCGGTCAGGGCGAGCCCAAGGCTGCACAGAACGGCGATGATCGCCACGAGCTTCTGCCCGGCGTTGTAAAAGCCTTGCGGAGGCAGTTCGGGATCGAGCCCGAGGCGGCGCATGAGCCGTTCCCCGAGCACCAGCCACAAGCCTTTCCTCAGGCACCACACCAGATCGGAACCGATGTGCAGATCGGTGATTTCCTTCAGGAACGGCAGGGCCTCCGCCCGAGCCCGGACGAGCAGGTAGGCGGCATACAGGACGATCCACGCCATGCCCACGACGACGTGCAGCCTGAGCAGCCCCAGCGCGCCGAACGCCCCGGTCCACAAGGAGCTCCACCAGTCCCCCACCGGCTGCATGAGCGGATTCGCCAGCAGGGCGAACCCCGTGAACAGCAGAAGCAGCCAGCAGGCCGCGTTGTACCAATGCATGAAAATGGCGGTGGCCGAATGGCGTCTGATCATGGCCGATCTCCTTTGTCGGACGACTTGCCGGAATCGGAAGGCCAGAACAACTGTTTGACGAACACGCCGATGACCCCGAACAGGGCCAGGCCGCCGAAGGCCTTGACCACGGAGGACAGCGGCCCGATGGCGGCCAGCGCCGGGGGCACGTCCTTCCTGCGCGGCCAGTCCGTGGGCGTCGTGCCGTTCAGATAGGCGAGCGTGGGTTTCGCGTCGAAGTCGGGAGGGACCACATACACGTGCCGGTTGCCCGCGAGCGCCCGTGCCACGGGATCGTCCGGGTTGTCCGCATCCCCGAAGACGCGGCAGCGGACGGGGCACACCTGCACACAGGCCGGAACCTGCCCCGGCGTGGCGCGGCGGCAGTAGTCGCACTTGTCCGCCCTTCCGGTCACCGGATGCTTGTAGCGCGCGCCGTAAGGACAGGCTTCGATGCACCCGCCGCAGCCGATGCAGCGTTCGGGATCGATGCCCACGCTTCCGTCGTCGGCCTTGTAGGTCGCGTGGGTCGGGCACGCCTCCACGCACAGGGGATGGTCGCAGTGCATACACGCGCCGGGCTGATAGGCCGTCCCGAGCAGGGAAAGCTTGTCCGGCGTCTCGCGGACCCAGTTGCGGGAGTGGCCGTACGGCGTGCCGTTACGCTGCTGGCAGGCCAGAACGCAGGCCTTGCAGTTGATACATTTGTTGGCATCTATCGCCATGATATAACGGGACATCGGATTCTCCACGGGATGCGGCGGTCCCCCCGCCGGTTTTCACGCCGTCATGGACGCCCTCACCCCAGCTTGCGCAGCCGGCAGCCTACGCCGTTGTGCTGGCAGGAAATGCGGTCCCAGTAATTGGGGAGTATGCTGCTGATGTGCTCGCTCCGGTTCTCCGGCAGCGGCGTGGTGGCGTTGCAGTTCGACGGCGTGAAGATGGTTCCGGGCAGGACGTTTTCCGTAATGTCCACCCAGCCCTCGATGCCGCCCACGGACGTCTCCAGCATGACCCGATCCCCCTGCGCCAGTCCGAGCCCCTGCGCCGTCTCGGGGTGCAGGCAGATGAAACGCCCGTTAGAGAACTGCGCGACGGCCTTGGAAAAGTTGGTCAGCGTCTGCTGCCAGTGCCACAGCTGCTTGCCCTGCGTGAGGACCAGCGGAAAGTCGTCGGAGCGGTCCTTGCCCAGCGGGCTGCCCTTGGGATAGTCCCACTGGGGGAAGCGCCCGAAGAGGGTATCCACCGCCTTCATCTTGCCGGACGGCGTGAGCAGTTTCCCTTCCGCGAACACGCTGCCCGTCCGTTCCTTGTCCTCCAATGAATAGAGGGGCCAGACCAGACCGTCGGGGGATTCCCGCAGGCGTTCCAGGGTCATCCCCTTCCATGAAGGGACAAGCGCCGAGAAGCGGCGGTACAGATCCTCCGGGTCCTTGAAGTCCGGGTAGCGCCCGGGATCGAGCTTGCGGCCCACATCGCGGTAGAACTGCCATGACGGGGCGCAGGAGCCGGGGGCCTGCACCATCTTCTCGCGCCAGACCACCTGCTGCTCGTTGCCGTAGCCCGACCCCTGGCTTTCCGGGCCGAAGGTGGCGGGCACGAACAGATCTGCCGCTTCGGTCTCCTCGGTCAGGAAGAACCCGCAGTGCACGACGAACGGCACCTTGTCGATGGCCTTGCGCACGCCCTTGCTGTCGGGATAGCGGCGGTAGCTGGAGTTCAGGAACAGGATGTCCAGCGTCCCCTTTTCCATCGCATTGCGCAGGCGGCGGAAATTCATCTTCGGCGTTTTGGTCTCGCCGAAGAAATGATCGACGAACTCGTCGTCCCCTTCGGGCTTGCCGCTCTGGAAGGTGAGAATGCCCTTCCCTTCCCCGATGAGGTTGTCGCACAGCGCCTGCAGCAGGATGATGGCCCGCAGGCCGATGATCCCGTTGGAGTAGCGGGACAGCGAGCCGCCGAGCCAGACCACGGTGCGCGGGCTCTGGGCCAGCGTCCCGTAAAAGGCCGTGATCGCTTCCGGGCTCAGCCCGGTGGCGGAGGCGACCTTCTCCACGGTAAAGCTCTCGGTTTCGGCGGCCAGCTCGTCGAATCCCTCGATCTGGAATCTGGCCCGCTCCTCGTCATACGCGCCCGTCTCCAGCATGTACCGGATCGCGCCGATGGCCAGAACGCCGTCCGTGCCCGGCAGGGGGCGCAGCTGCATGTCGGCAAGCAGGCTCGTCCGGGTCCGGCGCGGATCGAGATAGACGATCTTCACGCCCTTTTCGCGGGCCATTTCCAGCCAGCGGCTGTACGGGGGATAGAGATCGCAGACGTTGGCCCCCCACAGGACGATGGTTTTCGTGTTGAGCAGCTCGTCCACCTTGGTGGAGCCGCTGTTCACGCCGATCATCATCCCGAGCATGTTGGAGGCGCTGGACACGCACGATTCGCCCGGAGGCATGGCGTGCACGCTGCCCGCGATGCGCAGGGTCATGAGCGCGGCGATCTCGCTCTCGCGGCAGTCCCACAGGGGCATGGTCATGCCGACGCGGTTGGCGGCGGCCTTGCCGTGTTTTTTGATGACCTCGGCCATGCGTTCCGCGACCATGTCCACGGCCTGCGCGTAGGTGACGCGCTCCCACTCGCCGTTTTCCTTGCGACGCATGGGTTCGGTGATGCGGTAAGGGCTCCCTATCAGCTCGACGATGGACATCCCCTTGGGGCACATGGCCCCGCCGGTCCAGTAATTGCCCTTTTCCCCGGTGAGGCTCAGCACCTTGCCCCCGGACACCCGCGCCCGGTAAGTGCAGCGTACCTGGCAGAACGGACAGTACCCTTTCATCTCGGTCACGGGGCCGACGTCCGGGACTCCGGAGAAGCCCATGCCCCGCGCGTCGGGTGCCGCGGCGATCGCCGCGCCGCCAGCCAGCAGGGCCGCGCTCAATTTCAGGAAATGGCGTCTGGAATAGCTGTCAGGCATGGGATGCCCCTCTCGGATAAAAGTGTTCGCGTCGCGTGGCCGCATGTTTCCTGTCGGCAACATTATGGGCAGGCCTCCGGGAAGCACCCCCGCGCATCGGGCCATGAAGCGGTTCCCGGAAAACGGCTTGGGGAGGCCCGCACCGGGCGGGACCCGGCCAGCGGCGGATAGGCCGTCCGCACCGCTGGAGGCCGTGGCATTTCCATAACGTGGCTTCTTCCAAATATCTGGGTTGGAAAAGGCTGTGAGCAGGGATTCGACGGCACCGAAAGCGTTTGGGAAGGGAGGGGCCCCGCGCAGGCAGGTCCGGGGAAGGGAAAGAGGGGCACTCGCCCCTTTCTTCAGAAAAGTCCCCCTTCCCCAACCTCCCTCTATGCCGTCTTACAAATCACACGCCCTAGCAGTTGCAGTCGCTGGCGATGCCCTGAATGGTGGTGTTCCAACGCAGCTTGTCCATCTGATCCTTGGGGAGTTCCAGTTCGTTGAGATCGTCGTAGCTCTGGAACGAACCGAGCTGATCGCGCAGTTCGACGATCTTCTTGGCAACCTCAAGGGAAACCGCGCCGGTCCCGGCCAGCTCCTCGGCGGTGGCGCTGTTCAGCTCAAAACGTTTTTCCACTTCCTGCCGGTTAGGATCGGCGCTGAACGCATTGGAAGGCATAACCGCGCAAAACGAAAAGGCGAACAAGGCCGCGCACACAAAGGACATAAGCTTTTTCATGATGAAACTCCGAAGGATTATGAGTCAATGCAAGATGCCTGTTGAAGGGAAGATAGCGTACGAGTGTAAAGCGCGTATGGGTTTTTTGTAAAAAATTGTGAAGAAATTTTTAGGGAGACGCCTTTTGGGGCGACCAGGCGCTCTTAATGGCGAACAGGGCCGGGCACGCGAAAGGGGAAGCCGGGCCTTATCCCCTGCGGAACTCCCGCCAGCCCTTGAGCATTCCCGATGCGGCGCATCAACCACGCCATCTTCCGGACCGCCATCGCCCGCCTGCGGGATGCCTGTCTCCGGCCCGGGACGAACGCGATGCTCAAGCGGCGGCAAAACGGATCGGCAGGAAAACCGTCCCGTGCGGCGTGCCCGGCTGATGTTACCCGCCGGACACGTTACAAGGGCCAATCATGGCGCACAGGCACCGAGGGCGGAGATTGTCTTCAGTCAGGGGAGGGGCCGAGAAGCTCATCGCGGCTCAGGTTGGATTTTTTTATCTTTAAATACAGTGTGCTGCGCGAAATGCCGAGGAGGATTGCGGCCTGCCGCAGGTTCCCGTTGGTTTCGCGGATCGCCTTCCGGATGGTTTCGGTTTCCTGCGCCCACAGCCAGCCGTTTTTCCGGCCGGGACCGGAGACGGCCTCATGCTCAAGCATGGCCGAGGGGAAATCGCACGGCATCAGCTCTTGCCCGCCGCAGACGTTCACGGCGCGCTCGATGGCGTTTTCCAGTTCGCGGACGTTGCCGGGCCACGGGTATCGGTAGAGCAGGTCCCGCGCTTCGGCATTGATGGCCTGCACGCGCTTGCCGAGCGCCGCCGAAAACTTGTGCAGGAAATGGTTCGCCAGAAGTTCCACGTCGCCGCGCCGGGCGGCAAGGGGCGGGATGCTCAGGAGAAACGCATTCAGCCGGTAATACAGGTCATGCCGGAACACATTCTGCCGCACGGCTTCTTCCAGATTGCGGTTTGTCGCGGCGATGACGCGGATATTGATCCGCCGGGCGCTCTTTCCGCCCACGCGGGTGACCTCGCGGTTTTGCAGCAGCCGCAACAGGCTGACCTGCGCCTCGAGCGGCATTTCCCCTATCTCGTCAAGAAAGACGGTGCCGCCGTCGGCCAGTTCGAATTTGCCGGGTTTTCCCTGACGGCTCGCGCCCGTGAACGCGCCCTCGTCATAGCCGAACAGCTCCGATTGCACGAGATTGCGGGGCAGGGCACCGCAGTTGACCACGACGAACGGTTGGTTGGCGCGGCTGCTCGCGTTGTGTATGGCCTGGGCGAACAATTCCTTGCCCGTGCCGGATTCGCCGATGATGAGCGTCGTGATGTCGCTGTGCGCCGCGAGCTTGCCCTGCCGGATCGTCTCCTTGAGCAAGTCCGATTCGCCGATGATCCGATCGAACGTATACGTCGCCTTGGCGCCCAGTGCCCGCGTCGCCAGCTCGCGCATCCGTTTCCCTTCCCGCAGCGTGAAAACCACTCCTTTCTGCGGCGTCGGCGCGGCGGAGATCAGGCATGACGTGGTTCCCTGCGGCAGATCGAGCAGCACTTCCTGATCGTGGAAGCCGACTTGCCGGTTCAACGCCGTGTGCAGCATGTCGGCGGCGGGGATGATCTGGCTGATGTGGACGGAACCCTGCGGCGAGGGGATGCCCAGAATGGCACAGGCCTTCTGGCTGATGGATTTCAGGAGCCCTTCGTGGTTCACCACGATCAGCCCTTCGTCCAGCAGCTCCATGATCGCGGCCTGTTCGCTCAGCAGTTCGCGCAGGCAGACCTGCTCGGTGATGGCGTGGGCGGCGGCCTCCACCATGCCGCGTGTATGGTGGTGAAAACTTTCGCGCGAGATGGAAATGTTGAAGACGCCGAGGAGATTGGCCTTGGAATCGAAAATGGGCGCGGCGGAACAATACCAGACATGATCGTGGGCGCAGTAGTGTTCCGCGCCGACAAGCTCAACGGGGGCCGCGCAGTGCAGGCAGGTTCCGATGCCGTTGGTCCCGCAGATGCGCTCGGAAAAAATGAAGCCCGGCATATGGCCGGGAAGGCGATGCCCCCTGTTGGTGTGGACATGCGTATGCAGCACCACACCCTGGCTGTCCGTCAGGGAAATCACACTGTTCGCGTCCTCCACGGCGGTGAAGAGCTTCGCCATGATGACTTTGGAGCTTTCGATGAATTCGCTGTTCGCGGCGAGCAGTTCGGCGAGGCGCGCGTCGTCCACGCGGCCTTCGGGACGCCGGTCATGCCGGACGCCGTAGGCACGGGAACGGACCCACGAGTCGTACACCATCGGCTTGACTATTCGCCGATCAACCTCCTGCCCCGCCATGAAGCGCTGCCATTGGACGAACATGCTGTCCGGCGCCGCGTTTTCCATAGGGTTCCCTCTCGGCTCGATCAGAGCATCCCCATCCGGCGGGCCTTTTCCGCCGGACGGCATCAAAAGCGGGCCAAGGAGCGCAGTTTTCCCCCCCCGCCGGGAAAAGCGTAGTCGATTTGCCCGGAGGAGGCAAGCTAATGTCCTATGATCGGACATGTCCGATCATTCATGTCCGATTATACTACAAGACATGATTTGTTGTCTTTGGGGCCTGTTTTTATAACACCATGAAACAGCACGGCATTTGAGCCAAAAGGCACAAACGGTCATTTTGGCGCGGTCCTTGCTGTTCTCATACGCATGGGATGCCCCTCTCCTTGGGGATGCGCCGTCGGCCCCAAGCCGCCTCCCCCCGGGCATCCGTCCCCGGTGAAACACCGAAGCCTTCGTCCTTTTTTCATTTCATACAACGGCGTTGCGGCGTGTCCGGCGCGTACCGTTCGCGTCCGCCGTGCTGACACGCAGACGCCACCTATTCGGGAGACATCATGTCAACATCAGGTCTGTTGAGTCCCATCACAATCAATACGCTGGTTGTCCGCAATCGTGCCGTCATGCCGTCCATGCTGACCAACTTCGCCACCAAGGGCGGCGACGTCACCGAACGGCTGATCCATTATTACGCGGAGCGCGCCAAGGGCGGCGTCGGCTTGGTGAGCATCGAAGGAACCGCCGTGGAGCCGCGCGGGACCGCCTTCATCCGGGGCATCAGCGCGGCGGACGACAGCAAGATCAAGGGGCTTTCCAAGCTGGCGAAAGCCATCAAGGCGCACGGCGCGCGGGCTTCGTTGCAGCTCATCCACGGCGGTCGCTGCGTCAATCCGGCCATTTCCGGGTTCGCCACGCCCATGGTTTCGTATGTGCCGCGCTTCTGCAACCATGCCGAAAGCGTGGTGCTGGATGTCGAGGACATCGAATACATCATTGACGCCCACGCGCAGGTCGCCCGCCGCGTCCGGGAGGCCGGTTTCGACATGCTGGAGATCCACGGCGCGCACGGCTACCTGATCAGCCAGTTCGTGTCCCCGCTGACGAACCATCGGGAGGACGCCTACGGGGGAAGCCTGGAAAACCGCCTGCGTATGCCTCTCGCGGTCATCCGGGCCATCCGCAAGGCGGTCGGCGACGACTTCCCCATCTCTTACCGGCACAATGCCGACGACGGGCTTCCCGGCGGCATGACGCTTGAAGAAACGCTCCAACTCGTCAATCCGCTGGTCGACGCCGGGGTCGACGCGCTCCATATTTCGGCGGGCATCGGCGAAACCAAGCACCTCATCTCTCCGCCCTCCTGTACGCCTGAAGCATGGCTTTCCGATGCCGCGAGGCAGGTCAAAGAGGCCGTCCGGAACCGCGTTCCGGTCATTTCCGTCGGGCGGTATGTGCATCCGGCCATTGCAGATCAGGTCATCCGCGACGGCAAGGCCGACATGGTCGCTTTCGGGCGCGCCCTCATCGCCGAGCCGGAACTGATCAACAAGTATGCCGAAAACCGTCTGGATTCCGTAAGGGTCTGCCTCGGCTGCAACGAAGGCTGCACCGGGCACACCGGCAAGCTGCTCGACATCACCTGCGCCATCAATCCGCGCGCGGGCTATGAAGGGAAGTACCCTCTGGGCGTCAAGGCGGACAAGGCCCTCAAGGTCGCCGTGGTCGGCGCTGGACCGGCTGGACTGCAGGCGGCGCTGACCGCCGCGCAGCGCGGGCACAGCGTGACGCTGTTCGAGCGCGGCGAAGACATCGGCGGCCTCCTCCACCCCGCGTCGCGGCCCCCGTTCAAGGACAGCCTGATGGAGCTTGTGCGCTACTTCCGCCATGAGCTGGACGCGCTCGGCGTGAATATCCGCTGCGGCGTGACCGTCACGGGCCAGCTGCTTCAGGTGCAGGCGTTCGACATGACCTTGCTGGCGACGGGTTCGCGTCCGGTGATCCCGCGCTTCGCCGCCGAACTGCCCAACATGACCACGGCGGAACACATCCTGCTGGAAGCGATCAAGCCCGGACATCGGGTGTTGATCATCGGGGGCGGCATGATCGGCTGCGAGCTGGCGGACTTCCTCGGCGAGCGCGGGCACGCGGTGACCATCCTCGAAATGCGCCCGGAAGTGGCGCAGGACATGGAATGGCGCGCACGCCACACCTTGATGCCCCGGCTCGAGCGCTACGGGGTCACGCTGCTGACCGGCATGGAAGTCATGGAAACCGCCAATACCGGACGGATCCGCATCCGGGACGCCTACGGCGTTGAGGAATGGCTGGAGCCGTTCGACACCACGGCGATCAGCGTCGGCTACCGGCCTGAAAAGATGCTGGCCCGCGAACTGGAGCACATGCGCCTGCCCTACAAAGCCATCGGCGACTGCGTTGCGCCCGGCAAGATTCTGGACGCCATGCATCAGGGATTGGCCGCCGCATACGCGCTGTAAGTCCCGTTTCACGGCGTGATGCCTGCGGAACCGCCGGGACGGGTTCGTCCGCCCCGGCAATCCCCCGGCGCGAACCCCTCGCGGCAGCGTAGGGAACCCGCTCACCCCCTTTTTCCGAGAGCCGCCCCCATGAACTACACTCCATTGTTCCAGCCCATTTCCGTCGGCCCCCTCCGCCTTAAAAACCGGTTCGTCATGGCGCCCATGTCGGTGCACATGACCGAAGACGGTTCCGTCAGCGACGCGGAAATCGCCTATACCGAACGCCGCGCCATGGGCGGGGTGTCGATGATTATCGTCGGTTCCCTCTGCATCTGGCCGGACGGCAACTTCGGCGGACAGATTTTTATTCATGACGACGGCTGCATCCCCGGCCTTCGTCGGCTCACCGAGGCCGTGCACCGCCACGATTGCCTCATCGCCGCGCAGCTGCACCATGCCGGACGGGAAACCAACGCCCGGACATCCGGTTTTCAGCCCGTCGCGCCGTCCTATTTCGAGCCGGAAACCCATTCCGTATTCAAGGCGGAATACGACGCGCCCCGGGTGCTGGAAACCCGCGAGGTCGAACAGTACGTCGAATATTACGCGCAGGCCGTGCGCCGCGCCAAGGAAGCGGGCTTTGACGCCTGCGAGCTGCACTGCGCGCATGGGTATCTGATCTGCGCGTTCATGTCGCCGCTCACCAATCAGCGGAGCGACCGCTACGGCGGCGGTTTCCATGCCCGGATGCGCTTCGTCACGGAAATCATCGGCCGCACCCGCCAGCTTGTGGGCGAGGACTACCCCATCACCTGCCGCATCGTCGGGGACGAACTGCGCGAGGGCGGCATCGACATGGAGCTTTCCGTCCGCATCGCGCGGTACCTCGAATCGCTGGGCGTTGCCGCGCTGAGCGTCTCCGCCGGGATGTATCCGTATGTGCGCACGGTATCCAACATGTACCACAAACACGGCGTGAACCTCTATCTTGCGGAAAACGTCCGCGAAGCCGTGCGGATTCCCGTCATGGCGGCGGGCCAGATCGACAGGCCCGAAATCCAGCTGCACGCGCTGGAAACCGGCAAGGCCGACATCCTGTGCATCGGCAGGACGCTCATTGCCGATCCGGACTATCCCGACAAGCTCAGGGAGGGCCGCCTCGACGACATCATCCATTGCATCGCGTGCAATAAAGGCTGCCACGACCGTTCCGCCGAGGATCGGCAGGTCAAGTGCGCCCTGAATGTCCGCACGGGCCGGGAAACGCTGGACGCCTTCGCCATCCGCCCCGCCCGGGAAGCCCGCCGGATCATGGTAATCGGCGGCGGACCCAGCGGCATGGAGGCCGCCCGGGTTGCGGCGCTGCGCGGGCACCGCGTGGAACTGTGGGACGACAGGCCCCGGCTGGGCGGGCGGCTGCGTCTGGCCGCCGTGCCGCCGCACAAGGCGCGTTACGGCGAAGCCTGCGACTATCTGGAGCGCGAAATCCGCAAACTGGGCGTGGACATCCATCTGAACGCCGCCGTCACCGAAGTGGAACTGGACAGCCGGAAACCCGACGCGGTCATCCTCGCCACGGGTTCCGTCCCCTTTGTCCCGCCCATTCAGGGGCTGTCCGGCGGCGGGGCCGTACTGGTCGACGACGTTCTGGAGGGCAGAGCCCCGGTCGGGCGGCGCGTCGCCATCATCGGCGGCGGGGCCATCGGTGCGGAAACCGCGCACCTGCTCGTCGAGGAAGAGGACAGGGAGGTATACCTCATCGAAATGCGGGACGGCATTGCCGTTGATTTGCCGCAGGACGCGCGCATCTGCCTGCTTCACGCCTTCGAACAGACTCCGTCCCTGCACCAGATCACCAATGCGAAAGTGACCGCCGTGACGCCGGAAAGCATCACGCTCGAGCGTCAGGGGCAGACCGAAGTCGTGGACCGGCTGGACACCATCATCCTCGCCGTGGGCGCGCGCCCCAATCAGGGGCTGAGGCCCGCTCTCGAGGCGCTGGGCATCCCGTTCCTTGTGAGCGGCGACGCGACCGGCCCCAAAGATTACGTCAAGGCCATCTACGAAGGATTCGTCGCGGGAAACACTATTGCCGAGTAATCCGCCGTTCCGTTTCCGGAAAGGGCGTTCCCGCCATGCCTCTAAGGATGAGCCTTCCGGAATGCGGCGAAGGGGCACGCGGCATCCCCAGGGGCGGAGCGTTGCGGTACTGGCATCCGTTGAAGGGGGATGCTCCCCCGAGTTGAAGAAACACCCTGTTCTCCGCACCGGCACCATGCTGTTTGAAAAGAATCTCACTTCAGATTGCACGAGGGAACCATGATTTCACGAGACTCACTGAAGGGCATTACCAGCGTTATCGCTGTCGGTCTGGCCATCTTCCAGATCTATTTTACCGCCGGGTTCGGGATCATCGACTCCCAGTTGCTGCGCACCATCCATCTGGGGATCGTGCTCGCTCTGGTCTTCCTCTACTTCCCCCCCAAGAAGCTTCAGGAAGGCGAGCGGGAACACCCCGGCTGGCTGGCGCTGGATCTGGTCCTGATCTGCGGGGCCTTCGCCACCGCGTATTTCCTCGCCTCCGACATCGACTACTACATGGAACGCATCCGGTATGTGGACCCCGTGTCGGACGCGGAAACCGTCTGCGCGACCGCCGCCGTCCTGCTCGTGCTGGAAGCGACGCGCCGGGTGGCGGGGTTGCCGCTGGTCATCGTGGCGAGCGCGTTCCTTGCCTACGGCCTTGGCGGGCAGTATCTGCCCGGCATCCTCCGGCACGACGGCGTCACCTACAAGATGCTCTGCGAACAGCTGTATCTCGTGACCGAAGGGCTGTACGGCATTCCGCTGGCGGTGTCCTCCACCATGATCTTCGCCTTCGTCATGTTCGGGTGCTTCCTCCAGCGGGCGGGATTGGGGCAGGTCTTTCTGGATCTCGCCTGCGTGCTGACCCGGCGCTCCAAGGGCGGGCCCGCCAAAGTTTCGATTTTCGCTTCCGCGCTGTTCGGCTCCATTTCCGGGAGCGCGGTCGCCAACGTGTACAGCACCGGGACGTTCACCATCCCGCTCATGAAGCGAGTGGGCTACACGCCTTCGTTCGCCGGGGCAGTGGAAGCGGTCTCCTCCACCGGCGGGCAGCTCATGCCCCCCATCATGGGCGCGACGGCGTTCGTCATGGCGGACGTGACCGGGGCCGGGTATCTGGCCGTCGCCAAGGCCGCCCTGCTCCCTTCCCTGCTGTACTACTTCTCACTGCTCATGATGATCCACTTTGAAGCGGTCAACAAGAACATCGGCATCATCCCCTCCGACCAGATCCCCGATCCGCGCAGCGTGCTGCGGCGCACCTACCACATCCTGCCCATCATCGTGCTGATCGGCCTGCTCGTATCGGGGCGGAGCGTCATTTCCTCCGCGTTCATCTCCATCGCGTCGGTCATCGTCGTCTCCTGTTTCAGCGCGGAAACCCGGTTCACGCCGAAGAGCCTTTACCACACGCTGGAACTCTCCTCGCGCAACGCGCTCATGATCTCCACGTGCAGCGCCTGCGCGGGCATCATCGTCGCCATCGTTTCCATAACGGGCATCGGCTACAAGTTCATCAGCATCATCACCGATCTGGGGCAGTTCCACATCCTGTTGCTGCTGATCCTGCTGATGTTCACCTGCTTTGTCCTCGGAACCGGCGTCCCCGCCACCCCCGCCTACATCATCGTGGCGACGCTGGGCGCTCCGGCCCTGATGAAGCTCGGCATCCCCACCCTGTCGGCGCACATGTTCGTCCTCTATTACGCCATCCTTTCGGAGATAACCCCTCCCGTCTGCCTGTCCGCCTACGCGGGGGCATCCATCGCGGGAGCCAACGCCATGCAGACGGGCTGGCGGGCGTTCCGTCTGGGGATCGTCGCCTACATCATCCCCTTCATCTTCGTCTTCCAGCCCGCCCTGCTCCTGACGGGCGAGTTCTCCCACGTCGCGCAGGCCCTCGTCACGTCGTTCATCGGCGTCATCACGCTGGCCGGCGGTATGCAGGGCTATCTGATGGTCCGGTGCTTCCTGTGGGAACGTGTGCTTCTGCTCGCGGCGGGCATAGCCCTGCTCTACCCCGAAATATACAGCGACCTCGCCGGATTGGGCGTCATACTCTTCATCGGTATGCTCCAGTACCTCCGCCGCGGCAAGGCACTTCCCGAACCCGATCTCAATCAGGCCTGAGCCGTCCCCGAACGGCGACCGCCTGTTTGAAAGGCGTTTTTTGACCACCTCTAACCTTTTGGAGAACATGTATGCACCACTTCCTCAAAACAGTGCTTCTGTCCTGCGCGCTGCTCGCACTCGGAGCCATGCCCTCCCAATCCGCGGAGTCCCTGCGCTGCGTATCGGCGGCGAACCCCAGCGGCACCTGGTACATCGGCATGGGAGCCGTCGGCAAGGCGTACACGAACATGAACCCCGGAACGGATGTGACCATGCTCCCCGGCGGCGGTGCGACCAATGCGCCCCGTCTGGCCTCCCGCGCCGCGGATATGGGGGTGGCTGAAAACAGTATGCTGAACGCCTTCAAGACCGGCCTCGAACCCTATAAGGCCCCCACGCCCAAGGGCATCGCCACGGTCGCCAACCTGTGGGACCGCATCAACTATCAGATCGTGTCGCCCGTCAGCTCGCCGGTAAAGGATCTGCGCGATCTGAAGACCATGAAGAACGTCAACATCGGCGTCGGCTCCACGGGTGGTTCCACGGAAAAGATCTTCCGCAACATCCTGAAAGAATACGGCATCACCTATGAAGACATCAAAAAGAACGGCGGAAAGGTCGTCACCAACGGCTTCGACGACATCGCCAACATGGTGAAGGACGGCCAGATCGACGTGTTCGTCTGGATCGGCCCCGGCGAAGCGTGGTTCATCGTCGACGTGTCCGGCAGCGTCCCCCTGAAGTTCCTGAATATCGAATCCGGCATCGCCAAGAAGGTCGCCGCTACCCTCGGCTGCAACGTCGGAACCTTGCCCGCCGAGTTTTACAAGGGCAAGGTCGGCCCCGACGTCACGACCCTTTGGGATACCAACGCCATCATCGTGCGCGACAATCTGGATGAGGAAAGCGCCTACCGCCTGACGCAGGCCGTCATCGAAGGCAGGGACGACATCGCCCTCGCCAACCCTGCATGGAAGTCCATCGATCCGGCGAAGGCATGGCAGGGCACCGTGTATCCCCTGCACCCCGGCGCCGCGCGCTACTACAAGGAAAAGGGCTACATGAACTGACAAGTTTCGCGGCCTGAAGCCGGGGATTCCCGCCTTCCGGCTTTCGGCCCCACCTCCGGGCGGGCTCCCGCTTCCCATAGCCGTCCGAAGGAACAAGGCTTGACTGTCCCGTAACAAGCCCGCGCGGGAACATGGGCGGTGATGTCCAACCCGTAGTTCTCCGCCCCAATCTTCCGGCGCACGCCGCTGCCGGATTCCCCCCGGGGAAATATCCGGCAGCGGCCCTTCCCCACACGATGCCGCCCAACCGCGCAAAACACTCCAGAGGAGCTTGATCGTTATGACTATCATTGATGCCCGCCTGCGTCCCCCGCTGAAAGACTACCTCCGCTGCAACCTGTACCGCGATCCGAAAAAGACGCAGGGCTGGAGCAACAATTTCCTGATGAAGGTGTCGCCCGCCGTCGAACAGCGCGACGCGGACTTGCTGTACCGGGAAATGGACGACGCGGGCGTGACGCTGGGCGTGATGACCGGACGCCAGAGCCCCGACATGGGCAACGTCTCCAACGACGACCTCATGGACGTCGTGCGCGAACAGCCCAGCCGCTTCGTGGGCATTGCCGGTGTGGACGGTAGCGATCCCATTGCCGCTATTGCGGAAATCGAGCGCACGGTGGCAAACGGGAACCTGCGCGGCGCGGGTATGGAACCCGGCTGCGGCGCCATCCCCATGTATGTCGACGATGCCCGGCTGTACCCCATCTATCAATACTGCTCCGACCGCTCCATCCCCATGTTCCTGATGGGCGGCGGGGGCAACGGGCCGGATCTCTCCTACAGCAACCCCGAGCACATCGACCGCGTCTGCCGCGATTTTCCGAAGCTGGCCGTCGTGAACATGCATGGGTCGTACCCGTGGGTCCCTCAGGTCCTGTTCAGCTGCATGTGCCGTCCCAACATGTACCTCGCCCCCGATATGTACATGTACAACATGCCCGGCGCGGCGGACTACGTGACCGCGGCGAACGGCTTCCTGCGGGACCGGTTCCTGTTTGGCAGCGGCTACCCCTACATCCCGCTGAAGCAGGCCGTGGATCTGTTCGTCGCCATGCCCTTCGACAGGAGCATCCTGCCGAACCTGCTGTACAAAAACATGGCCCGCGTCCTCAAGCTTGACGTGGATTGATTGCCTGTTCGCCGGGGAAGGGAGGCTTTGACGGCTTTCCCTTGCCCGGCCCGGCTCCCCGCACGCGGCCCGCCGAAGGCATGGGCCAAAACCCTTCGGGCTTGGACGGGGAGCTTTCCCATGCACATTTTGCCAACCAAGCGAGGCATCGCATGTCCATCGGTTCCACCCGCGCCATTTGCCAGTCCGAGCGGATGAAAAACGCTCCGCTGTCCAGCATACGAAACATCATCGCCTACTCCGACAAGCTGGAGCAGGAGGGGCGTTCCATCATCCATCTGGAACTCGGCGAACCGGATTTCGGCACGCCCGCCCACATCATAGACGCCTGCAAAAAGGCGCTGGACAATCAGGAAGTGCATTACGGGCCCATTGCCGGGACCGTGGAACTCCGCAAGGCACTGTCCAGGCACTGCACCCGGTATGGCCTCGAGTACGCGCCGGAAGAAATCCTCGTATCCACCGGCGTGGTCCACGGCGTCTTCCTGTCCATGCTCGCCTATCTGGACCCCGGCGACGAAATTCTGGTCCCCGATCCCGGTTATCTGATCTATTTTGCCGACCCACATATCGCGCAGGCCAAGCCGGTTTCCTATCCGCTGCGCGAAGAGAACGGCTTCCAGCTCGATGCGGAAACGCTTGAAGCGCTCATCACGCCGCGCACCAAGGCCATCCTGATCTGCAGCCCCGCGAACCCTTGCGGCTCCGTGCTGGATCAGGCTTCGCTCGACACCGTCGCCGAGCTTGCCATCCGCCACAACCTGCTGGTGCTTTCCGACGAAATCTATGCCGACATGACCTATGACCGCCCCATGCCGCCCAGCATCGCCTCGCTTCCGGGGATGCGCGAACGCACCATCGTCCTCAACGGGTTTTCCAAATACTACGCCATGACAGGATGGCGCATCGGCTACATGTTGTGCCCGGTAAAGCTCATGGACCCCATCATGCGCCTGAGCTTCTACAATATCGCGTGCCCGACCACGTTTATCCAGTCGGCGGGCATCGCCGCGCTGGAAGGCGACGAGGGGCCCTCAAAGGCCATGCTGGCCGAATACCGCCGCCGTCGGGACTTCATGGTCGAGGCGCTGAACGCCATGCCGGGCTGCCGCTGCCGCAAACCGGACGGCGCGTTCTATATTTTCGTGAACATCGCCGGGACAGGCATGGACAGCGACGGCTTCTGCCGCACGATGATCGACGAGGCGGGCGTATCCATGACTCCGGGCCATGTCTTCGGCACCATGGGCGACGGCTTTGTGCGCGTGTCCTATGCCAATTCCATGGAAAACCTGCAACGGGCCGTTATCCTCATGCGTGAGGTTCTGGAAAAGAGGGCGGCGCGGTGAGTCGTTTTGACCAGAAACTTGCCGCCGGCGAGGGCGTGGTGGGCACATTCTCCCATCTGGGCGGCCCCGCCGTGGCGGAATGCCTGAGCCTGTCCGGCCTGGATTATGTCATCATCGATACGGAACACGGGCCCTTCCCTGATGAGAGCACGGGGGAAATGATCCGCGCCATCGAACTCCACAGCGCGGAGGCGTTTGTGCGCGTGCGTGATTCCTCGCGCGCCGCCGTGCTCCACGCGCTGGATCTCGGGGCGCGGGGCATCATCATCCCCGACGTGCAATCGGTGGAAGAAGCGCGCAGGCTGGTGGAATATGCGAAATATTACCCTCTGGGAGCGCGCGGATTCGCTTTTTCGCGGAGCGCGAAATACGGGTTCCTGCCCGAGCTGAAGCAGATAGGCGACTATTTCACCGCCACGAACCAGCGCACTATCCTCATGCCGCAGTGCGAAACCGCCGGAGCGCTGGAACATATTGAGGAGATCGCCGCTCTGGACGGCATCGACGGCATTTTTGTCGGGCCGTATGATCTTTCCGTGGCGCTGGGCGCTCCGGCGCGGTTCGCCACCCCGCGGTTTGCCGAGGCTCTCGGCCGGGTGATTGCGGCTTGCCGGGCTTCCGGCAAACTGGCGTTCATCTACGCGAACACCATGCCGGAAGCCCGGGCATACTTCGCACAAGGCTATCAGGGCGCGGCCATAGGTACGGATACGGCCTTTCTGGTCAAGGCCATTCAGGGCATGTTGCAGGCGTAACGTTATCCGGTGCTCCTAAAAGCCCCGTCCGGAAGGGACGGGGCAGACCCGACTCATCGCGGGAACCGCCCGTTCCCGGGCCCGGGAACGGCCTGCCTCCGCGCTGGAGCGCGCCTGAAAACGGCATTACACCGTCAACCCCACCCTGCCCTCTCCGTGCGATCCCGCTGGATTGCCGGGCGGTGGCGCGATCAGCGGAGGCCGTATTGGTATTTGACGTACAGAATGACGGGGATGGGTTCCGTTCCGATGATGGCGGGGCGGCGCACTTTGCCGCTGGCGGCGAGGACGGCCCGGCGCGCCGAGGCGTCGAGCTGCGGCGATCCTGAGGATGCGCGGAGCACGGGATCGGTGAACGTCCCGTCGGGCCGGACGGTGAACATATATTCGGCAACGCCGATGAGCCCGGTTTCACCGCCGTCCAGACGCCGGGCGTGCACGGCCTCGTCGATGTCGTCGAGGTAGCGCAGGAAGGCCTGCCGCTTGCGGTCGGCGGCATCGGCTTTGTCCATGTCGCGCGGGCTGGCTGCGGCTATGCCGATGCCCTTTTCCCGGCTCGTTGCCACTGCCGGGGACGCCATGTCCATCTGGACAACGGTGGTGAAGGACGGCTCGGGCTCGGGCGGCCTCGGGGCGATCAGCAGCGCGAAATGCGCGAACAGGGACACGGCGATCCCGGCGGCGAGGCATTCCTTTTCCGTCATGGGCGCCCCGGCTCATCGGGCTGGGCCGTGGCGATGAGCAGCTTTTCCCCGCCCTGCATCCGCACCTCGTCCACAATGAAGACCAGCGCCTCCACCGGCGCGTCGGGCGCGGCCTTGAGCACAAGCTGTCCGGGGCGCGCCCGGAAGTCCCGCACGAGGCTTTGCAGCTTCGCGCGGATGTCGGTGCGGGCCACGGGTATGCCCTCGCACAGGAACGAGCCGTCCCTGAGCAGCCGGATTTCCACCACGCGCCCGGAAAGCGCCTGCCCGCTGTGCGCCGGAGGCAGGTCGAGGTCGATGCCCCGCACCGCGAACGACGCGGCGAGGATGAAGAAAATCAAAAGGATGAAGACCATATCGATGAGCGGCGTGAGATCCGGCTCGTCGTCCCGCGCCGCCTTGGGCCGCAGGTTCAGCATGATCGCCCTCCGTCCGGCAGCCCTTCCCCGGCGTTATCCCGGCATTGCAGGGCTTCCCGGCCCTCCGGAGCGCTGCCGCGAGGTTCCGGCGATTCCGGGCAAGAGTCCCCTTCCGCCGTGCCTTCCGGCGTTGGCCGTGCCGTGCCGCCCCCACGGGGAATGTCTCCGGGCTGAAGCGGTTCCGCCCCGGCCCGAACGGTGATGCCCGGTCCGCCGTCGGCCAGCAGCGCCGCGTTTCCGGCCTTGTTCAGGGCGTCGGCTACGCGGCGCACCTTGCCTTGAAAGCAGGACAGGAAAAACAGCGCGGGAATGGCGATGCACAGCCCCGCCGCCGTGGTCAGCAGGGCCTGCCAGATCCCCCCGGCGAGCAGGGACATGTCCACGCCCGAGCGGGCCTCGGCGATGCGCGAGAAGGTCGTGATCATCCCGAGGATGGTCCCGAGCAGCCCCATGAGCGGGGCCAGCCGCGCCAGCACGGACAGCAGGGAAAGCCGCGCTTCCAGCCGTTCCAGCACCGTCTCCCCGGCGAGGCGCAAGGCGGCTTCACGGTTCGGAAGGGGCGAGCCCAGAAGCGCCGCGAAGTCCCGCAGGGAGGGGACGGCCTCCAGCCGGGCCGCCAGAGGCCGCACGTCGCCCGTGCGCATCGCCTCCAGCACGAGGCCGGGAAAACGGGAGTCCGGGAACGGACATCCCATGAACACCAGCGCCCGCTCGACGACAATCGCCAGCGCCGCCACCGAGACGGCCAACAGCGGCCACATCATCCAGCCGCCCAGTTCGATCAGCCCCACAAGCTCCTCCTTTACGAAGACGGCGCTTCCGGCAGGGAAATATCCGTGCCGATGAACACCAGATAGCGCCCTTCGCCTTCCGGGGCTGGCTCAAAGCCCAGCCGTCCGGCGGCATACTGCACCGTCGCGGGCACCGTCACGCCGCCGTCCAGCCGCAGATCCACGACGCCCTTGGCCCGGCACAGCCCCGGCCCGGCGCTGTCCAGCAACGCCAGGAGCGCGGCCTCGTCCAGCGGGGCGGACAGGCGGAGCGCAGCCGAGACAAACCCCTCATCGGCGTGGGTCACTGTTTCGCCGAAACGCGGCAGGGCTGGCCGATGCGACGGCAGCGGCGTGCCCCGGCGATCCGCCCAGTCCGCATAGAAGGCGTCCAGCTCCGCGAAGGCGACGGCCCCGTGGCGCGCGGGCAGGATCAGCGCCTGACGGTTCAGCGCCCGCAGCCGTTCCGCCAACGCCTCTAGCGCGGCGGGCTCCACGGTATCGGCCTTGTTCAGGATGATCACGTCCGCCCGTGCCGCCTGCGCCCGGCGGATGCCCGCAATGTCCCCTTCCGAACGGCACAGATCAAGGGCGTCCGCCACCGTGATCACAAGGCCGGGCTGCACGATGTCGCGCAGCTCGGACAGCGCTTCCATGACGTTGGCGGGGTTCGCCAGCCCCGTAGTTTCCAATATGAACTGCTCGGCGGGCATGTCCCCGATGAGCCGCAGCAGCCCCGGACGCAGGCTGTCCGCCAGCGAACAGCACACGCACCCCTCATCGAGCGCCTCCACCTGGGTTTCGCCGCGCAGAAGCGCCGCGTCAAGCCCGATTTCTCCGAATTCATTTTGGATGACGCCCGTATAGCGCTCACGCCCGTGCAGGAAATCCAGCCATTGCCGCAGGAATGTGGTTTTGCCCGAGCCGAGAAAGCCGGTGAGGATGTGCAGCACGGGCAGGCCGGATTCCTCCTCAAGCGGCTTGTGGCGCAGGGGCAGGCGGGCGAGGGGACGCCCTTGGGCTCCGGCGCTGCCGAACGCCGCCGTGAGCCGGAGTTCCCGCCCTGTCCCGCCGGGGATGTGCCGGATGTTCCCGGCGGCGTCGAAACCGGGGATCGGGGCCGCCTCGCCGTCCAGCGATACGCGGGCGGGGTCCCCAAGCAGGCTTTCGGCCGTGGCCGACAAGGCCGCGAACGGGCGCAGGAGCAGCCGGAAGGCGGGCACGTCCGTTTCCCAGCCGCCCGGCTCCACGAGCCAGCGCTGCCCGCCGGAAAAAGTCGCCACGCCGTCCAGCGCCGCCATGCGCAGGCGGGCCGGGGCGGACAGGGTCAGGGACAGCCCGGAGCCGTCGACGGCGGCCCGCAGCGAAACCGTGCCGATCCGGAATGGGGAGAGCGTTTCGGCGTGCTCCGAAAGCGCCCGGATGCGGTCGCCGTAGCCGGGGTCCACGGCAAGGCGCAGGGCTTCCAGCGGAAAAACCTCAAGAAGGGGGGCGTCAGGGAGCGGGAAGGCGTAGGCCGCGAACGTGCCGCGCAGTGCGCCTCCGTCCGCGTCCTCGCCCAAGAAGACCAGCCCGAACACGAGCCCGCTCCCGGCCACGCGGCAGGTCCATGCGGGCAGCAGCGAACCGGAGGGGCGCACCCCCCGCCAGCCCAGCGCGCGGGCGCGGCGGCGATCCAGATGGATGGCGGCGATGAGGGCCCCCATGAGCGTGGCGCACTCGGACCCGCCGCAGGGGTCGAGGGGCCGGGGAAGGAGTGTTTCAAGTCGCATCGCGGGCTCCGGGGCCGGGACGGAGCCCGTCCCGTGGGACACGGCCCCGCCCCGTCATGGGCTAAGCCGTTCCGTTTTGAAACGGCATTCTTTCAAAGGCGATCCACGCCAAAAGCGGCGGATGAAACAGGCAACAACCAGACACAAACCGAATGGGAAAACGGAACGAGAACACCATTTCAGCAAGTAAAAACGCACGCGAACAGGGAGCCGATACAAAAAAACCTTGGGAAATGGAGGGACGGGCTCCGCGCCGGCGGGTTTGGGGAAGGGAGGGAAAAGCGCGGCCCTTTCTTCAGAGGCGTTTTCCCTCCCTTCCCCAATACCTTCTCATCTTAGGCGGGGAACTTGATGACGTCGCCGTTGCCGAGGTAGTTGGTGGTCTTGGAGCGGAACCGGGCCGTGCCCTTCACCACCGGATAGCCCGCGTCCACGAACTTCTGGGCGGTGATGAGGCCCGTGCAGTGGTTGCAGCCGACCTGCTGGAGGTTCCACTTCTTGAGCCCGATGACGAGGTCGTCGTACTTCGGGTCCCAGTCGTCGAAGGGCGAGATATGCAGCCCGCCGTACAGTCCGTAGAACTGATCCTTCTCGTAGGCAAGCTCCTTGTAGGCCGTGTCCGCGAAGAGGATGATCCCCTGATGGCAGCAGCCGGTGATGCTCACCAAGCCCACGTCCTTGACGTTGCAGTACAGCGACATCTCGCCGAACACCTTGAAGATGATCGGGCAGTCGAACTGATAGAGCGCCACGCCGGGCTGGAGCGTGTGCAGGCCCTTCGGCACTTCCGTCCACTTGCCCACATGCCCGCAGGCCTTCAGGTATTCCTTGCCCGCCGGGTAGAAGGTGTTGGGCGTGTAGACGTGGATGTTGGGATTGTACTTGGTGACCACGGGGAAGCCCCAGTAGTGGTCCATGTGCTCATGGGTCTGGATGAAGGCGTCGATCTTGTTGTCGGCAAGCATGACGTCGATGCCCTCGCGCTTGAAGCACGTGTCCATCCAGTCGTAATTCCACCCGGTATCGAACAGGTAACGGGTTGTCTCGCCTTCCATGCTCTCGATCTCGACGAGGCAGGAGTAGCCGCCCGCGTTGTCGGCATGGACGCAGTTTTCCTTGGCGATGGCCCACGCCTCGTCGATCTTGTGCGGCAGGAGGTGCTTGATCCGCTTGAGGCCCTCCTCGAACGTCCCCTTGCCCACGCCCTTGCCGTTGCCGAAGGGCGCCCAGTTGAAGGTGTACTGGTCCACGAGCAGCCCGCCCGCGCCGGTCACGTCGTTCATAAAGATGCCGTTGTCGAACCAGCTCGTCTCGGAGATGTTGGTGACCTTGACCGACTTGCACACCCCGATGTCCGCCGTGCCGCGCTTCACTTCGGGAAGGAAGGCCCTGCGGAGCGGCGAATACGAGTACAGACCCATGGAGCCGAGCACGCCCGCGCCCACGCCGAGCGCGGCGCCCTTCATGAATTCGCGTCTGTCCATATCGTCCCTCCTATTGAACCAGAGTGAAAGTTGCGCTCGCCAGGGGCAGCAGGGCCACGATGGCGAAGTAGGCGATCACGCCCACGACGAGGCCGATGATCACGCCGGGCAGCATGGCGGGGTTCCAAGCGGCGTTGGCGGCCAGATGGCGCTCCTCGGCGGCGAAGTCCTCGGCGGTCTTGAATTCGCGCCGCCAGCCCGGCCAGCCGTCCATGAACCACCAGTTGATCAGCCAGATGTTGATCAGCCAGATCATGGGGATCATGGGGAACTGCTGCGGGTGCGAGAAGCCCTTCTGGGTGCCGAGCACGAAATGGGCGTACTTGTAGTAGAGGCAGTAGATCGCGATGCCGCCGAGCGTCACCAGCAGGGAACGGACGAGCACGTTGATCGGCGTGCTGAAGCGGTTGGGCCAGTTGCCGCAGTAGAACTGGAGGAACAGGGCCGGGACGAGGAAGAAGATAGCCGTCTCGCCCACATGCAGCCAGCGCCAGTCGGGGGCCGCGTCGCGGCGGTGTCCGCGGATGGCGTCGCCCCACACGAGCTCCTGCATGTACCAGAAGAACATGCACAGCGCCCACGAGATGGCGATGATCCCGAAGAACAGGGCCAGACGGCGCAGCCACGGGGTCTTGATCATGGTGAACGGGAAGCGCTCCCAGATGCCTTCCATGAACCACACCACCACGGTGCAGCACATGATCCACGCCACGTGGAAGTTGGCGGACACGGTTTCCGCGAAATGCTCCCAATACGGCGGGCAGATGGCGGTGAAGTACTGCCACGGGTAATACAGGATGCCCATGTGGTTGTGCATGGTCATGAAATAGATGAGCAGGCTGAGGCAGAACGTGCCGAGCCAGATGCTGAACCCGCGCACGGGCTGGGAAAGCCCCGCCCACGGCTGGCCCTCGAGCGCCACGAGCCACGCCGGGCTGATCCACGAGGCGATGACCGCGAACATCATGCAGGCCTGCGCCGCGTATTCCGTCGAGTAGAAGTCGGTGAGGCCGAGCTTCTGGAGCTGCGCCGGGTTGAAATAGGCGAAGGCGAGGTTGCCGAGCACGCCCTCGAAGAAGCCGTGGATCATGGCGATCATGATGCCCACGGACACCAGCGCCAGCACGAGCCCCTTCTGGAGCGGGTGGGCGCTGCGTACCCAGTCGCGCCGGAACGGCCAGAAGTCGAAAATGTAGGCCATCCAGATCAGGATGATCAGCCACCAGCGGCAATAGTTGTAGCCGACATACGGCGTGTAGAAACGCATGATCCCGCGCGGGTCCTGAAACACCCACCACGTCACGGCGAAAATCAGCAGGGTGAACGCCATGTTCGCCAACATGGGCCACGGGCCGCTCCATCGCTTGATGAGCTTGCGTTCCTCAAGATAGGGAATCTGTTGCTGTCCTGACATCGTTATCCTCCTCGGATGCATGACTTGCGCCCCGCCCTTGCGGAGCTCCCTTATCCGGTCCGCCCTGCCCCTTCCGGAGCGCGGGCATACATGGCGCGCATAACCGCCGAGGCAAGTTCCCCGGCTCCTATCCGATCCGGGTCCAGCCCGAGCCGCTCGGCCTCGGCCCGCAGCATCGCCGGACTGAATTCCGGGGGCAGGGGCGTTTCCGGGGGAACCCCTCCCGGCACGTCCCGCGTCCCGGAATCCTCCTCGGAGAACCGGAACCCGAGAAAGGCACGGCGGCTCATACGGCTCATCGCGCCTCCTGCAAGGCCAGCAGGATGGTGGCATACCCCTCCACGGCCTTGGCTGCGGCCCCGGCGTCGGCGTGGCGCAGGGCGCTCAACAGCCGCGCCAGCTGCGCGAACACGTTCTCGCACTGGGGCAGCGTGCACTCCTGCAGCAGCCGCGCCAGCGCCAGACCGTCAGGCAGGACGCGGCTGGCCGCGTCCTCGAGGCGCGGATTGCCCAATACTCGGATCAATATGGAAAAAAAGCGGATCTGCGCTTGGATAAAGGTCTTCATGTCTCCGTTGCGGAGCGAGGCTCCGGCGGAGGGGAGCAAACGCTCCAGTTCGAGAATCACGGACGGGGACACGGCGGGCAGGGACGCGGCCACCAGAGGCGGCATGAGGATGCGGAACGCGGCGAGATAATCCGCGAACGTCCCGGCGGCATGGCGCGCATCGCCCGGCAGGGCCCGGACCACGGTCCCGCTGCCGCGCCGCGTTTCAAGGATGCCCCGGCCCGCCAGCGCCCGCAGCGCCGCGCGCACCGTGGCCCGGTTCACGCCGAAAGCCTCGGCGAGGCCGCGTTCGGACGGGAGGCGCTCAAACACCCCCCAGCGGCCTTCCAAGAGAGCGCTTTCCAGCTGTCGTTCTATGCATTCCTGCTTGTCCATGCAGTCCTTGCCCGCTGTTGTGGGAACGGCTATGGAATGATTCTCATGCCTTCAGCATACGGGCCCCCGGCAAATCCGATCAACTCTTTTTTCAAAATTGCGCTACATGCATACAACGCATTGTTTTTACATGCCTTCAACGGTAAAAGTGGTTGGACCAGATAGCCGCTGGAAACCAAAAAAGACGGCCATGCGGCCCCTTTTGCCTACCGGAAGGCCTCCTTTTCGGGCTCTAACAGGCCTTTTTGCCGGGTATGCGCCCAATTGGATGAACCAATACTATCCGGCCTCCCACCTCTTCCTTCCCCTCCGGCAGCTCCCCGGGAAGCCCGGCGCCCCGATCCCCCCTCGGCCAGCTCTTGCCTTTCTTTCGAAATCCATCACAATGCCCCAAACACCGGAGCTTCGCATGCAGCAGTTTTCCCCGTGGATCGCCGGATTTCCCGGCCTGATCTGGAGCATCGACATCCCCCATTCCCGCCTCAAGGTCTTCAACCGCTGGAGCATCCCCGGCCTCGACGTGCCGCGCCTGCTCAAGGACGCCCGTTACCGGAAAAAAGCCGTACGGCGCGAGGATCACGCCCTGCTCATGGAATTCTGGGACATGCTCACCGCCCGCCGCCCCGCCGCCGTCACCTTCCGGCTGACGAACGGCAACGGGACGTACATCCTGCAAGGCTGGCCCGGCGAAAACGACTCGCTTTATTACGGGTTCCTCAAGGAAGCCTTCCTCCCGGCGGCGTATTCGGCGGACGGGCGGCCCGGGACCTGCCAGATGGACATCGGCGGCATCGGCTATCCCGTCTTCGCGCTCGACATCCCCACGCGCGGGCTGCTGATCATCAACGACGCGGCCCGCAGCCTGTTCGCGGCGGCATCCCGCGATCCCAACACCCTGGGCCTCGCCGATATCGCCCCCGGCGGGCTTGCCGAAAAGCTGCTTGAAGCCGGGAACAAAGCCCTTGCCAACGACGCGTGGGCGGGCACGCTCACGTTCAGCAACGCCCAGCGCGGCCTGTTCAGCGCCAAGGTACGCCTCACCCCCTGCGGCGGCGCGGGGGAAGGGCGGGTCGTGCGCGTGGCGCTCCTGAACATCCCCGAAAACCGGAAAAGCGCGGCCTGTCCGCCTTCCGAGGAAGACGCCCAAACCGCGCCCCGCCCGCTCCGCGAGGGGCTGGAAAGCCTTTTCGCCCCCTACGCCGGAGAGCTGGACGGCCTCCTTTTTTCCGACATCCAGTCCCACAAGGGGCAGGTCGTCGTGTACGGCGCGGGCCCCGCCTTCCGCGAGCTGCGCTGGGGCGCGGAACACGCCTACGAAGGCACCATCGCACAGGACATCGAACGCTTCGGCCTGCGCTCGCTCACCGTGGAGGATACGCTGGACAGCATCAAGTCCATCGACTGGGTGCTGTTCGCCCCACACGGCATCCGCTCCTATTTCGCCAAACCGTTCTATACGGAGCAGGGCCTGCACGCCATCCTCATCCTCGCCAGCCTCCGCCCCGGTTCCTTCGGCGCGGACGCCGAAACCCGCTTCGCCAGCCTCATGGGGCCTTTTGAAAGGCTGATCGGCGCATGGCGCAAAGGCTGATGCCCTTAAAACAGCTTTGGTCGTGAGAGGCGGACACGAAAAAAAAAGATGGGATGGCCTCCCCGCAGGCAGGCATAATGAAGGGGAGCTTTCCTGAAGGAAGCTCCCCTGATGCGTTATCGTGCCTTTCGGATGGCGCCTTTGGCTTCGTGCCTTTACCAGCGGAGCGTGCCGCTGGCGGAGCTCACCGCCGTTCCGCCGAGGCGCACGGCATCGAGCTTCCCGCTATCGGGAGCAAGGATCAGTTCCAGCTCTCCGGTTCCCGGGCGGTCGAGGATATGGCCCTGCTCAAGCCGGATGCGCGTCCCGGAACACAGCCCGTGCGCGTGCATGTAGGAAGCCATGCACCCGGCGGCCGATCCGGTGAAAGGATCTTCCCCGGCGTTGTCCGGATCGATGAGCCGGGCGTGCACATCCGTTTCAGGCTCCACGCCTTCGGGGGCGAACACGTACGCCGCCGACACGCCGAGGGGCGCCAAAACAGCTTTGAGGGCGGGCCTGTCCATGTTGATCCGCCGGAGCGCCGCAAGCTCCCGGACGGGAACCATCAGGAAGCTGACGCCCCCCCGCATGAGCTGGCACGGAAGCCCTTCCCGGAGATCGGAAGCCTGAAGCCCGAGCGCTTGGGCCATTGTCCCGGCGTCGGCGCACGTGTCCGGGACGGCGGGGGGCTGGGTCATGATCACCCTGTCGGGGCGGATGTCCACGGGCAGCACGCCGATGGCGAACTCGAACCGCGCGGTGCCCGGCTTGAGCACGCCCAGTTCCCGCAAAAGGTGCCCCGTGGCAATGGTGGGATGCCCCGCAAAGGGGATTTCCCCGCGCGGCATGAAATAGCGGACACGCACGTCCGCCTTGTCGGAGGCCAACACGAACGCCGTTTCCGGGGCGTTGGTCTCGCGCGCGATGCGCAGCATGTCGGCGGGCTTGATGCCGTCGGCGTCCGTCACCACGGCGCAGGGGTTGCCGGTAAATGGCACCGCAGTAAACGCATCCACGATGTGAAAGGTGCAATTGGGCATAACATATCCTTCAGAGGCAGCCTGTTACGGCTTTTGATGGAGGAGCGGCGCCGCACGTCAGGTTGGCTTGGATGGGAAGCGCCGCGCGGGGACAGCCTTCATACGGGGCACGGGCGGAAACCCGGCCCACGGAGCATCGCGCCCGGAGGCAGCCTCTGCGGGCAACCTTCCCCTCACAAGGGAGGCGCGGAAAAAGGCCCTCCACAGACGTCGGAAAGAGGCGCATTGGAGATCAGGAGGCCCGCCCGCAGCGGTTCCAAAAAAACCGCTGCGGGCGGGAAGCCGGATGCGTTCGGGCGGGGGGAGCTGCCACGAACGGCCGTCATCCGGCAAAACCTTCAAGTTCCACTTCAACCACGGCGGCGGGGTTCGGAAGCGCGGCCACGCCGACGCAGGTGCAGGCCGGGGCGCAGGACAGCCCCGCGCCGCCTTCCCCGGTGCCGGAACCTTCAGGGGAGCCGGGGGCATCCCCTTCCTCCGGAACGCGGCGGAAAACCCGCTCGAACGCCCGGTCGAACGCATCCTTCTGGCCCATGTCCGTGAGGAAGACGGTCATCTTCGCCACCTGTTCCGGGGCAAACCCGGCTTCGGCAAGGATCCCGCGGATATTCCCGAGCACGGTGAGGGACTGCTCATAGCAGCCGGGGTGGTCGATGCGCCCCGTTTCGGGGTTCTGGGCCACCTGCCCGGACAGGAAGAACCGGCCGTCCTTGAGGGTCATGCGCGAGAACGGGAGCCCTGCGGGGCCGCGCCCGATACGCGTAACCGTGCCCATATCAACCGCCGCCGCTGTAATAGGAGTCGGACGCGACGTACGGCTCGCGCCAGTCCTTGTACCAGCCGAGGATCTTGCAGCCGTTGAAATCCAACAGCACCGTGTCGCGGGAGTACAGGATGGTTCCGCCGGGGCCCTGCACATGCGGGTTCAGCACCAGCACCATGCCTTCCTTGAGCACGGTGGCATCGCCCGGTGCGATCCACGGGGCCTCCTGCGAGGCGACGCCGATGCCGTGCCCCCAGTGGACGCCGGTGACGGGGGTGACGCCCGCCCGCTCCGCCGCGTCCAGCATGGCGGCGTAGAGATCCGCGCAGGTCGCGCCGGGCCGCACGGCGGCGAGGGCGGCCTTGCGCATGGCGACAAGCCCTTCATACGCTTTCGTCTGTTCCGGCAGGGGCCAGCCCATCGTCATGAGCCGCGAGCCGAACGCCCAATAGCCGTTCAGCGACGCCTGAAGGTCAAGGCGGTTCATTTCGTCGCGGGCCGTCTTCTTGCCCTGCCCGATGCCGAACTTGGGCGACTCGGCCCAATAGTCTTTGGCATGGGCTCCGGTGGCGGACTGGGAAATCCCGTTGTAGCCGACGGCCTCAAAGCCCCGTTCAAGGGCGTGCATACGGATGAGCTCCGCCTGCCCCTTTTCCGCACGGGCGTCACAGGCGAGGCTGTGATGGGCGGCCCCCAGGATGGCATGGTCGGCGCGGTAGGCGAGATCCTCAAGGAAAGCCGCCTCCTCCGCGCTCTTGATCTGGCGTATGGCGCTGATCGCGGCGGAAATGTCCGTGAGCGCCCATTCGCGCAGGGCATCGCGCAGGGCCACGCTGGCGCGGTTCATGTCCAGCCCTATGGAGGCCAGCCCCAGCGGGCGGAGGAACGCCGCCAGTTCCGCAGCGGCGTGCGTGGCATTAAGGCTTCCCGGATAGGCGCGGACATCCGAAATGATGCCCCGTTCCCAGCTTCTGGCCCAGAGGGACGGGCTCAGGACAAGGGGGAGCCTGCCTTTGGCGAACAGGACGAATGCGAGGCCCGGATGCTCGTCCGTGAACGGGAGGTGCACCTGCGCCGCGTAACGCATGTTGTCCCCGCCGGACAAAAGGAACGCATCGCAGCCCGAGCGCTCCAGTTCCGACTGGATCTTTTCAAGTACGGTCGTATTCAAGTTCTTCTCCTTGGCTCTGTCGGCAATGGCTTGCCGTTTCCCGGCATCAAAAGCCGGAAGCCGGCCATTCCCGCCCGACCGGGCGGTCGTGTAGCGGTGCCTTTCCCTGTTGCGGGGAGGGCGGGGATGGCGGTTCGATCTTCCACGGGCGCGTGCTCCCTTAGTGGGCGCTGCGGAACCCTGTGATCATGTAGGGCATGTCCCAGTTCCGATGCCAGCTCAGGAGGCGCGGCCCATCCTTTTCCACGGCATAGATGTCGATGGAGCGGAGGAGTTCCCCTTCCGGGCCCAGTGTCGCCACATCAAGGGCGATGACCATGTTCTCGCAGAGCACGGTCGGATCGTCGGCGGCGAGGTACGGCCCTTCGATCTCCCCGCGCCCGACGCCGTGGCCTATGCCGGAAGCGCTGGAAAGCGGGATGCCCCGCTTTGCGGCTTCCTTCACCACCGCGCCATGGATATCCGAACAGGCAACGCCGGGGCGGAGCATGTCGAGCGCCAGCATTTTGAGGCTCAGGTTGTCGGCGCAGGCGCTGCGGACGCGCGGGTCCATGTCCTCGCCTATGTGGATCATGCGCGCGGTGACGCCCCAGTACCCGCCGTGGCAGCAGGCATATTCGATCCGGCAGAGCCCTTCCGAGGGAAGGAAACCGCGCTGCGGCATATAGTTGGCGCCGATGGCTTCCCCAGCCACCGCCGCCATGTTGCCGCTCATGCTTGTGCCGCCCTCATAGGCGTGGATGCGTACCCGCTCGATGAATTCGGGCACGGTGTAAAAGCCCTTGCGGTAGGCGCTGCCCGAATGCGCGCCCTCCATGTGGTTGATCGCGCCGATGATGCCGGTATCCACCTGGCGGCAGGCCATTTCGATCCGGTCGATTTCCTCGGGGAGCTTCACAAGGCGCAGGCCGCGCAGCATGGGGCCCGCATCCTTGAACGAGCAGCCGGGGAAGGCCGCGCGCAGGGCGTCGAATACGGAAGCGGCGGTCTGGCTGAAATCAACGCCGACCACGCCGTCCAGATCGGGGCGGCTTTCCTTGAGGCGGCGGATAAGGCAATCCGCGCCCACGGCATCTTCCGCCACGGTCACGCAGACGGTGGAGGGTTCCTTGGCAAGCTGCACTTCGGCGGGCTGGGCCAGATCGGGATACAGCCAGCAGGTGCAGGCCGCCTCGTCCGTTCCGGGCTCGAACAGGGCGAGGACGGCCCTGTCCGGGGTCTGTTTGACATAGGGGAGCATGGGGCCGGCCACGTACCCGAAATTTTCGGGATCGGCCAGCAGGAGGCTCCGCATACCCTGCTCCCGCATGGCTCCGGCGAGCCGGGATTGAATGGATGCTTGCATGTATACTCCTTGTGTTCACACAGTATTGCCTGTTGCGCGGCGGCTGCCGCCTTTCACGAAATCCCGCTGCCCCCGTCAACAGGCCTGGCGGACGGTGGACATGCGTACCTCAAGGTAGCGGGAGAGCCGGGTCAGCGGCACCAGCAGGAGCAGGTAGCCGATGGTGGCGATGATCAGCGGCGTCGGGTTGGCCGTCCACGACTGCACCACAAGCGCCTCGCGCAGCAGTTCCGGGATGCCGACCACGGAACAGATGACGGTTTCCTTGAGCAGCGCCACGAACTGCCCGGTCAGCGGCGGCATGGCGGTCTTGAAGGCCTGCGGGAAAACGATGAGCCGGAAGGTCTTGAAGGTGCCGAGCCCGAGGGAGCGCGCCGCCTCAAGCTGCCCATGCCCCACGGCGCTGACGCCCGAACGCAGGATTTCGCTGAAAAACGCGCTGTGGTTCAGGGTGAGGGTCAGGATGCCGGATACCATCAGCGGCAGGTAGATGCCGATGAACGGCGCGCCGTAATGGATAAGGGACACCAGCACGATGGTGGGCAGGGCACGGAACACATCCACGTACACCTTGACGAACCCGGTCATGACCTTGTTCTCGAAGAAGCGCACGAGGGTCAGGAAAACGCCGAGCCAGAAGGCGCACAGCGTGGCGATGATCCCCACCTCAAGCGTGGTCATGAACCCGCCCGCCAGTGCCTTCATCCCGCTTTCGCCGAGGATCTCGAAATTGAAGAACACGTAGGCCAGCCGCGACCAGTCCGCGCCGGAATAACGGACGAAGAGCCAGCCCCAGAGCAGGAGGAGCCCCACGGCGGCGCAGGAGGAAAGCACCCGCCCCAGGTTCCTGTTGGACAGGAAGACGATGCCGCCGACGATGGAAAAGAGGGCATAGCCGAACAGCGAAAGGCTCCCCAGCGTGCTCATGCCGCCGCCCACGGGCGTCGCGCCGGGCAGGAGGAGCCCCCACGCGATCAGGACGGCAAGCCCGGACAGGGCGGCTTTCGGCGAATGGTACCAGGGGCCGGCGATACGTGCGCGGCGGCGCGGACGCGGAACCCCTCCGGCCTCTGCCGGATGCGGATCTCTGGACATGGCAGGCCTCACAGGATCTTGCTGAGAAAACTTCTGCAGCGTTCGTGCCGGGGGTTGGTGAAGACCTCTTGCGGCGATCCTTCCTCGATGATCACGCCGTCGGCCAGCACGAGCACCTTATCCGCCACTTCGCGGATAAAGGACATTTCATGGCTCACCACCACCATCGTCATGCCCTGCTTCGCCAGATCAATCATGACTTCAAGGACTTCCCCGATCATTTCCGGGTCAAGGGCGCTGGTAGGCTCGTCGAAGAGCATGACTTCGGGGCGCATGGCGAGCGCGCGGGCGATGGCCACGCGCTGCTGCTGCCCGCCCGAAAGCATGTCGGGGTAGGAGGCGTGCTTGTCGGCGAGCCCGACTCTGGAGAGCAGCTCCATGCCGTACGCTTCGGCCTCCTTATGGGAGAGGCCGCGCACGTTGACCGGGGCCAGCATGATGTTCTGGATGGCGGTCATGTGCGGGAACAGGTTGAACCCCTGAAACACCATGCCGATGTTCTCGCGCATCTTGTTGAGGTTCAGGTGGGGGTCGGTGATCTCCTGGGCGTTGATGAAAATCTCGCCGGAGCTGGCTTCCTCCAGCCTGTTCAGACATCGCAGGAACGTGCTCTTGCCCGATCCCGAGGGGCCGATGACCGCGCAGACCTCACCCTTGGCGACGGTGGTGCTGATGCCGCGCAGGACATGAACATCCTTATAATGCTTATGCAGGTCGCAGACTTCGATCATGCACGATGCGGTGTTGTCCATCTCGCGAGTCTCCTTTCGAGCAACGTGCTTCCGTACATGAGCGGCAGAAGCAGTATCAGATACATGATGGTGATGGTGACGAGGGGGGTCGGGTTGGCCTTCCATTCCACGATTTCCATGGCCCGCTTGAGCAGTTCGGGCATACCCACCACGGAGACGAAGGCCGTGGCCTTGAGCAGCCCCACCAGATGCCCCGTGAGCGGCGGCAGCACCACGCGGATCGCAAGCGGCAGGATGACGAAGCGCATGGTCTGGATCACGCCGAGCCCGAGGGAACGGGCCGCCTCCACATGCCCCCGGCTCACGGATTCGATCCCGGCCCGGAAGTATTCGATCATGAAGGCCAGCGCGCTGAGGAAAAGCCCGCACACGCCCGCCGCAAAGGGCGTGCTGTGGATTTCAAGGAACGGCAGCGCATAGTAGATGAAGATGACCAGCACGAGGATGGGCAGCGAGCGGAACACATCCACGAACGCGTCGATGGCACAGTTGAAGATCGGGTTGTTCAGGGTGCGGATGATCGCGATGATCGGCGCGATGGTCACGGACAGCACGGCCGAACAGATGAAGATCAACAGCGTATTCTCAAGCCCGCCGAGCAGGATGGGCCACGTTTCGACGATGAGTTCCCTGTTGAAGAACATCATGCCGAGCATATCCCACTGTGCCCCGGAATACCGGTAAAACACCAGCCCGAGAAAACCGAGGAAGCCGAGCGCGGCAGCCGTCCCCGCCAGTTGCGGGCGCCTTTTGTCCATTGTGGTCACAATCATGGGGACGGCCGCGAGCAGCATATACAGGCCCATGCCAAGCCAGCCGCCGATGCCGAGCGAGGTTCCCGCCGGTGGGAGAAGGCCCCACGCGGCCGCAATGAGGGCGACCACCAGCCCCCACAGGAATCCGTCACGCTGATACCAGAGCCGTTGCCGCTTCTGCCGCGAGTGTGTGTTCTCTGCCTGCATTGCGTCCTCCGCCGGGAAGGGCGGCGCTGGAACGCCGCCCCAAAAAGGTTATTTCGGCTGCCAGGGGGTCGTGTACACGTGCACAGTGGAAGAATCGGGGCCGGGCTTCGTGCCGAGCCACTTTTCGTACAGGGCGGCGAGCGTCCCGTCCCGCTTCATGCTGTTGAGGATCGTGTTGTATTCGTCGCGCAGGGGATCGCCCTTGCGGAAGGCCACGCCCTGAACGAACACGTCGCCCACGGGGAAGGCCACGCCGAGCATGGGGTAATTCTTGATCTGATAGAGGGCGCGGGTCTGTTCGCGCAGGTAGGCGTCGAGCCGCTTGTTCATGAGATCCATGAGGATGTCGATGGAGCGGTCGTAGGTGCGGATGGTGTACGGGCCGTACTTTTCCTGGTTGGCGTCAAGCCAGCGCTGTTCGGCGGTGCCCGCCTCGGCGCCCACGGTCTTGCCCTTGAGCTGTTCCGGGCTGGTGATGGCGTCGTTCTTCCGGGTCACGAAGGCGAGCTGAGCGTCAACCCACGGATCGGAAAAGTCCATCATGACAAGGCGTTCCTTGTTGATCCACGTATTCCCGGCGGCATCCCACTTCTTGGCCTGGAGCCCCGGGGCGAGCCCGGCGAAAGGAATGTTCGTCATCACAAGCTGTTTGCCCATGCGCTTGGCCACTTCCGCGTGCAGATCCACCTCGAATCCCACCAGTTTCCCGTTTTCCATGAAGGCGAAAGGCGGGGCCGTGGCGTTGACCGCGGCACGCAGTTCCTTGCCGGAATCGGCGGCTTCGGCCTTCACCGTCCCCATCACGAGCCCCGTACAGGCCATTGCAGCCAACAAGACAAGAACATGTAACCGGTTCATACTGTGACTCCTCTGTTGAGGGTTCTCTCGCACCGGGAAACCCCAGGGTTTCCGGCTTGCATCAACCGCATATGGAGGCGCTTTCGCGTTTCCCCGTTCCTTGTGCGGGCCGCTTCCCGAGGCAATGGGAAGGCCCGCTTGCTGGTGTTTGCCGTGGCGTTTTTTAGTTCACTATATGAAATTCATTTTGTAATATAAAACTAAACTGGTTCCTCACGTGATGTCAAGAGGGGCGGCACCGTATCCATCACGAAAATTTCAATGGAAAAACACAACGAAGCATGGCGGACATTTTCCGCCACCTGACCATAGCCAATTTGTTACAATACAAAATTTCATACGGGTTTTCAGAGGGTACCGTACGGCGGCGCGCCCCCCCAACGGGGACGGATGCCATCCGGCATGTATCGCCCTGGCAAGCGGCCTGTTTGCGGCTGGCGGCTGCGGTGTGCCGGTTCCCCAAGCCTTCATGGGCATAGGGAAAACCCAAAAGGGATTGCCTGTACCGCCTCGCCTCCTCCATCGCTTTACCGGAAGCCCGGAAACCTTTTGCGGGGCGCTCCTCAACGCCGCCCATTGATACGCCCACACGGGCGAACGGAAGAAAACCGGCAAAGAAACGACCCCATACAGCCCTGACAGGCGGGGAACGCGCGGAACACATTATCAAGTTGGAAATATAAGATCATATCTATTTAATAATATTACAGTTTACAGCTTTTTTCTTCAATCCCCCCGCAAGCGCTTTTCCGTCCCGCCTGCCTCCTGCCGCCCTGCTTCCGGATTGGATGTTTCGAAAGAAGCAAGCCCGGCGGGCACCATGACCAGCCCGGCGGGCCATGCGTCAACGGGCCTCCCCTTGCGCCTATCCCCACGGTGATACGGGTGAAGGCAACGACGCCCACGACGCCGAACGCAACTTGTTCCTATCCATGCGTGGATACGTGATAAAGGACCTTTCCACAGAAACCGGCCCATCCGCGCGCATCCTCATTGCGCCGCGGCGCCTCCCCCTCCTTCCTGCCCGCACCGGCTTTCCCGCCAACGGTGCCTATCCTGCAGGAAGGCCGGGCCGCCTTTCCCCCCACGCCAAGCGCGGCGGCAACGGGCAGCCTGCCCACATCCCGCCTTCCAAGCAAAAAACGCTTTGAACTGCATATGATAAGGAAAAACAAAAATCTTTCGGCAAGGCTCCCCTTTTTCGGCCCTGCCGCTTGACTTCTTTTGGCGAACCTCATATTTTCGCATTATGAATTTAAGTTCATATAGTGAACAACAAAAACAGCCGGTGTCCCAAACCAGAACGCCGCAAGGCACTCCCCTGACCGCCGGACAAAGGAGTCTCCCGTGAAAAAATCCCCTTGGAAACTGGATCCCTTGTTCACGCCACGCTCCATCGCGGTGATCGGCGCATCCCCCAACGGCGGGGCGGGTTCCATCGTCCTCAGGAACATGCAGCGCCTCGGCTATACGGGTACGGTGTATCCCATCAACCCAAAGTATAAGGAAATCTTTGGGTACCCCTGCTACGCGTCCCTGCGCGATCTCCCCGCCCCGGCGGACTGCGCCGCCGTGCTGCTGGGCAGCCGTTCGCTGCTGCCCATGCTTGAGGAGGCGCACGCCGCAGGCGTCAAGGGGGTCTGGGGTTTTGCCAGCGGATTTGCCGAAACGGGCGGGGAAGGCCGGGCCATGCAGCGGCGCATCCACGATTTCTGCCATGAGTCCGGCCTGCTGTTCTGCGGCCCCAACTGCGTGGGCTATGCCAACATCACCGACAAGACCTGCATGTACAGCGCCCCGCTCCCGCAGGCGTTCCGCCCCGGCGATATCGGCGTCATCGCCCAGAGCGGCGCGGTGCTGCTGGCGCTCGGCAACGCCAACCGCATGGCCGGGTTCTCCCGCCTCATTTCCTCCGGCAACGAAGCGGCCCTCGGGCTCGCCGACTACATGGACTATCTGGTCGACGACGACGCCACGCATGTGATCGCCCTCTTCATCGAAACCATCCGCGACCCGGAAGCCTTCGCCGCCGCGTGCTCCCGCGCCGCGGAAAAGGGCAAGCCCGTCATCGCGCTCAAGGTCGGGCGCTCGGAACTCGCCTGCCGCGTGGCGGCCACCCATACCGGGGCCATCGCGGGAAGCGACCGGATACTCGACGCCTTTTTCCGCCGTGCCAACGTCATGCGGGTCAACACCCTCGACGACCTGCTCGAAACCTCCGTCCTGTTCAGCGGGCTGCGCGGCCTTTCCGCCGGTTCGCCGAAGGTCGGGATGGCCACGGTTTCCGGCGGCGAAATGGGCATGTTGGCGGACGTGTGCGCGGACAGCGGCCTCGTCTTCCCGCCCGTTTCCGAGGCCGGGAAGGAACGGCTCCGCAAGGTGCTCCCGCCCTACGCCCCCATCGCCAACCCCCTCGACGCGTGGGGCAGTGGCGATCTGCGCGAGGCCTACCCCGCCAGCCTCGGCATCCTCGCCGCCGAGGAGGATGTGGAAACGCTCATCGTCTCGCAGGACATCCCCGGCAACATGGCCCCCGAACAGGTGGAGCAGTTCTCGGACGTGGCCCGCGCCGCCGTCGCCGTGCGCGCCGCCTCCGGCAAGCCGGTCATCGTCGTTTCCAATATCTCCGGCGGCATCGATCCGGCCATCGGCGATATCCTCGCACAAGGCAACGTCCCCGTGGTGCAGGGCAGCGGCGCGGGCATCCCCGCCATCCGGCGCTGGATAGACTGGTGCGCCGCGCGCGCGGCGAAAACGGCATCTCCCTACCCCCGGAAGGATTCCCCCACTCCTTCCATACTCCCCCCCGAACTGGCTTCGGAACTCGACGCCAGTTCGGGCGTATTGCCCTACGCGCTTTCCGCCCGCCTGCTGCGCCATTTCGGGATCGCCATAGATCACGAGGAGCTTGCGGTTTCGCTTGAGGAAGGCATGGCGGCAGCCGGGCGCATCGGCTATCCCGTCGCCCTGAAAGCCGCCTCCCCCGACATCGCGCACAAGACCGAGACCGGCCTCGTCAAGCTCAACCTCCGCACCGGCGCGGAATTCGCGGCGGCATGGCGCGAGCTTGAAGGCATCCTTGCCCTGCACCACGCGGACGCGCGGCGCGAGGGGATGCTCGTGCAAGGCATGGTGCGGAGCGCGGGCGGCAAATCCGGCGACGTGGTGGAAACCATTGTCGGCGTGAACCGTGACGGCGGGTTCGGATCGGCGGTCATGGTGGGGCTCGGCGGCGTGTTCGTGGAGCTGCTGCGCGACGTTTCGCTTGAGCTGGCCCCGCTCTCACCCGAAGGCGCCCGCGCCATGATCGGCAGGCTCAAGGCCGCCAAGTTGCTTACCGGCTTCCGAGGGCGCGCCGCGTCCGACGTGGAAGCCCTCTCCGATGTGCTCGTCCGGGTGGCAGCCATGTGCTGCGCGCTGGGCGACAGGCTCGTTTCGCTCGACCTGAACCCGGTCATGGTGCTGCCGGAAGGGGAAGGCGTACGCATTGTGGACATCGTGATGCAGGTGGCTCCGGCACGGCATTGCGGGGAAACCGACTAATCTTGATGGAGAAAAGCCGATGAAGAAACTTCTGTCCGGCAACGAGGCCCTCGCACGGGGCGCGCTGGAAGCGCGCATAGAGATCGCCTGCGGCTATCCGGGGACACCCAGCTCGGAAATCCTTGAAAACGTCAGCAAGTACAAAGAAATATACTCAGAATGGTCGGTAAACGAGAAGGTGGCGATGGACGCCGCCGCGGGCGCGGCCTATTCCGGGCGCCGCGCGCTCGTGACCACCAAGCAGGTGGGCATGAACGTCATGTCCGATTCGCTGTTCTATACCGCCTACACCGGCGCGGAGGCCGCGCTCGTGGTCGTCACCGCCGACGATCCGGGCCTGTTCAGCTCCCAGAACGAGCAGGACAACCGCCACTACGCCAAGCTCGGCAAGTTCCCCATGCTGGAACCCTGCGACAGCCAGGAATGCAAGGATTTCATGATCGAAGCCGTGGACATGAGCGAACGCTTCGACACGCCCGTGGTCATCCGCACGACCATGCGCACCTCACATTCCAAGTCCGTGGTGGAGCTCGGCGCCCCCGGCTCCTACGGGCGCGAGGTCGGCCCCTTCCCCCGCAACATCGAGAAGTACAACTCCATGTGCACGTGGGCGCGCAAGCGGCACTACATCCTTGAACAGCGCCTGCTGGACATCGAGGAATGGAGCAACACGTGGCCCGGCAACCGCATCGAATGGGGCGACCGCGAATACGGCTTCATCGCCGGGGGCATCATCTACGAATACGTGAAGCAGGTCTTCCCCGAAGCCTCCATCCTCAAGCTCGGCATGTGCTACCCCCTGCCGAAGAAGCTGATCCGGGAGTTCGCGGACGGCGTGCGCAACGTCATCGTGGTCGAGGAGCTTGACCCCTTCATCGAGGAGCAGGTCAGGGCTATGGGCATCCCCGCGCGCGGCAAGGACATTTTCTCCATCTGCGGCGAACTGCTGCCGGAGGACATCGCCGAAAGCTGCCGCAAGGCGGGCATCCTTAAAGATACGGCCCCCGCGTTCAGCGACACGTCCGAATCCCTCCCCAGCCGCAGCCCGCTGCTGTGCTCCGGCTGCCCGCACCGCTCCACGTTCTACAACCTTTCCCAGATGAAGGTGCCGGTGGCGGGCGACATCGGCTGCTACAACCTCGGCACCCTGCCGCCCTTCAATGCCCAGCACACCATGGGGGCCATGGGCGCGAGCGTGGGCGTGCTGCACGGCATGGGCCTTTCCGGGCTGCCCGAGCCCGCCGTGTGCACCATCGGCGACGGCACGTTCTTCCATGCGGGCGTCGCGCCGCTGCTGAACATGGTCCACAACAAGGGCAAGGGCACGGTCATCATCATGGACAACCGCACCACCGCCATGACCGGGCATCAGGACAACCCCGGCATCGAGGCGACCCTGTCCCTCGGCACCGTGGCGCCTGTGGACATCGCCGGGCTGTGCCGCGCCTGCGGCGTGGAAAAGGTGCTCACCGCGGATGCCTTCGATCTCGCCGCCGTCCGGAAGGCGCTTGAAGAGTGCACCGCCTACGACGGGGTTTCCGTGCTCATCACGCGCGGGGACTGCGTGTTCGTCTCCCGCAGCCCCAAGCCCGCCCGCGTGGTGGATGCCGACAAGTGCATCGCCTGCGGCAAGTGCATCCAGAGCGGCTGCCCCTCCGTGGTGCTGTCCGACGAAAAGCACCCCAGGACCGGGAAGCGCAAGGCCCGCATCGAACCCGTGACCTGCGTCGGCTGCGGCATCTGCGCCCAGATCTGTCCCGTCCACGCCATCTCCGGCCCCGAACAAGCCTAAGGAGCGCATCCCCATGAAAAAGACCATCCGTTTCCTCATCACCGGGGTCGGCGGGCAGGGAACCATCCTCGCCAGCGACATCCTCGCCGAAGTAGGGCTCCGGCTCGGCCACGACGCCAAGAAATCCGACATCCTCGGCCTCGCCGTGCGCGGCGGCTCCGTGGTCAGCCACATCATCTGGGGCGAAAACGTCCGCGCGCCCATGATCGACCGGGGCACCGCCGACTATTACCTGAGCTTCGAATGGCTGGAGGGCCTGCGGCGGCTCGTCTATACGAATAAGGATACGGTCGTGCTCGCCAACGACTGGCGCATCGACCCCGTATCGGTAAGCTCCGGGCAGGCCGACTATCCCGACGAGGACGGCATCCGCGCCGCCATCCGCGAACGCTGCGCGGGCCTGCGGGAAATCCCGGCCACGCCGCTCGCCGTGGAGATGGGCAACGCCCGCGTGTTCAACAGCGTCATGATGGGCGGGCTGGCCCAGCTCGTCGGGGGCGACGCCGACGTCTGGCGCTCCGTCATCGCCGACCGGGTCGCGCCCAAAGTGCGGGATCTCAATGTCCGGGCATTCGATGCCGGGCTGAACCACACGTTCTAGGGCCATCCCATCTTGAAACGGCTTTCGCCGCACGCGGGTGCGGCGTGCCGTGAACCGGCGTGGGGTCTGGTGAAGACGGCGCTTCCTACCGGAGCCCGGCTTTGAGGCGTATGCCCTTGCAAAGGCTACCTGCCCTAAAGACGCCGCGGGGATTCCGCGGCATGTGAGGGAGCATTCCCATGTTTGATATTCTGTTCCGCAATGCAAAGGTCATCGACGGCACGGGCAACCCGTGGTTCTACGGTGATGTGGGCGTGGAAGGCGGCACCGTCGCCGCCGTGCTGCCCCCCGGCTCCACGGCCCGCGCCCGCCGCGTGGCGGATGTGGACGGCAAGGCGCTCTGCCCCGGCTTCGTGGACGGGCACAGCCATTCGGAATTGCCGCTCCTCGCCGGGGAGGGCATGGACTGCAAGATCATGCAGGGCGTGACCACCGAAAACCTCGGGCTGGACGGCATGTCCCTCGCGCCGATCAAGGACGGCGACAAGGCCGACTGGAAGAAACACCTTTCCGGCCTCGCCGGGACGCTCGACGTGCCGTGGACGTGGAACAGCTTCGCGGAATACCTCGACTGCCTGCAGGCCGCGAAGCCGCCGCTCAACGTCTCCTCGTACGTGGGGCTGGGCACGGTGCGCCTGAGCGTCATGGGCATGGCCGACAGGCCCGCGGAAGACCACGAAATCCGGGCCATGCGGGATCTGGTCGCCCGGTGCATGGACGAGGGCGCGCGCGGCATCTCCGCCGGGCTGATCTACCCTCCGAGCCGCTACCAGAGCCTTGAGGAAACCGTGGCCGTAGCCAAGGCCGCGGCGGCGCACGGCGGCATCTACGACGTGCACATGCGCAACGAGGCCGACGCCATCGCCGAATCCGTGGAGGAGGTGATCGCCATCAGCGAACGCTCCGGCATCCCCGCCATGATCACCCACTTCAAGATCCGCGGGAAAAAGAACTGGGGCCGTTCCGCCGCGCTCATCCGCCGCATCGACGAGGCCCGCGCCGCCGGGATCGACGTCACGATGGCCCAGTACCCCTACACGGCGGGGAGCACGTTCCTGCATGTGGTCATCCCGCCGTGGTACCACAGCCGGGGCGTGGACGGCCTGCTGCGGGCCCTGCGCGAGGAACGCGGCGCCATCAAGCATGACCTCGACACGCGCATGGACTGGGAAAACTTCTCGCAGTCCGTGGGCTGGGAAAAGATCTTCGTCTCTTCGGTGGTCAGCGAAGCCAACCAGCCCTGCGTGGGCAAGAGCATCTCGCAGATCGCCGCCGAACGGGGACATGCCGACCCCGCCGACGCCGCCTTCGACCTGCTGGTGGAAGAGCAGCTCGCCGTGGGCATGATCTCGTTCGGGCTCGACGAGGCGGACATCACCGCTATCATGCGCCACCCGGCCGTGAGCTTCATCACCGACGGGCTCATGAGCGGAAGGCCCCACCCGCGCGCCTACGCCACCTACCCCCGCATCCTCGGCCGCTATGTGCGTGAGCAGGGCGTCCTTTCCCTTGAGGAGGCCGTCCGCAAGATGACCTCGCTCCCCGCCCGCAAGATCCGGCTGCGGAACAAGGGCGTCATCGCCGAGGGCTACGACGCGGATCTGGTGGTCTTTGACCCGGATACCGTCATCGACAAAAACAGCTATGACGATCCCCGCGTGCATCCCGCCGGGATCGCGCACGTACTCGTCAACGGCGTGTTCGTGGTGGAGGACGCCGCGCTCACGGGCGCACGGCCCGGGAGGGTCATCAGGGACTAGCCGCCCCGCAAGGGAAACGGCCCCGTGCCGTGGGAGGCCCGCCTGACGGGAGGGGCCATCCGAAGGGAACCGCGCCGGGGACGCCCCCAGCGCGGAGCACACAAGGAACGGCTGCCCGTGCGGAACGCGGGGCAGCCATAACAGGCTGCGGAAACAATACTCGGATCCCTGCGCCGAAACGGACGGCGGGGGAACGCTTTCAGGTGCCGGAGCGTATTGCCTTTCTCATGACGGGTAGGCATACTTTCACGCCGGAGGACGGAGCTTTCCCCGCCGCCGCATATCCCTTTCCGGAGATTCCCATGCTGACATCATCACAAAAAGTTTTCGACGTTCTGGAATTCCTCTGCGCCAACGGCCCGCACAAGGCCCTTGAGGTAAGCAAGGCCCTGTCTCTGCAAAAGAGCTCGGTGCACCGCTTCCTCAACAGCCTCATCGAGTTCGGCTATGTCCGCAAGGACGACCAGACGGGGCTTTTTTCGGTGACGCTCAAGGTGGTGCAGCTCGGCGCCATGGTGAGCAGCAAGATCGACATGGTGGAAACCGGGAGATCGTACATGCGGGAACTGGTGGCCACGTTCGATCAGGCCACGGTCAGCTTCGCCACGTTCATGGACAAGCAGGTGCTCGTCCTGCGCCGCGAATACCCCCGCAACTGCGTCACGCGCATCGATCTGAGCCAGCAGCTCCCCGCCTATTGCACGGGGCTCGGCAAGGCTCTCCTCTCGACGAAAAGCGAAGAGGAAATCGACGAATACATCGCCACCGTCCCGCGGACGGCCTACACCCTGCATACCCTGACGGACGGGGCGCGCCTCAAGCAAGACCTGCTCGCCGCCAAGGAAAAGGGATACGCCGAGGACATCTCCGAAATCAGCGACTCGCTCCACTGCGTCGCCGTGCCCATCCTCACCCCGCACGGCGGGCTCTGGGCCATCAGCCTTTCGGGGCATTGTTCCGTCATCCGCGAGTACGGTGTGGAAAACATCGTGAAGCATCTGAAAAAGGCCGTCTGGGATATGACCTCAGGCTATTCCGCCGCGCCCGTCGCCTGACCCGCCGGTTCGCCCGCGCCCCCGGCAAAGCGCCCGTTCAGGAAGCGCCCGCCGCGCTGCCGCGAGGCATCCGGGCTCCCGCAATGCCCCTGCCGGAGGCCCCTCCGGGGATGGGATGAAGCGGCAAGGTGAACCGCCCCGACGCGCCCCTCGGCGGAACCCCTCCGGGGGCGGCATGAGGGGCGGCTCCCGCCAACGGGAGGGGGAAGCCATCAGGCCGCCGGACAAGGCAAGGGGTGCTTCACTGGGGACACGCCATGAGTACGACTCTGATCACAAACGGCATCGTCGTTGATGCCGGAACCATGCGCCCGCTGGACATCCTCATTTCCGGGGAACGGGTGGAAAGCCTCCTCCCACGCGGCTCCGAGGTGCGGGCCGACCGGGTCATCGACGCCTCCGGGCGCTACGTGCTGCCCGGCATCATCGACGCGCACAACCACCCCGTCTACGCCGACCGCATCGACCGCCTGTCGCGGGCGGCCCTGTCCGGCGGCGTCACCACCGTCATCCCCTACATCGGGGCCGTCGCCGCATGGGGCAAACAGGGCGGGCTGGTTCAGGCCATCGACGACTTCATCAGGGAAGGGGAAACCGGTTCCTGCATCGACTTCGGGCTGCACTGCACCCTGACCGCCAACGTCATGGAAGAGGCCGACGAAGCCATCCCCGAACTGGTCGCGCGCGGGGTCATTTCCTTCAAGGCGTTCACATCCTACAGAAAACGGGGCATGAAACTGGAGGACGACCAGATCCTGCATCTCATGGAACTGGTCGCGCGCGAAAAGGCCCTCCTCGCCTTCCATGCGGAAAACGACGCCATCCTTGAATATCTGGAAGCCAAGGCCGTTGCCGAGGGGCGGGAGCACCCCCGCGATTACCCCGCAACGCATCCCAACATTTCCGAGGCCGAGGCCATCTTCCGTGTGCTTTCGCTGGCCTCTGTAGCGGGCTGCAACATCTACCTGCCGCACGTCACCTGCAAGGAATCCCTCGAAGCCATCAGGCTGTTCAGGAAGTGGGGCACGGTGCCCACGCTTTTCGCCGAAACCTGCCCCCATTATCTGACGCTGGACGACAGCCAGCTTGCGCTGCGCGGCAACCTCGCCAAGATGTCCCCTCCCCTGCGCAAGGAGGCAGACCGCGAGGCGCTCTGGGAGGCGATCCGCAACGGCGAAATACAGGTCATCGCCTCCGACGCGGCGGGGCACGCCACCGCCGCCAACGAGCCGCTCTTTGCCGAAACCTTCCGGGCCCCGCACGGCGCGCCCGGCGTGGATACGCTTTTCTGCGTCACGTGGAACGAAGGGATTGCCAAGGGCCGCGTCGCCATCCCCGACCTTGTGCGGCTCTTGTGCGAAAACCCCGCGAAATGCTTCGGCCTGTATCCAAGAAAGGGAACCCTCCTCCCCGGATCGGATGCGGACGTGGTCATCGTCGATCCCGGAGACGACTGGATCATCCCCGACAGGAACGAGCACATGGCCGTGGACTACAGCCTGTTCGCGGGCATGGGCTGCCTCGGCAGGCATCGCACCGTGCTGCTGCGCGGCGCAGTCGCCTATGAGGACGGGAAGATCCTCGACGACGCCCGGCGCGGCGTTTTCCTGCGCGGCAGCCTGCCCGCCTAACGGCGCACCGACACTGAAGGAAAAGGGCCAAGGCTGGCGGAATTCGCCCAGCCTTGGCCCCTTATCGTCCCCGCCCTGCAGCCCGGAGGCGATGCACAACACTTTCAGCAACGAAAAAAGGAAGCGGCCCGCCCTCACAACGCAAAGGCGGTGCCGCGATGCCTCCCTCCGGCAAATAACGGCTTACACATATGGCGAAGCCTACGCCCTCAGAGCCCGGCGAGCCTTCAGGCGCCGCCCGCATCCAGGTGGCGCATCACCGCCACTTCGTCACAGTCGGGGAAACGGGGACAGTTCGCACAGACGATCCAGACGCGCTGGGGCAACAGATCCTTGCTCACCACGCCAAAGCCGTTCCGCTCGAAAAAGCGCACCTGATACGTCAGCGCGAATACCCGGTCGATGCCTATCCTGCGGGCATCCTTACAGCACTCGTCCACGAGGATGTTGCCGAACCCGTTCCCCCGCCACGGCTTGGCAATGGCGAGAGAGCGGACTTCCGCCAGGTTTTCCCAAATCACCGCCAGCGCCGCGCAGCCGATGAATTCCCCGCCGCTGGTTTCCAGAATGCGGAAATCCCTGATCTGGCCGTACAGGTTCGACAGCGAACGCGGCAACAGCAGGCCCTCCGCCGAACATTCCATGAGCAAACCGTGGATCTTCTTCGCATCGCACATCCGCGCGGGGCGCAAGACTGGTTGCATGATACAACGCTCCTGTCCAAAAAGCGATTCAACAAAAAAGAGCGGCCTTCATCCCGGAACAAGCTGCGGCGCATGGCCCCTTCCACGGGCCTCTCCCGTAGCGGTTCCGATCTTCAAGGCCGTTGTGCCGCTTCACACTGGCGCTATGCCCGCCGAAACCCCTTCGAACAAGGGCCTCACCTCTCTTTCGATTGAAACTATCCGTGATGATATACCTGTTTTTATCGCCAGCCACAACAGTTGGCATCGTCAATCCCCCTTTTTCTTACGGGATGGGGCAACGACACGTCTTGGGGCAACTCCGGGTTGCGGGCGCTGCCATGTGCTTTACTGCGGGAAGGATAGATTCCGTAACGCCCCGGCTACGATGCGCCCAGCCACGGCTAGTGGGCCTTCGGTGTCCACGCCCCCGCGCAGGGCCGCCTCCGGTCACGTTCCTGCCGCCGGGCACTGAGGCCGAAGGGATGATCTCTTCCACGGGTTCGTCCATACCGATGGACACGTTACGCATATCCCTCGTTGACATTTGCGGCAGACCCCATATTCTCCGGCAATCTTCCGCCGATGGCCCGCGCCGGCGGCCATCTTTGCTCCTCTTCGGGTACGCCATGCAACTGCGCATCAAGCTTTACGATCTGATTCTGGCCTTCGCCAACGCGCTGGACCAGGTTCATCCGGCCCTGACCGGCCACCACAGGCGAGTGGGTTTCCTTCTCGACAGGCTGGCCGAACGCCTCGGCCTTCCCTCCGAGGAGCGGGAACGGCTCTTCCTCGCCGGGATCATGCACGACGTGGGGGTCATCCCCCTGAAAACCAGTGCGGAAGATCTCGTCTTCGAGCGCGAGCGCTACCTCCATCCGCAAGCGGGCTGCCTGTTCCTGCAAAACTGCCCCACGCTGGCCGAAGAGGCGGAGCGGGTGCGCTTCCACCACATGTACTGGGAAAAGGCATGTGACAGGGGGCTCGCCGCCCGCGAAGGCAGCCTCATCAACATCGCGGATCGCGTGGATGTGGATCTGCGCGCCAAGAACGATTTCCGGGAGGCCGTGGAGGGCGCGGATCGCAGGGTATGCGAACGACGCCCCGGCATCTACTCGCCCGACCACATCGAGGCCATGCAAGACATCCTGCACGACGAGGAAACGCTCAATGACCTCGCCGGGGCGCACATACGCCTCCCCGCCTTCGTCCGGCGGCGCTACGGCGATCAGATCCTCACGCCGCAGGAAACCATCCAGTTCAGCACCCTGTTCGGGCACATCATCGACTCATGCAGCCCCTTTACCGCCACCCATTCCACGGGCGTGGCCCACATGGCTGTGGCGCTCGGGCGTCTGACGGGCATGGGGCAGGATGACCTCGACACGCTGTTCGTCGCGGGTATGCTCCACGACATCGGCAAACTCGGCATCCCGCTGGCGCTGCTCGAAAAACCCGGGCAGCTGACCGACGAGGAATTCCCCAAGGTGAAGCGCCACGCCGACCTCAGCCGCCTGTGGCTGGACGCCGTACCCGGCTTCGAGCGCGTGAGCGTCTGGGGCGGCGGGCACCACGAACGGCTGGACGGCAAGGGCTACCCGCTGGGCCTGAAGGGCGAGGAGATCCCTCTCCCCTCACGGATCATGGCGATTGCGGACGTGTTCACGGCATTGACCGAAGACAGGCCCTACCGCAAGGGCATGACGCCGCCCGAGGCCCTGCGCATCGTGAAGGGCATGGTGAAGCAGGGCCATCTTGACGGCGACCTGTCCAGGCTCCTGTGCGATCATGCCGACGAACTCGACGCCGTCCGAGCCTCCTCGCAGGCGGAGGCTCGGCGAGGCTTTCAGGCCCTGCACGACGCCTGTGCCGAGCCCGACGAACGGCTGCGGGATTAGGGCCTCCGTACGCGGGCAGCGCCGGCGGATCTTCCCGCGTGAGGAGGCTGTGCCGCGTACCGGCGGTTTCCCGCGCGGCTTCCGTTTCCGGATGGCCTTTCCTCGAAGAAGCCTTCCGGCGGGCCCCGTCCCGCCCACCCCTGTTGCTGAAAGGCAACATGTATATAATCCCCGTGACCCTCAAACGAACGCGCAGGAGCGTATGCCGTTGCCTCAAATCCGTATCGTCAGCATTTCCCCTTATCCGGAAATGGAAAGGATCGTTCAGGATGTCATCGCGGCCCATCCTCAGCGCGGGCGCATCGACAACCGCATCATCACCGCGACCGTGGACAGGCTCGACCTCTCGGAACTGCACGACTGCGACGCCATCATCGCCCGGGGCTATTCCGCCCGGCGGCTGAAGGCGCAGGGACTGGGCGTCCCCGTCATCGACATCGCCATTTCCGGCTACGACGTCATCCGTTCCATCCAGGAATGCCAACGGCGGTTTCAAACGCGGCGCATCGGTTTCGTCGGCTTTTACAACGCCTTCAACGGGATCGAGCAGTTTTCCGGCATGTTCGGCTGCGACATCCGCGTCTACATCCCCGAATGCGCGGCGGAGATCCGGCACGCGCTGGAACTGGCCAAGCAGGACGGCTGCGACGTCATCGTCGGCGGCTATTCCGTGCAGCAGGACGCGGGCCTTCTGGGGCTGCCCGCCATCCTGCTGCGCACGGGCCGGGAAACCTACGCGCAGTCGCTGGAGGAGGCCATCCGGACGGTCACCCTCGTCCAGCAGGAGCGTATCCGGACGGAAACCTATAAAATCATTACTGAGTCGGTGAAGGACGGCTTGCTCTACGTGGACGCCTCCGGGATCATCCGGCTGGACAATCCCGCCGCCTGCCTCATGCGCGACGCCCCACTCAAGGACGTGCCCCTCGAAACGGCCTTCCCCTGCATGAAGGACAGCTTCAGCCGGGCGATGCGCGACTGCGCGGAAATTCAGGGCGAAGTGCGCAAGGTGCGCGGCGTTTCCATCACCTTCGACTGCACACCGGTAGCCGTCAACGGGATCGCGGCGGGCGTCGTCATCAGCTTCCAGAATGTGGACAAGGTCCAGCAGCTCGAAGGGCACATCCGCAAAAAGCTGAGCAACAAGGGGCTGACGGCCAAGCACCACCTTTCGGACATCGTGCATTGCAGCCGACTGATCGACGAGACCATCGAGGACGCCTGCCGCTACGCCGCCGCCTCGTCCAACATCCTGATCGTGGGCGAGACGGGGACGGGCAAGGAACTGTTCGCGCAGGGCATCCACAACGCCAGCCAGCGCCGCAACGGGCCGTTCGTGGCCATCAACTGCGCGGCCCTGCCCGAAAACCTGCTCGAAAGCGAGCTGTTCGGCTACGTGGAGGGCGCGTTCACGGGGACGACGCGGGGCGGCAAGATGGGGCTTTTCGAACTGGCCCACAACGGGACGCTGTTCCTCGACGAAATATCCGAAATCCCGCTGAACATGCAGAGCAAGCTCCTGCGCGTGCTCCAAGAGCACGAGGTCCGGCGCATCGGCGACGACCGGGTGACCGCCGTGGACGTGCGCATCATCTCGGCGACCAACGTCAACCTCCACAAGCTCGTCGCCGCCAAGCGCTTCCGGCAGGATCTGCTCTACCGCCTCGACGTATTGAAAATCACGATCCCGCCCCTGCGCCGACGGGGGGAGGACGTCATCGAGCTGTTCCACTTTTTCCTCAAGAAATTCTGCTGGAAGAACCGCGAGGCCCTGCCGGAGGTCGCCCCGGACTCGCTCCACCTGCTCCGGGAATACCCTTTCGCGGGCAACGCGCGGGAACTGCGCAACGTCGTCGAGCGGGCGGCCGTCCTGCGCCGCAACCGGGACGTCCTGACCTCCGCGGATCTCAACAGGGCCCTGCATCCCGAGGACATCGAGGAAGTGCCGCCCCTTCTTGCTGCAACGCCAGCGCCCTTCCCTCCCGAGGCCCCGCAAGCCTCCGGGCCGGACAACGAAAAGGACAGACTGCTCGCGGCCCTGCGCGCCTGCGGCGGCAACCGGACCCGTGCCGCCCGCGAACTGGGCATGGACCGAACCACACTATGGCGCAAGCTCCAGAAATATATACAGAAATAACCAGTACATCCAACAGGTTGCCCTTTTGGGCGCAAGGCCGCCGCCGCAACGGATTGTTGCATATATGTTGCAACAATCCGTTGCATCCGTATTCCGTTGCAACAGCCCGCCGCCCTCCTCCCCGCCGTTTCGCGGGTGCGCCGCGTTCCCGTCCCCCCCGCTCTGTTTGAACAATCAAACGTCTCTCAGAAGGCCGCCGATGTTTGCCAAATCCATCCGGCGGCTCCGGAAGGCGCGCGCCCGGCACACTGCCGTCACCGCTCTGGCACCGAACTTGCTAAATAACGCCCGGAGAGAATGTCTGTTTCTATTATTGCGGAGGAGATAGAAATGTCGAGTGCCTACGTATTGGTAGCCTTTGCCGTATGTATTTTGCTGATGATACTCTTCATCTCAAAATGGAAGATCCACCCCGTCACCAGTATTCTGGTCGCAACCATCATTCTGGCCATATCCATCGGAACCCCGTGGGACAAGATTGAAGGCATCATCAACAAGGGCATGGCGGACACGCTGAAGAGCATCGCCATCGTCATCGTGCTCGGATGCATCCTCGGTAAAGTCCTTGAAGAGACGGGAGCCGCCGTCAGCATCACCAAGGCGACCGTCAAGCTCTTCGGTGAAAAGCGCGTGCTCTGGGCCATCCTGCTGGCCTCCGCCATCCTCGGCATCCCGATCTGGGCCGACACCGTGGTCATCCTGCTCATCCCCATCGTGTCCAATCTGGCCCTCCAGACCAACAAATCCATGATGTCCTACGGCACGGCATTGTATATGGGCGCGCTCGTCACCGCCTCGCTGGTGCCGCCGACCCCCGGCCCCGTGGCCGCCGCCGCGCTGCTCCACCTGCCGCTCAGCGACGCCATCATGTGGGGCGTCCTCATTTCGATCCCCTCCGTCTTCGCCGCCGGGCTGTACTGCCTCACCCTGAAGGAGCCCGTGGCCCCGCAGGACGAATACATCAAGTCCGCCGAAGCCTCGAAGGACAAGCCCCTCCCCTCGGTGGGAACCTCGCTTGCCCCCATCATCCTGCCGCTGGTGCTCATCTTCCTGAACACGGGCATCAACGCCATGTTCCCGGACACGACCGTTGCGAAGGTCTTCAAGTTCGTCGGCTCGCCGCTCGCCGCGCTCCTCGCGGGCTGCCTGTTCTCACTGGTGCTCACCGGCGCCGAATGGCGCTCCAAGAAGGTCATGAACGACTGGGTGGAATCCGCCCTGCGCTCCTCGGCCATGCCCATCATGGTCACCGCCATGGGCGGCGCGCTCGCCGCGTTCATCAAGAACGCGGGCGTCGCCAACGCCGTGGCCGAAACCGTGGTGCAGTTCAGCATCCCCGGCATCATCATCCCGATCCTCATCGCCGCGCTCATCCACGTCATCACCGGCTCCAACGCCCTCGGCGTCATGACCGCAGCGGCCCTCGTCGAGCCCATGCTCGGCGCGCTCGGCATCTCGCCGCTCGCCGCCTTCCTCGCCTGCGGCACGGGCGCGCTTATGTTCAAGCACGCCAACTCGTCCGGCTTCTGGGTGACCGTCACCATGTCCAACATGGACATCCGGCAGGGCATCCGCGCTGTCGGCGGCGGCTCCACGGTAGCCGGGGTCACCGGCGCGGCCATCACGGTCATCCTGCACTTCGCCGGGATCATCTAAACCAACGGGCGGGCCCGGCTGCCTCCCCCCGGCGGCCGGAGCCCCCAATGCGCCATGCAAGGACGCATGGCATGGGAAAGGCGGGAACGCATCAAAACCGTCCCCGCCTCTCTCCGTCATAAAGGAACGGATATGGATACTTTCGTCACCAAGGCCGCCCGCCTCAACGGCCCCCGCGACATCGAACTCATCGAACGCGAACTCGTCTGCGGCGAGGACGACATCATCGTCAAGAACCACCTCATGGGCATCTGCGGTTCCGATAAAAACTTCTACCGCGGCTACCTGCCTCCGAAGACCGCCGAATTCCGGCAGGACCCCAAGTTCCCCTTCCTGCTCGGGCACGAGAGCGGCGGCACGGTCGTTGCCGTGGGCAGCCGGGTGGCCGACTACAAGGTCGGAGACAAGGTCATGGCCTTCGGCTGGAACAACAACTTCGCCGAATACTTCGCCGCCAAATCCTTCCAGCTCCAGCCCGTGCCCTATGGCCTCAACATGGACATCGCCTCGCTGGGAGAACCCATCTCCTGCGCCATGTATTCCGGCCTGAACAGCGGGGTGCAGCTCGGGGACACCGTGGTGGTCATGGGCGGCGGCTTCGCCGGGCAGATCATCGCCCAGTGCGCCAGACGTAAAGGCGCGTACCGCGTCATCGTGGTGGACGTTCTTGAAGGCAAGCTGGCCCTCGCCCGCAGGCTCGGCGCGGACATCACCCTCAACCCCGGACAGGACGACGTCATCGAGGCCGTCAAGGATCTGACCAACGGCCTCGGCGCGGACGTGGTGGTCGAAGCCGCCGGAACCGCCGAATCCTTCAACACCGCCAGCGAGATCATCAAACACAACGGCAAGTTCGTGTTCTACAGCTGGGTCACCACCCCGGTGACGCTGAACATCAGCCGCTGGCACGACGACGGGCTGGAATTCATCAACACCTGCCTCGTGCACCACACCTGGCAGCAGCGTTATGTCTGGTGCCCGGAAGCCCTGCGCCCGGTGGCCCAGGGGCTCGTCGACGTCAAGCCGCTCATCACCGACGAATTCAAGCTGGACGACATCAAGGCCGGGTTCGACCTCGCCGACAAGGACGATGCCGCCATCAAGATCGTATTCAGGCCGTAACCGGGCCGGGCCGCCGATCCCGCCTCCCCCGGAAACGGAATCGCGCGGCCTTGCCGGAAGGCCCCCGGCGTCCCCGCCCGTGGGCGAACGCCGCTGTGCAAGGAAGACCAAGGAAGAAACCATGATTACCTGCCCTGACTGCGAAACCGGCCGGAACCTGCTTGCCGGAGCCTGCCGCTCCGTCTTCCAGCGCGGCCTAACCGGCGGTTCCGCCGGAAACATGAGCCTGCGGGTCGAGGGGGGCATCCTCGCCACGCCCACGGGCATCCCCTTCGGCGAGCTGACGCCCGGGAACCTTTCCCTGCTGGACGAAACGGGCGCGCTCGTCAGCGGCCCCAAGGCCACCAAGGAAGCGCCGTTCCACCTCGCGTGGTACAAGGCCAACCCCGATCATCTCGCGGTGGTGCACCTGCATTCGCCGTGGGCCGTGGCCGTCTCCTGTCTGGCGGATCTCGACCCCGGCAGCCCCCTGCCGCCGCTGACGCCCTACCAGCTCATGAAGCTTGGGCACCTCGCGGTCGCGCCGTATGCGAAACCCGGCTCGGCGGAGCTGTGCGCGGGCGTCGCCCGCCTCGCCCCCGGACGCACGGCCCTGCTGATGGCCAACCACGGCTCCATCACCGGCGGCGCAAGCCTGACCAAGGCGCTGGACGCGGCGGAGGAGCTGGAAGCCACCTGCCGCCTCTACCTGACGCTGCGGGGCCTGCCCGTGCGCGGCCTGACTCCTGAGCAGGCCGCCGAACTTCTTCCCCCCAAAGGAGCCTGATCCCATGACTGCCGTTCTTGGCTGCATCGCCGACGATTTCACCGGCGGCACCGACCTTGCCGAAACCCTGAGCCGCAACGGGATGCGCACCATCCAGCTTCTGGGTGTGCCGGATACCGCGCTGGCCTCGGAAGCCGCCGCACAGGCCGACGCGCTGGTCGTGGCCCTGAAGATCCGCACCGTCCCCGTCGAGGAGGCCGTCAGCCAGGCCCTCGCCGCGCTCGAAGCCCTGCGCGCCGCGGGCTGCCGCCAGTTCTTCTGGAAATACTGCTCCACCTTCGACTCCACCCCCAAGGGCAACATCGGCCCGGTGGCGGAGGCCCTGCTCCAAGCCCTCGGCGGCGACCGCGCGGTCGTCTGCCCCTCCTTTCCCGAAAACAAGCGGACGGTCTATCAGGGCTACCTTTTCGTGGGCGACAGGCTGCTGCACGAAACCTCCATGCGCAGCCACCCGCTGACGCCCATGACCGACGCGAACCTCATCCGGCTCATGGACGCGCAGTCTTCGCGCAAAAGCGGGCTGGTTCCGCTGGAAACCGTCCGGGAAGGCATCGAAGCCGTCAAAGCCCGTATGGATGAACTTGCGGCGCAAGGCACGCCGTGGCTCGTCTGCGACGCGCTGTCCGACGCGGATCTGCGGGCCATCGGCGCGGCCTGCGCCGGGCACGCGCTGGTCACGGGCGGCAGCGGCGTGGCCCGCGGGCTCGGCGTCAACTTCGGCATCGGCGCGGACGGCCCCGTGCCCCCGGCCCCCGTCAACGCGCCGGGCCTCGCGCTCGTGCTCGCCGGAAGCTGTTCGCAGGCGACGCAGGCGCAGGTGGCGCGGTTCACGCGGCAGCGCCCCGGCTTTGCCCTCGATCCGCTGGCCCTTGCCGAGGATCACGGCGGGTACGTCGCCGAGGCCGTCGCCTTCGCCCGCAGGCATTGCCCGGAAGGGCCGTGCATCGTCTACTCCACGGCCTCCCCGGACAGGGTCGCCGCCACGCAGGCCCGTTTCGGCAGGGAAGCCGCCGGAGCCATGATCGAGCGGGCGCTCGCCGACATCGCCGCCGCGCTGGTGGAAACCGGCGTCAGGCGCATCCTCGTGGCGGGGGGCGAAACCTCCGGCGCGGTGGTGTCCCGCCTTGGCGTGCGCGCGCTGCGCATCGGCGAAACCATCGCGCCCGGCGTGCCGTGGACGGAAACGCTGCTCGACCCGGCCAACCCCGGCGCCCCGCACCTTGCCCTTGCCCTCAAGTCGGGCAATTTCGGCGGCGAAGACTTTTTCATGCAGGCGCTCGGCCTTCTCGCAAACGCCAACTGACCGCGAAGGGATTCCCTCCGCTTGGAGCGCGCCGCGCTCCCGCCGGAGCCTGCTTTTCATCCGCAACCACAGGGAGTCATCATGTTCTACGAATCGCTGTTCAATCCGTCCATCCACCGCCCGGTCAAGGCCTGCCTCACGGGCGCGGGCGAATTCGGTGCGTCCTTCCTCTTCCAGGCGCAGGGAATGCCCCTGCTCGAAGTCCCCGCCGTGTGCACGCGTACCGTGCAGCGCGCGGTGGACGCCTATGAAAACGCGGGCATCCCCGCCTCCAAGGTCCGCGTGTGCGAATCCGCCGAGGATGCGAAGAAGGCTTACGCCGACGGCTTCAACGTCGTCGTGGACAGCTTCGAATACATCGCGGACCTCCCCCTCGACGTGCTGGTGGAAAGCTCCGGAGCGCCGGAAGCCAGCGCAGCCGCCGCCGAGCTTGCCATCGAGCGCGGTATGCACGTCGTCATGGTCTCCAAGGAAACCGACTCCGTCGTCGGCTCCATCCTGGCGCGCAAGGCGGCCGAACGCGGCCTCGTCTACACCACCGGCGACGGCGACCAGCCCAGCCTGCTCATCGGGCTCATCAGCTGGGGCCGCGTCCTCGGCATGAACATCGTGGGCGCGGGCAAATCCAGCGAATACGATTTCATCTATGATCCCGCGCGCGACATGGTGCTCTGCCCCGGCCAGAAGCAGGAAATCGCCACCCCCGGCATGGGCTCGCTGTGGCAGTTCGGCGACCGCCCGGCGGAAGAGGTCGTCGGCAAGCGCCGCGCCATGCTCACCTCGCTCTCGCACCGTTCCGTGCCCGACCTCTGCGAAATGGCCGTGGTCGCCAACGCCACGGGCATGATGCCGGATCGCCCGCTGTTCCACGCGCCGGTGGCCCGCATCGACGAAATGCCCGATCTCTTCTGCCCCAAGGCCGACGGCGGCCTGTTCGACGCGCCGGGGCGCCTCGACATCTTCAACTGCTTCCGCCGCCCCGACGAGGCGAGTATGGCGGGGGGCGTCTTCATCGTTGTGGAATGCAAGGACAAAAAATCGTGGCAGGTACTCAAGGCCAAGGGGCACCCGTGCAGCCGCAACGACCGCTACGCCGCGCTGTACCATCCCGCCCACCTGCTCGGCGTGGAAACGGGCACCAGCGTCCTCGCGGCGGCCCTCATGAAGCACGCCACCGGCGGCGGCAACCTGCGCCCGCTGTGCGACCTGTGCGGGCGCGCCGTGCGCGACCTTCCCAAGGGGACCGTCCTTGACATGGGCGGCCACCACCACACCATCGACGGCGTGGAAGGCGTCCTCAACCCCGCCGCCGCCATCGGCCCGGACGCGGCCCTGCCCTTCTACCTGCTCAGCCACCGGACGCTGTGCAGGGACGTCCCAGCCGGGAAACTGATCACCCTCGGCGATCTCGACATGCCCGAAGAATCCACGCTGCTCCGCCTGCGCCGCGAACAGGACAAGGCGTTCGGCCTCGTGAAGTAAGCGGCGGGCAATCCGCCTTCAGGGGGGCAGGCAAGCGTGCCGCCCCCTTTCCCAAAAGACAGACAGGATCACCCCTTGCCGGGGCGATCCTGTCTGTTTTTTGCAAAAGCCCTCACAGGAAAGGCGGCCCGCAATGGCCGGGCACGGGCAGCGCCTCCGGGAAACAAACCGGAATGCGCGGCGTCTTCGCACCGTTCCCGGCTTCCCCCAAAGAGCCGACCGCCGAGCCCATCCCGAGCGGGAACGGCGGCAAAACGCCTTCTTCTTGCAACACACCCGCTCTCTTCCGCCCTCACCATGAACCGCGGCGGGCCTGCGCATGGCCCGCTGCGGTTTCCTGTTTTTGCGGATTGCCCGAGCCCCCTTTCAGTCAAAGGGAAAATGCCCTATACCTTTTCAAATTTAAAGAGACATAACGCTCGGAAACAGTTCCGATGCCCCGCAACACGGTGTGGATTCTGCCGAAAAAGACGCGTTCCGGCGGAACGGGCCTTTGCTGCGGATGGTGCCGTCCGCCCCCGGATCAGCAGAGCCTGCCGCGACGTCCCTTTTCCCTGAGCGGTCGCCCCTGCCCCGCACACGGAAACCAACCGTTCGGCATGAGAGGAGGCGGTCGCCCCTGCCCCATAGCGGGAACCAGCCTCCGCACAGCACTTGGCAGGGGCACAGGGGCCCCTCCGCCCCGCACACGACCCCCTCCCGGACAGGCCTCCGGGACCGGCAAAGCTCTGGTCCGCTTCTTGCTGCATAGGAAAACATCGTACACCCTTTTCAGAAACGAGGGAGCCTCATCATGTCGCAACTTCATGGAATCAACGGCGCGCAACAGCCGCAGGCCACGGGAATTTCTCCTTCCGTCGGCAAGCTCGGCCTTCACAGCGTGCAGCTTGGAACCAATCCGCCCGTCCGCCTTGACGCCATCAAAGGCAACAAAATTCCCTTCGCCGGGTTCAGAACCGCCACCAAAGTGGTCAACGCCAAAACCGGTGCGCGTGAAAACGCCGCCCTTGCCCTCCGTTCGCTGGCCTCTCCGGACGGCAAGCTGGACGCGAAGGCCCTCCTCAACGCGGCCAAGTCCATGCAGACCCACCTCAACCGGCTGGGCACGCTGGGAGAAATACGCGGCACGATGGACGACGCCGTGATCGCCGCCTTCGCGCCCGAGGTGGAAAGCCTTTCCAATACGGAACTCCTCAACGCCTACCAGCAGTTCCTTTCCCCGGAAATGAGTCTGCTCAAGCGGGCGCTGCAAGCCGAAATGAGCGCCAATCCGCGCAATGAGGACGTCATGGCTGCGGCCGCCAACCTGTTCAGCCTCGAAGCGCTCGTCACCAAAGAGGCGAGCAACCGCATCATCATCGCGCAGGGCCTCGCGCAGCCCGAACAGATCCCCCCCCTCTCCGCCCAGTACGGCGCGGGCATCGAAGGCATGGGCGCCGCCCGGCCCCACGAGGCCCCGGCGGACATGAGCGCCGTGAGTATGCACGTGCTCATGGACGTGGCCATCGACAGCTCCGCGCGCCGGGAACGGGTGGGCGGGCTCGTCGCCGATATGGCCAGCCGCCGCAACCTCGGAAACATCGACGCAAGGCAGTTCGGGGACGTGCTCCGCTCCGCCGGGCTGACCATCAACGTGGATCTCGGCTTCCTGTTCGGCATGAACGGGCCCAAGCCCCTGCTCAAGGCAGGGGGGGCGTGGGAGCACATTTTCCACTCCATCGAAGCCGCGCCCGACGAGGCCAGCCGTCAGGCCGCCATCGACGTGAAAGGCGCGGGCTACATCCAGAAACGCGACAACGTGGAGCGGGGGCTGTTCCCCGAACTGAGCGAGGACCGCCCGGCGGTGGCCAACGAGCGCCCCACCTACGCCGCGCTCAACCTCCTGCGCCAGCGCACCGGGGCGGCCCCCACCTACGGCACCGTGGCCCTGCACCTCAAGCCCGAAGTCGCCCGGCGCGCCACCTACACCGTGGACGATACCTTCGTCGCGCTGCGCCTACGCTATACCGAAGCGGGGCGTCAGGCCGTCCTTGACCTGCTTCCGGGTTCCCCCGGCATCAGCGAGGCGCATAAGCTCGATCTGATGACCGAAGGGAGCGAGCTCCGCCGGCGCCTCGACGCGATATTCGACGGCATGGCCGCCAAGGGGGAATTCCGGGCGGACCTGTTCAAGAACGAGTTCCAGCTGTTCGGGCTCGAGGACGACGAAAACAGCGCCCTCGCCGGGCTGTTCATCAAGGTTTTCAAGGATACCCAGTCCACGCGCAAGGCAATGGCCTCTTTCGACAGCCTCGAAACCCTGCTGCCCGAGCTGGGCGACATGGACGCCGTCAGCCTCGCGCGCGCCGCGCTGGACAGGCAGCAGCACGGCATGGGCCGCGTCGCCAGCGAATGCAACTACATCGAAGCACAAGTGCACGGCCCCATCGTTTTCGCCCGGGATGTGGCGGAAATCGTCATCAACAAGGAATTCGGGCTCGATCAGCTCCCGCAGGCTCAAAAGGCATGGTTCAATGCCGTGGTCGCCGTGCTCGGCGGCAAGCAGCCCGCCGCCGCGGACATGGACGCTTTTTCGGCGGAGCAGCGGGCCGAACTTGCCGCCATCCGGGAACAGCTCGGCGGCGCGGTTATCCCTGTGCGCATTGAAGAGCAGATTCCGGAGCTGGATCTCAAAAATACCGTCAGGTCCGAAGAGCGCGCGTTCTACGCCGCGCACCTCGATCAAGCCCGCATCGACGCGAAGCTCCACGACGTGCAGCAGGACGACGCCGGGCTTCAGGCGTTCATCAGCCAGATGCTCAGTATACGCCCCGGCGGAGCGGCGGTTTCCCGCATCCTCGGCACCGTGCCCCTCGTAGCGGGCGGGGACGCGCAAAACGTCCGCGAAGCCTTTGCCGCCTATGTAGAACAATACCGGCATGTTCCCCTGAGAGGGCAGCACACGGAGGATGACGTGCTGCAAGACGCCATGTGGCAGGCCGTATCTGACGTGATGGGCAAAGGGCGCCTCGATTCCCTTGCCGCCATTGAAGAATTGACGGCTGACCCCGCGCAGCGGGCGACGCTCAGGGATTTCGTCATGGGGCATCCGCCCATGAGCGGGCAGGCGTTCCGGGCGCTGGCCTCCGCCGCGCTCCAGGGGGCCGGGGTTCTGAACGGCCTAGCCCCTGCGGAAGGCGAACCGCTGGATGATGAGGCGATGCTCACGCGATTCGGCGGCGCGGCGGCCTCGTTCCGCCGTTCGTTCGACGCGATGCCTGAAGAGGAGCGCGATGCCGCGGGCGAAGGCAGGCTGTTGCAGGCGTTCGGCGGGCTGGCCTTTTCCCTGATGCGCGACGCCTCGCCCGAGGTGTCCGACCGGGTCGCCGAGCGGCTGAACGGCCCCGCCATGCGGGGGCTTTCCGGCGTGCTCCTCCGGCTCGGGGATGCCGAACGCGGTTTCCCGCAAGATGCCGGATTCCGTGACGCGCTGGCCTTCAACGCCTTCCAGTCCGGCCTGCGCGCCGCGCTCGGCGGCAAGGCGGAAACCCCGGCGGCCTTTGCCGGGGAACTGTCCCTCATCCCGCAGGCCGACCGCGACCGTCTGCGCGCCGCCCTGCCGGGCCTTGCGGACACCCTCGACGCCTCGTTCCCCGCCCGTCCGGCCTTCCCGCCCGCCCAAGCGGGCAAGTTGGCCGCGACCCCGGCGCAGCACCGCGATTTCCTGCTGTCCATGCTGCCGATCTATCACGATCACGAGCGCCCCGGCGCGTTTGATCACGGCGCGGCCTATCACGGGCGCGGGCACATCTGCCGGGCCTTCATTTTCGCGTCGACGATGGCGGGGCTCATGGAGGAAATGGGGCATACCGTGGACAGGACGGCGCTCCTGTGCGGCATAGCCGGGCACGACGCCGGGCGCGAGCGCAACGGCGCGGACACGCCCGAGCAGGAAGCCGAAAGCGCCCGGCTGGCCCTTGAGAAGATGCACGAGCGTTTCGGGGCGGACACGTTCGGGGACGACTACGAGCGCGAATTCACCGCCGCCATCGTCGGGCACGCCAGCCCCACGCTGGAATCCATGCTCCTCAACGCTGCGGACTCGCTGGACATCGGGCGGGTGACGGAATTCGACTTCAAGTATTTCCCGTTCCTGCGCGGCGGGGAGCAGGAAGGCCCCAAGGCCCTTGTCCCCGAGTACCAGAATCTGCGCCAAGCTCTGCATGAGGAAGCCGACCTGCTCGCACGCATGACCGACCCTCTGACGCAAACCCGCGATCTGCGCATGAAGCTCATTCAGGCCGGGGAAGCCGAGGACATGGTGCATGTCCAGCGCGCGGCGTCCGAAGCCGTGGCCGGGCAGCTCGCCCTTGACGCGGAAGAAGATTTCCTCGCCTTCGTGGAAGGCAAGATCCGCGCCCATCCGGACATGTTTCCCCTGCTCACCCGGTACTACCTCGATCCGTTGGCATAATGAACCTCCCTCCCCGCGCCCTTCCACCGAGGGGCGCGGGTACGACACTCCCACAGCCGTATAAGGAAAGATTATGGAACTGGCATCACTTATTGAAGATCTCGGAAAAGCCTGCGGACTCGAACTGACTCTCGACGAAGGCCGCTGCACCCTGCGTTTCGACGGGGAGCACGACGTGACCATCGAGCGGGACGGCAATGCCGTCATCCTGCACGGGATCGCAGGGGACGGGGGCTGCCTGTCCAATCCCGACAATCTCCGCATCCTGCTCACTGCCTCGTTCCTCGGGGCCGAGACGGACGGCGGCGCGCTCTCCGTCTGGGAACGCACCGGGGAAATCGTGCTCTGGAAGCGGTTTGACGCCTTCACGGACTATCCGGACTTCGAAGCCGCCATCAATGCGTTCCTTGCCCAGCTCATCCACTGGAAAGCGCGCATCGACGCCCTGCCGTCCGTGGCGGTGTCCGCTTCGGCCACATTCACCCCCGGCGGGATCATGGTTTAAGGCAATATTGGGGAAGGGAGGGAAAACGTTTCTGGAGACTCCCCACGTTTTTCCTCCCTTGTAAAAAATTTCAGCGTGTTCCAGCACAGACTCACGCGTTCCGGACAAGCCGCAAGGTCAATCCCTCCGTGCCCCGGGCCGCGAGAAAGGCCTTGAGTTCCTCCAGACGCTCCTCCGGATAGGGTTTTCCGCAAGTGTACGCCTGTCCGAGCTGGCGGTACTTGCCCTCCCCATAGCGGTTAGGGCAGCAGTTCCACGCCCGCGATGTCGGCCCCTTGTGCCGCTTCCTCCCGCAGCATGGTGAAAGCCGCCTCCAGCCCGGCGGGATCGTCGTTCAGTCCGGGGAGCAGCGGCATTCGGATCAGAACCTTTTTGCCCATGCGGAACAGCACGCGCAGGTTGTCCAGAATCCGCCGGCTGCACGCGCCCGTGAGCCTCCGGTGGGCCTGTCCATGTGCTTGATGTCATAAAGGAACAGATCCAGATGCGGGACCAGCTCCCGGAATGTTTCCCAGTCCGCCAGCCCGCAGGTTTCGAGGGCCGTGTGCACACCAGCGCGCGGGAGGCGGAAATGTTGGGCTTCGAGGCCAGATAGCCGGTGCGCAGCCGGGCCACGCGCCGGACAGCCCGGAAGCGCCGGAGGGGTTCGTCGGGGTACAGCAGGACATGGGGGACTCCTTTGCAAAAAGGGTTTCGCCGGGCGGCGGATACGTTTTTCGGCGTTACAGGAAGCGCTCGACACGGCCCTTGCCGTACTCGCTGAGCGCATAGCGCTGCGTGAGCGTCCCGGCCTCAAGCGTTTCCTCGGCGATGCGGACGATGCCCACGGCCTTGAGCGCCTGCAAATGGCCGTCCACGGCGTCCGGGGAAAGCTGGCGTTCGCCGGGGTACTGCGGGCGCAGGGCTTCGAAGACGTCCCGCGCGGTGCGGGGCTTGCCGTCGCGCAGCAGCGCCGCAATGGTCAATCGGATGGGGTGTTTCATGAGCTTACGTTGCGGAGGTTGATGATGTCGCGCGGGTTGCCGATGACGAGGAACATGCCCGCAAAAATCGCGGCGGCCCCGATCACGAGGCTGCGGGTGATTTCGACGTCCGTGAACAGCGCGCCGAACAGCACGCCCCACAGGGCGTAGGTGATGTTGAGGGCCATCGCACGGCTCACGCCCGCCATATTCATGGCCTTGTACCAGCAGCGGTACGAGATGCAGCCCACAACGCCCGCCAGCGCGAAGCACCCCACGCCGGGGCTCGAAAACGCGCGGGCCAGCAGGCCGGGGATGTCGCAGCCCGGCGCGGACGCGCTCAAATGCCACAGGGCCAGCGGGACGATGATCCCCGCGTAGAGCAGGCTGGACACGATCTGATAGACGTTCAGGGCCACGGCGGGCTCGATGAAGTCCATACCCGAGGTGACACACACGCCCTCGGCGGCCCAGCCGAACGCCGCGAGGAACGCGAAGGCGATCCCAAGATAGAACAGGCCGCCCCCGGCCCCTTCCGGCGGGGTGTAACCGATGGCGATGGCCCCGATCACGCACAGCGCGAGGCCCCCCCACGCCCTGAGGCTGACGTGCTCCTTGAGAAAGACGAGGGCCAGCAGCGCGGCGATGGCGGGATAAAGCGACGTGATGGGCAGGACATACGCCGGGCCCGCCATGGACAGAGCCATGAGGTAGCCGCCCATGCCGAGCGGAGCGCCGAGCAGCGCCCCCCAGATGCAGGCCCGCCCCGCCTTGCTGCGGAGTGTCCGGATCACTTCCCGGCCCTTGCCCTGCGCGCCGTTGATCGCCAGCGAGAGGCACGCGGCGCAGAAGTCATGGAGCCCGGCGGCGAGGAGCGGCGCGAACAGCCACAGCGCCGGGCTGCCGAACGGTTCTTCCGCCAGCCCCTTGCCGAGGATCAGGCCGTCGGAGCTCCAGATCATGCCGGACATCAGGGCCAGCGCCAGCCCTTTATTGGCGTAGCGCAGTTCTTTTTGTTCACGCAGGCTGGCGAGGTTGGTCATTGTCGGCGTCCTTTGGGGTGTGGGGGTTGACTGGGGAGACGGCCCGAAGGGAGCCCCTATCGTGCTTCAGGCGGGAAGGCGTTCCCGGAAATTCAGGCCGGGGCACGGTGGGTTTTGTCAAAAACGGCGTTTCTCGGCGGACGGGGGCCGCCGTTCCCCAGTTTGGTGAAAGAAGGGAAAGGTACGGTTTACAGTCCGAGGAGGGCACGGTATCCGGCGGCATCAAGCAGGGATTCGGCGGATGCGTCCGGACGGATGCGGATCATCCAGCCTTCCCCATAGGGAGAGACGTTCACCAGCGTGGGCGTGCTTTCCAGTTCCTCGTTCACGGCGACGACCTCGCCGGGGATGGGCATATACAGTTGATTGACCGATTTGAGGGATTCGACCGTGCCGAAGTCGCTCCCGGCATCGAACCGCACACCCACGGCGGGAAGGTCCACAAAGGCGATTTCGCCGAGCTGATCCTGTGCGAAATCGCTGATGCCGATGACGGCTTCGCCGCCCTCCATGCGCACCCAGACGTGCTCGTCGGTGTAGCGGAGGGATTCGGGGAGGTTGAGTTCTTCATTGCTTTTCATGGAAAGTTCCTTTTCTTGGAATATATTCAATTTGAACGGCGGAGTAGCCCAAAGGGAACCTGTTTTTGGGAACGCCGTGAACTGGGATTGGATAAATACGAAAGCCTTTGGAATGGGAGGGTGGGGCTTGGGGAAGGGGGAAAGCGGGCTCCCCTTTCTTCAGAAGGGTTTCCCCTTCCTTCCCCAGTGCTTCATCCGCCAGCCTCGACGAGGGAAAGCGCGGCTTCGTACAGGCCCTCCGCCAAGGTGGGGTGGGCGTGGATGGTTGCGGCGATGTCCCGGACGGACGCGCCCAGACGCAGGGCAAGCCCGGCTTCCGCGATGAGATCCGTGGCATGGGCCCCGGCGATATGTACGCCGAGCACCTTGCCCGTGGCCCCGTCCGAAACGATCTTGAACATGCCGGGGAGTTCGCTCATGGCCTGCGCCTTGCCGAGTTCGCGCATCTGGAACGTGGCCGTACGCACATCGCGGCCCGCCTCGGAAGCCTGCGCTTCGGCAAGCCCCACGCAGCCGATTTCGGGCGACGTGAAGATGCCGGACGGCACGGCGGAATAGTCCATCCGCCCGTCATGCCCAAGGCAATCGCGCACGGCGCACAGCCCCTCGGCGGCGGCGACATGGGCCAGCATGATTCTGGACGGCCCGAGCGCGTCGCCCACGGCATACACGCCGGGGAGGGAGGTGCGCATGTGCTCATCGGCCCGTATCCAGCCCCGCCCGTCCACGGCGACCCCGGCTTCGGCCAGCCCGAGCCCGGCGGTATTGGGCGCGCGCCCCACCGTGACCAGCACGGTTTCGGCTTCGATGGGCGTTTCCTTCATCTGTGCGGGCGTGGGCTCCTTGATGAACGGCGACGCGCCGAGCATGGCCCTGACCATGCCGCCCTCCACGCGCACGTCCTTGAGCGTCCGGCCCAGCTCGCAGCCGATGCGGCGTTTCTTCATTTCCCGCTGGAGCAGCGCGCTCATGTCCGCATCCACGGAAGGCAGGGGCAGCAGGCGGTTTTGGCCTTCCACCACCGTGACCTTGGACCCGAAGGCCTGATAGATGAACGCCAGTTCGCAGCCGATGACGCCCCCGCCCACGATGGCGATGGACGCAGGTACCCGGTCGAGCGCCAGCGCATCGTCGCTGGTCAGGATATGCGTATGATCGACGGGCAGGCCGGGAAGTTCCAGCGCGCCCGAACCCGTAGCGAGGATCACGCGGTCGCCCTCGACGGAAACCGGGCCTTCGGCTGTGGAGGCTTCCACCAGCCCGGCATGGACGAGGCGCCCCCGCCCCTTGAGGAGCCGGACGCCGAGGCTCGCGCAAGCCTTTTCGAGCCCGCCGCGCAGGGTGGAGCAGACCTTTTCCTTGCGGGCCAGCACGGCGGCGGGGTCCACAGCCGGAGCCCCCTGCCCGGTGATGCCGAACTGGGACAGGCGCAAGGCCAGCTCCAGCGCGTCGGCGGAGGCTTTCAGCGTCTTGGTGGGGATGCAGCCGTTGTTCAGGCAGGTTCCGCCGAGGTTCCCGCTTTCCACGAGGGTCACGGACATCCCGGCGCGGGCGGCGGCAAAGGCGGCCGTGTACCCGCCGGGGCCTCCCCCGATGACGGTCAGGCGTATGGGCATGGCGCGCCTCCTAGTCCTCGTCGCATTCGAGATTCAGATTGTATTTCACCGGGAAGGCCGCTTCGAGCGAGCCCGTGATCAGACAGCCCTGCTTCATGATCTTTTCCACGCGGTCGAAAATGAACTCGTATTCCTGATCCATGAACACGGTCACGTCCAGATCGATCCCGGTCACGCGGCCCCGGCCCTTGTCGTCCGTGCCGGTGCGCACCGTGGCCTTGCCTTCGATGCGGCGGTACTTGGCGCTGCGGGTTTCGAGCGCCTTGTCCAGCGCGGCGCAGTAACAGTAAAGCGCGGAGGAGGCGAGCAGCTTCTTGGCCGTGCCGGGCCGTTCTTCGGCGGGGATCTGCTCCCCGTCGATGGAAATGACGCCGAAAGCGGCGGATTCCATATCCAGATCGACTTTGGCGCCCCGGCGGGCGATGGAAACGCTGAGTTCGTGTGACATGGGCAGATCCTCCCGGATGGATTACGGAACATGGCGGCGCTGGCCGCGTTTGGCTTTCCTTGGCTGCCTTTTCTTTTGCATTTTGGATGCCAACCCCATCCGGGGCCTTTGCCGCCCTCCCCTCCGCCCGGCTTTGTCCCCCCGGAAAATCCCGTTTCCCTATCCGGGCATCTTTCTTGGGAAAAAAAGAGCGAACCGCCGACATGGGCCGCTTTTCCCCGCGTCTGGCCTTGCCGTCCGCCCTGAAACGTGAAATACTGCACAACAAGAGCGACAAAAATGTCGTTAAACGCGACAAATCATTCAAGAGAGAAGACGATGGAACTGTTCGCGTCCGCTCCCGGCCTTGCCGTGGAGGAAAGTTACGTCAGATTGCTCAATCACCTGCCGGGGCTCGCCTACCGCTGCCGCGTGGGCCGCACCGACCCCATTGTATCGGAACGCCTTGAATATACGTTGGAATTCGTCAGCAAAGGCAGTTATGATCTGCTCGGCATCCCCGCCGAGGACATGGTACGGAACAACAACAATACCATCGAGCGCATGATGCATCCCGACGATCTCCAGAAGACGCGCCGGAACATGTATGACAGTATTGTCGCGCACCAGCCCTATCAGGTGATGTACCGGGTTTCACTCCCGTCCGGGCGGCTGAAATGGATATGGGATCAGGGCGAGGGGGTTTTCGACGCCGACGGCGAACTGCGCTACCTCGAAGGGCTGATGATGGACATCAGCGAACAGAAGTTCCAAGAGCTTGAGCTCAAGGAAGAAAACCGCCAGCTCAAGGCTTCCGTCAGCAATCTCTACGGGTTGGGGAACATCGTCGGCAAAAGCGAGGCCATGCGGCGGGTATACGGCCTCATCCTCAAGGCTGCCGAAACGGACACCAACGTCATCATTTACGGCGAGACAGGTTCGGGCAAGGATCTCGTCGCCAGGGCCATCCACGAGTACAGCGCCCGGAAGGGCAACTACGTCCCGGTCAACTGCGGGGCCATCCCCGAGCAGCTTCTCGAAAGCGAATTCTTCGGGCACACCAAAGGGGCCTTCTCCGGAGCGCACGCCAACAAGGAAGGCTACATAGGCGCGGCCCACAACGGCACGCTGTTCCTTGACGAGATCGGCGAACTGCCCATTCATCTCCAAGTAAAACTGCTCCGGGCCATCGAAAACAAGATGTATACCCCTGTCGGCAGCAACACCCCCAAGGTCTCGTCTTTCCGTCTGGTCGCGGCCACGAACCAAGACCTTTCAAAAATGGTTTTGGAAAAAAAGATGCGCTCGGATTTTTATTACCGCGTACATGTGCTTTCCATCACATTGCCGCCCCTGCGCGAGCGGCACGGGGACATCCCGCTGCTTGTCGAGGCCTACATGGAGCGCAAGGGCATCAGCTGCGCCCTGCCGCTCCAAGTGCGTTTGGCGATGGAACATTACGATTGGCCCGGCAACGTGCGCGAGCTGCACAATTTTCTCGACCGTTACACGGCTTTCGGGGATGTGGCCCTTGAGTCACTCGGCGATGCGGGCAAGACGGAGCTGCTTTTCCCCGCCCTGCATCACGAGGGGCTTACCCTTGAGACCGCCACGCTTCAGCTTGAGGAGCGGCTCATCCGGCAGGCTCTTGAGCGCTGCCGCTGGCGCAGGGGCGACGCCGCCGAGGCTCTCGGCCTAAATCTGCGCACCCTCCAGCGCAAGATGAAACGGCTTGGCATGGGGAGATAGGGGAATGAGAAGATAGTGGCATGAGTCAGGGATTAAAAACTTTTTAGATAGATAAAGGGTGTTCCGCTTGGAAGGCGCAGCACCCCTTTTTTTAGGAGGTGAGGCGGGGAGATAACCAATAGGGCGGCAAGATCCTCCTTAACTCAGGGAAAGCCGCCCCCCCCCTCACCTTTCAGGAAAGGAATGTTCCGAAAGAGACGGCGGGAAAGAAACGTTCCCGCTACTTTGAAAGCAGCTCCGGATGCTCCCGCTTGGCCTCGGCGTAGCGGTCAAGAATGTCGGACAGCACGAAATGTCCGTTCGCCAGCGCGGTACGGAACAGGGCCGTCACCCCGGCGATCTTGACGTCGCGCGTGCTGAGCGGCTCGTCCACGGTGCCCTTTCCCCCCGAGCCGGAGGACAGCTCGCACAGGCCGAGGAAGAAGAGCGCATCATGGAACCGGGCCTGCGCTTCGGCGTGCGTCCCGCTCCGTACCGTTTCCCAGAGCCGCTCGGTGAACGTCCGCAGGCCGTCCTGATTGTCCCTCAGGTCCGATACCGGGACTTCGATCTGGGCATACGGAGGCGCGGAATGCTCCTCCAGCCAAAAAGCCGCCCGCTCCCAGCCCAGCCAGAGCGCCGCGCAGAGCACCGGCACGGCGGCAAGGAACAGGCCGCGCCTGAGCCGCGCCTTCGGCGTCATCCGGGCGCGGTTTCTGATCCAGTAGCGGATTTCAACAAGCGCGCCCAGCAGAAGGAGTAAGAGAAACGGGGCATAGATCAACGGATCTGCGTTCATGCGGCCTCCTCGTCATTCGCCGCAGCCGGATGCGGAACCTGCACCCCGGAGTGGGCAGCCCTGCGTGCGGCAATCCCATCATGCCCCTTCGGACCACCGCGCGCAGCGGATAAACGGGAGGACTCGCCGGACCTCTGCGGGCTTCGGGGCGCGGCACGCGTGCGATCCGGAAACGGTTGTCCCGGTCCCCATGCGCCAGCCCGACTATCGCCATGCCGTCTTTTCCGTGATGAAAAGAATGCTCCTGACTTCCGGTAAAACCTCCGAAAACACGCAGGGCCCCTCAACATGCCGCCGCTATAGATGGCTTCATCAATTTCTAGAATCATTCCTCCGCCTTCATCAAAAGCGACATCCCAAACTACGTCCAAAACAAATGTGGCCTTTCTCTGGGGAAAGGTTCCCTCTCCCTCCCAAGACATTTGTATGGGTCGACGGCGGGACGGGTGGCGTGTAAGGCCGTTTCGGATGCGGACGTCTCCCGGCTACATGGATAAAAAATACAAGAAGATGAAAACAGAAAAGACGAGGAAATATCCCCTTGTCTTTTTTGCCTGAAAATCTTTGAAGGAGCCCGTCACACGGAGCGAACACTCCCATATCACGGGAAAATACCGAACAGGGATTCGATAAACACAAAAGTCTTTGGAAAGGGAGGGATGGGGTTTGGGG
>QFCF01000032.1_pt1 | contig 198085 bp, 156 predicted proteins | sample 5346961 | NCBI WGS metagenome assembly QFCF01 (sample SAMN09062253, study PRJNA434731) | Human gut metagenome, whole genome shotgun sequencing project. | reverse complement strand
GGCTAATGCCGTTTCTTTTTTATGGTGTGCCGCTTGGGCATCATCTTGGGCGGGGAGGAGAGATAATACCCCACACGTACTTTCTAGTGGGATTAGCCAGCTAGCTTTGTTTTGGAGATATGATTGCGATGGGGGATACTGCCCATAGAGGCGAGTCGGAGATAGAAAAGGTTCTTCACTGAAAATGTTCATTGATATTCGGTATACGAGGTATTTTGAAAGAGTACGAAATATCAATTTTTTAATATGCGCTCTATTTGTAAAGCCAATAGTCTGATTTTTTAAAATTTATTCGAATAATGAAAGAGTTGTTGACGCGGTAAAGGGCAACGTACCCTCACCCTTTCTGTATTAGAAGGGAACCAGGTATAAGCTGTTATGGCTATGTGTGAGCTGGATTATTTTTGCTAAGTATATTTTAGATCAGATTATTTTGAGTATAACACAGTGTCTTTTATTATAAAATATTCCTACTAAGTACCCTGGATGAATATTTATTTTTCTTATATGCGAAAATCAGGTAAAATTCTAAAAGCATTCTCAAAGGAATTGCCTTGTATATTGGGTAATTTTCTGAAAGATGGAGATAACATCTCTGTATGTTCAAGCAGATTTTGTTCATGGAAAAAATGTATTCCCCTGAGAGAGGGTATATACAGAGATACAAAAATGGCTTAGGTATGACCCGCACATTGTGATTACGTTTTACAGGAGTTGATATGATGATCAGCGATGCCGAACTTCTTAAGCTCGTTATGGATAGATACCCCGAACAGCCGGCTCAGTTTCTTATTGAACAGTTTACGGTCATGAAGGCGGGCCTCATTCAGGCTAATAACAAGCTCGCGGGCATGGATTCGGAGGCGCTCTCCGAATCGTTGTGTTGTGCGGAAGACGCTCAGAAAGAAGAAACCGTTTCCGAGCCGAGCGCTCCCAAGAAAAAATACACTCGCCGCAATCTGGTGGTGAAACCGGAAGAAGCTATCTCCGAACAGGAAATCGCTTGCTGCATTTGCGGTAAGACCTTTCAAAATTTGACCACCAAGCATATTCAGAGCCACGATCTGACTGTGGAAGAATATAAGAAATTGTGCGGCTATGGTCCGGAACAGAAATTGATCAGCAGCAAGCTGCTTAACAAGCTTCAGGCGAATGTCCTGAAGGCTCAGCAGGCCCGCGAAAAGAAAAAAGCGGAATAGTACCTGAATCCAAAGAAGTAAAAGGCCGTCTCCTTTATGGCAGACGGCCTTTTTGCATTTGAGGGATGAGAGTTCTATTTTTTCCTATGGGCGGCTTTCGTGGATACGTAAACCCCAGCCAGGATGACGAGGCCGCCTGCGATGGCGATGGGCGTGAGGTGTTCGTCGAGGAGCAGCCATGAAGCGAGCATCGTAATGAGAGGCATGAGGTAAATGAAATTATTGACCGCGACCGGGCCGATTTTCCAAATGATTTTGCTCCAAATCAAAAAGCAGAGCGAAGATGCAATGACGCCGAGGAAGATCAGGTTGAGGTAGGTAGTTGGCTGCCAGAGGCGTGAAAAGTCGTAACGGAAATCGCCGAACGCGAGAACCGGGAGCATGGTGACGATAGCGTAAAAGAAGATTTTACGGGTGATGTAGATCCCGTTGTAGCGATTGCCGATTTTTTTGACGAGGGTGGAGTAGAATGCCCAGGAGAGCGCTGCTGCAATGGCAAGGAAATCGCCTATCGGATGAAGCTTTAGGATGAAGTGCCCGTTGAAGATGACGAGGAAAACTCCCAAAAACGCAATACAGAAGCCTGCGGCGAGTTGCCTGTTGAACGGCTCTCCTGTCGTCAGAAAACGGGCCACTATGGCAGTCAGCATGGGCGTCGTCGCGAGGAGCAGCCCAACGTTGGAAGCCATGCTGTATTTGAGGGCATAGTTTTCCGTCAGGAAATAAAGGGTACTGCCAAAGATCCCCGCTCCCGCGAACAGCAGTTCCTCACGAAATCCTCCGGACGGATGACGGTGCGGATACGCGGCGAGGAGGACGAGGTAGGCGAGCACATGCCGGTAAAACATGATTTCCTCCGGGCTAAGGCTGTGCAGGAGGATTTTGGTGGAAACGAACGTCGTACTCCATACCGTGATGACGGCGACGGCGATGATATAACAGCCGATCTTGCTTTGCATGGGAGGCCGATCCGGGATTGCATTGTCGCCCGGTACGCGGCCGCGTGCCGGAAGGAGCCGTCTTGTGCGGCGCGTCACCGTGTAGCATATAAGCCCATGAAAGTCGCGCGGGCTTTCATCATCAACTTGTTGCCGTTTCGTATCATATGGTCAGACAAGGCAAAACCAAGAATGTTATTCTGATGTAACATATTAAATTTAATTGTTATTTATACAATGACAAACGGATTTAAAAGGTCTAAGATGCTCCTCATATCGTTGTGAGCGAAGATTCAAAACCTGATCGATTGCCTCGAGCAGGTGCCTACCAAGGAGGGTATCATGACGGAACTCACTCAATACGTGTATGCCTTTGACAAGGCGAATGAACCCATTGCACGCGCCAAAGACGGGGATGAATTCTCGTTCCGCACACTGGATTGCTATTCCGGCCAGGTTTGCACGGAAGAAGACATTGTCGGTGAATCGTTCAACTTTTCGCGTACCAACCCGGCGACGGGGCCGCTCTATGTGGAAGGGGCCATGCCCGGCGACGTGCTCGTCGTGGATGTGCTGTCCGTTGAAGTGGCGGATAAGGGCGCCGTCACCACCATCCCGAACATCGGTCCGCTGTATGACCGGTGCGTGGACCGTACCCGCATCCTTCCCGTGAAGGACGGCAAGACGGAACTCGGCGGCCTGAGCATTCCGATCAACCCGATGATCGGCGTCATGGGCGTTGCCCCGGCTGGAGAACCCATCGCCTGCGGCTATGCCGGAAAGCACGGCGGCAACATGGACTCCAAGAAGCTCACTGCGGGCAGCCGGGTGTATCTGCCTGTGCAGGTTGAAGGCGCGTTGCTCCAGATGGGCGACATCCATGCCGTCATGGGCGACTGCGAACTGTGCGGCACGGGGCTTGAAATCGGCGGGGTCATCACCGTCCGCGTGAGCGTGCTGAAGGGCCGCAAGCTTGATTGGCCCGTTATCGAAACGGCCGATGCCTGGCATGTCGTGAGTGCCCGCAAGGATTATACTTCCGCGCTTATCGACGCCTCCGAGCAGATGCAGGAACTCGTCTGCGCCGCCTACGGCCTCGATCCCACGGACGCCTATCTGTACCTGTCCCTTGAGGGCGACGTGTGCATCAATCAAGGCTGCCAGCCTTGCCCTGTGGAAATCGTGCTCCGCATCTCCGTGCCCAAGCGCTTTGATAAGCCGCTATTGTAAGAATTCCGGGAGGAGAGCCCTTTTGTGGCTCTCCCCCCGTGATTGCTTTTCCTCCTCGCAATGAAGGAGGGGAAAAATATGTCTCCAGTTTTCCGAACGGGGAAAACGGGGGGAAACGAGAGGGGACGGCTTCACCCGAGAGGGCGGGCCGTTTTGTATAAGGGAAGCGAGGGGCGCGCCCCAGCGTTTCCGGAGGGAAGCCCGCCCGGGGAGAGGGTCCACGGGCGGACGTTCCGGCGCGTTTGTTTCGTGCCGCGAGCGTTGAGTCAACATTTGTGGAGGTTACAATGGCTGAAGAAAAAGGGTCCGTCGAACAATTCGGGTACAAGCAGGAACTGCACCGTACCCTGAGCCTGTGGGATTTGACCGTGTACGGCTTGCTGTTCATGGTCATCATCGCCCCGCACAGTATCTTCGGATACGTGAACCGGGATGCGCAGGGCATGGCGCCTCTCGTGTATCTGGTAGGCTTCTGCGCCATGTTCTTTACGGCGCTGTCCTACGTCCAGATGGCGAAACGCTTCCCCATCGCCGGGAGCGTGTACTCGTACGTGCAGCGCGGCGTGAACCCGCATGTGGGCTTCCTCGCCGGGTGGCTCATCCTGCTCGACTATGTTTTTGTTCCCAGCCTGCTGTACATCTTTGTCGGCAACTGGTGCCAGAGCCTCATCCCGCAAATCCCGGGCTGGGTCTGGATTCTCATCTTCATCGCCGTGAACACGGCTATCAACATAAAGGGCATTGAGACCACGGCCCGCGTGGACATGTTCTTCTTCGTCGTTGAAATCGGCATCGTCCTGATCATCGTGATCGGCGGCCTCAAGTACGTGCTCGGCGGCGGAGGGGCCGGAGAGCTGACCATGACGCCCATCTATCAGGCGGACAAGGTCAACCTGACCTTCATTGCCACGGCCTGCACCATTGCGGCCTTGAACTTTACCGGTTTTGACGGCATCAGCACGCTGGCTGAGGAGGTTTCCGAACCTGAGAAAAACGTGGGCCGCGCCATCCTGATCGCGCTGGTCGTCATCGGTACGGTGTTCTTCCTCCAGACCTACATCGTCTGCCTTATTGAACCTGATTACAATAAGTTCAATGCTTCCACGGCTCTGTTCGACGCCTGCGCCGTCGCCATCGGCGACTGGTTCCGCATCGTGCTGCTTGTGGTGAACATCCTTGCCGTGGGCATCGCCAACACCCTGAACGCGCAGGCCGCGTGCAGCCGTGTGCTGTTCTCCATGGGCCGTGACAGGCTGTTGCCCGGTGCCCTCGCCAAGGTGCACCCCAAGTTCCGTACGCCGTATGTCGCCATTCTGCTCATCGGCGTGGTATCGCTGGCCTGCACCATTATCTTCACCGACGAACAGCTTACCAAGCTCGTCAACTTCGGCGCGATCAGCTCTTTTATGATGCTGAACCTCGCGGTGATCTGGTTCTTCTTTGTGAAGGAACAGCGCCGCAGCGGTATGGACCTCGTCAACTACCTCGTCTACCCTCTGGCCGGTACGCTCATCCTGTTGTACGTTTGGAGCGGCTTTGACCATCTGACCCAGATCCTCGGCTTCAGCTGGCTTGCCGTGGGCATCGTCTTTGGCTACATCAAGTCCAAGGGCTACAAGGAAGTTCCCGATGCCTTCAAGAAGAGCATGATGTAACCGTTTCCGTTCTCGGAACGCTTGTTTGAGGCCGCCGGACGGATTTTTCCGCCGGCGGTCTCCGCTTCCGGGGCGTCTTTGAGGAGAAGCTATGCGCATTACTCGTGAGCGTCACGTCTACAGTTTGGGCGTCTCCGAACCCGTCGCGACGGTGACGGCACCCTGTTCGCTGACCGTGGAGACCTGCGATTGTTTCAACGGGCAGGTGACCGAGGATGGGCAACCGAAAGCCCGGCTCAATTTTTCGCATGTGAACCCGGCCACCGGCCCTATCGTGGTGGAAGGGGCGGAACCCGGCGACGTGCTCCGCGTGCATATCCGGGCCATCCGCCCCGAGAAGACCGGGGCGCTCATGACCGCGCCGGGCGCTGGAGCCCTGCCGGATCGGGTGAAGGGGGACACGCGCATCTGTCCCATAGCCGATGGGCATTTCACTTTTATGGGCGTGGAACTCCCCCTGAATCCCATGATCGGGGTCATCGGCGTGGCTCCGGCTGGCGAGTCTGTGCCCTGCGGCACGCCGGGGGATCACGGCGGCAACATGGATACCATCGGCATCCGTGAGGGCGCGATCCTGCGCCTGCCCGTTTTCGTGAAGGGCGCGTATCTTGGCCTTGGGGATCTGCACGCGGCGATGGGCGACGGGGAAGTCTCCGTAACCGGCCTCGAAGTTTTCGGTGAGGTGGATCTCGATCTTTCATTGGAGAAGGGCGCATCCTTGCCCTGTCCGCTGTTGCACGACGGCGATGAGGTTTCTTTCCTCGCCAGCGCCGAGACCGTGGACGGGGCGATCCATGCCTCGACGGGGTACATGCACGATTTCCTTCTTGCCAAGACGTCTCTCAATGCGGACGAGGCCCTCATGCTCATGAGCCTCTGCGGCCATGCCCGTATTTCCCAGATCGTCGACCCCCTCAAGACCGCCCGTTTCGCCATGCCCGTATCAGTGCTTGCGAAGTTTGGGGTTGTGGTGGAGTAGGGGAGATGAAGGTTGGGGAGGGGGAGGGTGGCATGTTGGAACTTTCCCGTATGGGGATGGGCCTGCTGGATGAGATTGTTTCGTTGGGTGCGCTGGCAGAGAAAAGTATCTCGGGAAAGTGTGGAAAGGTTTTCTGACGTGTTTCGGTTCCCCAACGCGTTTTTTGAAGAAAGATACCCTGTTGTTTTGATGGAATAAAAGCATGTTGGCGCAGGATCGATTTTGGCGGAAAGCCTGCGCGTGGCGTATGCCTGATTCCCGTGCCCGCGTCCGGGGTGCCGCCCCCCCACCGGCCAAAAGTCTTTGGGGAAGGAGGGAGGAGGTTTGGAGGAGGGAGGAAGGCCCTTTCTCCAGAAAGGGCCTTCCTCCCTCCTCCAAGTATCCCTTCCTTTTTCGCCTTCCAAGAAGAGCGACATGGATAATAAAAAAGTAATCGTACTGACGACGGGCGGAACCATCGCCATGAAGCTTGACCCGGCGCACGGCATCGTGCCCGCGGTGAGCGGCGAGGATCTGGTGGCTTCCGTCCCGGGGCTGCGCGAGGCGTGCCCCATTGAGGTCATGGAATTTTCCAATATCCCAAGCCCGCACATGACGCCGAAACGGATGTTCGAACTCGGCAACAAGGTGGAGGAACTGCTCCGCCATGAGGACATTCTGGGCGTCGTGATCACGCACGGCACGGATACGCTGGAGGAAACCGCGTATCTGCTGGATCTCGTGCACAACAGCGAGAAGCCGGTCTGTCTGACCGGAGCAATGCGATCGGCGGCGGAGATCAGCCCGGACGGACCGGTGAACCTGTTGTGCGCCGTGCGCACGGCGGCGAGTTCCGAAGCCCGGGGCAAGGGCGTGCTTGTAGTCATGAACGAGGAAATCCACGCCGCACGCGAGGTCGTGAAATCCCACTCCGCGAATACGGAAACTTTCGTTTCGCCGTTCTGGGGGCCGCTCGGCTATGTGGACCCCGACCGCGTGGTCTTCCGCCGCAATACGCTCGGCAGGCAATCCATCCGTCCGCCGGAGCTGGTGGAGGACGTACACTTGATCAAGTTGGCGAGCGGCTCGGATTCGCTGCTGATCTATTTTCTGGTGGAGCGGAACGTCAGAGGGCTCGTGCTTGAGGCTTTCGGCCGGGGCAACGTGCCGCCCGCCGCATTGCCGGGCATCCGCCGTGCCGTGGAGAAAGGGATTCCGGTGGTCATCACCACCCGGACCATAGCCGGGCGCGTGCTCGACGTGTACGGCTACGAGGGCGGGGCCAAAACCGTGCTGGAGGCCGGAGGGATTCTCGGCGGCGAGACCAGCGGGCCCAAGGCCCGGCTCAAGCTTATGCTGGCCCTTGGCGTGGCGTCGGGCCGTGACGAGCTGGCGGTCTTTTTCGATACGCCGTGATCGATTTCATGAAAAAGACAAACGGGTAAGCTAAAGATGGCGCGGGCGATTCCGCGTCATCTTTTTTTTGCGGCACGGATCGGGAAGAAAACAGGGCGCAACGGTCCGGAATCGCTGACCCGTGGGCCCCCGGGGTGGAAAAAGCCCCACATTTTTCCGGGACCCCCCGGGATTGTGGGCTTTTTCATTGTTGCGTCTCTTGCTACACTACCCCCGTCCCGACGAAAAACGGGACCCTGGAGAACCCCGTAACTTGCCGTGCCGTACATCGGCAGGATGCCGAGGAGCCTTTTTATGAGCTACCCGAGAGCCCTGACGAGGGCCGTTCTGTGTATGTTGTTGTCTTTGACGCTGTTGGCCTGTGAGGAAGGGGGCAAGGGTGCCCCGGGTTCCTCCGGTCCGCGCGAAGTCGTGATAATCAAACTGGAGCCCCGGCGGGAAGTCTACACGACGGCCCTTGCCGGGCGCATCGCGTCGTTTCAGGTGGCGGAAGTCAGGCCGCAGGTCGGCGGCATCCTTCAGCAGCGTCTGTTTACCGAGGGCGCCGACGTGAAGGCGGGGCAGGCCCTGTATCAGATCGATCCCGCCACGTATGAGGCCGCCTTGGACAGCGCGCAGGCCGCGCTCATGAAGGCCGAAGCCAACGTCACCCCGGCGCGGCTGAAGGCGGAGCGTTTCCGTGAACTGCTGGCGATCAAGGCGGTGAGCAAGCAGGAGTATGACGACGCGCAGGCCGCGTTCAAGCAGGCCGAGGCGGACGTGGCGGTGAACCGCGCCGCCGTGAAGACCGCCCGCATCAATCTGGAATACACCAAAGTCCGTTCCCCCATTTCAGGGCGCATCGGCAAGTCGGCGTTCACGCCCGGCGCGCTGGTGACCGCTAATCAGGCGCAGGCGCTGACCTCCGTGCGCCAGCTTGATCCGGTGTATGTGGATATCACCCAGTCCAGTCAGGATTTGCTGCGGCTGCGCGCTCAATTCACCAATGGGGAATTGCGTTCCGCCGCCGAGGAGGCGCCTGTCCGCCTGAAACTCGAAAACGGCGCCATGTATCCGCATGAGGGCCGCTTGCAGTTCACGGACGTCAGCGTGGACGAAAGCACCGGCATGGTGTCCCTGCGCGCCCTGTTCCCCAATCCCGAACATATTTTGTTGCCCGGCATGTACGTGCGCGCGGTCATCGCCGAGGGCGTGGACGAAAACGCCTTGCTGGTCCCGCAGCGGGCGCTGCGGCGCGATCCGAAGGGGCAGGCTTCCGTGCTCCTTGTGGACGGCGGCGGCAAGGTGGACGTCCGGCTTGTCGACGTGGGCCGTACCGTGGGCGATTCGTGGCAGGTGCTTTCCGGCTTGAAGCCCGGAGACCGCGTCATTGTTGAAGGCGGGCAGAACGTCCGTCCCGGCATGAGCGTGAAGATCAGGGGCGAAGGATAGCGGGGAAGTCGGAGGGGGCCGGGAAAGGGCTGGTTGTCCTATCCGTGGGCCTCTGGGGTTCTGGAGGGCCGGCTGGGACTTGACTCCCGTTCCGCGTATCTCCCCGCCGCCAACGGTTTTTGAACAATCAATAACAGTCTGGTGATACGGGGAACCTCCCGTCGGCAGGCGTTTCCCGGTGATTTCCCTTAACGGCCTTTTTTCGGCCAGCAGAGGATGAAAGCTTCCCTTGAGGAAAAGAGAAGGCCACCAGAAGGCTTTTGAGAGCGCCTATCCTCTTTTTTGAAAAAGTCCCGTATGCAACCATATAACTTCATAGAGAACTTATGGCACGTTTTTTTATAGACCGCCCGGTGTTCGCGTGGGTTATCGCCATCCTGATCATGATGGCGGGGGGGATTTCGATATTCCGCCTGCCCGTGGAGCAGTATCCGCGCATCGCGCCTCCGGTGGTCACCATCACGGCTAAATATTCCGGGGCCTCGGCTCAGACGCTTGAGGACACGGTCGCGCAGGTCATCGAACAAAAACTGAACGGCATCGACGGCCTGCTGTATATCAACTCCACCAGCGACGCCGCCGGGCAGGTCTCCATCCGGCTCACCTTCGATCCCGATACCAATCCCGACGTGGCGCAGATGCAGGTGCAGAACAAGCTCCAGCTCGCCACTTCGTCCCTGCCGGAGGAAGTGACGCGGCAGGGCATCACCGTAACCAAGGTGGCGGACAGCTTCCTTCAGATGTACGCGTTCGTGTCGTCCGACGATTCCATGAGCGCGGCGGACCTGTGCGATTTTGTGGGCTCCACCATCCTTGACCCCCTGAGCCGTGTGGACGGCGTGGGCGAAGTGTCCCTGTTCGGCGCGCCCTATGCCATGCGAATCTGGCTCAACCCCTCGAAGCTCCTCTCATACAGCCTGACGCCGTCCGACGTGATCAATGCGGTGAAGGCCCAGAACAAACAGGTTTCGCTCGGGGAAGTCGGCGGCAAGCCCATCCGGGACGGGCAGCAGATGAACGTCACCATCAAGGCGCAGAAACAGCTCACGTCCGTTCCGGAATTCGAGCGCATCCTGCTACGCGTCAATCCCGATGGCTCCGCCGTACGCCTCCGGGACGTGGCCCGTGTGGAACTGGGGCAGGAAAGCTACACATCGTCGGCCCGCTACAACGGCAAGCCCGCGGCGGGCGTAGGCATCAAACTGGCTTCGGACGCCAACGCCCTGAACACGTCAAATGCGGTGGCGGCCTTCATTGAGGACATGCGCCCCTATTTCCCGCACGGCGTGGAAGTGGTGTCGCCCTACGATACCGTTCCGTTCATCAAGATTTCCATCATCGAGGTGGTCAAGACCCTGCTTGAGGCCATCGTGCTGGTGTTCGCGGTCATCTACCTGTTCCTCCAGAACTTCCGGGCCACAATCATCCCATCGTTGGCGGTTCCCGTGGTTCTGCTCGGCACGTTCGGCGTCATGGCGGCGTTCGGGTTCAGCATCAATACGCTGACGATGTTCGGCATGGTGCTGGCAATCGGCCTGCTTGTGGACGATGCCATCGTCGTGGTCGAAAACGTGGCCCGCGTCATGGAAGAGGACGGGCTGCCTCCGCGCGAGGCCACCATCAAGACGATGGGCCAGATCACCGGCGCGCTCATCGGCGTGGCGGCGGTGCTGTCCGCCGTGTTCGTGCCGATGGCCTTTTTCGGCGGCACCGTCGGCGCCATCTACCGCCAGTTCTCGCTGACCATCGTGTCGGCCATGATCCTTTCCGTCGTCGTGGCGGTGGTGCTGACGCCCGTATTGTGCTCCACCTTTCTGAAGCCCGGCCACATGGCCTCGCAGCATGGCTTCTTCGGCTGGTTCAACCGGAGTTTCGACCGGGCGACCACGGCCTACAGGGGGGCCGTCGGCAGGATCATCAAGGTCGGCGGCAGGATGATGGTCATATATTTGGCCATGCTCGTGTGCGCGGGCTGGATCTTGTGGCGTATGCCCACGTCGTTTCTGCCCAACGAGGATCAGGGCATCCTGACCGTGGAAATCCAGCTCGGCCCGGGATCGACGGAAACGGAAACCCTGAAGATCGTGGAACAGGTGGAGCGCCATTTCCTTGAGAATGAAAAGGAAAACGTGCATGGCATGATGCTGACCCTTGGGCGCGCATCGGGCGGCAAGGGGCAAAGCACCGCGCGCGGGAACATCCGCCTCCGCGACTGGAGCGAGCGCAAAGATCCTGAGCGGCGCGCGCAGGCCATCATCGACCGGGCGAATCAGGCTTTTTCCTCAATCATCAATGCCCGTGTATTCGTCTCCGCGCCCCCGGCGATCCGCTCGCTCGGCAACGCCACCGGCTTTGACTTCGAGTTGCAGGATCAGGCGGGGCTTGGGCATGAAGCCCTCATCGCGGCGCGGGATCAGCTGATGGAGCTGGCGCGGCGCAGCCCCCTGCTGCGGAACGTCCGAACTTTCGGGCAGGACGACAGCCCGCAGCTGGAAGTTGACATCGATCAGGAAAAGGCAGGGGCGTTCGGCTTGCCCCTCGACGCCATCAACACGGATCTTTCGGCGGCGTGGGGCGGGAAGTACGTCAATGACTTCGTGGACCGCAGCCGCGTCAAAAAGGTGTATGTGCAGGCCGATGCGCCGTTCCGCATGAAGCCCGAAGATTTCAACAGATGGTACTTCCGCAACGACAAGGGCGAGATGGTGCCGTTCACGTCCATCGGCGAGGCCCGCTGGACGTACGGCCCCATGCAGCTTGAGCGCTACAACGGCGTGTCCGCCGTGCGGATACAGGGCCGAGCCGCCGCCGGGATGAGTTCGGGTACGGCCATGCTGGAGATGGAACGGCTGATGGGGGAACTTCCCGAAGGCATCGGATACCAGTGGACCGGGATGTCCTTTCAGGAGCGCCTTTCCGGTTCGCAGGCGCCGTTCCTCTATGCCTTGTCCATCTTGGTGGTGTTCCTCTGCCTCGCCGCGCTGTACGAGAGCTGGAGCATTCCGCTGTCGGTCATTTTGGTCGTGCCCCTCGGCGTGCTGGGCGCCTTGGTCGCGACCAGCGCGCGCGGGCTGTCCAACGATGTGTATTTCCAGATCGGCCTGTTGGCGACCATCGGGCTCGCGGCGAAGAACGCCATTCTGATCGTGGAGTTCGCGCGGGAGTTGTTCCAGCAGGGCGCGAGCCTCGCGGACGCCGCGATGGAAGCGGCCCGGTTGCGCTTGCGGCCCATCCTCATGACTTCTTTGGCCTTCCTCATCGGCGTATTGCCGCTGGCGATAAGTACCGGGGCGGGTTCGGGAAGCCAGAATGCCATCGGGACCGGCGTCATGGGCGGCACGTTCGCGGCAACGGCTCTTGGGATTTTCTTTGTCCCGGTCTTTTTCGTCTTGGTCTTCCGCCTGTTCAACCGGAAGGCCCGGGAAGGCCGGGGAACCGCCGTTGCGAAGGAAAAGCGTTAGAAAATCCGTCCGGCTTGACTTTGGCGCAACAGGAGGTAGTGTAAAGACAATCCTGTATTGTCCAACTCGTTACGCTGGAGGCGTCTCATGGAACTGAAGAAGATCCTTTGCGCAGTCGACCTGAAGGACAGCGTCAACCCTGCCGTGGAATATGCGAAGATGCTCTCGGAACTTTCGGGGGCTTCGATCTCGGCTATTTATGTCGTCTCGTCGCGTTCGGCTTATGAGAACCTGCAAGTCCCTGTGGAGGACATCGCCAAGGGGATGCGAAGCATCTGGTCCCGTGCCCGGGGGGATATGGATGCTTTCGTGGAGAAGCAGTTCCCCGGCATGGACGTCAACGGGCTCATCTATGAAGGGCGCCCCGCCGAGAAGATTGTGGAGATCGCCAAGGAACTCGGCGTCGACATGATCGTCATGGGAACCCACGCCCGCGAAGGGTTGGATCGGCTGTTCTTCGGCTCCGTGGCCAATGAGGTGGTGAAGTCCGCCAAGTGCCCCGTGATGACCATCCGGCCCTCCAAGAAGCCCGAGTAGGCACTTCAAAAGGCATTGTCATCAAGAGAGGATCTGGGAAGGTCCTCTCTTTTTCTTTCCGGCGGGTACGAGGGCATGGAACGGGGCAGCGAAGGCGGCGGGAGCGCCTGCATGGGCATGAAGCCGTTTCCGTGAGCGGATTGGGGGCTATAGCTTTGCGCATGGTGCGCATGTGTCTTGGAGACGATGTTTCCGGGCCCAGATTGGCTCATGGATTCCTATACAATTCAAAGTGAAACAAATATAGGACGAAAATCATCGATTCTCTGTTGTTACTTTTCTTTGTATTGTGTTACTCATGGTTTTACGGCGTGAGGCGTGCCCTTTTGGCTGCCGTCGGCCCGACACAAGGAGATTCGGTTATGTGGAAAACGTTTCTGATGAGTTGCATCATGATGCTGTCCGTTTCCGGCGTTGCGCTTGCGCACTTCGGCATGGTCATCCCTTCTGCGGGCACGGTGACGGACAAGAAGGACGCCGACGTCACGCTGGACCTGTCCTTTACCCATCCTATGGAAATGCAGGGTATGCCGCTGGCCAAGCCGAAAGCGGTGCAGGTCATTGCCAATGGCAAGACAGAAGACCTGAAACCCAGCCTCAAAGCCAAAAAAATCGTGGATCACGACGGCTGGACCGCGCAGTATGCGATCAAGCGGCCCGGCGTCTATCAGTTCGTCATGGAGCCGCAGCCGTACTGGGAGCCCGCCGAGGATTGCTACATCGTCCATTACACCAAGGCGTATGTGGCGGCGTTCGGCGAAGAGGAAGGCTGGGATGAGCCCGCCGGGCTCAAGACGGAAATCGTTCCCCTGACCCGTCCCTTCGGCAATTATGCTGGCAATGTGTTTCAGGGGCAGGTGCTGCTGAACGGCAAGCCCGTGCCCGGCGCCGATGTGGAAGTCGAGCTGTACAACAAGGATAAGAAGTACGAAGCGCCCAACGAGTATATGGTGACGCAGGTCGTGAAGGCCGACGCCAACGGCGTCTTCACCTATGCCGTGCCTTTTGCGGGCTGGTGGGGCTTCGCCGCGCTGAATACCGCCGATGAGAAGCTTGATCACGACGGCACGCCCAAGAATGTCGAGCTTGGAGCCGTGCTGTGGGCCGAGTTCGTCGACCCGGTGAAGAAGTAAAAAAAGACAAGCGGGAGGGTGCCGCAGTGGGTGTGGTGAACGCCTGCCGGCATGCTCTCCGATTCACCCTGCCTGCAGGGATTGCGCAGGAGGGGAGGAACAGGCGTTCCGCTGCTTCGAGAACTCGGGAAAGCCTGGAACAGGGATTCGTAAAGACGAGCGTTTTTGAAGAGGGAAGGCCGGGCTCTGCGCTGGCAGGTTTGGGGAAGGGAGGGTAAAACTTTTTCCGGAAAGTTTTCATCTCCTTTCCCCAAATTCCTTCCTCGGTAAAACAAATCGAAGGTGAACCATGCATATTTCGGAAGGGGTGCTTTCCCCGGCGGTCCTTGGGGCAGGAGCCGTGCTGGCGGCGGCCGGTATTGTCATTGGGCTGCGGAAACTGGACTACGACAGGCTGATGACGGTGGCGATTCTGGCCGCGGCCTTTTTTGTGGGCTCACTCATCCATGTGCCCATAGGCCCGAGCAGCGTGCACCTCATCCTGAACGGGCTCCTCGGGATGCTGCTCGGCTGGGCGGCGTTCCCGTCCATTTTTGTGGCGCTCATGCTTCAGGCGATCCTGTTCCAGTACGGCGGCATCACCGTACTAGGCGTGAATACCTTCAATATGGCTTTTCCGGCGGTCGTCTGCTACTACGCGTTCCGCCCCATGCTGTTGAAATCCGCACGTCAGCGGATTGTCGGCGCATTCTGCTGCGGGGCTCTCTCCGTCGCCGGGGCCGGGCTGCTGACGGCGCTGTCGCTGAGTTTCAGCGCTGAAGGCTTTCTCCGTACCGCACAGATCTTGTTTCTGGCGCACATCCCCGTCATGATCGTGGAAGGCGTGATCACCGCGCTGGCGGTTTCGTTCATTGCCAAGGTCCGCCCGGAAATCCTGCAATTTTCCAAGGAATAGCGATATGCGTATGTTTCGCCTTTGGTGCATGGCGTTGTGCCTCGTATTCGCCGGAGCCTCGTTCGCTTCGGCGCACCGCGTGAATATCTTCGCCTTTGTGGATGGGGATGCTGTACAGGTCGAGTGTGGGTTCAACAGAAGCCAGAAGGTCAAGCAGGGGACCGTGGAGGTCTTTGACGCAACGACCGGCGCGCGGCTGTTGCAGGGAACCACCGATGATAACGGGGTGTTCCGGTTCCCGGTGACGGCGGAGCTCCGCGAGGCCGGGCACGATCTCAACATCCGGATCATCGCCGGGGAAGGGCACCAGAACGACTGGACCGTGGCCGCCGACGAGCTGGCTTCTTCGGGAACCCCGAAGGCCGTCGCTGTTGCCGCTGCGGAAGTCCCGGCTACCTCGGCCTCCCTTGTCGCCGGACAGGCCGCGCCTTCTGCCGCCGCTCCGGTTGCGGCGGTTTCCGGCGGCGCGACGCCCGCCGAGATCGAGCGCATCGTCGACGCCGCACTGGACGCCAAACTGTCCCCCATCAAACGTATGCTTGCGGAACAGACGGAAGCCGGTCCGAACCTCCGGGACATCATCGGGGGCATCGGCTGGATTTTCGGGCTGATCGGCGTTGCGGCGTATTTCAGGCGCCGGCCCTGATGTTTGACGAACCCTTTGCCCACGGGCGCTCTTTGGTGCACGCCGTCGACCCCAGATTCCGTCTGGTGGCGGCGTTCGTGTGCGCCGTGTGCCTGGCCGTGGTGCGGACTCCCGAGGCGGCATGGTTCGGGTTTGGCATGGCCGCGCTGCTCCTTGCCCTCAGCAGGCCGCCGATGCGGCCCGTGCTCCGGCGGCTGGCCGTGGTCAATGTGTTCATTGCGTTCCTTTGGCTGACGGTCCCCCTGACCTCGGGCGGAGAGGCGATTGCCGCGTGGGGGCCATTGGAAGTCAGCCGCGCGGGGGTGCTGCTTACCCTGCTCGTGACCGTCAAATCCAATGCCATCGTCATGACGTTCCTCGCACTGGTGGCGACGATGGATTCCCCGACCATCGGCTACGCGCTGGAGCGGCTGCGCTTCCCGTCCAAGCTGGTTTTCCTGTTTCTGTTCACGTACCGTTATCTGCACGTGATCGCCGATGAATGGCACAAGCTGCACGGCGCGGCGCGGCTGCGCGGGTTCGCGCCCAGGACCAACATGCATACGTACCGTACCTTCGGCAACATGCTCGGCATGGTTTTTGTGCACAGCTTCGACCGTTCCGTGCGGGTCTACGAAGCCATGATCCTGCGCGGCTTTTCCGGGCGTTTTCAGTCCGTGACCGCTTTCCGGGCCACATCCCGCGATGCCGTGTTCGCCGTGGCGGCGTTCGCGTGCATGGTTTGCCTCGTGGCCTTTGATCTGTATCTGGAGTTTCCCCGTGGCTGAGCCCATTTTCGCGCTGGAGCATATTTCGTTCACATATCCCGGAGGACGGCAGGTCTTCCGGGATATGGATTTTGCCCTGTACCCTGACCGGAAGATCGGCTTGTACGGTCCGAACGGAAGCGGCAAGACGACGTTTTTCCGGTTGATCATGGGGCTGGCGGCACCGCAGGAAGGCCGTATCCTCTTTCACGGGCGTCCGCTGGAAACGGAAAAGGACTTTCGGGAATTGCGCTGCAAGGTGGGCTTGGTCCTCCAGCACGCCGAGGATCAGCTTTTCTGTCCCACGGTGTTGGAAGACGTGGCATTTGGGCCGCTGAATCTTGGCTGCACTCAGGACGAAGCCCGGGATCGTGCGGCGTCCACGCTGGAGCGGCTCGGGCTGGCCGGGTTCGAAAACCGGCTGACGCACCGCCTGTCCGGGGGCGAGAAGAAACTGGTTTCGCTGGCTACGGTCCTTGTGATGGAGCCGGAAGCCCTGCTGCTCGACGAGCCCACCAACGGGCTGGACCCGGAAGCCCGGCAGCGGATCATCGGCGTCTTGAAAACCCTTCCCACGGCCCGTATCATCATTTCCCACGACTGGGACTTCCTGGCGGAGACCTCTTCCCAATACCTGACGGTTGAGGGGCAGCATTTCACGGACGCCGCGCCGTCGCACGCTCATGCCCATATGCATGTGCATCCTCTCGGCAACAAACCGCACGAGCACTGAGAAGCCCTTCGCACAACGGTGCCGCACGTCAGGGCCGCGGCATGAAAACGGGGGAAATATGTGGAACTGGTTCTCGCCGAAAGGCATCGTCTTTGGGGAGGGAAAAGCCGCTTCAACGGGTTTGTTCGCCAGGCAGTGGGGGAGGGGCCGGGCGCTCGTGATCACGGGGCCGTTCCTGCGGCGTTCAGGCGTTGTGGAACCTGTGCTCCAGTCCTTGCGTGAGGCGGGGCTGCTCGGCGCGGTTTTTTCGGATATTCCGTCCGAACCCACCGACCGCCATGTCAGGGAGGCGCTTGGCCTGTTCCGAAGGGAACGGTGCGGGACCATCGTAGCCTGCGGCGGGGGAGGGCCCATCGACGTTGCCAAGGCCGTGAGCCTGCTCGACGCCAACGGCGGGGCTGTCCGGGATTACGCGGGCGTGGGCAGGGTGCCGCATCCCGGCGTTCCGATCATCGCCATTCCGACGACGGCGGGTTCGGGGAGCGAGGTTTCGGGAACGACGATCATCACCGAGGAAGCCGCCCACGAGAAACTGCTCGTCATTTCCATGTATCTTGTCCCGGAAATCGCCATCCTCGACCCCCTGCTGACATACGGTATGCCTCCGGCGCTGACGGCGGCCACGGGCGTTGATGCCTTGACCCATGCCATCGAATCCTGCGTATCCCGCAAGGCTACTAAACTGACCATCGACTTTTCCTTGCGGGCCGCGGGGAGGCTCGCCCGGTTCCTGCCCGTGGCGTTCGCCAGCCCGGACGATGCCGAAGCCCGGCGCGAGTGCCTGCTTGGTTCGCTGGAGGCGGGCATTGCCTTTACCAACAGTTCCGTGGCGCTGGTGCACGGCATGGCCCGCCCGCTTGGGGCGAAGTTCGGCATCCCGCACGGCGTGAGCAACGCCGTTTTGCTGGAGGCGATCATGAGGTTTTCGCTTCCCGGCGCACAGGAACGCTATGCCCGGCTGGCGGAAGCGATGGGGGTGGTTCCGGCGGGAACGCCTTTGGAAACGGCGCGGGCCGGGCTCGGCATTGTGAGCCGGCTGGTGCGTGAGCTGCATATCCCCCGGCTGCGTGACTTGCTTTCCCGCGAGGCGCTGGATGCCCAGCTCGACGCGATGGTGCGGGAAGCCGTTGCCAGCGGAAGCCCCGCCAACAATCCGCGTCCGGCATCGCCCGAAGAGATCGCGTCACTGTACGGGGAGGCTTTTTAGAAAGGCGTTTCCGGGAGCTGTCACAGCCCCGGCAAGGGAAGGGTTCCCTCATATCTTCAAAACGGTTTCCCTGGGGCTATTCCGCCAAGGAAACCGTTTTTTTCAGGCAAAGGAGTCACCACTCTGTTGCCTCAGGGAACGCTGCAAACAGGGATTCAATAAACGTAAAAGTCTTTGAAGAGGTGGGGGGGGGGTGGGGAGGGGGAGGAGAAACTTTCTGAAGAAAGTTTCTCCTCCCCCTCCCCAAATATATCTATCCAACCAGCGCGGCGTATTCGGCGGCGGAAATGCGCCCGCCTTCGTCGGCATCGTCGGGTTTGACGCGGACGAGCCAACCCTTGTCGTAAGGGCTGTCGTTGAGCAGTTCGGGGGCGTCCGCCAGTGCTTCGTTGACGGCGACGATTTCACCGGAAACCGGAATGATCGCGTCGGAAGTGATTTTGACGGACTCGATGGAAGCGCAGGAAACGCCCTGCTTGAAGTGTTCGCCCACGGCGGGGAGGTCGACGAAAATGACCCCGCCGAGCTGATCCTGTGCATAGTCCGTGATGCCGACGAGCATGGTGCCGTCGGGCTCCGCTTTGGCCCACAGGTGTTCGGAGTGGTAGGAACGGTCTTCGGGATAGGTGAGGCTCATAATGCGATCTCCTTCGGGTTGAGCGATGTTGCTATTCGGTCACAGCTACGCGGGGAGCACGGATGGCGGCGGGGACGATTTCGTCCAGCGTGGGGTGGCCGATCATGACTTCATGCAGTCTTTCGGGCGTATAGCCGCCGACCATGAGCAGCTGGGCCACGGTGACGAGGTGGGATACGCCGTGGCCGATGGCCGCGATGCCCGCGATGGCGTCACCGGCCCATACGACCTTCACGAATCCGCCGGAAGCCCCGGCTGCCTGCGCGATGGGATTCAGGGTCAGGGGGACCTGCGATACGCTTACGGACTTCCCGGCGGCAAGGAGCCCTTTGGCGGTCTGGCCGACGCGCATGATCTCGGTGCTGCCGTAAATGCAGGACGGGACCGGGCCGGGCACGTATACGCCTTTTTCGTGTCCGAGGATGCGGCGGGCGACATACGCGCCCTGATGGTCGGCGGCATGGGCCAGCAACGTAAGGCCGTTCACGTCGCCGATGGCATAGACGCCTTCGGCGGCTTCAAGATGGTCGTTCACGTCGACGAAGCCGCGGCGTTTCAGCGTGCAGCCCGCCTTTTCGCAATCAAGCCCGGCTGTATTCGGAGTACGGCCCACGGCGACCAGCGCCTTGGAGGCGGTCAGCACGCGCCCATCACCAAGGGTCAGCTCGGCCTGCCCGTCCTTCGTGACGAGCGACTTCGCCATGACGCCCGTGATGCAGGTCCGGCCCGCCTTGCTCTGGACGCGGTCCATTTCTTTGGCGATGTCGGCGTCTTCAGTAGGGGCGATGTGCGGGGCGGCCTCGACGATGGTGATTTTGGAGCCCATCATGCCGAAGAAGTCGCCAAGCTCAAGGCCGATGGCCCCAGCGCCCACGATGATGAGGCTTTCCGGGACTTCGGGAAGGTTGAGGACGCCGGTGCTGTCGAGCACGGCGTCGCCGTCGGGAGCGAGGCTGGGGAAGGACGCGCTCGACGAGCCGCAGGAAAGGATGATGTTGTCAGATGTTAACATTTCTTCGCCGGATTCGGAGCGGACGATGGCCTGCCCTTTTCCGATGCACACGCCGCGTCCTTCGTACAGGGTGATCCCCGCCGCCGCGAGGCTTTTGGCGAGGGTCTGGCTGGAGCCCTTGAGGAAGCGGCCCACGCGGGTTTGCAGCGCCTTGTAGTCGATGTCGATGGAGCCCTTCATGGTGCGCAGGCGTTCCTGAGCCTTGAGGAGCCCGAGGGGGGCCGTTGCGCCGAGGAGCATCTTGGTGGGGATGCAGCCGCAGTTCAGGCACGTGCCGCCCCAGTGTTTGTCTTCGATGATGGCGACTTTTTTGCCGCCTGCCGCCAGTTCTTTCGCCGCCGTGGTCCCGCCGGGGCCTCCGCCGATGATGATTACGTCGTAATGCATGGGTTGCCTCGTTTTGCGTATGCCGAGAAAGAGGGAAGAAATTTTCTCGAGCGGAGCGCCCGCCCCGCCGCCGTCCGTGTGCCTTGAAAGGCCGCTGCCGGGCGTGGCCTCCGCGAGGCCGCTTTTGTTTTCCCCTTTTCCCGGGTCCCCATCCCCCTTCCGAAACCGTCGGAGAGGGGGATGGGACAGCCCGGAAGGAAGTGCTTAAAAATCTCTTCCTGTCAAAAAAATCCAGAATGTCCGTCTGATTATGCCGCTTTCGAACCGTCTCGTAGCTTCCCCGCCAGCCAAGCTCTGCGGAGGGAAGGGGAGCGGAAAGGGGGAGGGGCCTCTTAGGTTCCTTCCCTCCCCGGTTTGCCTACTTCGCTATGTCGGCCTTGAACAAGAATTCGCGGGAGGCGGAACGGTACTTGAGCATCATGGGATCGGCCACGGGTTCGAGCCCCTGCATACCCTGCGGCATTTCGGGGGTTACGGCGGCGATGGCGTAGGGAAGCTGATGATCGCCGCAGGCTTCAAAGACCATGCGGGCCGCTTCACCGGCTTCGTCGCGGTTCGGCCAACGGGCACCCTCGGGGCCGGAGAGCGGGGTGGCGAGGAAACGGATTTCGTGGTCGGGGAACGCTTTCACCAGTTCGATGGTCTTGGCGAGTTCGTCCTTGGTGGGCGCGGAACCGTAAAGGGCTTCGTAGACGGATGCTGGGCCGGGGATGTTGAGCTGTACTTTGGCCAGCGCGTTCAGGCCGATGAGGCGTTCGAGCAGGGCGGGATTCCGTCCGTCCGTCTGTATGCAGACCGTGAGGCCGCCCTTGGCGAGCTGTTGCACCAGTTCGACGAAGTGATCTTCCTCCGCCGCCGGGCACTGGGAAAGGTAGAGGCCGGAAATCCAGCCGTGCAGCAGGTCGCTGCGCGTGACCGCGCCTTCGAGGGCGTGCCCGGACAGCAGGTAGGCGATGACTTCCCCGGAGCCCTGCTTGATGACCGTGCCGTCGTCGAACAGCGGGAACTCCACGCCTTCGGGGTTGCGGTAGATGGCCTTGCGGTTGGCGCGGTAGAAGGTGTTGAATGTCTGGGCATCAGCCTTGAAATCCACGGTTTCGTAAGCGATCTGATGTTCGGCGAGAAAGCCTTTGACGATTTTGCACCGCAGGCAGTCGGGTGCGGTATACAGGGTGATGCTCATCTGTGCGCTCCTGTGATGCCGGAAAGCCGGCAGAAAGGGTTGCTTTGCAAACGGCGGTTCGCCGCCGGGTATGGACGAAAAAAGAGGCGGAATCCATCGGAACGGGGTTCCTCTGAATTTCTGCCTCTACCTATACCCGGATCCGGGACAGAAAATTGTTACCGTTGTTACTTTTTTCGCAAAAAGTTCGAAAAAAATCGGCTCCGGAGAGGAAATCAGCCCCACTCCGCCTCTTCTTGTTCTTCCAGCAGTTTTTCAAGCTGATCGAGCTCGCTCAGTTCGATTTCATGGCGTGAGAACCGCACCAGAATCCCGAGCTCGCGCAGCTGCTGCAGGCAGCGGAACAGGGAAACGCGGTGGATGTCCAGCACTGAAGCCAGTTCGAGCTGGGTCATGTCCAGAGGAAATGCCTTGGCGTTGTTATGGCTGCTGGAGAGCTGGCGCAAAAAGCGGCAGACGCGGGCCAGCGGCGTGCCGTGCTTGATCAGGAAACTTACGCTGAACAGGTTGGAAAATTTGGTGGCCGTACCCCGGAGCATGTTCAGGATGAGATGGGGGTATTGGCGGGCGAATTCGGCGTCATGGATCAGCGAGCTGGGGAAACGGTACGCTTCGGTCCTCTCCAGCACCCGGAAACAAGCCATCGTCGCCTCGTCCCCGGTGATCACGCTCGTCTCGTTGAAGATGCAGCCCTTGCCGAAAAACATGACGACATGATCTTCCCCTGCCGCGTTGGTGTAGGTGAGCCGCACGCGTCCCTTATCCATAAAATAGAAGCAATCGGTGGTGGCCTGATGATTGTAATGGGAACGCGGAAAAACGAGATGCGTCCCCATGTGCACAATTTCCCGCCAAGGCTCATGCAGACCGCTGTGGGAGATGATAGCAATGTGCTGTTGCGGCATTTGGATTTCTGCGGTCATAGAATCACCTCTTTCTCAATGATGGATGGGCGGAAATGTTCTTATACTTTTTATGTGAATTGTTGCACAGGTTACATTTCTGTTTTCTCATCCGTCATAAGGTGCTTTTGCGGATAAAGGAACCCCTCTGTGAAAGCCCATAGACGAAAGGCGTCAATCGTTCAAGTCTGTTCGGGAATGAGGACAGCCTTGACGTATCTCCGAAGTTTCATTTCATTTTGTTCTGCCTGGGGCGCAAGCACCGGCGTCCGGGCGCAATCCATACATAGGGCAGGAGCATCCGATGAGCGCGACGATTTTCCCCACTGGCGTTACTATCTACAATCCCGAAAAATGCTGGAGCGGTTATACCATCCTTCAGGCCGCCGAACGCGGCGCCCTCCTTATCGACATGAACGGCAATGAAGTCCGCATGTGGGAAGGCTTGCAGGGCTTTCCGAACAAAATGCTGCCCGGCGGCTACGTGATGGGGAGCCTTGGTGAACGCAATCCCAAGTATGGCCTTCAGGACCAGACCGACCTTGTGCAGGTGGACTGGGACGGCAATATCGTGTGGAAGTTCGACAAAGCTGAATACATCGAAGATCCGGGCGAGGAACCCCAATGGATGGCCCGCCAGCACCATGACTACCAGCGCGAAGGCAACACCGTGGGCTACTATGTGCCCGGTTCCGATCCCAAAACCAACAGCGGCAACACGCTGATCCTCGCGCACAAGAACGTCCACGTGCCCGCCATTTCCGACAAGATGCTGCTTGACGACGTGATCTACGAAGTGGATTGGGACGGCGACATCGTGTGGGAATGGAAGGTATCGGATCACTTTGAGGAGCTGGGCTTCGACGCCATCGCCCGCAACCTCATGTACCGCGACCCCAACTATTACACCGGGTTCGGGAACAGCCACATCGCGGGCGACTGGGTGCACACCAACTCCATGTCCGTGCTCGGCCCGAACAAATGGTACGACGCTGGCGACAAGCGCTTCCACCCCGACAACATCATCATCGACTGCCGCGACGCCAACATCATCCTGATCATCGAAAAGGCCACCGGCAACATCGTATGGAAGATCGGCCCGTATTTCGATCAGACCCCCGAACTGCGCAAGCTCGGCTGGATCATCGGCCAGCACCACGCCCACATGATCCCGCGCGGCCTGCCCGGCGAAGGCAACATCCTTATTTACGACAACGGCGGCTGGGCCGGCTATTACGCCCCGAACCCGGGTTCCCCCACCGGCATCCGCGGCGCCTTGCGCGACTACTCCCGCGTACTGGAAATCGATCCCGTCACGCTGGAAATCGTGTGGCAGATGACGCCGAAAGAAGCCGGATACCTGATGCCCCTTGACGCCAACCGTTTCTATAGCCCGTTCATCAGCGGTATGCAGCGGCTGCCCAACGGCAACACCATGATCACCGAAGGTTCCCACGGCCGCATCTTCGAGGTGACCCCCGAACACGAGCTGGTGTGGGAATACGTGTGCCCCTACTGGGGGACGGCCCTGCCCATGAACATGGTGTACCGTTCCTACCGTCTGCCCTACGAATGGGTGCCGCAGCTTGAAAAGCCCGCCGAATCGCCCATCGAACGCCTCGACGTATCCACGTTCCGCGTGCCCGGCGCCGCCGCCCCGGGCGTGAAGAGCGCCGTAAAGATCAAGGAAGCCAAGGGGTACTTCGGCCTGTCCGCCATGTGCGTGGCTGCCGACATCGAAGAATAAGCGCATTACTAAGGATGGTTGAGGGCGGTTCTGGTTGAGAAAGGCATTTTTCCAATCCGGGCCGCCTTTTTGGTACGCCCCCGTCTTCGGCGGGGGGATCTTTCCGTCCGTTTGGGGGACGGAGCCCTGCTATTTGAGGAAGCGAGGGAAACGCATGAAGAGGCTGTGCTCACTTTGTTTGACGTTGGGGATGCTCTGTGGGGCGGCGGCGACCGCCGGAGCCGTCGAGATCAAGGCCAAAGGCACATGGGAGATTTTGTCCGAATGGAGCAACGTCGCTCCGCTGAACGGGCCGAATGATCGGTTCGCCACCTTGCAGCGCCTGCGTACGCAGGTGGAAATCATTTCTTCGAATGCCCTCAAGGGCGTCGTGTTCTTTGAAATCGGGGACACCAACTGGGGCAAGGCTTCCGAGGGCGGCGCGCTGGGGACCGACGCCAAGAATATCGAAGTCCGCTATTCGTACGTCGACTGGCAGGTTCCGAACACGGATCTGCGCGTCCGCATGGGCCTCCAGCCGATCATCCTCCCCGGATTCGTGGCGTCGGGATTCAGCCCGGTATTCGGTCATGACGTGGCCGGCATCATGTTGTCGCAGAAGTGGTCCGACGAGGTCGGGACGACGTTCTTCTGGGCCCGGCCTTTCAACGGCAACTTCGGCGGCTGGAACGGCAACGGATCGCAGGCCAACGGGACGCCGCGGGATACCCCCGGCGACGCCATGGACCTGCTCAGCCTGATCGTGCCCATCAAAACGGACGTGATGAAGGTTTCGCCTTGGGGCATGTTCGGCTTTATGGGCACCAAGAGCCTCATGGGGAACATCAAGGGCGGCGATCCGGCGACATGGGCTCCCCGGGCCGGTCTGTATCCCATTCTCGGCAGCGGCTACACGTTTGAGACGTTCCCCTTCCGCCGGAATACGGAAACCCACGAAAACGCGTGGTGGCTCGGCATCACCGCCGAAACGAATTCTTTTTTGCCGCTCACCGTCGCCGGGGATTTCGCCTATGGCAGTGTGAAGATGGGGGAAATCCCGGGGTATGAGGGCTTTGCCGACGGCCCCGGCACGTTCAAGCTGGATCGTGCGGGCTGGTATGCCGCCGTGCGCGCGGATTACGCCCTTGATTGGGCCACTCCCGGTATCATCGCGTGGTACGGCAGCGGCGACGACGGCAATCCGTACAACGGTTCCGAGCGCCTGCCTCAGTACAACACGCCGTGGGCGGTGAGCGCGCTCGGCTTCGGCGGCGGCTGGACCGATATCGCCACATGGAAGGTGCTCGGGCACAACCCCGGCGGCCTTTGGGGCGTGGTCCTGCATCTCAAGGACATTTCGTTCATGGAAGATCTGAAGCACACCCTGCGCGCCGGATACTACCACGGCACCAACAACTCCGCGATGCCCAAGGCCGCGAACATGACCTCGTATCCTTCCCGCATCGACGGCCCGTTCGCCTATCTCACCACGTCCGACGACGCGTGGGAATTGAACGCGGACACCCGCTACAAGATTTATGAAAACCTGGAACTCGCCGTCGAGGCCGCGTATGTGCGCCTCAACCTGGATGAGGGAACGTGGGGAAAGAAGATCGTCAATGAAGTGGATAAGGATTCCTATCGCGTGAGCATTGGTCTGAAGTATTCGTTCTAGTTTGCTCCGTTCGTGGGGAAAAGGCCGGTGGGGGACTGCCGGCCTTTTTTTGTTGGGGCATCGGATTCGATAAAGGGCAATGCGCTAAGGCTGGTTGCCGAGGCACTCCGAACAGAAAGCGTGCCCCTGCGATACGGCGATGCGCCTGACCAACTCCTCGGCCAGCATATGTGACGGCAACCGCCTGAGCGCTTCTTCATCGGCTTTGCGTGTCGTCACTTCAACATCGGTTTCGTAGCGGCTTGGCTCGGGCGGCAGCGTCATAAGGCATGGCCCCTTGCCCGTGAGTATCCACTCCGGGTGCACATTTTTTACGCGCATCAAAATGACCAGCCAGCTGGAGGGCATCTTCCCGCGCCGGACGGCAGCGGAAACCGCCGACTGCGGGACGCCGAAAAAGTCGGCCAGATCGGTAGCCGTATGCTTACGGATAACGAGTTTAAGCCGTTCCATTTGAGCGTCGAAAATTTGGTTTTCCATTCGAGCCTCTCGATGGCCGTGTTATGGGTGCGACCTACTATTGATAGTCAAAAGAACTACAATAGTAGGTCGATTTCGTAAAGGGGCATTGTATCTGGGAGGAATGAAAAAGAAATATGATGAGGACAAGCTGGCTAAGACGTTTATGCCCGCAGTGATCCGGCGCTACCGTGATGCGGCGGGGCTCTCTCAGCAGGAACTTGCAGATCGGGTTGGCATTTCTAAAAGCTACATATCCTCTTTGGAGCTTGGTTATCGAGCGCCGAGTTTGAATCTGCTTGTGAAGATTGCTCAGACATTGGAGGTGAAAGCGGGCAAAATGGTCGATGAAATGGTGGAAGATGCCGAAAGGGTTCTTTGACGTTTCGCCGGTGGTTTCATGACGGCTTGGGCTATAACGGCATGAGGCCCGGTCCGGTGTCCGTGAGTATCTATTCCGTGATTACATTAGGGAGGAAAACATGCCGAGATACAGCAAGGAAGACGGTAATATTTTGAAGCAGTTTGGTGCGGCGGTGAAGGCGGGAAGGGATGGACTGGGCATCTCTCAAGAGGCGTTGGCGGAAAAGGCAGGTCTACATAGAACGTATGTTGGAGGAGTGGAACAAGGACGCAGAAATGTAAGCCTGTTGAATATCGTAAAGCTCTCTCAAGTTCTTGGTGTGGAGGCAGCAAGTGTTTTTGAACACATGAAAACAATAAAAATATTAAAAATAGTAAATAACAATATGTTACATCGTGTAATGTGAATGCGGAATAGATTTCATACGGCAATGGACAACGATAAAACAAAAGTCATCATGGGACTGATTGTAGCGTCGCTTCGCGAAGGGCTTGGCATGAGCCGCTATGCTTTGGCTCAAGAGGCGGGCGTTGACTATTCGTGGCTGCGGCGTTTCGAACAGGGAAAGTCCGGGATCCGGGTGGAAACCCTTATTGGGCTTGCAAAAAGATTGGGGATTCCAGCGGGAACATTGTCGGCGCGATGGAGAAAGCGTTGGAAAATCCCGATACGTGGCTTAAGGAGCACGAAAGGAAAAGGAGCTGAGGGGGCGTGAAGAGCGGCGTTGGAGATACGCTGGCAAAGGCGTTTTTGGGGGGATACAATGAGAAAAGGGAACCAACTTTCGCTGATTCCCTTGGGGTAATTCTCTTTTATGTGCTGGTCGGGATGAAAGGATTTGAACCTTCGACCCCTTGAACCCCATTCAAGTGCGCTCCCAGACTGCGCTACATCCCGGCACGCAGATGGAGATACCTTTCTCATGCCCCGCTGTCAACAAATTTTCGCGGGAAAAACGATCTTTTTTGTACGCAGTGATGTTTTGGCATTCATTTCGGCAACCTGGGATTGTCCCGCAGTATCGCCTCTGTTCCTACAGGTGGGCGTCGTACCAGTCACCCGCAAGGCGCAAGCCCTGACGGACATCGTATTCGGGCTCATAGCCCAGCAGCGTGCGCGCACGGGTGATGTCCGCCAGGGAATGGCGTACGTCTCCCGCCCGGAAATCACGGTAGGCCGGTTTGGCTTCCGCCGCTTCGGGCTTGTGGCGGACGACCTCGTCACGGATAAGCCCGAAAAGCTCGTTGAGCGTGGTCCGCTGGCCGAAGGCCACATTGTAGACGAGGTTCCGGGCGTCGTCCGCAGCATAGGATGCCAGCAGGTTCGCCTGCACTACATTGTCGATATAGCAGAAATCACGGGACGTTTCGCCGTCCCCGTTGACGTATACGGTATCCCCCTTCGTCAGGGCGGCGAACCATTGAGGTATTACCGCCGCATACGCGCCGTACGGGTCCTGACGCTGGCCGAACACGTTGAAGTAGCGCAGGCCGATGGTCTTGAAGCCATAACTGCGCGCGAAAACCTCGGCGTAGAGCTCGTTCACGTACTTGGTCACGGCGTAGGGCGAGAGGGGCTTGCCGATGCGGTCTTCCTGTTTGGGCAGGTTGGGCTCGTCGCCGTAGGTGGAGCTCGAAGCCGCATAGACGAAACTCTTCACCCCGCAATCGCGGGCCGCGACGAGCATGTTGAGGAACCCGTCAATGTTGCAGCCGTTGGTCATGATCGGGTTTTCGATGGAGCGGGGCACAGAGCCGAGCGCCGCTTCGTGCAGGACGTGCTCGACGCCCTGGCAGGCCTGAAGGCAGGTTTCGACGTCGCGGATGTCTCCTTCTATGAAACGGAACCGCTCCCATTGCTCCGGGGTGACCAGTTCTCGTACCATGTCCAGATTGTGCTGATACCCGGTGAGGAAGTTGTCGAGGCCCACGACGCGCTGCCCGTGTGACAGCAGCGTCTGCAACAGGTTGGAACCTATGAAGCCCGCCACGCCGGTGACGAGCCATGTGCTCGGTTCTTGTTCGATCCGCTGAAGAAGTTCGGTGTAGTTGGACATCAATGGCTCCAAAGGAAAGGGTTCGGGGCATGACCCCCTGAAGCCGGAAGTGTAGCCGCGCCGCCCTCCACTGTAAAGTATGGTCCTCCGCCGGTATTTTGTCTTTCAGGGCACTCCGTGATAGGCTTCCTACGTTCATGGTTTCTTTTGAGAGGTTTCATTTCCTTTTTGCCCACTCTATGAGGACGGCTGTGAGTACGTATCAAACTTTTTCCACTGACGAGAAACCGCTTTCCATCTTGGATGTACGGGATGCCAAAAACCGGCGGAAGCTGGCTATGGTCACCGCGTACGATACGCCGTCGGCCCGTATTGTGGATCGGGCCGGGGTCGATATGGTGCTGGTGGGCGATTCCCTCGGTATGGTCATGCTCGGGCGCAAAGACACCCTGTCGGTCACCTTGGACGAAATGATCCATCATTGCCGCGCGGTTGTGCAGGGAATACATCACGCCCTCGTCGTTGCGGACATGCCGTTTATGACGTATGAACCCGGGCCTGATACAGCGCTTTCCAACGCGGCGCGCCTTGTCCGGGAAAGCGGCGTCAGGGCCGTTAAGCTCGAAGGCGCTTTCCTGCCTCAGATCCGCGCGCTGGTGGGCGCGGGCATACCCGTCATGGGGCATATCGGCCTGACGCCTCAGCGGTCCGCGCAGCTTGGCGGCTTCAAGGTGCAGGGCAAGCGCGCCGAAGCAGCACGGCAGTTGCTTGATGAGGCGGCGGCGCTCGAAGACGCCGGGTGTTTCGCCATTGTGCTTGAGGCCATTCCCGCACCTCTCGCGGCGGCGATTACGGCCCGGGTTTCCGTTCCCACCATCGGCATAGGGGCGGGGGCCGACTGCGACGGTCAGGTGCTCGTCCTGCATGACATGCTCGGGCTGTACAGCGAGTTTACGCCGCGTTTCGTCAAGCGGTATGCGGAACTGGGTACCCTGATGGAGCAGGCCGTGCGGGATTATGCCGAAGAGGTCCGCAGCGGGGCGTTCCCCACTCCGGCTCACAGCTTCAGTATGGATGAGGAAGAGCGCGCCCGGTTGGAAGATCGGCTGCGCGAAACCGAGTAACAGTTTTCTCCCTGTTATGGAGATGGAAAAGACGATGCAGATCATTCATTCTCCGGAAGCGTTGCATTCCGTGTGTGCCGAGTGGCGGCGTCAGGGGCTGAAAACGGCCCTTGTGCCCACGATGGGGTATTACCACGCCGGGCACGCCAGCCTGATTTCCTATGCCCGCTCGATGGCCGACAAGGTGATCGTCAGCCTTTTCGTCAATCCGACGCAATTCGGCCCCAACGAGGATCTGGAAGCGTACCCGCGCGATTTTGAGAAAGACTCCGCGCTGGTCCGCGAGCTGGGCGGGGACGTACTCTATGCCCCCGAGCCGGAAAACATGTACGCGCCCGATCACGCCACATGGGTGGAAGTGCCCGCACTTGCCAACACCTTGTGCGGCCTCAGCCGCCCCATCCACTTCCGGGGCGTGTGTACGGTGGTCTTGAAACTGTTCATGCTGGCCCAGCCCAGCCTTGCCGTATTCGGCGAGAAGGATTGGCAGCAGCTCGCCATCATCAAGAAAATGGTTTCCGATCTGAATGTGCCTGTGGAAGTCGTCGGGCGGCCCATCGTGCGTGAAGCCGACGGGCTGGGCCTCAGCTCCCGCAATGTTTACCTGACGCCCGAAGAGCGCGCCCAAGCCCCGCAGATCCGCAAGTCGCTCGAAATGGCCGCCGGTCTCGCCGCCGGGGGGGAACGCGACGCCGCCAGAATCATTGAGGCCGTCCGTGGCTATCTGGCCGAGCATCTCCCTACAGGTGAGGAGGATTACATCTCCATCGTCGATCCCGCCGTCCTGACCAAGGTAGATCGTATCGAGGACATGGCTCTGTGCGCGCTTGCCATTCGTCTTGGCAAGGCGAGGCTGATTGACAATATTTTGTTGAAGGTTGGGGAGTGAAGATGAATCGGGGGAGGGGAGAGGAAACCTTTCTGAAGAAAGGTTTCCTCTCCCCTCCCCCGAACCCCCTCCCTTCTCCTTCCAAAGACTTTTGACTTTATCGAATCCCTGTTCGGAGAACGGGGGATACGTGGGAGTTTTTCGTCTTTCTTGGTCGTGAAGAAAAGAAGCGTCTTGGAGACTTTTTTCTTGAAAGCGCATTATTTTTGAAGTGCTTCAGTTAAAAGCCTCTCAACTTTTTTCTCCGCAGTCGGAAAAGCTGAGAAAAGGGATTCGATAAAGGCGAAAGTCTTGGGAGTGGGGGATGGGGTTTGGGGAAGGGGGAGAACCTTTCTCCAGAAAGGTTCTCCCCCTTCCCCAATCTTCCTCTTTCTCCTCCTCTCCCTCCCCCTCAAAAGGAACGCCATGAACCCGTTGAGCTGGCAAAAACGACTGAGGCCTCTGCTGACGCCGGTTTCGTTGCTGTACCGCCGAATACTGGCCGCGCGCAGGGCAAAATGGGAAAACGAAGGCTCGCCCGCGTTCCGGCCCGCGTGCCAGTGCGTTTCCGTGGGGAACATCGCATGGGGCGGGACGGGCAAAACCCCCGTGGTGGATTGGCTGCTCGGCTGGAGCGAGGCGCGGAGCCTGCGGGCGGTGGTGCTGTCGCGGGGGTATAAGGCACAGCCTCCGGAATTGCCGTTGCATGTGTCGCCGTCACGGACGCCGGGGGAGGCGGGGGACGAACCGCTCATGCTGGCGCTTGAGCACCCGTCCGCTGCGGTGATGGTGGACCCGGACCGCAGACGCTCGGGGCGCTGGGCAGAGGAACGGCTGAGCCCGGATTTGTTCGTGCTGGACGACGGGTTCCAGCATGTGAAGGTGCGGCGCGATCTCGATATCGTCCTCCTGCGGCCCGACGATCTGGGCGACGGCTGGGGCCGCGTGATCCCCGCCGGGGCATGGCGCGAAGGCCCGGAAGCGCTGGAGCGGGCCGATGTTTTCATGATCAAGTGCTCGCCGGAAGCGTGGGAGAGCCTGCGCCCGGCCTGCGAACGGCGCCTTGCCGGATTCCGCCGCCCGCTGTTCAGCTTTTCGTTGCGCCCGGGTTCGTTGCGCAAGATCGGAACGGGTGAATGCCGGGATGCCGACGCGTTTGCCGGGAAGCCGTATGCGCTGGCGACGGGCGTGGGCGATCCGGCGCAGGTGTGGGAAACGGTGGCCCGGTTCATGGGCCGCGAGCCCGCCGAATATATTGTTTACCCCGACCACCATGCCTACACGCCGGAAGACGCGGCAAAGCTGGAAGGGCTCGGCATGTCCGTGATCTGCACCAGCAAAGACGCCGTAAAGTTACGGGAACTGAGGCTGGCGGATGCGTGGGCGTTGCGGGTTGAAGCGGCCTTCGGGCCCGCGCTGTGGACCGAGGCCGCTTTCCCGCATTGGCTGGATGCGTGGGCGAAGCGCAAGGGTCTTTTCTAGCCGTTGCGTTTTACCAGAGCCTTGCCCAATTCAAAGGCTTTTTGGCAGTCGATGGGGAACTGCTGTTCCCGATGGCGGGCCTTGTCGGTTTCCGAGAAACGATCGGCCTTGTATTTACTGTAGTCGCTGAATTGGTACGTGTCGTTCACATAGAGGGTTTCGGGCTTGGAGAACACCCTCTGAATGAAAGACTCCATGCTCTGGAAGCTCTCCGTGTAGTGGCTCTCGAGCATGACTTGGTAGGGCACGTTCATGGTGTAGACGAACGCCGTGGGCATCCGTTTCGGGGACAGCGCGGAATAGTCGGCGTCGTAGACGAAATACTGGAAGAGGAGCCTTTCGAAGAACATACGCATCTTGCCGGTAATGCTGTGGAAATAGACGGGCGAGCCGAAGATGATGCCGTCCGCATCGGCGAGGCGCTCCAGAATCGGCGTCAAACCGTCCCGGACGACGCATTTGCCGTAGCTTTTCCCGCCGAGGCGCTTGCACTCGAAACAGCTCACGCATCCGGAAAAATCGTGGCTGTAGAGATGGATCAGTTCCGTTTGCGCCTGTGGATCGGTCGCCTTCACGCCTTCAAGGGCTTTGTTCAGGATGGTTGCGGTGTTGTGGGTTTTTCTCGGGCTTCCGTTGATGGCATAATACGTCATGGCGTTCTCCTTGCGTTTGGGGCCGGGGCTCCGGCCTGATGCATTCAGAGTATTGGGAAACGGCTGCGAAAAAACAAGTACGCAGTTTTTTCTGCCTTACACTGTTTGATAATATGGTGTTTTTTCAGGAAATCTATAGGAAGGTCGTTGCCATGGGCGGAAAGAGGCGTACCGGATACAGTACGGAACTTCCCGGCGCGAACGTATACACCGTGCCGTGTCCGATCATCCATGCGCTGAACCTGATCGGCGGCAAATGGAAATTGCCGGTGCTCTGGCATCTGTTCGACGCGGAATCCGTCCGTTACAATGAGCTGAAACGGAGCGTCGTCGGCATCACAAACATCATGCTGACCCAATGCCTGAGGGAACTGGAAGCCGCCGGGCTCGTGCGCAGGAACGATTTCGGAGAAGTCCCCCCACGGGTGGAGTATTCATTGACCGGGCGGGGCAGGGAACTGCTCCCGGCCCTGCGCGAACTCTACAAATGGGGCGAGAAGCAGCTTGCCCGCACCGCCGAGGCCGATCCGCCTTCCTCCTGAGCCGGTTCGCCGCATTCTCACGCATTGCCAGCCCGTTTCATCTGGGCCATACTCTTTCATGCCTCTTTTCCCGTCCCGAATCCGTCATCTTGTAAAGAATCCCCCGGGCGGTCCGGCCGCGCATCGTGCCCCGGCCTGACGCCCGCCTCTAAAAGTCTTAGGAGATGGAGGGGGTCGGGGGCGGGGAGGGGAGGAAGAACCCCTTCTCCAGAAGGGGGCTTCCTCCCCCTCCCCGATTCCTCTCCCCCTTTCTTTCCACATCCAAAAAGGTTTTCCTATGAAAAAACATCCCCGCCAGCGCGGGTACTTTGGCGATACCGTCCGCAAGGGCGCTTCCGGCCCGGCCCGGCCCGGTAAAAAGAACGCTCGCCGCACGGACGACGAACAGACGTTCGTGAGCGTCCCCGGCGGGCTGGACGCTGAGGAGGTGCTGGGGCTGATGGGCAAAATCCGTCATCCAGTGCGCCTCGACGATCTGATCCGTTTCCTTGATTTGTCCCGGCGGGACAAGAAACCGCTTGAGAACCTGCTCGACGCTTTGCAAGCCGAAGGCCGGGTCATCCGGCTTCGCGGCGGCAAATGGGTGGAGGCGTCGCAAGCCCGGATTGTGACCGGCGTGCTGTCCATCCAGCGCTCCGGGGCGGGGTTCGTGACCCCGGACGCGGTGCAGGACTCGCCCGAGGACGCCCCGAAGCCCGTTGACGGCGACAAGCGCAACCGTGTGGAATCCCGGTTGCAGCCCGATATTTTTATCCATCCCGGCTTTCTTGGCGACGCGTGGCATGGCGACCGCGTGGAAGTGGCCCTGCAACCGGCCCCGCAGCACCGGGGCGGAAAGATGCGGAACCCGGAAGGCCGGATCATCCGCGTGCTCGAACGCCGCCAGAAGGAGTTGGCCGTCCACGTCACCCGGAACCAGACGCCGCGCGGCGTCCTGTGCCGCCCGGCTGATCCCCGGCTCGACTTCCTGCTTGATGTGGACGTTTCCGCGTTGAAGGCCGCGCCGAAAATCGGGGAACTGCTGCTGGTGACGCCGGAAGAGAAGGTCGAGGACGGCCTCTGGCGCGGCACGGCCCGCGTATCGCTCGGGCTTGAGGAAGACGCGATGGTGCAGGAGCGCCTGACCAAGCTGAACCACGAAATCCCTCTGGACTTCCCGCCCAATGTGCTGGCCGAGGCCGCCGAACTGGAAAAGCGCGCGGCGGAAGGCGCGGCGGATTTGGGAGGTCTGAAACCGCTCGGCAGCGTGGAGGACGCGCTGCCCATCGACCGGGTTTCAAAGGCATCCACGTCGAAACGGCAGGATCTGCGCGGCGTGCCGTTCGTGACCATCGACGGCGAGGACGCCCGCGATTTTGACGACGCGGTGTATGTCCGGCGGCTTCCCGGCGCGCCCGACGGCGCGGTATGGGAACTGTGGGTCGCCATCGCGGACGTGAGCCATTTCGTACTGCCGGGTTCGCGGCTGGACCGTGAAGCCCGTGATCGCGGCAACTCCTATTATTTCCCGACCTCCGTGGAGCCCATGCTGCCCGAGGTTCTGTCCAACGGCCTGTGCAGCCTGCGTCCCGACGAGGATCGGCTGGTCATGGCGGCGCGGGTAGGGTTCGACGATCGGGGCATCCCGCGCACGTCGGCGTTTTTCCCGGGCGTGATCCGGTCGCGGGGACGGCTCACCTATGAAGGCGTGCAGGAGGCGTTGGACCACGGCGGCGAACTGGCGGGGCGGCATCCGTATTTAAAGGACGCCGAAGCGCTGGCGCATCTTCTGCTCGAACGGCGTCAGGCGCGGGGGAGCCTTGATTTCGATTTGCCCGAGGCGCAGTTCATCGTGAATCGTTCCACAGGCGAAGTGGAGGGCATCAAGCGGCGCGTCCGGCTGTTCGCGCACCGGCTGATCGAAGAATTCATGCTGGCGGCGAACGAGGCCGTGGCCCGCTTCCTCACGGAGAAGGGCACGCCGTTCCCGTACCGCATCCATCCCGCGCCCGATCCGGATCGGCTGTCCACGCTGTTCCGCACGCTGGCGTCCACGGACCTCGCCCAGAGCGATCTCCTGACCCTCAAGCGGGGCGAAACGCCTTCGCCGTCGCGTCTCCGGGACATTCTGGTACAGGCCAACGGCACGCCGCAGGAGTACCTTGTGGGGCGGCTCGTGCTGCGCTCCATGATGCAGGCCCGGTACTCTCCGGAGGCGGGCGAGCATTTCGGGCTGGCTTCCCCCTGCTATTGCCACTTCACGTCACCCATCCGGCGCTATGCCGACCTGCTGGTGCACCGGGCGCTGTCCTTTACGCTCGGCGCGACGCCGGGGCCGATCCTCGCCGGGCACAAGCTGCTTATGGCGGCGGACCAGTGCAACGCCCGAGAACGCGCCGCGACCGAGGCCGAACGGGAAATCGCCCGCCGTCTCGGGTGCCTCCTGCTGCGGGAGCGCACCGGCGAGACGTTCACCGGCGTCGTTTCCGGGGTGACGGAGTTCGGCTTTTTCGTGGAGTTCGACGAGATGCCCGTCGAGGGCATGGTGCGGCTCACGACGTTCCGCGACGACTGGTTCGAGTACGATCCGGACCGTCAGGAACTCATCGGCGTGGGTACGGGGCGGCGCTTCCGTCTGGGGCAGGCCGTCACCGTGCGGCTGACCGACGTGCATATCGGACGGCTTGAGGTGAATCTTGAGCTGGAAGGGACTACAGATACGGCGAAAAGATCCAGCTCGCGGCGTTCCGCAGGCGGTAGGGAAGCGCCGGGTAGGTCGTCGGGACGGAAACGGAACGGCTTCGTACCTCGTCATAAAAGGCGCTGAGCTGTTCCGCCAGCCGGAGATCCAGCACTTCCATGACCAGCTCGAAGTTGAGGTTGAGGCTGCGGGGGTCGAGGTTGGCGGAGCCGAGCAGGGTGTATTCGCCGTCGATGAGCAGGAGTTTGGTGTGGGCGAAGGGCGGGGGCTGGCGGTAAATCTTCACGCCCCTGTCCGCCAGCATGGGCATCTGGTGGCGCATGGCCCAGTCCACAAGGCGGTGGTTGTTCTCGCCGGGCAGGATGACGCTCACGTCCACGCCGCGCAGGACCGCGCTCACCAGTTCGCCGTGCAGACGGTGCGGCGGCAGGAAGTACGGGCTCATGATCCGCACGGAATGCCGCGCCGCCGAAATCTGGGCGCAGACGAGATCGAGGATGGTGTCCTCGGGGGTGCCGGGGCCGTCCATGAGGATGCGGCACAATGAACTCCCTTGTTTTTTCACGGGATGCACGGTGAAGTTCGTGTGGTCCCCGGTGGCGAAGCTCCAGTCCATGAGGAAGGCGATTTCAAGCTGTTGCGCGATGGGGCCGAGGCAGCGGAAGTGCACGTCCTGCACCCGTGAGCGGCGCTTCAGGTTGGCGAGGTGGTTCTGGGAAATGTTCATGCCGCCGGTGAAGCCTGTTTCGCTGTCGCAGATCAGGACTTTGCGGTGCGTCCGCAGGTTGATGGAAAACTGGGGCGGGATGAGGCGCGGCGGCAGGAAGTAGGCGAGCTTGACGTCCGGGCCGAGGCGTTTGCGCCAGCTCGGCCACAAGTGGAAGGAGCCCACGCCGTCCATGAGCAGGCGCACGTCGCATCCGCGTTCGGCAGCGGCGCGCAGGGCGGCGGCGAAGCTCTTGCCCACTTCGTCGTAACCGAAAATGAAACTCGACAGGAAGACCCGTTCCTTGGCCTCGCTGATGGCCTTGAGCATGACCGGATAGGCGGCTTCGCCGTTGTGCAGCACGGTGAGGTCGTTGCCTTCGAGCATACAGCGGCCGGTGATGCTGGAGCCGGGGTTGACGAGGTAGTGCCATGCGTGCGGGACTTCGTCCTTGTCGATGAACCCTTCCGGTTTTTCCGTCAGTGATTTGCCGTGCAGGTCCACAAGGCCGCCCATGACTTTCTGGGCGGCTTTTTCCATAAGCCGGACGGCTTGGCTGTCGATCCGGGCGATCCCGAACAGCCAGTACAGCGGCAGCCCGACCGGGGGCATGAACAGGATGATGGCGATCCAGCCGAGGGCCGCCCGCGAGTCCCGCTTGTGCAGCAGGGCATGGCAGGCGCTGTAGACGGCGAACCCGTGCATGATGGCCACGAAGCTCAGAAGGATCACCGTGTTCGGGACGAAGATCAGGCACGCAACGGCCAGCAGCGCGAGCAGGAGAGAGATGTAGAGCATAGGCGGGTGGGGGAGAAGGGCCTCTCTTGGAATCTCCAGCCCCGGACCCTACTCCGAATCTGCTGTGGGCGAGGAGATGCGGCAGGCCTTCCTGCCCTGCATAGGACGCCGACGGGGAAGCTTCTTCCGCGCGGCTTTAGCGGCCGGGGATCTCGGGAGAGGAAGGGGCTGTCTGGCTGGGGAGGGAGATCCCTTCTCGAGAAAGGCTCTCCTCCCCAGCCTGTTCGTCCGGTAGCGTACCGGAAGCTTTTTACCGTACGACGAGCACGGGGACGGTGGCGAGGGTAAGCACCTTGTGGGTGACGCTGCCGAGGAGAAGGCCTTCGATGTCGCTGCGGCCGCGGGAACCCATGACGATCAGGTCGCACTTCATGTCTTCGGCGGTTTCGATGATGCCTTCGGCGGTAGAGGTATGGAGAACAATCTTTTCGCGGCAGGCGATGTTGTCCTTGGCGATGACGTCCATGACGGGCTGGGTGATGAGACTGGCGTCGGTCTTGACGGCCTCTTCGGCTTCCTTGCGCGCATCGCCGCCGATGACGTTGGGGATGGGGGGGAGGACCGTGGCGACGACGATCTCGCCGCCTTCGCGGACGAGGCTGACGGCGTGGGCCACGGCGTGCATGGAGTGTTCGGAACCATCGACGGGCAAGAGGATGCGGTTGTAAGCCATACGTGCTCCTTAATATTGACGCTGATGCGTCTGTTTGAAGGGATCGCAACGTATGTTACACGGGCTGGAACGAAGTGACAAGGCTTCTATTCGCCGGGTGGGAACGCTGCGGAAACGGTGCGGATACGCTGGAACGCCGCATGGTTGCAAAAACATGGAGAGGCCGTTTCCGGCCGGGCCTCAGATTGACAATAACGTCCCGCCAGAGTACATTTATCCATTCCATTTTTATCTCTCACATTTACGGCCTCCGGTGTGCGCGACCTCCCGGAGCGTCTTTGTCCTCAGGAGGGCACGATGTCCAAAATTTTGAGCAAAGGCCTGACCTTCGATGATGTGTTGTTGGTGCCCGCCTATTCTGAAGTCACGCCGGATGTGGTGGACGTGACCGCTTGGCTGACTCCGTCCATCTCTCTGAATATTCCGCTGGTTTCCGCCGCGATGGATACCGTGACCGAGTCCGCGATGGCCATTTCCATGGCCCGCGCCGGCGGCATCGGCATCGTGCACAAGAATATGAGCATCGAGCGCCAGAAGCTGGAGATCGAAAAGGTCAAGAAATCCGAAAGCGGCATGATCATCGATCCCATCACCGTCGAGCCCGACGACACCGTCGAGCACGCGCTGGATCTCATGCACGCGTACCGCGTGTCCGGCCTGCCCGTGGTCCGGGAAAAGAAGCTGGTCGGCATCCTGACCAACCGCGACGTCCGTTTTGTTGAAGATCTCGCCGGGACCAAGGTCCGGGACGTGATGACCAGCGAAAACCTGATCACCGTTCCCACCGGAACCACGCTTGAGGAAGCCAAGCACCACCTGCACACCCACCGCATCGAAAAGCTGCTCGTGGTTGACGAAAAGGGTGAGCTTGCCGGGCTTCTTACCATGAAGGACATCGACAAGGTCCAGAAGTACCCCAATGCCTGTAAGGACAGCAAGGGCCGCCTGCGCGTCGGCGCGGCCATCGGCGTGGGCCCGGAAGGCGAGAAGCGCGCCGCCGCCCTCATCGCCGCGGGCGTTGACGTGCTCGTGCTCGACTCCGCGCACGGCCACTCCAAGAACATTTTGGATGCCGTGTCCGCCATCAAGGGCGCGTTCCCGGATTGCCAGCTCGTCGCGGGCAACGTGGCGACCTATGAAGGCGCCCGCGCCATGCTGAAGGCCGGCGCCGACACCGTGAAGGTGGGCATCGGGCCCGGCTCCATCTGCACCACGCGCGTCGTGGCCGGTGTGGGCGTTCCGCAGGTCACCGCCATCATGGAATGTTCCCGCGCCGCCCGTGAAATGGACCGTTGCTGTATCGGCGACGGCGGCATCAAATTCTCCGGCGATGTGGTCAAGGCCCTCTCCGCCGGAGCGAATTCCGTCATGGTCGGCAGCCTGCTCGCGGGCACCGAGGAAAGCCCGGGCGAAACCATCCTCTATCAGGGCCGTACCTACAAGATCTATCGCGGCATGGGTTCCATCGACGCCATGAAGGAAGGCAGCTCCGACCGTTACTTCCAGCAGAAGAGCAAGAAGCTCGTCCCCGAAGGCATCGTGGGACGCGTGCCCTTCCGCGGCTTGGCCAGCGAGACCATTTACCAGCTTGTGGGCGGCGTCCGCTCCGGTATGGGCTACTGCGGCGCGGCGACCATTCAGGAACTCTTCGAAAAATCCCAGATGGTGGAAATCTCCGCCGCGGGCCTGCGCGAAAGCCATGTCCACGACGTCATCATCACCAAGGAAGCTCCCAACTATCGCGTGGACAACGCGTAAGTCCCCTTTCGGCGGGGAGGGTCCTCCCCGCCGCCTTCCCGGACGCCCCGGGATTCTCATTGACACTGACAGACTCTGAGACAACGCTGTCTCTCGAACAAAAGGACATACGATGCCCAGTAAAGTTATCATTATAGACTACGGCTCTCAGGTTACGCAGCTCATCGCCCGTCGGGTGCGCGAAGCCGGCGTCTATTCCGAAATCCACCCCTGCGTCGTCACCGCCGCGCAGGTGAAAGCCATGCAGCCCTCCGCAATCATCCTGTCGGGTGGCCCCGCGAGCGTGGGGGAAAAGGACGCTCCCGCGCTGGACAAGGGATTCCTTGACCTCGGCGTGCCGGTCCTCGGCATCTGCTACGGTATGCAGCTTCTGGCCTTCAACCTCGGTGGTGGGTTGGAACAGTCCGAAACCCGCGAGTATGGCCCCGCCGATTTGCGGTTTGTCCGTTCCTGCGCCCTGTGGGACGGCATCGATCTGACCAAGCTTTCCCGCGTGTGGATGTCCCACGGCGATACCGTGAAGACGCCTCCGGCGGGTTTCCTCGTTACCGGCAGCACCGATACGCTCGAAGTGGCGGCCATGGCCGACGAGGCCCGCAAGATCTACGCCGTGCAGTTCCACCCCGAAGTGCACCACTCCGTGGACGGCGACACCATGCTCCGCAACTTTCTGTTCAAGATCGCCAAGATCACCCCGGACTGGACCATGTCTTCCTTTGTGGAGCGCGTGATCAACGAAGTGCGCGAAACCGTGGGCGACGGGCATGTGGTCTGCGCGCTCTCCGGCGGTGTGGACTCCACCGTGGTCGCCGTGCTGCTGCACAAGGCCATCGGCAAGAACCTGCACTGCATCTTTGTGGATAACGGCGTGCTCCGCTCCGGCGAAGGCGACGAGGTTGTCACCTACCTGCGCGAGCACTTCGATCTGAACCTCAAGCTGGTGAACGCGCAGGATCGTTTCCTCGATCTGCTCGCCGGGGTCGAAGACCCTGAGAAGAAGCGCAAGATCATCGGCCATACCTTCATCGACGTCTTCGATGAAGAGGCGCGCGCCATCGGCAACGTGGAATGGCTGGCTCAGGGGACCCTCTATCCCGACGTGATCGAGTCCGTGTCCCACAAGGGGCCGAGCGCGGTCATCAAGAGCCACCACAACGTGGGCGGCTTGCCGGAAAAGATGAACATGAAGCTCATCGAGCCGCTGCGTGAACTGTTCAAGGATGAAGTGCGTCAGGTGGGCGCGGAACTCGGTATGCCCGAATCCGTCATCTGGCGTCAGCCGTTCCCCGGTCCCGGCCTCGCCATCCGCGTGATCGGCGAAGTGACCCGTGAGCGGTTGGATATCCTCCGCAAGGCCGACACCATCGTGCAGCAGGAACTGCGTGATGCCGGCTGGTATCGTAAGATTTGGCAGGGCTTCGCCGTGCTGCTCCCGTTGAAGACGGTGGGCGTCATGGGCGACGGGCGCACGTACGAGCATGTCATCGCCCTGCGCTGCGTGGACAGCGTGGACGCCATGACCGCCGACTGGGCACGTCTGCCGTATGATCTGCTGGAACGGATTTCCAGAAGGATCATCAACGAAGTCAAGGGAGTGAACCGTGTGGTGTACGACGTCTCCTCGAAGCCGCCGAGCACCATTGAATGGGAATAGCGAGGCATTATCATGTTTGGTATTGGCGGTACAGAACTGCTGGTGATTCTCGTCGTAGCGCTGATTGTCCTTGGTCCTAAAAGCGTTCCTCAGATCGCACGGACGCTCGGCAAGGCCATGGGCGAATTCCGCAAGGTTTCTACGGAATTCCAGCGGACACTGAATACGGAAATCGAGCTCGAAGAGCACGAAAAGCGCAAGCAGGAAGCGGAAAAGGAACTGTTCGGCACCGAACAGAAAGCCACCGCGGCTACGAAGCCCGCTGAAGCGGCTTCTCCCGCCGCCAAACCGGCCGCCGCAGCGACGGCAGCCGCCCCGACGGAAACCGACGCTTCCGTAAAGGGTTAGGCATGACAGAACGCGAAGACAAGACCCCCGTCGCGCCCTCCGGCGCGGCGGAGGAACAGGAAATCTTGCTGGATTCCCCGATTGTGGAGTCCGAGGACGAGCCCGGGGCGGTAGACGCTCCGGGCGTCTCCGGTTCGAAGGAGCCGGACGAAGCCGCCGTTGAATCCACGCCCGTGGTTGAAGAAGACGCCGTCGAACCGGTTCCTCCGGTTGAGGAAGCCATTGCCGGGAATCCGGAAGCGGCGGCCTCCGCCGATGCCGACGCTTCGGCGGGGCTGCCCGAAATCCCCGAGGGCGCGTCGTCGGCTTGGCCGCAAGAGGAAACATTGCCCGCGCCCGCCGCTGGCGGTGAGCCTCCGGCCCCCGTCGATCCTCCTTCCGGGGAGGAAGAAGAGCCGGAAGAAGAACGGCCCATGACCCTGCTGGAGCACCTCGGGGAGCTGCGCAAGCGCCTCGTGCGTGGTTTCTTGGCCATCCTGATCGGCTTTTTCGCCTGTTACGGCTTCGCCCAGCAGTTGTTCTATTATCTTTCCCTGCCGCTGTTGAAGGTCATGCCCGCCGACTCCAAGTTCATTTATACAGGGGTTGCGGAAGGCTTCTTCGTCGACATGAAGGTCGCGTTCGTGGCCGGCGTGTTCGTGGCGTGCCCGTTCCTGTTCTATCAGATCTGGGCGTTCATCGCGCCGGGCCTGTACGAGGAGGAAAAGAAGTACATCATCCCGTTGGCCCTGTCTTCGGCGCTGTTCTTCATTTTGGGCGGGGTGTTCTGTTATTTCGGGGTATTCCCGTTCGCTTTCGAGTTTTTCATGAGCTATTCGACCGACAATATCGTGGCGATGCTGTCGATCGACGAATACTTGAGCTTCGCGCTCAAGATGGTGCTTGCCTTCGGGCTTATTTTCGAAATGCCGCTGTTCAGCTTCTTCTTGGCGCGTATGGGCCTCATCACCGCGCAGAAGATGCGCGAGGTGCGCAAATACGCCATCTTGGCCATTTTTGTCGTCGCCGCCATCCTGACGCCGCCGGACGTGTTCTCGCAGCTTATGATGGCGGGACCCATGATTGTGCTGTATGAAGTCAGCATCTGGGTGGCCGTGCTTGTGGGCAAGAAGAAGGCGGAGCGGGAAAAGGCGGCCGAGGAAGGTGGAGCATGATCCGTACCGGACACGTCGCCAGAACCACGGCGGAGACCGATATCGATTTGACCTTGTGCCTTGAAGGCAGCGGCAAGACGTCCGTCGCCACCGGTTTTGGCCTGCTTGATCACATGCTCACCCTGACGGCGTTCTGGGCCGGGTTTGATTTGTCCCTGACCTGCAAGGGCGATACGCATATCGATGCGCATCACTCCGCCGAAGACATCGCCCTCTGCCTTGGCCAGGCGTTCGCTCTGGCCGTGGGCGACCGGAAGGGCATTGCCCGCGTGGGGTTCGCCCGCGTGCCGATGGACGAGGCGCTGGCCGAAGTGACGCTCGATATTTCCGGGCGCCCGTGGCTGGAGTGGCGGGGTGACGAGTTGCTGCCGCCCGTGCTCGCGGGTGAGGAGCGTGACGTCTGGCGCGAGTTCTATAAGAGTTTTGCCGCCGCCGCCCGCATGAACGTGCATGTCGCGTTTCTGTATGGCCGGAACGGGCATCATTTGCTGGAATCCGCGGCTAAAGGGTTGGGGCTTGCCTTGGCTCAGGCCGCTTCTCTCACAGGTAACGTGGTGCGGAGCACCAAAGGGAGTCTCGACTGATGAGCAGACTGACCCGCCGTTTTTTCTGTCTCGCGGTTTTGGCCGTATCCATATCTCTGCTTGCGGCCTGTCAGAAGACGACGCCCAGCACTCCGGACCTCCCCGATTTGAAGGTCGGCGTCGTCGGCGTGGAACAGCCCAAGGGGACGACGGATTTGCTCGCGGGATTCATTCCTGAAGATCGCGTGTTGGCCTCGGATCAGGCTGTGGCCACGTTCAATGAAGAACTCATGAAGCTTTTGAAGACCACGACGCACCGCTCGTACGTGTTCATCCCCAAGGCCGGGGGCGCTGATCCTCGCGAACGCAATGGCGCGCTGGCCCATTGGGCCAAGATCGGGAAGGACATGGGCGTGGATCTGCTCATCGTCCCGCAAATCCTCGACTGGCGTGAACGGGCCGGGAGCAGCGCGGGTGTGACGACGTCCGCCGCCGTGAATATGGACTTCTATCTGATTGACGTGCGCGAACCCGGCGGCGCGCTGGTGTCCCGCTCCCACTTCAAGGAAAAGCAGGTCGGCCTGAGCGACAACCTGATGAACTTCGATACGTTCCTCAAGCGCGGCGCCAAGTGGCTCACGGCGCAGGAGCTGGCGATGGAAGGGATGCAGAAGATGATCAAGGAGTTCGGTTTATGATCCTTTTTCCCGCTGTGGATATCAAAGGGGGGCAGGCTGTGCGCCTCAGGCGCGGGCGTGCCGACGACTCCACGGTCTTTTCCGACGATCCGGTTGCGGCGGCGCTGCAATGGCAGGAGCAGGGCGCAAAGTTCCTGCATCTTGTGGATCTGGACGGCGCGTTTGAAGGTGTGTCGCCGAATACGGATCTGGTCCGCCGGATTTGTGAAGCCCTTTCCATCCCCGTACAGCTTGGCGGCGGTATCCGTGACGAGGAAACCGCCCATCGCTGGCTTGATGCGGGTGTGGCCCGTCTGATCATCGGTACGCTGGCACTGGAAGATCCTGCCCGTTTCGCGGCGCTGTGCCATGCCTGCCCCGGTCGCATCGGCGTTTCGTTGGATGCGGAAAACGGACGCCTGAAGACCCGTGGCTGGGTGGGGGATACGCCGTATACGGTGGATGATGTGGTTCCCCGTCTGGCTGAAGACGGCGCGGCATTCCTCGTGTATACCGACATCGAGCGTGACGGTATGCAGACCGGCGTGAACGTGCCCGCCCTGACGCATCTGGCCCGGACGAGCAAGGTGCCGGTGATTGCCGCCGGCGGCGTTGCCACGTTGGATGACGTGAAGGCGTTGTATCCGCTGTCGGTATCCGCGAACCTTGAAGGCGCGATCAGCGGACGGGCTATTTACGAAGGCACGCTGGATCTGCGCGAGGCCATGAGCTGGATCGCCGCGCAGGAGCGGTAGTTTTGACGTGGGGGAAGGGGGAACCCTTCTGAAGAAGGGGAGAGCACCCCACGGTTCTCCCTCCCTTGCCCCACGCCCCCAACACTCCCTCTCCCAAGACTTTTGGCGTTATCGGATCCTTGTTCGGAAAGGTGCTGAAAGCGAAAGCGTGGGCGTGCCTTTCAGTTTTTGGGGAGAGGGGCTGTTTGGGAAGGGAAAACATTCCGTAAAAATGGCGGGGAAGAAGGCGTACCTTTTAAAGATGGCTTTGGAGACTGTTTTTGGCGGGGCCATGAAAAAAACGGTTGACTTTCATTCCGGGGTTCGCTAAAAGCTTCCTCACGCATGGGGTTGTAGCTCAGTTGGGAGAGCGCTTGAATGGCATTCAAGAGGTCGTCAGTTCAATTCTGTCCAGCTCCACCAGATTTTGAAGGGTTCGTAGCAATACGGACCCTTTCTTTTTTCGATAGTCCTGCGGATGGGGACGTGCGCTTCTTATCCGGATCTTTTGGGTGCGGCGCATTTTCGAGGAAAAAGAGTGCTGGGAGGCTTGACTTTGGGAACTGGTTCCTATAGAAGGCTTTTCACGCATGGGGTTGTAGCTCAGTTGGGAGAGCGCTTGAATGGCATTCAAGAGGTCGTCAGTTCAATTCTGTCCAGCTCCACCAGATTTTTAAAGCTGATTCAATTTGGATCAGCTTTTTTTATTGCATGAAGTTGCATAATAAAATGGTTGAGGAGCCTTTCCGACCGCCTTTGAGGCGGGATACGGAAGGCTCCTTATTTTTTTGCTCATATCCCGAAACGGGACACGCGGAGATGGCAGCCGCCTCTGCCCGTGCGGGCCGTAAAATCCTGATGGTACGCTTCGGCGGGGTAAAAGGCGGAGGCCGGGAGCAGTTCGGTGGCCACCGCATAGCCGTGTTCCCTGAGCTTTTCCATGAGGGAAAGGGCTGTGGCTTTCTGCCGCTCATCTTTGTAGAAAATCGCTGAACGGTATTGTGTGCCGATATCCGGGCCCTGTCTGTTGATCTGGGTAGGATCATGGATTTCAAAGAACAGGCGGGCGAGTTCCTCGAAAGAAACCTTTGCCGGATCGTAGGTTACGCGGACCGCTTCGGCGTGGCCGGTCCCGCCCGTGCAGACCTGTTCGTAGGTGGGGTTCGGCACCGTACCGCCCGTGTAGCCCGACTCCGCGCCACAGACACCGGGGACGGACTGGAAAGCGTCCTCCACTCCCCAGAAACAGCCGCCCGCGAAGATGGCCTCTTCCGTGCATTCGGATGTTTTTTCTGGTATGAATTCAAGCGACAAGGAATTGACGCAATGCCGCGTGTTTTTTGGGGTGAAGCGTTCGCCTTCGAAGACATGCCCCAGATGGGCCCCGCAGGCGGCGCAGACGATTTCCGTCCGGTGGCCGTCCGGATCGGGGCGGCGGAGCACGGAGCCGGGCACGGCGTCGTCAAAGGACGGCCAGCCGCATCCGGAGTCGAACTTGTCGCCCGAGCGGTAGAGCGTTGCGCCGCAACGCCGGCAGGCATAGGTTCCGTCGGCCTTATGGTTCCAGTAGCGCCCGCTGAACGGCGGTTCCGTCGCGCCGTGGGCGATGACCTGTTCTTCGTCGGGAGTGAGGGGTCGCATGGTGCCTCCTTGTGTTATCAGCATATATGATACAAGTATGATCCCTGAGTGGAAAGACAATGATACCTTTTGCCGGGCCCGGTTAGGGATGGCACAACTTTTTATTTCGGAGAAAGTATGGTCTCAACTGCCGTTCGTACCTTTGCGAGGGGCATTCCCTGGAATCTCTTTTTGCTGACCCTCGGATGTGGCCTGTTCGCACTCGGCGTGAAAGCCGTCGCCATTCCCCATATGCTCATTTCCGGCGGCGTATTCGGGACGGCGCTTCTGATCAATTACATGACGGAAACCCTGAGCCCGGCTGTGTGGAATGTGCTGCTCAACATTCCTATCTTCATTGCGGGCTGGCTGTTCGTGGGGCGGCGTTTCGTCCTGTACAGCCTGTACGGGCTGGCCGTGGTCTCCGTGGCCACGCAATATTTGGACATGACCATCAACATCACCGATCCGATTCTCGCGAGCATCGCCGCGGGCTGCATCTGCGGGCTCGGGCTCGGCATCGTACTGCATTCCATCGGCTGCGATGGCGGGTTGACCATCATTTCCATCGCCCTGCACAAGCGGTATGGCATCAGCGTCGGGCAATTCAGCCTGCTGTACAACATCACGCTGTTTGTACTGGCCTTTTCCATGTATAATCCGGACAGCATGTTGTATTCGCTGATCATGATTTTTGTGTACTCCAAGGTGATGGACTACGTTTCGACCATCTTCAACCAGCGGAAAATGGTGTTGATCATTTCCACGCAGCACGCCGCAATCCGTGAAGACATCCTGACGCATCTGCACCGGGGGGCCACGCTTCTGTCCGGTTCCGGCGGTTTCACCGGCGAGCAGAGGCCCGTGCTGTTGACCGTCGTGCAAAACTATCAGATCCGGCTGTTGGAAGAGCTCATTTTCCGGCATGACAAGCAGGCGTTCGTCATCATCGAGAACACGCTGAACGTCCTCGGCAAGGGGTTCTCCTGTGTAAAGGAATATAAATGAAGAAATGCACCTTGCCGGTCGCGGATCCGCTTTTGAAGGGGCTCTGTCGATTTCCTCCGGCAGGGTTTTCTGGTATCTGAGAGGCAGCGAGCCGGAATATCCGGCACGCGATCCGACACCTTCAACCGTGGAGAACCGTCATGTCCGAAGAACAACAGGTGCGCCTGAACGTGCATACCGAGAAAATGGGCACCTCCTACGCGAATGCCTTTCAGGTTCGTTACTCGCAGGATGACGTGCTGGTTTCCTTTGGCGTCAGCCTGACCGATCTCTCTGCCGAGCCGGGTGTGAAGGGCGTCGTCACCGCCGACATGCTGGAGCGTATCGCCATGACGCCCCGTACGGCCAAACGCCTGACGCTGACCCTTATCCAGAGCCTCCGCGAATATGAGGCCCGTTTCGGCGAAATCGCCGTCGAGGAGAAGGCCCCCGAAGAGGAATAGCCGCGCTTGGTGCGGAATGGTATCGAAAAGGAAAAAGGCCGGATGTGTCCGGTCTTTTTTATGCCTTGCAAAGGAGGAGGCGCGGCGGCGGAGCTTGTGCGGGCATCCTTATGCCGAGCGAAAGGCGTATGCATGTGAACGGTGTTGCGCGCGGAGCCGGTGCTGGGCATTTGCAGTTATAAATCCTCATAAAGGAAAATGGATATGGTTTGTTCGCGTCGTCCGTATTGGAGGCCTTGCGTTTTGCAATCCATCCGGCGGATGACGCCTTTTTAGAGGGGGCAATCTGCCTGTATGGGGTGTTTCCGGGCTCTGAAAACATTTTTTTGCTCCCTCCGTTCTCCCTTCTGAAGGAAAAGGGCGGGCCGGTTCTCATGCGTTTTGCAACGGTGGATTGCATTATGTAATGATCTTCTGTGTACTCATTTTTCTAATACTGTAAAATCATTGGCTATACATTTTGGCACGCACCTTGGATAGATGGCTGTTGAAATCCTGCGGGTCGGAAACACCGACGTCCGCGTTACGTTCAAGGAGCTTGTCATGGATTTGTTTGACCTTGTTGGCCTCGCCTGCGCGGCAGGTCTTTTTGCGTACATGCTGTACGCGCTGTTCAAGCCGGAACGGTTTTAGGAGGATGATATGATCCTGCGAGATCTGTTGCAGCTTGTCCTGTTCATCGGCCTTTTAGCGGCGCTCAGCCCGCTGTTGGGTCGGTATGTCCATCAGGTTTTTTCCGGCCGCCGCACCTTCCTGCATCCTGTCCTGGGGCCGGTGGAGCGGGGCGTGTACTCGCTGTCCGGCATTCATCCCGACGAAAACCAGACGTGGAGCCGGTACGCCGTCAGCCTCATCGGATTTTCCCTTGCGGGGTTCCTGCTCACGTTCGGGGTACTGCTTTTTCAGGATAAGCTGCCGCTGAATCCGCAAGGCTTCCCCGGCCTTTCGTGGGATTTGGCCCTGAATACGGCGGTCAGCTTCCTGACGAATACGAACTGGCAGTCCTACGGCGGCGAAACCACCATGAGCCATTTCTCGCAGATGGTGGCCCTGACCTATCAGAATTTCGTTTCCGCAGCCGTCGGCATCGCCGTGTGCGCCGCGGTCGTGCGTGGCATCGCCCGCAACGAATCCTCGTCCATCGGCAATTTCTGGTCCGATCTCGTGCGCATTACGCTGTACGTGTTGCTGCCTTTGAGCATCATCGGGGCGCTGATCATGCTCTGGCAGGGTATGGTCCAGAATTTCGACGCGGGCGTTACCGCGACCACGCTTGAGGGCGGGAAGCAGTTCATCGCCACCGGGCCCGTCGCTTCGCAGATTGCGATCAAGCTGCTCGGGACCAACGGCGGCGGCTTCTTCAACGTGAACGCCGCGCATCCTTTTGAGAACCCCACGGCGTTGGCCAGCTTCCTCCAGTCTTTCTACATCCTGATCATCCCGAGCGCGCTGGTGTTCTTCCTCGGGGACGCCGTGGGCAGCCGCCGTCACGCGTGGACGGTCTGGGCCGTCATGCTGGCCCTGTTCATCGGCGGCGTGCTGTGGATCTACTTCAGCGAGCTGCACGGTACGCACCTCCTGCAGCAGATTGCGGGCGGGGCCGTACCCAACATGGAAGGCAAGGAAGTGCGTTTCGGCGTGTTCGGCACCTCGCTGTTCGCGACGGCGACCACGGACGCCTCCTGCGGCGCGGTCAACGCCATGCACGACAGCCTGACGCCGCTTGGCGGGATGCTGGTGCTGTTCAACATGCTGCTCGGCGAGATCATCTACGGCGGCGTCGGGTCCGGCCTGTACGGCATGATCCTGTTCATCCTGCTGACCGTGTTCATCGCCGGCCTGATGGTGGGCCGCACGCCCGACTATCTCGGCAAGCGTATCGAAGGCCGCGAGATTACGTGGTGCATGGTGGCCCTGCTGGCCTGCGCCACACCGATCCTGTGTTTCTCCGCCGTGGCGGCGGTGAGTTCGTGGGGAACGGGCGCACTGAATAATGCCGGGGCGCATGGCCTTTCCGAAATCCTTTATGCCTTCACGTCCGGCGCGCAGAACAACGGGAGCGCCTTTGCGGGGCTTTCCGCCAATGTGCCGGTGTGGAACGTTTTGCTGGCCCTCGCCATGTTCATTGGGCGCTTCGGCGTGATGCTGTCCATGCTCGTGGTGGCGGGTTCCCTCGCCGCGCGCAAGAAGCGTCCGATTTCGGATTCTTCCTTCCCCGTGGAAGGGCCTACCTTCGGCCTCTTGCTGCTCGGGATCATCTTCATCGTGGGCGCGCTGACCTATCTGCCCGCCCTGTCCCTCGGTCCCATCGTGGAACAGTTCCAGATGATGCGGGGAATGATGTTTTAAGAGCGGCGAAGGGAACATCAACTGATTTATTCAATCCGAGCCTGTTGGGATAAGACAGGCATAGGACCGAGTGGGTCCGGGGGGAATCATTCCCCCCGGCGGGTGCAGGGCGGAGCCCTGCCGGGGAATGGGGCGAGCCCCGCCTCCTCCCTCCGGTCCGCCAAGGAGATTTTTCATATGCGTCACCATTCTCAGGAAACCGCGCCTTCGCTGTACGTTCAGGCCGCCAAGGACGCCTTCCGCAAGCTCGATCCGCGCGTGCTCGTGCGCAATCCCGTCATGTTCGTGGTCGCCGTCGGCTGCGTGTTTACGACGGCCTCGTTCTTCTCCCGCGTGGTGACCGGCGCCGACGCCGGATTCAGCGGCCAGATTTCCCTGTGGCTGTGGTTCACCGTGCTGTTCGCCAACTTCGCCGAGGCGCTGGCCGAGGGGCGGGGCAAGGCGCAGGCCGACACGCTCCGCAGCGCCCGTACGGACACCGTCGCGCACCGGCTGCTTTCGGACGGAACCGTGGAAACCGTATCCGCTTCCGAATTGGCCCCCGGCGACCGTGTGGTCGTGGAGGCGGGCGACATGATCCCCGCCGACGGCACGGTCGTCGAAGGTGTGGCCGCCGTGGACGAATCCGCCATCACCGGCGAGTCGGCTCCGGTCATCCGTGAATCCGGCGGCGACCGCAGCGCGGTTACCGGCGGGACCACGGTGCTTTCCGACCGCATCGTCGTGAACGTCACGCAGGAGCCGGGCAAGTCTTTCCTCGACCGCATGATCGCGCTTGTCGAAGGCGCGGAACGGCAGAAGACCCCCAACGAAATCGCCTTGAACATCCTGCTTGCCGGGCTGACCCTCATCTTCATGCTGGTGGTCGTCACCCTGAAGCCGCTGGGCCTTTACCACGGCATCAACATTGATATGGTCGTGCTGGTGGCGCTGCTGGTGTGCCTCATCCCGACCACGATCAGCGGCCTGCTCGCGGCCATCGGCATCGCCGGGATGGACCGCCTGCTCCAGCGCAATGTGCTGGCCCTGTCGGGCCGCGCGGTGGAGGCCGCCGGGGACGTGGATGTGCTGCTGCTCGACAAGACCGGGACGATCACGCTCGGCAACCGCATGGCCTCGGCGTTCCTGCCTCTGCCCGGCGTGAATATCGATGAAATGATGCAGGCCGCCTGCCTTGCCTCCTCCGGCGACGAAACTCCGGAAGGCCGTTCCATCGTCGAATTGGGGAACACCCTCGGCGTGTCCCTGAATGGGGTGCCGCAGGATGTGGTCAGCGTGCCGTTCACGGCGGAAACCCGCATGAGCGGCGTGGATGCCGCCGGAGAACAGCTCCGCAAGGGTGCGACAGATTCCGTGCTGCAGTGGGTGCACTCGCTCGGGCTTCCCGAACGCCGTGAGGAATTGAAGGCCCTCGTCGATCCCGTGGCCCGTGAGGGCGGTACGCCGCTGGTGGTGGCCTCCTCCACGCGGGGCGTGCTCGGCGTCATCCAGCTTAAGGACGTGGTCAAGCCCGGTATGCGCGATCGTTTCGACCGCATCAGGGCCATGGGCATCAAGACCGTGATGATCACGGGCGACAACCGCCTCACCGCGCAGGCCATCGCCGCGGAGGCGGGGGTGGACGACTTCCTTGCCGAAGCCAAGCCCGAGGACAAGCTGCAGCTCATTCTGGATCTCCAGAAGGAAGGCCGTCTTGTGGCCATGTCCGGCGACGGCACCAACGACGCTCCGGCGCTGGCCAAGTCCGACGTGGGGCTGGTCATGAACACCGGCACGCAGGCCGCCCGCGAGGCCGGGAACATGATCGACCTCGATTCCGACCCCACCAAGCTCATCGAGATCGTGGAGATCGGCAAGCAGCTTCTGATTACCCGGGGCGCGCTCACCACGTTCAGCCTCGCCAACGACGTGGCCAAGTACTTCGCCATCATCCCGGCGCTGTTCATGGCGGCCCTGCCGGAGCTCGGCGTGCTGAACGTCATGCACCTGTCCACGCCGCAGAGCGCCATCCTGTCCGCAGTGATCTTCAACGCCCTGATCATCATCCTGCTCATCCCGCTGGCGCTCAAGGGCGTGCGCTACCGTCCCCGTTCCACGGCTTCGGTCCTGCGCGGCAACCTGTTGGTCTACGGGCTCGGCGGCGTCATCGCCCCGTTCATCGGCATCAAGCTCATTGATATCGTGATTTCCGCCGTCGGCCTCGTCTAGCCGCGTCGGTACATATAACCTGAAGGGGCGTTCGTTCCTCTCCAACTCCGGAAGTCTCCTCCGCGTGCGTCCCTTCAGGTTTCTTTTTCACATAAGGATATACGTCATGTTCAAGCTCATTCGTCAGTCCGTTCTGTCCACGCTGTGCCTCGCCGTCCTTTTGTGCGCCGCTTACCCGATGCTCGTCACCGGGGCGGCCGACGCCTTCTTCCCTAAAGAAGCGGCGGGTTCGCTGATCCTGCGGGACGGCGCGATCGTCGGTTCCGCCCTCATCGGGCAGCCGTTCTCCAGCGCGAAGTATTTCCATCCCCGCCCCTCAGCAGCCGGGTACAATGCCGGTTCCTCCTCCGGTTCCAACTATGGCCCCACCAGCAAGGCTCTGGCCGAGCGCGTCCGGGCCTCGGAACAGGAGCTGCGCGCCGAGCGGCCCGAAGGCGTGTTGCCCGTGGATATGCTGACCGCTTCGGGAAGCGGCCTTGATCCTCATATTTCCCCGGATGCGGCCCTGATGCAGGTCCGGCGCGTGGCCGAAGCCCGCGGCCTGTCTCCGGAAGCGGTGGAAAAGCTCGTGCGCGGCCATGTGGAAGGCCCGGAATGGAGCGTGTGGGGTGAACCGAAGGTCAATGTGCTGCGCCTCAATCTGGCTCTTGACGAACTCCGGTAGCCGGGCGAGGAAAGAAGTACTTTCCGTGTCGGGAGGATGGTCATGGACGGTTTCGCGGAACTCATCGAACGCAAACGGCAGGGGTCCCTTAAAGTCTATCTGGGATACGCGGCCGGCGTGGGGAAAACCTACGCCATGCTGCAGGAGGGGCTGCGCCTGAAACAGCAGCACGTGGATGTGGTGATCGGGTACCTCGAACCCCACGACCGCCCCGAGACGATGGCGCTCGCCGAGCATCTGGAAACCGTCCCCCCCCGCGAATGGCGCGTGGGGGACGCCGTTTTCCATGAAATGGACGTCGAGGCCATCCTTGCCCGCAAACCGCAGGTCGTGCTGGTGGACGAGCTGGCCCACACCAACGCGGACGGTTCCAAGAACGACAAGCGCTACTCGGATGTGCTCGAAGTGCTGGCGCAGGGCATCAACGTCATTTCGACCATCAACGTGCAGCATCTGGAATCCGTGGCGGCGCGCGTCGAAGAGGCCACCGGCATCGCCGTGCGGGAACGCATCCCGGACACCGTGCTGCGGCGGGCCGATCAGGTCGTCAACGTGGACGTGACCAAAGAGGAACTCCGCGAGCGCCTCCGGCAAGGCAAGATTTACGCGCCGCAACAGGCCGAGCGGGCGTTGTCGAGCTTCTTCACCTACGAGAACCTGTCCTTTCTCCGCGAGCTGTGCCTGCGCGAGGCATCAGGGGATCAGGTCCGCAAGATCGAGGCGCAGGAGCTCCTCAAGCCCGCCTTGGCCGGGTATGCGGTGGAGGCGGTCATGGTCGCCCTGAGCTCATGGCCCACCGATGCCGAATCGCTTATCCGCCGTGGCGTGCGTATGGCGAACCAGCTCGGATCGCCGTGTTACGTGGTTTATGTCCGCAGGCCGCAGGAAAGCCCGACCCGCATAGACGCGGGCATCCAGCGCCAGCTTCAGCACAACCTGCAGCTGGCGACGAGGCTCGGCGCGGAAGTGGTGCAGCTTGAAGGCGTGGATATCGCCGAAACGCTGGTGAATTTCGCCAGCGAGCGCAACGTGCGGCACGCGATCTTCGGCAAGTCGCGGCTGTCGCCCTTGCGGGAGCGGCTGCGTGGTTCGTTCCTGCTGGATTTCCTGTATGAGGCCGTGGGCGTGGATGTGCACGTCGCCAACGTCACCCCGAAGTATATCAAGTGAGCGCGTCATGATTGTTCTTCCCACCATGCACAAGCGGATACGCCGCTCCTTTCTGCGTCTCGTGCTGCTGTTCGGGGCGCTCGGGGTTTTGATGGTGACCGGCATCACCATTGCGGGGCGGGTTCCCTCGGAGCTCATCCGTATGAACTACGACTCCATCGCCTACGCGCAGGAGATGGTACGGGCCATGAACGGCATCCGGTTCCCCGAGCTGTACCGCGACACCGATACGCTCGGCTGGGAAAAACGGTTTGCCGACACGCTGGAACAGGCTTCCGGCAACATTACCGAAGAGGCCGAGCGGAAGGTCATTACGGATCTTCAAGCCTCATGGGATGCGTACCGCCAGACTCCGGACGACGCCAATTACCGGGGCCTGCACGCCCGCATCGACGCCCTGGTTCAGGTCAACGAGCGGGGGATGTTCCTGCGGCTCAGCAAGAACGCCCGGTTCCGCGACATCATGATGGCGGTGACGGCCGCGGCGTTCCTGCTCGGCACGTTTTGGGCCTTTCTCCTTGCGGACAGCGTGGCGGAGCGTCTGGCCCATCCGTTGCGGCGGGTGGCGGAACTGTTCCGCGATCGCCCGCAGCTTGGGCGGAAGCTCCATCTGCCGGACCCGCAGACGCTGGAAGTGCGGCTGTTGTTCGATGAGTTGTCCCGCCTGTGGGATCGCCTCGGGGAACTGGACGAGCTGAACGTGCACAAGCTGGTCGTGGAAAAGCGGAAGCTTGAAGTGATCCTCGAGTCGGTCGAGGACGGGGTCTTGGTGCTGAGCACCGCAGGGGACGTCATGCTGGTCAGCCACCGTATGCTTTCGCTTCTTGGCTTGGCCAAAGATGATGTGCAGGGCAAGCCGTGGAGGGATTTGTCCACCAGCGCGCCCAACTACATGGCCCTGCGGGACGGACTCCGCGACGACATGCAGGGCAAGCAGGAGATCACCCTGCGCGTCGGCGGTGAGGAGCGCATTTATGCCGGGCGTCGGCGGAGCCTGCTCAGCGGCAAGGGCGCGGTGACGGGGCAGGTGTTTCTCCTGAGCGACGTGACCGAGAAGCGGCGGCGCGACGGGTTGCGTTCGGAGATGATGGACTGGATATCCCACGAATTGAAGACGCCCATGCAGTCCCTTGGTTTGGCGGCGGATCTCATGGCCCGGCGTCCGGGGCTGGATGAGGAGATGTCCATGCTCGTTGAGACGGTGGGGCAGGATGCCGCCCGGCTGCGGACCGTGGCCCGGCAGTTTATGGAAATCGCCCGCATGAGCCCTTCGGCGCTCCAGCTTGTCCCCGATACGGTGGATCTTGTCGAGCGCGTGCGCGAGTGGCTGATCCCCTTCCAGCTGGTGGCCCGCGAGTCCGGCGAGCGCCTGCTTCTGAGTATGCCCGAAACCGATATCCCCGTGACCATTGATACTGAGCGGTTTGCGTGGGTGCTGTCGAATCTGGTGTCCAACGCTCTGCGTGTCGGTTCCGTCGGCTCCACGGTGCGGATCGTCATCACGCAGGAAGAGGACGATGCCGTTCTTCGGGTAGAAGACGATGGGCCGGGGATTCCACCGGAGCTGGAGGCGCGTTTGTTCGAGCCGTTCTCGCACGGACGGACAGCCGGGACGCGTGAAGGGCTGGTCGGGCTTGGTCTGGCGATCACCCGCGATATCGTGGAAGCGCACGGCGGCGTGATCCGCTATGCGCGAAATCCCGGGGGGGGAGCCATTTTCACCGTATTGCTGCCATTGGCGAAGTAGAGGAAGGCATTGGGAAGGGATGGAAAACTTTTCTGAAGAAAGAGGGGAATACCCCCACGCTTTTCCCTCACTTCCTCAAAAACATCCCTCCCTTTCCAAAGACTTTTGCGCTTATCGAATTCCTGTTCAGGGGGAGGATTTGACGCGGGGGTCTGGTTTTGTGAAAAGACAATAGACCGATAGGTAACAATGAAAGGAACGCATTTGAAGGCGGCCCGGTTTTACGGCAATCCCCTTGGGCTACGCCTAACCTGCGTCGAAAGCCGGTATTGCCGATTTGAGCTGACAGCCTTTTTGCGGTAACGAAAAGCGTACGGTCGGCCCGTTCCCGCATAAGGGAACAGGCTGATGCCCGCATAGGAAAGTCTTGGGAAGGAGAGAGGAGGGGGGTTGGGGGAGGGGAGAGGAAACCTTTCTCCAGAAAGGTTTCCTCTCCCCTCCCCCAATTCATCCTCATAAGGAGTCCCACATGCTGCGAGTTCTGGTGGCGGACGACGATCCGGGGATCGTGAGGACGCTGATGCTTGGCCTGAAAATGATGGGCTGCCAGCCCGTGGGCGTGGAGAGCGCGGAAGCCGCGATCAAGGCGCTGGAAGACAAGAGCGCGGACCTGCTGCTGACGGACATGCGCATGGAAGGCATGTCCGGGGTAGATCTTGTGCGGGATGCACATGCGCGCTGGCCTGAGATGATCTGCGTGGTCATGACCGCCTTCGCCTCGTACGAAAACGCCGTGTCCGCCATCAAGGCCGGGGCCTACGATTATTTGCCGAAACCGTTCACCACCGAACAGTTGGAGCACCTCATCCGCAAGGTGGAGATGCTGGTGGACCTCCAGCGGGAAAACTCGCGCTTGCGGGCCGGGTCCGGTGACTGGTTCGACGGGCTGACTTCACCGAAATGCCAGGCTCTCCAGTCCGTTGTGGAGCGGATCGCGCCGAGCGATGCCACAGTGCTCCTGTCCGGCGAGACGGGATCGGGCAAGACCGAGCTGGCTCGGTCCATCCATAGAAGATCGGCACGTGCGGACAAGCCGTTTGTGGAAGTAACCTGCACGGCGATCGCGGAAAACCTTTTTGAATCCGAAGTGTTCGGGCACGTGCGGGGGGCTTTTACCGGAGCGGTGCGCGATAAGGCGGGCAAATTCGAGCTGGCGGACGGCGGCACCCTGTTCCTTGACGAAATCGGGGAACTGTCGGCTACGGCGCAGTCCAAGCTGCTGCGTTTCCTTGAAGATAAGGTCATCGAACGGGTTGGGGACAATAAGCCCATCCGGCTGGATGTGCGCATCATTGCCGCGACGAACCGGGATCTTGCCGCTATGATGAAGTCCGGGACGTTCCGCGAAGATCTGTACTACAGGCTGAACGTATTCGAGTGTACGGTTCCGCCGCTGCGGGAACGGCCCGAGGACATCGAGCCCCTCGCCGCAAAGCTGCTGCGCTCCGCTTCCGCCAAGTACGGCACGCCGCCCACCCTGTCGCAGGCCGCACGCCAGGCGCTGCTGCGGTACGGTTGGCCCGGCAACGTCCGGGAACTGCGGAACGTCATGGAACGGGTCGCGCTGCTCGCCGCCGGACGTGAAGTCACGCTGGCGGATTTGCCGCCCGCGCTGAGCGCCGGGGAAGGGGTGCGGTCCGGTCCGGATGAGGAGCCGCATATCCTGACCCTGCGTGAGCTGGAAGCGGAACACATCCGGCGAGTGCTCGGGCTCGGCGTCAGCATGGAACGGGCCGCCGAACTGCTCGGAATCAACACGGTGACGCTCTGGCGCAAACGTAAGGAACTCGGAGCCTAACGGGCTTCCTTTTTTGGACGGAAGGCCGTACGAAGGAGGCATCTTCCCGGCCCGGCGTCGCAAGCGGGGAAGAGAAGGGCGGAAGGGAGGTTGCTATGGGGTTTATCGCCGGGGACAGCGTGTTGGATGCCGCGTACGGGTACGGCATGGTCTGCGATGTGATCAGGAATCCTGACGAAACGTATCCCGTGATCTGCCGGTTCTGGCAGAATGGGCGGCCTGTGGAAATTTCGTATACGCGGGACGGGTTCAACGACGTTTCCGATATGATCCCTTCGCTTGTCCATGCGGGAACCGGTGCCGCGAAAGGGAAGCCCGTGCGCTTGTCCTTTGAGGATTTCGACGAGGAATACAGGAAACTGTTCGGCGGCGCCGGGCAGAAGAAACCTTGAGCGGATGCTTCAGAGTACGGCGCTTCATGAAATGATGAAAAGGATGCCCTTTCGGTTCACCGGGAGGGCATTTTTATGGACTTGCAGATGGTTGGGGAAGGGCAGGGGGCTCTCATGGGGAGCGGCTGGATGTTGAAGGGCAATGGCGGAGAGTTCCTGAGCTGTTTATCCCGGCTGAACTGGGATATCGGGAGCAAAACAAGGCGATTGCTTGTGTAAAAAAAGATTTTATCAAAAACAATTCCTATTACTATTGACTTCATGCATGATTTGTTCAAAAATCCGCAAACAGGAGTAGAGGAAGCGTTCGCATTATCGTTTTATAACAAGAGAGGGCAAGATGAGAACCCGTTCCGCTTTGCTGGTGGCCAGCTGCGTTTTGGCCGCTTCCGTCGTGACAGGAGGAGCGTTGAACGAGAGCGTTGGCGCCGACAAGGGGATTCCCCCGAACCACCCGCAGCTGACGAAGTTTTCCAAGGTTTCCGACATAGTGATGGACAAGTGCATGGCTTGCCATTCACGGAATTATGATTTGCCGTTCTATGCTAACATTCCGGGGATCAAGGAAATCATCGAAAAGGATTTCAACGACGGCCTTCGGGCGATGGACTTGAATCTGGAACTGGTCGAAGCCGCGAAGGACAAGCCGATCGGCGAAGCGACGCTTGCCAAGATGGAATGGGTTATCGTCAACGAAACCATGCCGCCCGCGAAGTTTACCGCCGTGCACTGGGGCAGCCGTGTGTCGTCTGAAGACAGGGCCGCCATCCTCGATTGGGTGAAGGCCTCGCGTGCCGCCCACTATGCCACCGGGCTGGCGGCTCCGCGTCATGCCGATGAACCGCTGCAGCCGCTGCCGGACGCGCTCCCCGTCAATGCCGCCAAGGTGGCGCTCGGTGAAAAGCTGTTCGTCGACAAGCGGTTGTCCGGAGACAATACCGTCGCCTGCGTAACCTGTCATGATTTTTCGAAGGCCGGTACGGACAACAAGCGCTTCGCGGAAGGTATCCGCGGGCAGTTCGGCGACATCAACGCGCCGACCATGTTCAACGCCGCGTTCAACACCAAGCAGTTCTGGAACGGACGGGCCGCGGACCTTCAGGAGCAGGCCGGCGGGCCTCCCATGAACCCCATTGAGATGGGCAGCAAGGACTGGGATGAAATCTGCGCCAAGCTCGCGCAGGACCCCGAACTGACCGCCGCCTTTACCGCAGTCTATCCCGACGGCTGGAACGGCAAGAACGTTACCGATGCCATTGCCGAATATGAAAAGACGCTCATCACGCCGAACAGCCGCTTTGACAAGTGGCTGAAGGGGGACGACAAGGCGTTGACCGCGCAGGAAATCGAAGGCTATCAACGCTTCAAGATGTACCGCTGCTCAAGCTGTCACGTCGGCAAGTCCGTGGGCGGGCAGTCCTTCGAATATATGGATCTCAAGAAGGCGTACTTTGAGGATCGCGGCAACCCGCTCGGCTCCGACGAAGGGCTCAAGGGTTTTACCGGCAAGGCTGAAGATCTGCACCGCTTCAAGGTCCCGAACCTGCGCAACGTCGAACTGACGGCTCCGTATCTTCATGACGGCACCGTAACGACGCTGGACGAGGCCGTACGCATCATGGGCGTGTATCTCTCCGGCATGGACATCCCCAAGGGCGATCGAGATCTCATCGTTGGGTTCCTGCGGACTCTGACGGGTGAATGGAACGGTAAGCCGCTGGCAGGGGAAGCCGTAAAGAACTAGTTGTCCGTAAACGAATAAAGGGCGGCATCGGAAATCCCGGTGCCGCTTTTTTTGATCCTGTCAAAACACTGGGGAAGCTCCATTTCTGGAGCATTTCTTTTGAGAGTGGAGAAAGAAGCCTCAGCGCCGGCACTAAGATTGCGCAAGGGAAATAAGGGATCGTGTAACAACTTTACAGAATGGATACCCTCCGGATTGTTTTCGGGAAAATATGTTCCCGCCGTTCGTTGCAATACGGATCTTCTTGAATGCATTGGAGATACTTTGGGGAACAAGATGTTCGGGTCCCGCATTATGGTACGGAATAAGATGAAAAAACGATTCTTGTGCACGCAGGGTGGTGCGTGGAAAGCCAAACAGGGGAAAAGCGGCTTTTGAAGAAGTTATTGCCGTTTCAGAAGAAGATTTGTATCCGTAATGCTGCTTTTTGTATGAAACCGGACAAACGTTTCCGCGACTCTAAAAGTAAGATTGCGCAACAGGCTTTCTGGCTTGGACAACTTCTGATAAACGGAATGCCGGCCTCTTGCTCCGCACTCTATTTTTTATTGCAATCAGGCAAAAAATATCTCCCTATGGCCTGACGGTCTATACAAGTCGATAAAAGTCGATTACATTGCTAGGCAATCTACTCGGAGGTGAATGCATGATAAGTGACGCCGAACTGCTGAAGTTGGTTATGGAAAGATATCCCGAACAGCCTACTCCGTTTATCATCGAACAATTTACCGTTCTCAAGGCCGGGCTTATTCAGGCCAATAATAAGCTGGCCGCAATGGATATGGAAGAACCTGTCTGCGAACAAGTGATCATCGAAGAACCCATGCCGGAAGCTGCTGAGGCCGCCCCTAGCGCCGCGCCGAAGAAGAAGTTCACCAAGCGCAGCCTTGTTGTCCGCCCTGAAGAAGCCATTGGGGACGATGTTGTTCAGTGTTGCCTCTGCGGCCGGGGATTTCAGAATCTGACGGCGAAGCACCTTCTGTCCCACGGGATTTCCGTGGATGAATACAAGAAGCTGTGCGGATATGTACCGGAGCAGAAGCTTATCTGCAAAAATCTGCTGGAAAAACTGCAGGAAAACGTGCAGAAGGCCCAGCGGTCCAGAGAGCAGAAGCTGTCCGGCGAACACCTGAAATAAGCGAAGGCGGGGCATCCGGTTCGGATGCCCCGTTTCGTGGCGTATGCTTGGGTGGGGAGGCCGGAAAGAGGGGTGGACCTTCCGCCGTCGGGAGTGGTATTGCACTTGTACGGGCCGCTCCCTTGCGGGATGCCCGTTTGGTTTGTGTGCCGTTCGTTGCCCCTGACTTCAACAAACGATTTTTCTGATGCTGGAAACATTGTCCCCGCAAGAGGCCATGACGCTCTTCCGCAATGGCGGCGCCTTTTTTGTGGATGTCCGTACTGAAAAGGAATTTCTCAAACGGGCGATTCCCGGTTGCCCGCTTGTTCCCCTCGACAAACTGGAACGTGAGGGCGGGCTGGACAGCCGTTTTTCCGGCAAGCCGGTCGTCTTTTTTTGCCGCTCGGGAAGCAGGACGCAGAATAAGGCCGAGCTCCTGGAAAGAAGCGCCTCGGGCAAGGCGTATCAGCTTGGGGGCGGGATTCTCGCCTGGGAACAGGCGGGATTTCCGGTTTGGAGCATACGCGAGTTGCTGCCCTGTTTTGCGCAGGAACCGGCTTTTATCTCCGGGGTTCTTGCCTGACTCCTGTATTTTATCTGAGCGTTGCCCCTTCCGCCCTCCTTTTTCTATTGGAACGGGGGGCTTTTTTATGCCTTTCCTCCGTGGAAATAGCCCAAAAAGGCTGGCAGCGCTTGACCGAAAACAGGAAATGTTCTCAAATGTCGGCAGGGGCCGAGAGTGCCGCCCGCTTCATGTTGCTCCTCTTCCGGCGTTTGTCATGGTGAGTGTAATATGTTGTTACTATGGATTATTGTTTGAAAAGAGTGAGTCCATCGCATCTACAAGAAAATCCGGAAGTTCGTGAGTACGGGTTTGGAGCACGGTTTCGGCATCCGGTGGGAGTGGCTGCAATGAGCGTACTGGTGGAGAGGATTCTTCCCACCGCATAGAGAGGGCAATGAGTATGGCGGAATGCAAGCAAGCCGTGTTGGTTGAGAAAGAAACGGCGCACCGGGATTGCCTCACGGGATGCTACGATAGGATGACGATTCAGCATCTGGTAGATCTGTGTTTTTTGAAAAGCGACGTGCGCCAGTCCCATGCGATGTTTGTTATTGATGTGGATAACTTTAAAAGGGTCAACGATACGTGGGGGCGGGAGTTCGGGGACATTGTGCTGAACGATGTCGCGGCTGTCCTGCGGCGGATATTCCGGCGTTCGGACTATATCGGCAGGATCGGTGACGATGAATTTCTTGTCCTGCTCCGGGATGTGGAGCCGGAACGCCTGTCGGAGAAAAAGGCGCAGGAATTTTATACGGCCCTCGGCACGCTGTTTTCCGCCCGTGGCGATGAGCGCTATAAACCGACGTGTAGTGTCGGCATAGCCCGATATCCAATGGACGGGACTCTCTTCGAGACCGTGTTTCAGAGTGCCGACGCCGCACTGCATGAGGCCAAGCGGCTTGGGCTGAACCGGGTGGCCTTTGCTCCCGGCTGTGAGGGAAGGAAGCGTTAGGAGGCGGAGAGGAAGGGGCCAAGGAGCCTTTCATCCCATTCTGTCTGGTGGACATTGCCCCCAGACTCCTTTCTCGCAGCAATCCCCAATCGTTGAAAGGCCGTGAGCCGGGAAGGTTCCGGCTATAGGCAAGATGAAAAAACGCCCGGTTCTTCGTTGCGGAAGAGCCGGGCGGCTGTTTTATGGGGGGGGGATGCGCGGAGGGAAGCTGTGGTGCCGCCTCCAAAAGCGTGGGGGATGGATGTTACCCCTTGGGAACGACGATACCCTGTTTGGCGGCCCAAAGGTTGACGTCCTCCTTACGGATGGCGGCGGCCATCATGCCGGGGAACAGGTCTGGAGTACAGGCGAAGGACGGGATGCCGAGGCCGGCGAGTTTGGCGGCGAGGGCCTTGTCGTAGAATGGCGTGCCTTCATTGCTCAGGGAGAGAAGGGTGATGACCTGTACGCCGGACTGTACAAGCTCGTTGGCGCGTTGGAGCAGGTTCTTTTCCACGCCGCCTTCGTAGAGGTCGGAAATGAGCACAAGGATGGTGTTGCGCGGATCGCGGATCAACGACTGGCAGTAGCCCACCGCGCGGTTGATGTCCGTGCCGCCGCCGAGCTGGACGCCGAACAGGAGATCGACGGGATCGTCAAGCTGCTCGGTCATGTCCACCACGGCGGTATCGAACACGACGAGATGGGTTTTCACGGCGGGCATGGAGGCCATGACCGCGCCGAAGATGCTGGAGTAGACGACCGACGACGCCATCGAGCCGCTCTGGTCGATGCAGAGGATGATTTCCCGCTGGACGCGCTGCGATTTGCGGCCATAGCCGATCAGCGTTTCCGGAACGATGGTTTTGTATTCCTGCTGCCAATGTTTGAGGTTCGCCCGGATCGTACGGTTCCAGTCGATCTCGGCATGGCGGGGGCGCCGGTTGCGCACAGCCCGGTTCAGCGCGCCGCTGACCGCCGTGCGCATGGGCTCCTCAAGCTGCTTCATGAGCGCGTCCACAACCTTGCGGACGACCAGCCGGGCCGTTTCCTTGGTCTTTTCGGGGATGATGCCCCGCAGCGACATGAGCGTGGACACGAGGTTCACGTCGGGCTGCACGCTTTCGAGCATTTCCGGCTGGAGCAGCATACTGTGCAGGTTGAGGCGCTCGAAGGCGTCCTTTTGCATGACTTGCACCACTGAAGACGGGAAAAAACGCCGGATGTCCCCGAGCCAGCGGGCCACGCGCGGCGACGAGGCTCCGCTGCCGCCCCGCAGGCTGTGCCTGCTGTCCGCTTCGTACAGCGCCGCCAGCGCTTCGTCCATCTGCCGGTCTTCGGGGCTCAGCCCGGCAAGGCCGCAGCTCGCCTGAGCCTCTTCGCCGAGCACCAGCCGCCAACGCCGCAAGCGTTCCCCTTCAGCCGTATCCATCATCAACTCCTGCTCGCCCATTGGAGCCGCCGTAAGCCCGGCGTCATCCGTTGAGCGTGTTAGCCTTTGAATCATTTTGATTTTATGTCCTATGACATTCCATGTCTTTGGGGAAGCGTCATTCGGAAGCCAACGCCCTCCATCCGTTTATGCCTGTGCCGTGAGGCCGAGCACGCGCCGCAGCAACGGGACGGGCAGGGCCGCGCGTTCCGCATCCCAACGGGTTTCGGCCTGTTTCTGCATCGGCTTCCCGGCGGCTCGTTTGGCGCGTTCGCCGAGCTGACGGCGCTCGGGAGCGGAAAAGCCCGAGAATGTCCGGCGCAGCATGGGAAGGATGTTGGTAAAATGCGTATCGTTCAGGCCGTCCAGCCAGTTGGCGAGCACACCCCACAGGGCGTCGTCGTGCAGCAGCACCAGCGCGCTTTGGTTCAGGAACCCTTCGATCCATGCGGAGGCCGAGGCGGGCGCGGCCGCCGCCGACAGGGAAAGGCTCATCAGCCGGGCGGCTTCTTCCACAGGGAGGCGCTGCTCGTCGAACAGCAGGCGGACGGCCATGCCCCGCAGCAGCTCGTGGACCATCCCGTCGCGCAGGGCCGTCTGGTGCAGGGCGGACAGCCAGCTTTCCCAAAGCCCTTCGTTTCCAAGGAGCCGTATTGCGTTGTGCGCCGCGATGATGCGGGCACGCATGGCGGCGGCGCTTTCGTCGTCCAGCGAGGTGCAGGCCCCCGGCAGCCCGATGGATGCACGGGGGATCAAGCCTTCAAGGACGCGGGCGACCATCCCGGCGTCAGTTTGGCGCACGTTGCCGTAGCGGGCGATGGCCGCCAATGGCGGGATGGCTTCCAGCAGCTGGCCGACGTCGTTGGCTGTGGCGGCCTTTTCTTCCAGCATACGGGTGGCGTGCCCCACGGCGTCCGGCAGATCGGCGAACAGGATGTCGTTCACCAGTTCCGCCAATCGGAGCAAGTCCGCTTCACCGGACAGCTCCACGGCCTTCGCGGTGGCGGCTTCAAGGATGGTGTTTCCCCAGCGGCTGGCGGCGATCACCGCAATGGGGAGCTCGGGCACCCATTGCATTTCCCAAAGTTCATGGAACGTCCCTTTGGCGTTCCGGCTGCCTCCCGGCGTGGCCCAGCCGATTTCCAACAGCCGCAGGCGGTGCAGGAGGTGGCTGCGCGCCAGATCGTTGGCTTGGCGCAGATCGAGATCCAATACCTTCCGCGCGGCTTCGGGCTTCAGGCGCAGGCTTTTCTGCTGCTGTTCCAGATCCCGCTGGAGCGGGACGGTGGGCGCGGTTTCGGGAATCGTCCCCAATTTGTCGCCCACGATAAGCTGACGCTCGATGAGGCGCAGCGGCGCGGAGTCGCCCATGCAGACCGTGGTTTGCAGCGCTTCGTAAAGCTCCGGCAAGCCGGGGCGGGGGCGCTCGCGCAGGGCGGCCAACGACGTGGCGAGACGCGAGGCTTCGATGATGTGGGCGGACGAGCAGTCCATGTCCTGTTCGCGGAACAGGCGGGCGGCGTGGGTCAGCCAGCCTATGGCCCGATCGCCCTTGCCGCTGCGCCAGAGGTGCTCATACCACGCGGGAGAGGTCATGCCCGCGCCGTAACCGCTCCGGCTGCTCAGATTGGCATAGGTCCACGGCGTCCATGTCGCCGCGACCTTCATTTTGGGCAGGCCCTTGAGCAGATCGTTGTCCTGCTTGGCTGGCGTTTCCGCTTCAAGCGCGGGCACATGCCACGCGCCGCAGATCACGGCGATACGCTGGAAGCCTTCCTTTTTCGCCTGCCGCAGCGTTTTGCGCATGTACGCTTCGCGCAGGGCTTCCCGCCGCGTCTCCCGTTCGCCGCGTTCGCGTCTGGGCGCTTCGGCCCGCAGCGCGGTCATGGCTTCACGGATGGCGTCGAACAGCTCTAGGCCGTCGATGCGCTCCTCGACCATGTGGTTCCACCACGCCTCGCCGTCGCCGTATCCGGCGGCGCGTCCGAGCCAGTCGAGCGGATCGCCGTAAACGTCCTCCTGAGCAGACGCCTCACCCCCGGCGTTTCCGTCCGTATCGCCCGTATCGCCGCCTTCAGGCTGTTCGGGGGCAAGGGTGGCGGTGTTTTCAGGTGCCTGCGCGCCTGAAGCGGGGGCTTCCGTGCCTTCGGCGGCGTCCGTTTTTGTACGTCCTTCCGCGTCTCTCAGCGCTTCCTCCTTAGCCCTGCATTCGTCTTCAAAGGCCTTGTCCAGCCCGAATTGATGGGCGATGGGCAGATCCATGAAGCGCACCGGAAGGGATTGGCCCAAGCCGTACCGCAAGGCCTGCCATTCCGGGGAGAACTCGGCGAAAGGATAGAAGACGGCGCGGCGGGAATCGTCGGGAGCGTACACGAGCAAGGCCACCGGAGGGCACATCCCCGATTCGAGCACGAACGGCAGCACGGATTCCCCATCCGGCGGCCCTTCGATCAACAGGCAGTCGGGCTGCATTGCTTCCAGAGCCCGCAACAGGCTGCGGGCGCACCCCGGCCCGTGGTGGCGGATGCCGAAAAGTCGAACGGTCTGATCAGGCATGGCGAAGCCTTTTGTAAGATGAAGCAGGAGGCAAAGCAGTGAAAAAACATTTCCCGGCGGCATCAGGAGCGCGGGCAAGACGGAAAACCGGCGCGGCCTACTCGACAGGCCGGTGTTACAACGCTACCGTCCTCCATCAGGAACTCCCTCTGCGCCGCCTCTCCATCGGTCGAAGTTTTTGCGGGTGGGAGTACGGGGGAGGGGGCTTTCTACAAAAAGCACCCTCCCCCGGTTCCTTCCCTAATCCACTTCGCGGCAGGCGCGATAGAGATCCTTCCAGTCGGAGCGTTCCTTGACCACTGTTTCGAGGTACTCGCGCCAGACGAGATCGTCCTGCACGGGATCCTTGACCACCGCGCCCACGAGGCTCGCGGCGACGTCGCGGGCGTGCAGCACGCCGTCCCCGAAGTGCGCGGCAAGCGCCATGCCGCTGTTGAGCACGGAGATGGCCTCCGCCGTGCTCATCGTGCCGGTGGGCGACTTGAGCTTGGTCTTGCCGTCTTCGGTCTGCCCGTTCCGCAGCTCGCGGAAAATCTGAACCACGCGGCGCACTTCATGCATCGCCGGGGGCTCGGCGGGAAGCTCCAGCGCGCGGCCCATTTCGGAGACGCGCTTGGACACGATGCTGATTTCCTCTTCCTCCGTGGCGGGCACGGGCAGGATGACCGTGTTGAAGCGCCGTTTGAGCGCGGAGGACAGTTCGTTGACGCCCTTGTCGCGGTTGTTCGCCGTGGCGATGAGGTTGAAGCCGCGCACGGCCTGCACTTCGTCGTTGAGCTCGGGGATGGGGAGGGTCTTTTCGGACAGGATGGTGATCAGCGTATCCTGTACGTCGGCGGGGATGCGGGTCAGTTCCTCCACGCGGGCGATGCGGCCCTCGGACATGGCGCGCATGAGCGGGCTTTCGACCAGCGCGGCGCGGGACGGCCCTTTGGAGAGCAGTTCCGCATAGTTCCAGCCATACCGCATCTGTTCTTCGCTGGTGCCCGCCGTACCTTGGATGATGCGCGTGGAGTCGCCGCTGATGGCCGCCGCCAAATGCTCGGACACCCACGATTTCGCCGTTCCCGGAACCCCGTACAGCAGGAGCGCCCGATCCGTCGCCAGCGTAGCGACCGCCGTTTCGATGATGCGGCGGTTCCCGATATACTTGGCGGACACCGTAAAGCCGTTGTCCAGTTCGCCGCCGAGCAGGTAGGTGCAGACGGCCCACGGGGAAAGCTCCCAGTTGGCGGGACGCTGGCGGGCGTCGGATTTTTTGAGTTCTTCCAGTTCCTCGGCGAACTGTTGTTCGGCGTGGTGCCGCAGCTTGTTTTCGTTGGTAGCCGTGCTCATGGTTTTCTCTCAGGCAAAGTATTGGTGAAGGGCCTTGCGGGTCCTTATGGCCGTGGTCAGAAAGTCGTACCCGGATCGGCAGAAGGGGGCCCCGTTTTCTCCGTGGGGCCAGCCCTCAAGCAGATCATCCAGCAAGGAAACCGGGATCAGCCAAAAGGTGGCCTCGATGATGTGCCCCAGCGCGATGGAGGTCTGGTAGCTTATTTGGCCGATGCCGTCGGAATGGTCCGCCCAGAAGCGGATCCGCCGGACGAGGGAGTGTCCGCCTTCAAGGGAAAAGGTTGCATCCCCCTCCCATTCGGATGCGGCGAACTGTCCGAACTGCATCACCTGTTTATAGTGTTGCTGTGCGAACGTGGCCCCGCCGCCCGCGGAGCCGGGGCAGGGGAAGCGTTCAAGAAGGGCAGCCTCACGCTCGGGGGGCGGCAGAAGGCCGATGAATGCGAAGGCGCTGAACCGGCCCTTGCCCACGGAAACCTCAATCTGTTCCTTGAACACATGGGCGAGCAGGGCGGAGGCCCATGCCGCATGGCGCTCACGGCGGGCGGCCTCCAGCCAGCTGCGGAGCAACACGTTTCGCCAGTCGGTTTTCTGCGCCCAGTCGATGAGGGCTTCGGGCGACAGGCCGGTATGCGCCTCCCACCACGCCAGCGGTACGCAGCGCCCTATCTGATAGAGCCACCAGGCGCGCGGGCCGAATTCCTCGTACTGCGGCTTTTTTTCTTCCAGCAAGTCCTTTTTCCACTCGGGATCGAAGGATTCCGGGGGCTCGACGGCCGGGAGCGGCGCGGAGAAGGCTGAGGCGATACGTCCGATGAGCCCTCCCCTGGCCTCCGGGACGACGATGCAGGCGGCAAGGCGTTCGCCCATGCGCCGGACATAGCCGCTTTCCGGCAGGCGGACGAGCAGGGAGGCGGCGGCTTGACGCACTTCCTTGCTGCGATCCTTTTCCAGCAGGGTTTCGAGAAAGGCTTCGTCCGCCGCGCTCAGGCCTTCGCCGAGGCACCCGGTAAAGGCGGCGCGTTCGCGGGCATCGAAGGACGCTGAGGCCGTTTCAAAGCGTTCACGGGCCTTGGCGGGATCCTGCGCGCGCAGGGACTTGAGATAGGCTTCGCGCTGCATAAGCGTGCCGTTGTCCCATACTTCGGGATCAAGCTCGTTTTCGGCATTGGTGGCGAAGAGGTTCCATGCGGCGTTCCGTCCGCCGAGCCAGCGGCCGCGTTCCCCGGCGATCAGGGCGATGGGCCCGCGCAGGGACGGCGTGCGGCGCCCAAGCTCCAGCGCCTGCGGGAGCAGCGCCGGAGGGAGCACTTTCCCCGCGCCGAGCATGAGCCTGAAGGCTTCAAGGCGCATACGGTCGGAGCCGCTGGAAAGGACTTGGCGCAATACGTCGATGACGGCGGCCTTGTCGACGGACGCGCGGGGTTCCGGCGGGCAGGGCTCGGGGAGGGCGGAGTCGGCGCGGGGCGGCCGGTACCCCGCCAGCCCGCAGACGGCCTGCACCCCGGCGGCACGGAGCAGCCTGAGCGCTTCGGCGTTTTCGGAGCCGTCCCGCGTGGCGGCAATGGCTTGCGTGAGCCGTCCTGGTTCGCTGTCGTCGGCGGGAAGTTCGGGCGGGCGCTTATCCGTGCCGAGCAGCGCCTGCATGGTCAGGAAGGGCATGTTCATGGGCGGGCTCCTTCTCGCCACAGCGGGGAACCGGACGTTCCGGGCTCCCACGCGCTTAGGGGCTGAAACCGGGCTCCGTCCCATTCGCCCCAGACGCTCAGGGGGCGTCCGCCGCCTTGCGTGAGCAATTCCCAGCCGTCGTTGTCGGTTATGGAGAGAGGGAGGCGGTCGCCTGCATCCGTCTGCAGGAACCACGAATCATCGGAGCGGCAAGGGACTCCGTCGCTGACCATGAGGGGCAGGGGCCATTGCCACGGCTGTGCGGCGATGGCTTTGGCCATGCCTTCCAGCGCTTCGCGGAGGGAAACCGTAGGGATGGGAGCCGTTTTGGCCCGGACGGGATCGCCCGTGGCGATGGCCCGCAGAGGAGCCGCGCCCGGATAGAAGGCCAGCGTCATATCCGCAAGGCTGCCGACGACGAAGCTCTGTTCGAAATGCTTGCCGCCGTGCGAGAAATCCAGCAGCAGGGCCGTGCGCCCGCTGTTTTGCCCGCGCAGCCAGACGCGCCGCCGCCAGAGCCTGTTTTCTTCGGCATAGCCCACGCCGAGCACCAACCAGAGATCGCTCAGGCGTTCCCCGGTGGTGAGCACTTCGTCCTTATCCGGGGACAGGCCGAGGGCGGCACGGACATCCGCCTGTTCCTCCGGGGACAGTGCGTCAAGGTGGCGGAAGGCGTCGATGAGGAGCTGCAGCTGCCCAAACTGGGCCAGCACCACGCCGGGCCAGTCCTCCCCGGAGGACGTGACGCCTTGCAGGTTCCGCAACCGCGCGGCGATGCCGGGAAGCTGCGCGTCGACCATGCGCGCGGCGGCTTCCTCCTGCCAGGCGGGAGTCCCGGAGAGCTGCCCGAGGCCGTGGCGTATGAGGTCGCACATCCAGCGCTCCAGATCGTCCAGGCCGGCAGCCATGCGTTTGAGGCGGGACGCCTCGCGCTTGGCTGTGGCGGCGGGATCGGCGGGCTGGCCCTTGTTTTCCTGCTTTTGCTCCTGACGCGCGGCGCGTTTTTCGCGTGCGTCAAGCCATTCCTTTACCCAATCGGGCGCTTCGCCCTGCGTAAAGGCGGCCTCTTGCTGGACGCGGAGCAGGAGCAGGGCCAGGGAATGCTTGCAGGGAAATTTCCGGCTCGGGCAGGTGCACTTGAAGACCGGCCCGGACAGGTCGGCTTCGACTTGGTAGGGTTTGGAGCCGCTGCCTTTGCATTCGCCCCATACGGCGTTTTCGTTGAAGCCGAGCGTCGGCCACTGGCCGGGTTTGAGCAGAGCTTGCGCCGCCTTGACGGAGGAGGCGTCCGGGGCGAGGGCCAGTACAGATTCGGAGGTGAGTTCCATCGTCTGTCCTGTTGTCGGCGGCCATGCGGCCGCTTCTTAAAGGATCGAAAGAAGGGGGGACGGCCGGACGGGTCCGGCGGAACCCCTTTGCCCTTACGCGGCAGGCCCTGTTCCGGGGCAAGGCCGGCAAGTCAGGCGTTCCTGCGGGAACACCTCACGGTGTTAGAAGCGTTCTGCCATAATGAAGGCTTTCCGGCAACCCGTAACCCTTTTCAGGGCACTGTCCGCAAAAAGAGCCTTTCCTCAAGAGGATGGGAAAAAGGCTCTTTTGTTGGGAAGGCCGCCGTTTGGAAGAGGGAACAACACCGTCGTTCCAACGGGGCGTTTCCCTTTACGGGGAAGGCGGGACGGTTCAGTTCCGCCGCAGGAACCGCGCCAGCACAGCGGTCATGAGCCCGAACACGGCAATGAGGGCAAAGGAATGGCGGAGGCTCGACGCGTGGGCGATGAAGCCGATGACCGGCGGGCAGAGCAGGAAGCCGAGGAACCCGATGGTTGAAACCACGGCCAGCGCCACGCTCGGATGCATGATCTGGGATTTCCCGGCCATGCTGTAGCAGACCGGCACCACCGAAGCAGTACCGAAGCCCACCAGCGCGAGGCCGAACGTCGCCGTGGCCACATGGGGCAGGAGAACGGAGATCAGCAGCCCGGCGGCGATGAGCGCGCCGCTGGCTTGCAGGATACGGATGACCCCGAACCGGGTTACAAGCCCGTCCGCCATGAACCTGCCGCAGACCATCGTGCACATGTATGCGATATAGCCGAGGCGGATCAGTTCCGGCGACGGCTTGATGATCGCTTCGTAGTATACGGCGCTCCAGTCGTACATGGTCCCTTCGCTCGCCATGCAGCCGAAAGCGATCAGTCCGAGCAGGACGACATAGGGATCGATTTTCCCCTTGGGGCGTTTGTGTCCGGGCGCCGTGTCGCGTGCCCTGTCGCGCGGCAGGGTTAACCGGAACATGATCGCCACGATGCCCATGCAGACGGCGAAGATGAAACTGAAGTGCACGCGGGTACTGACGGAGAACGCCGCGAACAACGCGCCGACGATCCCTCCGACGAACCCGGCGAGGCTCCACAGGCCGTGGAAGGCGGCCATGATGCTGCGGCGGTAGAGGCGTTCGACGCCGACGGCCTGTGTGTTCACCGAGATGTTGTGCAGGTTGGCCGCGACGCCGAAGAATACCAGCATGGCGAAAAGATGCCACGTTTCGCTGATGAAGCCGAGGGCCATGAGGGTCCCCGAATAGAGCAGGGCCGCGAGGAGCAGCATCCTATGGCTTCCGAAGCGGCTGACCAGATAGCCGGACAGGGCCATCGCCGACATCTGCCCCACGGGGATGGCGAACAGGACGCCGCCGAGCTGCGCCTCGTTGAGATCGAGGGCCTGCTTGATGTCGGGGATACGGCTGGCCCAGCTGGCGAAGACCAGCCCTTGCAGGAAAAAGAAGCTTGCCACGGCGAGCCGGTAAAAACTCTTGGGGGACTGAAATAATGGAATGAATGGCATGGGTGTTTCCTTTTGAGGGGGGACTTCCTACCCCAAAGGGGGGCGCTCGTCCAGTTTCCTTTTGGTGACGCAAAGGGGCAAAGCCCCGAGGAGGCATCCGGGGTTGGGCAAGAGCCCCGGCGGATACCTGAAGCATGGGGCTGTACAAGGCGGCGCTCCAAAACGGCCGGGAATATGGAGGGAATGGATCAGGAGTGTATTGTGAAAGCGGGAAGGGAGAAGAAGGCGTTACGCAAGGAGGCAACGCCGGAGTGATGCACGATATGCGCCCGCAGAGAGAAAGCGGCGTCTTCCTCTCGATCGGAGATTTCTCATGAGCAACAAAAGATGCCTCAAAGAAAGGACTATCGGCTTTTCCTTCTTTTCTATATGATGCCGCAAGACGGCACATGAAAAACGGGAGAAATCCTTCCAGGCTGGTCTTGATCGGCTCTGTTTCCGCTTGCGGCGTTTCGTCTGATTGCGGGAGAAGCCCCGGGATGTCGCATGAATATCACGCAGGGGCACGCTCTGACGGTGTGTTTTTCAAGTCCAGTTTGTCATTCTAGAGAGAACGCACATGATCCAGACCGACCCTATTGCCTTTTCCCCTTCAATTCCTCTCGATTCCACTGAAAAACTTTGGGAATGGCATATCCCTTCGGATCGGCTTTTCTTCAGCAAGGGAACCAGGTTGGCCTTTGGCTTGTCCGATGGGGAAAGCCCCGCCACAATGGCGGCGTTTTTTGAACATATCCCGGAAGGTTGCCTGCAGTCGCTTTGCGAGCTGCGTGAAGGCGTTATCGGCGGGGACAGGGGCTTTCTGGAGACGGCGTATCCGGTCGAAAACTTTTTTGTCCGAGAACGGCTGTTTGTATTGGAAAGGGACGCCGAAGGCCGGGCGATCCGCATCGCAGGGCAATTTGAGATCGCTCCCGGCACGATGGCCTATCTGCCTCCGGTGAGCACCGTGTCCAAAGGGCAGGCGCAGATCTGTTTCTGGAACTGTTCCCTGGAAAAGAGGACGCTGTGGGTCGACGCCAACGGCTCCCGCCTGCTCGGGTATGCCGAGGCCATGCCGCGTGTGTTCAACCTTGATGAATGGAAAGAGCGTCTCCACCCCGAAGAAGGCACCGATTGCCGCTATCAGCTCATCATCGAACAGCCGTTGTTCGGAGACGAGCTTACGGATGATCTGCGGGTCCGCAAGGAAGACGGCTCGTATGTCAAAATATGGGTGCGGGGCTCCATCCTGAGCCGTGATGCGGATGGTCACGCCGTCAGCATGTCGGGCACCTGGCAGCCTTTTGGGTTTGTTGAGGAACGCCACGAACAACGGACGCCGGAAAACGGCAGCCTGCTTTCCGCGCTCAATGCAGCCGGGGACGGCCTGTGGGACTGGAACCCCATTACGGACGAAGTGTATTACAGCCCGCGCTGGCTTTCCATGCTCGGGTACACGGCGGAACAGTTCCCCGGGCGCCTCGAAACGTGGAAAGAGAAGATCCATCCGGACGATCTCAAAAAAATCGTGGAACCGCAGCGTAAGCTGGCGGATTCCCCGAAATACGGCGACACGTTCGAGTGTACGTACCGCTTGAAGCGCCTGGACGGGAGCTATGCCTGGATCCTCGGGCGGGGTTACGTGACGCACCGCGACGCAAAGGGGCGGGCCACCCGCATCGTCGGCTTGCACACCAACATCACGGCTTCCCAGGCGGACAGGGATTATTTCGAAAAGCTCGCCCAGAACGATGCGCTGACGGGCCTGCACAGCCGGACCTACTTTGATATCAAGCTGGCGAACATCGAGAACAAAGGGATCCGCCCGTTGTGCGTGATCTCTTGTGACGTCAACGGATTGAAGCTGGCGAACGATTACATGGGGCATCTTGTCGGAGACAAGTTGCTCCAGACCGTGGCGGCCTTGTGCAAGGAAAGCGTGCGCACATCGGATTGCGTGGCCCGGATGGGCGGGGACGAGATCGTTATCCTGCTGCCCACATGCCCACGTGAGGCTGGCGAGGAGATCCTTGCCAAGCTGCGGCGGAACTTTGATCGGCACAACGCCTGTTCCGATCAGATGCCCGCGCTGGTTTCTTTTGGGCTGGCTTGTGCCGAATCCGCCGATATCCCAGCCTCCGCGATCCTCGTGGAAGCCGATCGGGAAATGCTCAAGGAAAAACGTTCCCACCGGAAAGCGGCCCATGAGCGGATCAAACAGTGGATCGAGCAAAACATGGACGTCGTCGTCTCGATTGAAGACGACAGGTATTAGGCCTTCCCCATTTTGAAAAGGCCTTGACGCCGAACGCATATTCAGTGCGCCGCAACACAGCGCGGATTCGGCAAAAATGGTATTTCCGGCAAGATGGCCCTTTGAAAGGCGCAACACTTCAAAGGCAATCAGCCCCAAGACGGAGGCATCCTTTTGGATGCCTTTTTTTATGTCCGATGGGGCGACCTTTTCTTGGTTCGCCTTTTTCATGAACGGCACTCACGGCAAGATGACGCGCTTTTCCGGTAACGCCATTCCCATGCGGGGAGGAAATGCCCGGCCAAATGGAAGGGACCGGGGAGGCTGCGCCGTTTTTTCTTTTCTGCACTGATCTCTTTTTAAAGAACGAGTCGCGTAACATAACGGATATTTCGTTTTTTATGATGGTTTTTGTTCTTTATGACGCGTTGTCTTTCATATTTTCTTCTTGTTTCTCTGTTTTGAATGTGTTTATACAGGTATATGCAGTTTTATTTCGCTGTAAAAACATCTTGAATAGGTTTATGATACGTGTCACATTAAATGAAGCCTATAAAATATTATATTAAATATTTTAGTGTAAAACGTTAAGGCTCATATGCCATCGGAATGTATGCTGGAAAGGCTCTCCATTCTGCTGGGATGGTTTCCTGATATTGTATTACGGCATTTCCATATCGGGATTCGCTAGAAAAAATTGCAGAACCACCTCTTGAGCCGATAACCCAGTTTTCTATTATCATTTTTGATCCGTTATACGATCTATAGTGATCCTGAAGGTAGAGAAATATGGAATGGAACTGGATACTCGAAGAATATGACGATATGGTTTATGTCAGCGATCTAAACAATTATGAATTGCTGTATGTGAACCGAGCAGGTCTTGATATGTTCCATCTTTCTCGGGAAAAACTCTTTTCTGGAAAAAAGCACCTTTGCTATGAGATATTCCACGGAAGAAATACGCCTTGTCCTTTTTGTACCAACAAATACCTGAAAGATTCAGGATTTTATGAGTGGGAGCATTATAACGAACAGCTGGGGAAAACGTATCTCCTGAAAGATCGGAAGGTGCTGTGGGACGGGCGGGAATCCAGAATCGAGTTCGTTTTTGATGTCTCCAAGTACAAGAACAAACTGGACAAGCAGGGAAAACAGCAGGCGGCGATGCTGCGGAGCCTTCCGGGAGGCATCGCCCGGCTCGACGCGCGCGATGAACGCACAATCCTGTGGTATGGTTCGGAATTCCTGTCGATCATCGGCTACACGGAAGAGCAGTTTAAAGAAGAGCTGCAGAGCCAGTGCCTGTATGTTCATCCGGAGGATATGGAGCAGGCCGAGGCGGCGATGCACGAGGCGAAGGAAACGGGGCGGAGCAGCATCATGCAGGGCCGGATCGTGACCCGGTCTGGAAAAATCCGTCACTTGACCATCACGTTCAGCTATATGGACGGGAAGGACAGCGAGGATGGGATACCGTCCTACTACAGCCTGGGCATTGACGTGACGGAAACGGTCGAGCGGCAGCGGCTCCAGCAACAGGCGCTGGAAGACGCCTGTCGGGTGGCGAAGCACGCCAACCAGGGAAAGACGGAATTTCTTTCCCGGATGTCCCATGACATCCGGACCCCCATGAACGCCATTGTGGGGATGACGGCGATTGCGGGCGCCCATATTGAGGATACCCAGAAAGTGAGGGACTGCCTCAAGAAGATCAATACGTCCAGCAAACATCTGCTCAATCTGATCAACGAAGTTTTGGATATGTCCAAAATCGAGAGCGGACGCTTGGATGTGCGGGCGAACGATTTCAGCCTTTCCAATCTGGTGCAGAACGTGTTCGACGTGTGCAGGCCGATGATCATTGAAAAGGGGCATCACCTGACCATGAACATCAGCAAGGTGAGGCACGAGGGCCTGTATGGGGATGAGAGCCGCCTCCAGCAGGTTTTGGTGAACATCTTGTCGAACGCCGTGAAGTATACCCCGGCGGGCGGGCGTCTGCATTTCAGCATTGAGGAAAAGCCAACCCATGCCGAAGGGGCCAGTGTCTTCTACTTTACGTTTGAAGACGACGGGATCGGCATGTCCGAGGAGTTCGTCGGGCGCATCTTCGAACCGTTTTCCCGGGCCGAGGATTCCCGGATCAGCAAAATCCAGGGAACGGGCCTTGGCATGGCGATCAGCCAGAACATCATCCATATGATGAACGGCGAGATCACCGTGGACAGCACGCTGGGAAAAGGGAGCCGGTTTACGGTGAGCGTTGCGCTGAAATTCCGGGATGCCGAAGACGGGGAACCCCCTGTTTTGACCGATCTTCCCGTGCTTGTGGTGGATGACGAACGGGATGTCTGCGAATACGCGAGCCTGTTGCTCAAGGAAGTGGGGATGCGGGCTTTTTGGGTCTTGAGCGGGCAAGAAGCCGTCGCCGAGATTGTGCGCGCCCATGAGGAAAGGGACGACTACTTCGCGGTCATCCTGGACTGGAAAATGCCGGATATGGACGGGCTCGATACGGCCCGGGAAATCCGCCGCAGGGTCGGGCCGGATCTCCCCATCATCATGCTGTCGGGCTATGACTGTTCGGATGTGGGGGCGGATTTCCTCGCCGCGGGCGTGGACGTCTTTATCATGAAGCCGCTTTTCAAATCCAACATGGTGCACCTGTTGCGAAACTTTGCGGAGGATCGGGGATGTGGACACGCCTCGGCTGTGCCCAGGCCCGAAGGTCAACGCTTGGACGGATTGCATGTCTTGCTCGTGGAAGACAATGAAATCAATCAAGAAATAGCTAAAGAACTCCTCCTGATGGAAGGGGCGTCCGTTGACGTCGCCGACAACGGGGAACAAGCGCTCAACATCTTTGCCCGGTCGGAGGAAGGGTATTATCAGCTTGTCCTGATGGATATCCAGATGCCCGTCATGGACGGATACACGGCGACTGCCGCGCTCCGTTCCTTGCGCAGGGATGATGCGAAGACTACCATCATTCTGGCGATGACCGCCAACGTGTTCTCGGACGACGTCATCAAGGCCGAGGCATCGGGAATGAACGGGCATATTTCGAAGCCGTTCGACCCGGACAAGCTGTACGCCATGATCGCGGCGTCCTGCCATAAGAAAAGGGGAGACGGCCCGGCGGGTTGAATGCCTTCTTGTGCGAGGGGTGATGGGGTTTCCTTCCGCAAGGAAAAATGAGGTGTGGGGAAGGGAATTGAGAAGGGACAAAAGGCTGGCTGTCCCTTTTATATTGATGCAGCGCTGTCCCTATGAGGGGAGCGGATCCTCCTGTCGGAGTGGGTGGGCAAATGAAGCTTTCGCCGCATGATTCCTCGCTGGATGCTCTCAAGTTCGTTGTGGATATGGCCGATGTCCCGATGGTGATCACGGACGAGGACGGGCGTTTCGTGTTTGCGAACGGGCACACGCTGGATATTGTAGGGAAAGCCGAAGATGCCTGCATAGGTAAACCACTCGCGTCCCTCCTATCCGTTTCCCGGCGCCCACGGTTCAACAGGAGCGGCAAGGCCCCTGTGCTGTTCACGCGGGAAGGGCGTTTTTATGAAGTCGATGGTATCAGCCGGTTTCATACCAAATCGGGTATGCTCGAGTTGTCCCGGATTCATGACGTGACGTACACGTACCGGGACAAGGAAATGCTCGAATTCCTGAAAAGCAACGCGCCCATAGGTATTTTCCAGTTCGTCATGGACGAGCACTTCTCGTTTTTTTACGTTTCGGAAGGGTTTTGCGCGATGCACGGGTATACGCAGGACCAGATGAAAACGGCTCCGGATATCAGGGGGAGCGAGCTTATTCACCCCGACCACCTCCAACGCTTTAACGACTTGATCAGGACGGCCTATGAAGACGGAAAGTCCTCCGTCGGCTTCGAGATGAAAGTCATCAGGCGGGACGGCAAGGTCCGCTGGCTCCTCACGCAGTGTTCGTTTGTCAAAACGGTGGACGGGACCATCGTGTACGGCTACGTCTCGGACTGCACCGACCTGAAAAACATGGAGGAAAAGACCAAAACCGTCCAGGATGTTTGCAGGTTCACGGTCAACCACGACTACGAATGGATCTTGTTGGTCGACATCCCGGCGGACAGGTACGAGTACTTTTTTTCGGGTCGGAACAGCATGATCGGAAGCGGGATGCAGGGCGTTTTCAGCGAGCTGGTGCGGCTCCGGAGCGAAACGGTCGTCCATCCTGATGATGTGGAGGCTTACCGGGCCTTTTTCAAACCGGAACGCCTTGCCTGGGAAAACGGCACGCCGGGGCTGTCCCATGAGCTCAAGTATCGTGTGCTCATGGGCAACGGGCAAGCCCGGTGGCATTGCTTACGGGCGTATCTTTTTGACCCCGTAAGGCGGATGCTCCTCTTTTGCGCCAAAGACGTTGAGGAAGAGGAGCGCCAGAAGGCTACGTTGCGTATGGCGCTCGTTGCCGCCGAACAGGCCAACCATGCCAAAAGCGAGTTCCTTTCCCGGATGTCGCACGACATCAGAACGCCGATGAACGCGATCATCGGCATGGCGGCCATTGCGGGCATGAACGTGGGCAACCCCGAACGGCTCAGCGAGTGCCTGAACAATATCGCCTTGTCGTCCCGTTTCCTGCTGTCGCTCATCAATGACGTCTTGGACGTCGCCAAGATCGAAAGCGGCAAGATGAGCCTGGCTTCCGAACCGTTTGATTTTGATGAACTCGTCAGCTCCGTCAGCTCGTTCACATACGGCAGCGCGGTGGCGAAGGGCATAACGTTCAACCTGTTTGCCTCTCCGCTCCTTGAGCAGATCTATGTCGGCGATCCCCTGCGCATCAAGCAAGTCTTGATGAACTTGCTGTCCAACGCCCTGAAGTTTGCGCCCGAAAAGGGCAGGATCGAATTCAACATCACGCCAGTCCAAAAAGTCGGGCATCGGGAACTCGTACGGTTCGTCATTTCCGATAATGGGATCGGCATGAGCAAGAGCTTTCAGGAAAGGATGTTCCAGCCGTTCGAGCAGGAGATGACGGATCAGCGGGGCCTTTCGGGATCAGGGCTTGGCCTGGCCATTGTCAGGAGCTTCGTCCAGCTGATGGACGGGACCATTCGCGTGGAGAGCGAGCAAGGAAAGGGGTCGTCTTTTCTCGTGGACATACCGCTCGGGCTGTTCGAGGGGGCGCTGTACGGATGGGATAAGGACGCCTTGGAACAATCCGAGAGCGTGCGAGTGCTGGTCATAGGCGATGACAGGGCTGCCTGTGAGCATACGGCGGTACTGCTGCGCCGTATGGCGGTTGAAGCGTCCTTCGTGCTTTCCGGCGAAGAGGGCGTCGTCTGTGTTCGGCAAGCCAGGGAGAGGCGGCGGGATTACGGCATGATCCTGATCGATTGGGAAACGCCGGGCATGGACGATATGGAAACGGTCCGGCATATCAGGGAAATCGTTGGAAAGGCCACGACTCCCATCGCCATGTCGGCCTGTGATTGGAGGGAGATGGAAGCCCCTGCCCGTACCGCCGGCGTGGATTATTTTATCAACAAGCCCGTATTGCGGGAGCATCTGCGTGATATGCTTTTGGTGGTGACCCATCACAGGCACGCCTTTGATGTTCCGGCCATGCCGGAGGAAGTCCGTTTTAACCGTGAAAAGATCCTGATTGCCGAAGATAACGATCTGAATGCCGAGATCCTCAAAACGCTTCTGGAGTCAAGGAATCTCTCCGTCGTCTGGGCCGAGAACGGCAAGGCTGCGGTAGAGCGCTTTGCGGAATCCGAACCGGGGGAATACGCCGCTATCCTGATGGATGTCCGTATGCCGGTCATGGACGGCCTTGAAGCCACACGGCACATACGCGGCATGACAAGGGAAGACGCGCGGCGTATTCCGATTTTCGCACTCTCCGCGAACGCCTTTGCGGACGACATCCAGCGATCCCTGCAGTGCGGCATGAACACGCATTTTAACAAGCCTGTGGATATGGATTCCATTTGCGCGGCACTGCACTACTGGCTGGAACATAATAAAGGAAACCGGCCGTGATGTGGCGGTATTGCTCCGTCAATGCTTGCGGCATCCGGAATGGGATTGAAAAAAAGAGTTGTGGAATGAGGCCGCAACTCTTTTTTATTTGTGGAGATAGAGAACAACGGAAGAGGAAGAGCTAGGGGCAGGACTCATTCAGAGCCCGTGCTTCGTCACGCCTTTTTCTGGCTTCGGCAAGGCTGACTTCTGGGTACTTGCCAAGGGCAAGAGTCTTCTGGTTGCCGTCAAAACGGTAGAAGAGCCTCCAGAGCTTTCCCCCGGCAGGTGAGACATGGATGTACAGCCCGTCACAGTCCAAGAGCTTTTGAACCTTGCCGGAGGGCTTCAACGCTCTGAGCTTGGTATCCGTTTTTGCGGCTTTTGCTGGTATGGAAAGATGCCAGCGAGAATACCAGCAAAAAGGGCGGATGTACACGACTCCAGCGAACGCCTATGAACATGCAAACAGCATAAAAGTAAAGCCCGCCAAGGCTTTGTGAACCTTAACGGGCTTTACCGAACTTCGATATGGTGCCGAGGGCGGGACTCGAACCCGCACAGGAATTCCCACTACCACCTCAAGATAGCGTGTCTACCAATTCCACCACCTCGGCGCGAAAAGAGGTATATGCAAAACAGAGGCGGCTGGCAAGCTTTTTTTTGCGATTCAGTGAAATTTTTTCGCCTGTCCGCATGGGGTCCCGGCCTTTTTCCCTGTGCGGGCGTTACGGATGGCCCGAGTGGGGAGGATCCGCATTCCTTGCTATGGAAGGGGAGGAGAAATCTGTTTGTTTCGGCTGCTGAGGTTTTTTTCTGGGGGCCGCGGAACCCAGCGCTTGGGGGAAGCCGCTTTGATCCGCACGTTAGAGGAGGGTGGGCAGCGGCGGAAAGACGCGCTTTTCCTTCAATCTGTCGAAAAGAGTTGCCTTGCCGGGCTGTTGCATGTCAATGCAGGGGGAATCGGCTGAACAAGGATGGTGGGCATGAACGTCTCGTTTGAATACTACAAGGTCTTTTATCACGTGGCGAGGCTCGGGAGCATTACCCTTGCGGCCAAGGCGTTGTTCCTTTCGCAACCGGCGGTGAGCAAGTGCATACGGCAGCTTGAAAAGGTACTCGGCTGCGCGTTGTTTTATCGGATGCACAAAGGAATGCGGCTCACGCCTGAAGGGGAAGTGCTCTACCAGCACGTTGCGCAGGCCTGCGAGCAGATCGCCATCGGGGAAAAGAAGATTCAGGCCATGCTGCATCTGGACTGGGGGAGCATCCATATCGGTTCCTCCGATATGATCATGCATGCCTTCCTGCTCCCGTATCTGGAGCGGTTCCATAAGGATTATCCCAAGGTCCGCATCAGCACCATCACGGCATCGACGCCTGAAACGATTGCCTCGCTGCGGGCCCGCCGGATCGATCTGGGCGTCGTGTTTTCGCCAGTGGAAGAAAACGAGGATCTGGACATAATCCCCGTTTGCAGGGTTCAGGATACGTTTATCGCGGGTAACACATTTCGCCATCTGGAAGGCTCCGTGCTCTCGCTGGATGAGGTTGCCAAGCTCCCTATCGTGTGCCCGGAAAAGGGGACCAGCACCCGGGCGTATCTGGATGCGTTTTTTCAGTCGCACGGCGTTGTGCTTGACCCGGAATGCGAACTGGCGACGACGGTGCTGATCGTACCTTTTGCGGAGCGAGGGTTGGGGGTGGGCATAACCGTGCGGCGATTTGCGGAGGAGAGCCTCAGGGCGGGAAGCGTCTTCGAGCTCCAGACAACGCATAAGATACCCGAGCGGGCCATTGCGGTGGTGACCAGAAAGCGAAGCCAGATTTCACACGCGGGCCATGCCTTCATACGCTGCCTGACCGGAAAAGAAACTGAAGAGGCCGGAGGTGAGCAACCGCGGGAAAAGTGTGGTCCAGGCTGATCGAATCATTAACTTAATGGCATGTTTCTCATGAGTATATTTCATTTTACGCATGAATGGGCGTAGCGTACGAACGGGAGGCAGGAGGCGCCCACGTTGCGGAGGCGTACGGCCAGAATGGCCGTCGCGCGAGGGGACGCCGGTTTTGCAGTAAGGGGATATGCCATTATGAAAAGAGGTTACCTGTTTATTGCACTGGCAACGCTGTTTTTCAGCACGATGGAAATCGCGCTCAAGGAAGTTGCCGGACTGTTTAATCCTGTCCAGTTGAACCTCACACGGTTTCTCATCGGCGGCCTTGTCCTTATCCCGTTCGCCAGGCGGATGCTCAGGAAGCGCGGTGTCCGGATCGATGGCTTGAGCCTCGTTAAACTGGCCGGGCTCGGCTTTCTGGGGATTGTGGTCAGCATGACCTTGTATCAGCTCGCCGTGGAGAACACGAACGCCTCGGTCGTCGCCGTCCTGTTCAGCTGCAATCCCGTGTTCGTGCTCGTTTTCGCCGGGCTCATCCTGCGCACGCAGATCCTGCGCCAGCACGTCATGGCGCTGGTGCTGGAATGCCTCGGCATCCTTATCCTGATCAATCCTCTGGATACGTCCATCAGCACGGCGGGCATCACGTTCACCCTGCTATCCACGGCGGTGTTCGCCCTGTATGCCGTGCTCGGGACCAAAATGTGCGCCAAGTATTCCGGCGTGGTCGTGACATGCGGGAGCTTCCTGTTCGCCAGCCTTGAAATGGCGGCCATCGTCGCGGTCAGCCGCCTCTCGGCGGTCGCCGGGGTTCTCGCGGACATCGGGCTCGGCCTTTTCGCGGATATCCCCCTGCTTTCCGGGTATACCCCGTTCAGCGCGCTGATGATGCTGTACATCTGCGTCGGCGTGACCGGGGCGGGCTTTGCCTGCTACTTTATGGCGATGGAGGCGACCTCTCCGATCACCGCCTCATTGGTCTTCTTCTTCAAGCCCGCCCTCGCGCCCGTGCTGGCCTTGGTTTTTCTGCAGGAAGCCATTCCGGTGAGCATGGTGGTGGGCGTCCTGTTTATCCTCGCGGGTTCGCTGGTTTCGCTTATCCCTGCCTTGTCCATGATTCCCGCGATGGCACTCGGAAAGGTATGGTGCTGGAAGCAGGGCCGGGCCTGACGCCTTTCCGCAGACGGGCAACGGCGTTTTCCCTCTTCCCGCAAAAAAAGCCCGGACAAAAACCGTCCGGGCTTTTTTGTGGGGAATGTCGTTTAGTTCCAGGGCTGCTTGCCGCAAGCCTTCAGATATTCGTTGATGGCATCCTTGCCGCCCACGAAGTCCGCCATTTCAGGCCACACCTTTTCAATGGCGACTTTTTTCCACTGCTCTTCGTCTTCGAGCTGGGAAACCTTGAGCCCTCCGGCCACGAGTTCCCGCTTGGAGGCTTCGGCCTGCTCGACCTGGAACAGCAGGGATTTTTCCTGCGCGTACTTGCCCGCATCGATCAGGATCTGACGGACTTCGGGCGTCAGTTTTTCGAAAACGCGCTCGCTGATCACCAGCGGCTGGAGATGGTAGGTGTAGTGCACCTCGGTCAGGTAGCGCTGGTTGGCTTCGTTGAACTTCATGGCCCGGAAGCCGATGTAGCCGTAACACTGGCCGTCGACGTCGCCGGACTGGAGGGCGTTGAAGGTCATGGACCACGGGATGAGGGACGGGATAGCCCCGAACGCCTTGTAGGTGGCGATCATGACCGCGCTTTGAGGCACGCGGAATTTCAACCCCTTCATATCGCTCAGTTTGGTAATCGGGTGCTTGTCGTTGGAGATGAAGCGGAATCCCGTGTACGTCCACGTCAGGATACGGAACCCGGCTTCGGTGGCGTACTTGTTCAGCAGTTCCGCAGGGGCGCCGTTGGTCCCGGCCACGACCTCGTTCAGGTTGGCGAACAGGTAGGGCAGGGTCAGAAGGCCCAGCTTCTTTTCAAGGGGCACGATGTTGGCGATGCCGCCAAGGGCCATGTCGAGCGTGCCCTTCTGGACCTTGCGGAAACGTTCCCCTTCGTCGTCGCCCGGCGAGCCGCCGTAAATGCAGACAACCTGGATGGCGCCGTTGGTCTTGTCTTCCACATATTTTTTGAACGCATTGCCCACGACGCCCATTTCGGAGCTTTCGGGATCGCCCATGGCGATCGTCAGCGTCGTGTGCGGCGCGGCGGCGGGAGCGGCGGAAGCGGAGGCGGCGCACAGGAAGAACCCCGCCATCAGCAAGGAAACGATGGTTTTGCAGCTCATAGCATTCTCTTCTTTCTGATTGGCTTGTGTGAAGCGAAGGCGGCGGGAGGGCCCCGCCGCCCGACAGTTATTGCAGCCCGGTACCCATGAGGTTGGGCAGGAAGAGCACGATATCCGGGAACATCACCAGAATGGCGATGACGGCGATGTTGATCGCCACGAGGGGCAGCGCCTTGAGGGATATTTCCTCAAGGGAAATATTGGCGATGCCGGAGGCGATGAACATGTTTTCGCCCAAGGGCGGCGTGGAGAACCCGATGCCGCAGCAGCAGATGAGGATGATGCCGAAATGGATCGGATCAACCCCGTATGCTGTCATAATGGGCAGCAGAACCGGCGTCACCAGCATGATGATGGCAAGGGTTTCCATAAACATGCCGAGGAACAGCAAGAGGATAACCACAAAGAACCACACCAGGTTCACATTGTTGGTGAAGGACAGGATCCAGTTGGCGATTTCCACCGGGATCCGGTACGAGGTGAGCAGGTAGCCGAAAGCCGTTGCCGTGAAGACGAGTACGAGCACGCGGCCCGTCAGCCAGGACGTGGTCTTGAGGGACGCCATGAAACTTTTCAGCGTCAGTTCCTTATGGATGAAGATACCCACGAGGATGGTGTAGAAAATGGCCACGACGGCGGCTTCCGTCGGCGTGAAGATACCGGCGTAGATGCCGCCAAGGATGATCACCGGGGCGAGGATGGACCAGAAGCCGTCGCGCAGGGAGTGGATGAAGGTCTTCATGGACCAGTCCAGCCCTTCCGTTTTGAGGTTCCGGCACAGGAAGAAGTGCATGACGCTGAGGCCGATGGCGATGAGGATGCCCGGGATGATGCCGGCCATGAACATTTTGGAAATGCTCTGCTGGCCGGATACGCCGTAGATGACCATGGGGATGCTCGGCGGGATGATGATGCCGATGCCGCCCGCCGTGGCGGTGGCGGCGGCCGCATAGCCTACGTTATAGCCGCGCTTGGCCATGGCCGGGATCATGAGCATACCCACGGCGGCCGTGGTCGCGGGGCCGGAGCCGGAAATGGCGCCGAAGAAGACGCAGGACAGGGTCGTGGAGATCGCGAGGCCGCCGGGCGTGGGGCCGACGATGTTTTCGGCGACATGCACGAGACGTCTGGACACGCCTGCCGCTTCCATGAGCGAGCCCGCTAGGACGAATGCCGGCAACGCCATGAGCGGGAAGGCCGTCAGCGAGGCGAAGGCACGTTCGATCATCAGGCTGAGGTCAATGTCGAGCACGATGAAGCAGGCCATGGTCGCAACGCCGAGGGCGACCATGATCGGGCTGCCGATAAGGAGCAGCACGAAGAAGATGCCGAACAGCAGAAGGCCGATGTTCGCGGGGGAAAGGGCTTCCATCATTCCTTGTCTCCTTCTGCCATGAGCGTCTTTTGGCTTTCTTTGATGGATTCCTGATCCGGGTCAAGAATCTCTTCTTTCAGGATGTACTTGATGACGTTCACCTGAACGATGCGGATGGCCATCAGCAGGAAGCTCAAGGGGAAGACAAGGTAAACCATGCCCAAATCCCAGTCCAAGGCCGGGGTTGCGTACGGGAACTCCACGAGGTCGAGGACGGCGATATAGCCTTCCCACGCCATGATGAGCGAAAAGCAGAGCCAGATGATGTCCCCGATGAACAGGAACAGGTTGCCCACCCATTTGGGCGCTCTGGAGAACTGGAGCGTCACGCGGTTCAGGGCGCACAGGCGCGTCGCATAACATGCGCCGAACAGGATGAACCAGATAAAGGCGAAACGGGCGATTTCTTCCGTCCACGGCAGCGACATGTTGATCTGCCGCAGGACGATCTGGAGCAGAATGACGACGACAAAGAAAACCAGCAGGAACTGGCACAGATAGCTTTCGAAGTGGTCCAGAAGGGCCAGGACTATTTTTTTCACGTTTGCTATTCCTCCTCCCAAATCCTTAAAAAGCGCGGGACGGCATTCCCCGAACGGGCGCCGGGCCGGAAAAAGGCGGAACCCGCGGCAAGAAGACATTCCGTACAGGAGGAATCCGTGTTCCCCTGCCTCTGACGCCGTTCCGCAAGAACAGACCGACGCCAGCGGCGCTACACGGATTCCTTCCGTACTCAAGAGGGCAGGGTCCGCCCCCGCAGACCCGACCCTATGTCTTCATGACGAATTACTTCCAGGCGTCCTTGCCGCAAGCCTTCAGGTATTCGTTGATGGCGTCCTTGCCGCCCACGAAGTCAGCCATTTCGGGCCACACCTTTTCGATGGCGGCCTTCTTCCACAGGTCCTCGTCTTCAAGCTGGGAAACCACGAGGCCGCCGGCAATGAGTTCCTTCTTTGCGGCTTCGGCGTTTTCGAGCTGGAACTTCAGGACGGCATCCTGAGCGTACTTGCCCGCGTCAACGATAACCTTCTGCATTTCGGGGGTCATCTTCTTAAACACGCGTTCGCTGATGACCAGAGGCTGCAGCTGATAGGTGTAGTGGACTTCGGTGAGGTATTTCTGGTTGGCTTCGTTGAACTTCATGGCCTTGAAGCCGATGTAGCCGTAGCACTGGCCGTCCACGACGCCCTGCTGGAGGGCGGTGAAGGTTTCGGCCCAGGAGATGGGGGTCGGGCTGCCGCCGAAGGCCTTATAGGCGGCGATCAGCACGGCGCTCTGGGGCACGCGGAACTTCAGGCCCTGCATGTCGGCCATCTTGGTGATGGGGCGCTTGGAGTTGGAGATGTAGCGGAAGTCCGTGTAGGTCCACGTGAGGATGCGGAAACCGGCTTTGGTGGCGTACTTGTTCAGCAGTTCGGCGGGAGCGCCGTTGGTGCCGGCCACGACTTCGTCGATGTTGGCGAACAGGTAGGGCAGGGTCAGCAGGCCGAGCTTCTTTTCAAAGGGCACGAGGTTGGCGATGCCGCCCATGGCCAGAGGCAGGGTGCCTTTCTGAACGTTGCGGAAGGCTTCGCTTTCGTCGCCCAGCGAGCCGCCGTAGAAGCACTGCACTTCCACTTTGCCGCCCGTTTTTTCTTCCACATACTTCTTGAAGGCATGGCCGACGACACCCATTTCGGAATCTTCGGGGTCACCCACTGCAACTTTCAGCGTCGTTTCCGGCGCGGCGGATGCGGGGACGGTCCACAGAAGCAGTGCCGCCAGTACAAGGGGAAGCATCTTCTTGTAGCTCATGAATGTTCTCCTCTCTCTTGGTTGGATTGTGAAAAAAAACCTATTGTCGACACTAGCACAGAAAATAATTGAAGGCTAGAGGGAGGAGAAAAGAGGCAAGGGGGATTGCCGTAATATACAGAATACATTGTAATACTGAAAATTTATCAGCATTTTGAGCAAGAACGGGCCTGATGCCCGCTATTGTGCGAAACGCGGGATTTGTATGCATTTTAAGTGGATAGTATTTTTATTTCAGTATGTTTGATGTATGAAAGATATTTTTGTGCAAAATATTTCTGGAAAAATAAAGAAGTCTTTTCAGTGATACTGTCAAAAACTATAGGTTATAATAACCATGTTGATTTATTGATATAATTGTATCAAGCTGTTCATTGGAATGCATTTGTATATTGCGTAGGGGAGCCGTAAATGTTGCAAAGAAGAGACGCTGTCTTGAGAATGCCATATGTTCCATAAAGAACATGGTATGCTGTTCTCCAGACTGCTTTTCTTCGCCAGAAAATGGTTTTGCATACATATCATGGGGTCTTTATTTGGATAAATAGATGGATATGGCCTGATGAAATATCCATTTATATCTTCACACGATTCTTTTTCCTTCCCGTTGTTTTGTTTTTATACCCGTTGATGACTGTCGACACATAAAGGCGCGTGACGGCGGTGCCCCTGGGCATACAGTCGGAAACCATCCGCGATCGGTAAAGGCAGTCCTCCAAAACGGGTGATCGGGAGGGACGCCTTGCCGCCTGCGGGACAAACGCCAAAAGCCCCCTGGCTAGAATGGCCCGGGGGCTTTTGGCGTCCTTCAGGACGGGCGTGGGGCGCGGGAAACGGCCCGCTACGCTTGTTTCATGGATGGGGCGCCGTTTGGAGCGGGTGGGACCCTAGTACCGCATCCCGGAAAAGTCGCCGTAACAGTCGTGGCTGGTGGAGGCCTGTTTCGGGTCCATCAGGACGGCTTCCCACATTTCCGTGTAGTAGACGCAGGTGCCGGGATTTTGGGCGGCGGCCGAGAGGTGATCCCTCGCCTCAAAAACGGGCCATGAACATTTGAGGGACAGCGCGTCGTTGAAAGAATCCGCTTCCACGATTTCGGAAGCGCCCTGGACAAGGTTCATGTTCATCCCTGAGTAGTAAACAAGCTTGTACTGAGACATGGCGGTGTGTCCACGGGGGGAGAGGCTGGCTCTCCCCCCGCCGTGTTAAGGATTAATGAAGGCCGGGAAGAAGATATTTACTCACAACGAACAGAACCACAAGCAGGACGATGCCCAAAGTGATGCCGCCCTTGATGAGCTTGAGTTCCGTTTCGTCCATGGGCTCGTATTCCATCTTCTGTATTTCTTCATGAAACTTCACGTCGTTCTTCTTTTCTGCCATGATCGTTCTCCTTAGCTAAGCAGTGTGTGAAATCAGGAGGCCAGAGGAGGGGTCATGCCGTGGAAGAACAGCCACGAGATGAACAGCCCAAGCCAGATGATGAAGCCGAACAGGCACACCACATAGACGATGGCCAGTCTGCCGATGCCTTCCTCCATGAGCTTGCGGAAGTTCGACACCATGCCGATGGTGAAGAAGGTGAGCAGGAAGAAGATGACGCGGAACGCGTTCAGCGTACCGGAAACGCTCGCGCCGGTCTTCTGCAGCTCGGGGGACTGGAGGCAGATGATGAGGAGAATGGCAAACGTGATGATATAGCCGAGCACGAAGCGGGGGAAACGGGCCCACACGTCGCCCCAGTGCATGGTCCGGTCGCCGGACTTGTCAAACTTGGTGCACCATACCCATGCGAGGACCAGGGCCCACACGCCGATGAATACGTCGATGAAGATCTTGACGGTGGTGGTGACCATGATGATCCAGCCGGGTTCCCAGTTGATCCCGGCTTCGGCGGCCTTGGCGAGGATCAGCGATTCGGCGATGGCGCCGGAAGCGATGGCTCCGCCGTCGGACTTGACGGCGAGGCCCATCCAGCCGCCCGCGACCATGGGTTCTCCGGTCAGGAAGTGCTGCGCGATGAAGGGGAGGATCAGCATTTCGATGCAGGTGAATACCACGACGAGCGAGGAAACCATGATCGGAACGACGGGCCGGGAGCGGATGGCCGCGCCCGTGGCGATGGCGGCGGAAACGCCGCAGATGGAGATGCCGGACGCCAGCGGGGCCGCCCATTCGCGGTTGAACTTGAAGTACCGGCGGGCGACGTAATAGACCACGCACCAGTAGAGGAGATAGGCTTCAACAATGGCGCACAGTCCCCGGAAAATGATGTGCCCGGCGAAACCGGCGGCGTCGGCGGCCTTCACGCCGAGTTCCGCGCCCATGATGACGATGGCGATCTTGACGAACAGCTCGGGACGGCAGGCGTCCTTCAAAGATTCCGCAAGATTCGGCATAAAGTTACTGATCACGATGCCCATGACGAGGGCGAGGATGAGCCCCGCCTCGGTGCTCAGGCCCAGCGCCCACGGAATCCCCTGCGCCTTGAGCTGGGTGGGGTTGGCCGCGATGTAGGCGTTGGCGCCCAGCGTATAACAAATCATGGCGATAAAGAAGATGATGGTGAAGGACTTGACGAACTTCACCACGTCGTTCCCCATGAGCTTCACACAACAAGCCAGCGCGCCCGTCAGGATGGCATAGGTAGCGAACAGTGCGCCATAGCCGGGGAGAAGACCTTTGGTGGCGGGACGCCACGCGTCAAGCGGATCGCCCACCCACATGCCGATTTTGACGGCCCAGCCGAGCATGTCTATCCCGCTGAACTTGAGCAGGGCAAGGATAAAGATGACGCTTCCAAGCAACAAGGCTACGCGATCTTCATTCAACGGCTTTCTTACGGTTTCCATATTCCTCACTCCGAAATATGTTCTTAAGTAATGCGAAATGGTCCTAAAGCATGAGTCCAGCCCCCTCGACCGGGTGCACGCTGAAAAAGACGGAGGAAACGATCCTCATTCACGGGAACGGATGCCGTTCTCGCGTCAAGCGTGTCCGGGAGCATGAAAGAGCCTCTTTCAGCCATATCCGATCTGGAGACTTACGAGAGGGAGCGCGGAGGAGCGAAGGGGAGTGGGAGCATCCCGTGAAAGTCGCACAGTTTGGGAAGAAAATCATTTTGCAGGCGGCAAAGATGGATTTTCCTGACGACGGGGGCGTAGAGAAGAAAACCAAGCAAGAGGGAAAGCAACGGAAGAAGAGGTTCTATGCCGCTTGTATTTGTATTGTAATTTAAACGTTTGTGCTCAGCAATACGCTGCGTTACGGCATATTCGCAGATTTCTTCGGATACGATGTTTTCTCTGTCTTCGAAGTAAAAGGTATTCTCTATTGCTGCATATTGCCATACACCACAGATCATTGTGAACACAAAAAGTGTGCACATGAATTTTTGTGTGACTGAAGAAATAGGCATATAACAGCTCTCTGGGTATTATTCGGATGGTATAGTGAATTTTTAAACTTGAAAATAGAACATGTCAATACGATTTGATATTATTTTATCAGACAGTATATTTCCATTGAAATAATACTGCATACTAGGCGAACCCCACAGCGTTTAAAAGGAAAAAGGAACAGGCCGCCAGAAGACCGGAAGCGGGAATGGTAAGGACCCAGGCAATGATGAGGTGCCCCGCGACCCCCCAGCGGACGGCGGTGAGGCGCTTGGTCGAGCCTACGCCGAAGATGCAGGCCGTGATCGTGTGCGTCGTGCTGATCGGCGCACCAAGGAGCGACGCGCCGGAGATGACCAGTGCGGCCGACGTTTCGCTGGCGAAGCCGTGAACGGGTTCCAGTTTGAAGATCTTATGCCCCATGGTTTTGACGATTTTCCAGCCGCCCATGGCAGTACCGAGCGCCATAAAGGTGGCACAGAGGCACTTGACCCAGAGGGGGACGGCTATCGTTTCGATTTCGTTGAAAATGAAGAGGGCAAGGGTGATCACCCCCATCGTTTTCTGGGCATCGTTCATACCGTGGCTGGTCGCCATGAACGCCGCCGAGAGCACCTGAAGCCGCGTGAAGGCCGTATTGAGCTTGTTCCGCGCGCACTTTGCGCACAGGAACATGATGAGGAACATGACCAGCAGCCCCATACCGAATCCAGCCAGAGGGGAGAGGACCAGCGGCAGCAGTATTTTGGTCAGGATGGAGCCCCCGTTGAGGGATGAAAAGCCGGCATAGGCCACGGCGGCCCCCATGAGCCCTCCTATCAGCGCATGGGAGGAAGAGGAGGGGATCCCGAAATGCCATGTGAACAGGTTCCAGCCTATCGCCCCGATCAGGGCCGCAAGCACCAGCGGCTGGCAGTTTGCGACAATATCGGGGTGGACAATGCCCGATCCGAGCGTGTTGGCGACCTTTGTCCCTAAAAACGCCCCGATCAGGTTGAGGGTGGCTGCCATGATGACGGCAGTCCGAGGGCTCAGCACCTTGGTCGAAACCACGGTAGCGATGGCGTTGGCGCAGTCGTGAGCGCCGTTGGTGAAATCGAAGATCAACGCCACGATGATGATCAGAATAAGGAGGAAGGAAACGTCAAACATACTTCAGCGCAACCTCCTCAAGCGTGTCGGCGAGATCCGATACCGCATCGACCGTGCGCTCCATGCGGTCGTAGACCTGCCCCCAGAGGATGATCTCTCTGACGCGTTCAAAGGTTTCGATCTCGCTGTCCATCAACTCGGCAAGCCCGGTCGACTGGAACATTTCACAGTCGGACTTCCTGGATTTGAGCGTATGGATGTGCGCGGACACCTCTTTCTTCATGGAAATTTCATCCAGCATGGACTTCGTGTCCCGCAGCATCCCCCGGATCCTTTCCGTGATCATCTGAGCGGGAAAACGCTGGTACATGAACCCGGAAACAAAAAAACGGTTGGCAAGATGCTGTATCTTATCCGCCACCCGCTCCTGGGCCATGTTGATCGCATGGATATCCTCACGATCGATGGGTGTGATGAACGTCTGGGAGAGATGCTGAGTGATGCTCCGATAGAGCCGATCCGCCTCTTCTTCCAACAAGTTGATCCGCTTCAGATGGCGCTCCGACGCTTCCGTGTTGTCCATGACGACGGCGAGCGCCTCCGACATCTCTTGCAGGAGGGCATTCTGCTGTACCAGAAGCTCGAAAAAAGGGACGGTCTGAGGCAAAAAGCGTGCAAACATTCTTCTGTCCTAACGGTTGAGTATGGAAAAACAGGGACGGTGTACGTTCCTGAACAGCCGCTGAAAGTGGGCAGAATGTGAGGCGATGCCTAATAAAGAAAAAAGACCTTCACGGCATGACTGCCGTGAAGGTCTCACTTATCAAGCAAACACTTGATGGTAACGCCAGGCCGTAAAGCCATGCTGTTGACGCTACCGGGGTCTCAAGGACCCAGCTACTCCCCTTACACTTCTTCTAGAGGATAGAATACGGCATCTTTTATGTCAATGCTTTTTTCTTTTTTTCACAATGGCCTTATCCATAGAATCGTTCCTTTACGGCATACAACTGTAAGAAGAACGAGCTGTGAGACAATCTCTGTTCCTTTCCATTGAATAGATGCAGGATAAGCAGAAGGCTGTTGCACAAAGCCATCATGAAAAAGTCTGTGGAGATACGTCTTAGGAGTACACAAGCTGAAGCATGATGGACGTAGAAAATCAAGATACGGTAAAATGCACCTCGAATAGAGTCGTGGAAAAGGATTTTTCAGACAACGTTGAACACAGAAAAAGCCCTCAACCATTCAAATCAAGGGCTTTCAGGATTTCATCGGATGTCTTGGAGTTTTCAAATGGCGGAGAGGGTGGGATTCAGGTTTAATCACCCTAACTCATTGAGCTTTATTTCTGCATGGCTATGTTCGTTGCACAGACCGTATCCATAAAACGGAGGCTTGGCAAGCCTTCCAAACAGCACTGCGAGCTCAAAAAAACTTCTGAGGAACATGAAGAAGAACACCCGAACACATCGGGTGCTCCTCGTTTTTCGTTTAATCCGATTCCTCACGGATGACTTCGAGTACGGCAATGGCAACAGCGATCCATGCAGACCAGTTCATATGTTCCTCCTTTTCTATCTGGTTATGAAGCGAGACAAACGGCACTGGCGGGCAGTATCGTCATCCCATTCGACATGTTTTCCGAGGCACAGCGGCATCCTCGGCAAAAGCCCAAGGCGGCACAGTCGGAAAGTGTCCGTCATGCGTTCCTCCTCAAGGCCCCTTCGAGTAGTTCGAACAGTGCCGGAGCAAGCTGTGGAAGCGTCTCAATGACGCGGCTGGTATGGGGCAGCAAGGTTGCAATGCTCGAACACATGATGCCGAGGCCGTAGCATTCGAATCCTTTTTTCTGAGCCTGTTTAAACGCCTCCTGCGCGGCGGGGATGGAGTCTGGTTCACCATCCGTGATGATCAGGATGATCTTCCTGTTCTCGCGGAGGAGACACATTTGCTGCATGACCCACCAGAGAGATTCCGCCATCGGAGTCATCCCGTAGGCGATTTCGGGGAATCTGGCGGTGAGCTTTTCACCGTGCCGAAGAACAGGGGCAACCGTTGCCCCGCGTTTCGCTGCATTTGTGCCGGGAAACGCCGTAATGCCTAGATTTACGCCGGGGATGCCCTGAAGGGCCTTTCCCACGGCATAGCACACGGCATTCGCGAACATGAGGCCGGAATCATTCATGGAACCGCTGCTGTCCAAGAGAATATGAACCGCCGTATTCGGCGATTCCCGGAAACCACTCTTCACGAACACGCTGGGATTCCCGATAGCCAATCTGTGGCACAGCGAAGAGGAAAACCGTCCTCGTACCCCCCGCATGGTGGGCAGCCACTTTTGCGCCTGCATGAGTCCCTGAAGCCTGAAACCAAGTCCGGCAGTCTGGCGTTCGATCCGGCTGACTTGTCCGGGAGGAAGCTCCGCAAGCCGTTTCTGGCCCGTGACGGCTACCCTCAGTTGCTTCTGCCTGTCCTTGGGGCTGTCCAGTTCTATCCGTTCCGCCAGAGACTCGCCAAATCCCCTCGGAAGCTCATCGGAAGACAACGCCCCCACCGCTTTTTCCAGAGAATCCAACGAAGCATTTGAGGAAGCCACAGATTCATCCTGAGCCGCTGCTGAATCCTCTTTCTCAGGTTCCGTGATGGATTTTTGTTCAAGATTCCATGCGAGGATGGCCTGCTCCAGTTCCAGCGCATACCGGATACATTCTTCCGTATCCTTGCAGGAATCCCTCACCCTATCGAGAATCCCATCCAATGCCTTTCGAAGTCCCGGATAGTGGCGTTCCATCGTCTTCGCCACGGATTCCCTGCGGGGAATAATGGCGTTCACAGACCACGAACGCACCGTCAGCAAGATGGTGTTCAAAATGGAAAAGGCCGGGTTCGTATCCCCGGCCTTTTGTGTTCCAAAGAGTTTCTGAATCAGATGCCTGAAGTTTTCCCGACATCCCGGATACCGTGCCGAAAGGCGTTCTTCGATACGCCAATCTTCCAGTATGTTGAACAAATTATGCTGAAAAGGCGTTAAATTCGCCTTTCTCAGAGTCTCAAAATCCGTTTCCCGGATATGGGCAGATTCATGATCTGTGAATCCTCTTATCATTATTATCAATTCTGGTTCAAAATCCAACGGAAGCGCGGGCAAATGGATCGTTTTGCCGTCCGTGTAGGCTTCACTTCCGCCGATTTCAACTGTTACGCCGTACTGGTTTCCCAAAACGCTTGCCAGCAATGGCAGGCATTCCATGATATCCTTTTGTTTCAGCATGATGTCACCACAATCCTACATTGGGGAGATTGGCGTGGGGTACGGGAAAGACCTCCGGCAAGTCTTCACGCACAGGAATATCCTGCATGACCGGGGCCGTTACCGCATCAAGAACGCTGGCAGGGCCGTAGCCTTCGATAACCCTTTCGGCATGGGCAATGAGCGCATTCGGATCACGAAGCAGACAAACCACCCCTTGCAACATGACCAGATCGGCACCAGTGATGTTGCCCTTCTTGGGAATCCGATTGAAGGCCATCTGGATGATGTCCACCACGGGACTCACGTGGGGATTGATGAACGTCAGGCCGGACAGTTTCTGCTGGAGCGTCCGCAGGGGGGACAACGCCTTGTGGGTCACTTCCGTTTTGCCCGCGTAGACGCGATTCCATGTCTCGTCCGCGGAACGGGCAATCTCTCCAAAGAGCGTTTTGGCGAGATTTTCCACTTCCTCATTAAGGCCGGACTCGGCAACGGCTTCTGGGACGGCATGCTCCATGAGCGGCGCAACCCGATACAACTGCCAGGAGAATCCCATGCGGGAACGGACATACTCGGAACCCACCGTGGATTCCCTGATGATGCTGGCCCACTTCGTGTGTTTGTTGATCCAATTTTCAATAGACTGATCGTAATCGGCAAGGAACGCATCCTTTTCCTTCAGAAACTCATCCCGGATACCTATGAGTTCTTTGATAATGTCTCCCGCCTTGTCTTCAGGGATGGCCCAGCCGGACATGAACCGGATGCCGTGACGATCCAGATAATTGAAGGCACGGGCTTTCAGAGTGACGAAGACCTTGAGGCTGTTCGGATCGGCGATACGCTTGGAACCCAGAGAGGCCAAATCTTCAGGAGGAAGTTCCGCGCCGCCGAAGTCTTCCAGCACCATCTTCTTACGGGCGGACCAGAGATTGACGTTGAGATTCAGGGCGAGAAGATTGTCGAGAACCTTGATGTCGGAAAGAATGGGGGTATTCATGACAACTCCGTTATTCGATTAAAGGGGTTAAGAGTTCGATGTGATAGCCTTCAGCGAGTTTTTGGAGGGAGCGTTCCAGAAGCTCCTGCACGGGGTTCCCGTCCATGCAGTCGTCGGCAGGTATGGTCATGCTTCGACCTGATCGCCCGGAGCATCCCCGGAAAAGTTCCAGCGCATGCGAAAAGGCTTCCCCACGCCAGAAACGTGAAGAAGCCTCGTTTTTCGGAATAACCTGCGGAAGCTGAGGAAGCGTGTCGAGATAGCCGGGATCGGCTTCCATATGTCCGAGAATTGAGGTCAGCCATTGCTCCAGCATGATTGCCGGAACCGTTTTCACTCCCCCAGATGGCAGTCCATCGGGAACATCCGCTGGAGGAGTTCATGCAGCATGGCACGGGTAGGCCGGGACGCCCGAAAGCCCAAGGCCCGGTCCAGCGCGTAGGATAACGGCTGGATACCCTGATGCGCCAACGGCTGAAAACGCAGGGTCAAATCGGCCCAGCGAAGCAGCGTTCTTGTGGAGAGCGTCACCTCGATGGTATCCGTGTAGGCATCGGATGCACCTATGAACTGCTTCCTGATTTCATTGGCGAAATCCACCATCTTGACGACAATATGTTCAGGCAGGGCCGGATAGAGCTTCACCAGCAAATCCTTTTCCACCACGGCATCCGGGTAATTGACCTCGCACAACATGAAACGATCAAGCCACGCGAGATTCATTCTGCCTGTTCCCTGATAGAGCCCCGTATCGTCTCCGCCTCCGTTGGTATTGCCCGTGCAGGCGATGCGGAACATTTCATGCGGATGAATGACTTCCCCACCGTTTTCCGGCAGGCACAACGGCGCACCTTCCAGAACACCGTTGAGACCCACAGCAACCTCTGGTGAGAACAAATCCACTTCATTTATCAAGAAAAGACCTCCATAACGCATAGCCAAAGACAACGAGCCATATTCATACCGCATGGTTCCGTTATGCAGGGAAATGTGACCGCACAAGTCCGCAAACTCCAGACGCGCATGTCCCGTCACCTCAAGCACCGGATAGTTCAAGCGTGCGGCAAGCTGCTTGATAAGGCTCGTCTTTCCCGAACCCGTAGGACCGTAGAGGTACAACGGATCAAGTTTGTTCATGAACCAGACGGCGGCATCCCGTGCCGATTCGTGAAAGCTGTAGTGCGGGTCAATGGCAGGGGTATACAGGCAGGGATTCTGGAATCCCCATATGGTATTGCCAGTCGGCACACCGCTGAAAACAAGCCCGGCATCCATTTCGACGGGCGTGAGGGCTTCCAGTTCCTGAATGGTCTGTGATTCCATGACAATGCTCCTTTCAAAAGGTTTAAAAACAGAAAATCCCGGCCTTTCCGAAGAGAAGCCGGGATGTTTCCATGATTCATGCTGTGTGCTGTTTTTCTTAACAAGTCCAAGGATTAATGATGGGAACTCCCATTGGTTCAAAATCCTTACAATTTCTGGTTACAACAGACATTTTGTGGGTAAGCGCAGTTGCAGCAATAAGCGCATCTCGATCTGAACGAGGATCAGGGACATGCAATTCCGCGCAACGCATGGCAATATCCATGTCCACGTTCAATATTCTTCCAGAGAAGGCGGGAATAACCTTTTTTATAAACCATTCCTGCAAAATATTGCCTTGAGTCAAATCCCTGCGCTGTACGGAGAGAATACCCATTCGGATTTCCAAAACGGAAATAACGGACAGATACATGCACTGAGGTTCTCTATTTCTGGCCCACTCGACGACACGCGGTTCAGCCCTGTGAGCCTTTCTTAATTCAGAAATAACGTTGGTATCAACAAGATACATCATGATAAATCCACATTCGCAAATAAGGTCTTCTGTAAGGGGGTCGGCTCAAAATCAATCTCCGCGCTCTCTGGGCATCCTAACATGTCCGCCATATTGCGGTGAGTTGCTGTGATTTTTTGATATTCTTCTATAGTAAGGAGCACATGGGCCAAACGTCCCCTGTCTGTAATAAACACAGGGCCTTGCATAGCCAGACGTTTGGCTTTTCCGGCATCCTGATTGAACTCTCGGCTCGACATGGTGGTCATGGGACACCTCTTTTTGTAGAAACATATCTACATGCTGTTCGAGTTGTCAATCCCTTTTTACAACACCTCATAAGGACAGGGCATAGAGTCTCTCAAAGGGTTCCCCCTGCTTCTCGCATCGAGCTAAAAGCGTCCGGGCATCCTGTTCTCCCAGCAGCGTTTCGAGTTCCTCATTCAGCCGTTTTCGATCCAGCGTTACCCTCCCATTCTGGGGAATCACCCGGAACGTGTGTTTTCCCGTGTTGATCCATTCTCCCCTCACCGTATGGGAAAGCTGGTAGGCCACCTTCAGGCGACTCTCCAGTTCGTCGATGTCCGCTTCAAAAGACTTCTTCTGTGTTTTCAGTTTTATAAGTTGTACAAGGGCATCTTCCCATTCGGGATGCGACGAACCCCAAAAGTGCGGACAATCCTTCCTCCAAAAACATGACGGGCACAGGGCATCAAGTCCCTGTGCCGTCCGAATTGCGTTCAGATTCAGCCTGTTTTCTTTCAGGTCATTCATTGTCTCCCAGAATTCTGAAGCCATATCCAGACACCGGGCAATATCCGCATCTTCAGGAAGAAACGGACCAAAGGCTTTTGCATCGCACATGGACAGACAGAGAACCCACCCCTGAATGTCGCAAGCTGAAGCATCATCAGAAAGGGATACGCCAAGGAGTTCTTTACAGATTTCAGGGAGCGTCCTGTGGTAGAGGACTTCCCCCGTCTCCTGAATGATGTTGAAAACCGGATGGTTCCAGTAGGCTTTGAGCAACGCCGTCTGAGCGCCAATCTGCATGAGGTAACTTTCAGAAAGGGTTGTCGGCAGCTTTGCTGTGGATTTGACTTCCAAAATCCGTACAACCGGATGTGGCTGGTCAGTCACCAGCGTGAAATCCAGATGGGCCTTGAGGAGCACGTCTCCGTACACGATCTCGATTTCCAGTTGCGATAAGAGAGATAAGCCATATCCGATTAGAGCCTGATGGACACCCGTTTCGAACCAATGACCTCTCTGAAAGGTTATCTGATGATTAAGAGCTTCGGCAGTGTTTCTGTGTTCAGGTGGGTAGAGTTTGGCAGCCAGCGCCACTCTTGGGCAGTCCAGCATTTTGGCGATATCCGATAGCCCGACATATTGGGAGCGATCCCCTAGCTGGACTGCCGTTCGCCGTTCACCATCCCGTTCCAATCCGTAGCGAAGGATTTCTAGCAATCCTTCCGCTCCCGTATTTCTGTTTTTTCCGTCCATTCGTTTCCTCCTGTGATAAGAACCAAAATGAAAAGAGCCGCCCCATCAAGGACGGCCCTTTCCGCTATGCGGCATACTTCCACCAGATTTTTCGTTGGGGGTTCCAGTGAAACCCCGCCGCCGAGAGCTGTTCCTTTTTCTCTGCCGTGCTTCCCGTGGCGAGAATGCACTCCCGACCGTCCTGTGCCGGTACGATTTTGTATGAAATTCCATCCAGATGAGGCAATTTTGAAAGTCCACCTGAGGCTCGATTTAAGGCGGGTGAAATCTTTTTTGCTTGTCCTGAATCATCCTGAGTCGTTTTGCCTCTCTGTGGGGCGGTTACGGCGTTTTTCTGCCTCTGAGGACGGTTGGGCTTGTCTGAAGCGAACTCACCGTCCGTATCCTCCTCCGTAACGATGCCGAGCATGGCGGAAAGCGCATACCTGCGCATATAGGTCATGCTGATGCCCACGCCCTGCGGATCGGCCTTGGGCAGGGGAACTACCGCAAGGCTCGACTGCCATTGTCCCGATTCCGCATGGGTAAGTTTCGTGACCAACCCGAGATATCCCGGTTCGGCAGGAACAGGATACTGGCAGAGCCAGATACCATTCGAGAGTAGCGCATCACGGCATGAGTCCATGACGCTGTTCAAGGTGGCGTACTTGCTCTTGGTGAACGGATTGTCGGCATCCTTGGTTGCGGGTTGAAGCTGGCGTTGAACGTTGATGAGGGCCTTGGCGAGTTCTCCCACTTCTTGTGATGTGTATTCGGGCATGACATTCTCCTTCAAAAACAAAGAGACTCCATCCAAAACTGGATGGAGTCTCAAAAAGTATTCTCTCTCAAAAAAGTAATATATACTTGTAGTTCAATGAATGGCGCATATTGCTTTAGATTTATCTATCCGATATATTAATAACTATTCTACTACTGTCGGCAATTTTGACAGGCTGGGATTATATGCCCTTTTCTAAGGGCGGCTCGGAGGCGCAACATTGATGGATGATTGAAAATTCCGTCAAATGTAAGCGACTGCACAGCGATCGGCCCAAAATCTCCACAACAGGGGAAGAGAGAACCATTAGCGAGTAGGGAGGTATACATCCAAGGCTGGGGACAGATTCCGTTCAGAGGTTTATGTATGAAATGCTTTTCTCCTGCATGAGACATCAACCACTGCCTTATTTCAACATCAGAAAAAAACTCACTGAACTGTAACTGTATACCGTATTTTTCAGCATTTTCTAATAGATTAAGTAACATATACTTTAATTCAAGACCGTCTGCGAAAGATATTCCATTCTGGTGGGCATAGGGATGTATGCGTACTTGCTCTAAACTGATACTTTTTATTCCAGTCTGTGCAGCTATTTTTGGCAACTGAGGTAAACTATGAAGATTTTGCTGGCAAATGACAGTATGGAACTGTACACAGTCACCCAGAGCCTCTGTTAGTAACAGGGCATGATTTTTGAAGGTATGAAAATCTCCACCACGGCGCATAAAGGAATACGTATTAGGATCACCCGCATCAACGCTGAGAAAAAATTGAGAAAATGTATATAATTGTAGACGGTTGATCGTCGTTTGTGTGAGTAGACTTCCATTGGATACGACTATGAGATTAGCAGCGCGCTCCATGGCACAGTCAAGGGCAGTAAAAATATGGGGATGGCAGAAAGGTTCACCCTGAAGACCAAACGCTACAGAGGACAATGGCCCAATATTATTCAATAGGTATTGAAGTCTCTCTATGGGAAAATCTAAAGGAGATGCGTAGGGCGTATTATCCGAATGATAATAACACATAGGACAAGAAAAATTACAACGAGTAGTAATACCGATACCGAGAGTACGTTTTCGGTTGGGTAACAGTATCTCAAATTCTAATTCTTGTATGGAGTATTCAGGCAGATGAGAAAGGGAAAAAGGGAAATCTATACGCTGGCCCATACCTATCTCTTCTTTAAATTTGCTTTAAGTATATTGCAGGCATGCGTAGTCTCTTTTACATATTCCTCCCATGAAAAAAGGGAAAAATATATGCTGTAACCCTCCTCTACCCGGCAAATTAACGGTCGCAGAGAGTATACTGAACAAAGGCCTGTCTCCAAGTCGTAATAACGGCAACTACCTGTTCCATCATCTAACCATGCATAAGTAGGGCCAAAAAGAGGCAACTGGCGACAGCATGCTCCACATTTATCACAATGAAATACAGATGCCATACATATTTCTTTTTATTATGTATTAATAAAGAATGTACTCCATTTCAAATGGAGTACATTCCTTGATCAAAATTTTGTTACGCTGCTGAAATCTGTTCCAATGCTGTATTTGCCTTTTTTATCTGTGTATCTATACCATTCATATTAACACTATTAATACCTTCATTATCTTCATTTTTTATAACAAGATTCTCTTTACACATGGCATAAAGTAAAGAAACAAGATAAACAAGATTTCTGATATTTTTCTTCTCTTCTTCTGAAAATAAATTCCAATTTGCTTCTCTTTGCAAAAGTTTTTCCAAAAATGAAATATGATTACTATAGAGACTTCGTATTTTATATAAACTATCCATATAGCTGATGGAAGCCGTTTTTAGCTGTTCAAGAAACGTACATATAGTATTGATTTTTTCCTCAGCACGACGCATTTGTGACCATGCTTCGTCAGCTTTTTCCGATAGCTTGGAACCGGTAAAGGCAAAGATAGCCCCTCCAACCATAAGCCCCACGCCTAATGTAGCTGCACTTAGTAGAGTTGAACCAAGAGCTACACCCCCTCCTCCTGCCGCCAGTGTTCCTCCACCCAGGACAGCCAAAGTTGCATTGGTCGCCGCTACTCCAGAAAGTGAGGCAATAGCCGTTCCAGTAGAAGCAGAGCCCAAGGCCATAACAGCCATAGACACACCGCCTGCTGCTGCCATACCGCCCGCCGTGCCTACTGCCGCCCCACCTAAGGATCCCAGCAACACGCCAGCTCCGATAGAAACCTCACGTAAATGTTGCGGATTATAGCTCGGTAACGAACTGTCTCCACGGTTGATTTCATTAAAATTTGGCCGATTCTGGATACGTTCAATCAAATCACTAAAATGACCAAAAGATTTCAAAATTTCCATTTCCAACGTACCGAGCTTGTCCATCTCTGTAGAGGTTTCTTCCTGCGTACGCTCATATCGCTCGGTATTTTCTTTATGGCATCGTTGGGCAAGCTCCATGGTATTTTTGGCATCTTTCATTTTGCTCGCCCCATATACGCCAGCACCAACACCTGTTGCTCCAGCAATCACCGCAGCAGCTCCAAGAAGAAAAGGAAAAGGCATACTTCCCTCCATTATTGTTAAATTTTTTCAATTAAAAGCGAATTGTTTTATTAAAACATTTCGCACCACAAATGCTTATTTAGAACATTTTTTTGTCTTGCCTCCCTCTATAGCTTCGAGTATATCAATATATAAAAAATGTACCCTAACAAAAATGCAACGAATTCTCCTTTGACCCCATAAAGCTGTCGAAATTACCAGTATAAGGCAAAGCAATGTCACGGTCTGCCAGAACTGCCTCTAGAATGTCGGATAATTCTTGTGAATTATTGCCTGCACATACAAGACGTTGTGTAATATTGGCATAAGCGGCTGTTTGTTTTTTAAAACCTTCCAAATCGTAGGCAAGCAGTTTTGCTGCAAGAACTTCAAAGGCGTCTGCCTGCTGGCGATAAAAGGCAATATCATAGTCAATGGTGCGTACCTTGTTCAAGATACCAACGATTTGTTGGACGATATCGCAGGAATCAAGGGCATAGAGCAAGGTGCAGGATAATGCTCCTGTGGCAAAGACACCTGCAAAGGTAGAAAGAAGCTCGCCCACAACGGGAATAGTACCAAGACCACTGGCAGCGATTGCCTGTGAAATCGATATGCCCACTACAGCAGAAGCGCCTGTGGCAATAATTTTAAGGGCTGCGACCATACGATCTCCAAAGAGGAGATTGTCAGGATTGAAGAACAGTACCTTGCCCGCTGCCACGAGCGAAGCAAAGCTTTGACGGAGAACACGCCCAAAGTTTTTTGTCGTCGTAAAAAAGATATTGCAGAGGGTGGAGGTCAAACTGGAAAGAATACCACCTACCATCCCTTCACCGAAAGTATCAAGCAGCGTTTTATATTTTTCCTTGGCACGCTGAATTCCTAAACGTACCCCTTCAGAAATATTCGAAAGAATACTCTTTAAGGTATTACCACTACCTCCGGTGAGTTTTTCGCGTACGCTAAACCATACCTCAGTCAGTACAAAGCCAAGAGCCTGACGAATCCCCATCTGAAAACCAACCTTGCCCGATGCCATTGCCGTATGTTGCCAAAAGTCGGTGCTAGTATAATAGGCATACGCTATTTTGGCATTATAGGCACGCCGTGCGGCTGTATCTGCTGCACGCATTCGTTTTTTTTCATCTTCTGTGTATTCGTTGCTGTGCTTCGCCAAATGCTCAGACATGCTATCGGCTTTTTTACTACGGTTTATATGGCTGTCGGTTGGATGAAGATTTTCACTGCTATTTGCCAAATCTTCCCCTGGCAGCCCAGCCAATACACGACCACGATCGTCATCTATTTCCTTAGCAGAAATAGTATGATCCAAATCTATTTTAGCATTGCAAGCAACAGATTTTCCTGTGTATGCATCGATAAGTTGTCCATCTTTCTTTTGTTTACTGACTTCTTTATTCTTTTTTCGATAGTTTGCATGTGAGTGGTATGAGTTAGGGTTATACTCTCCTTTATTTTTATAATCTTGTTGATGAATTTTACTTTTGTAATACATATCTTTATCTTTACCAATCTGGCGTACATTATGGATAGTATCTACGTCTCCACCATGCTGATCTCGAATAAAAACATCTAAGCCAAAACTTGTGATGAGGCTTTCAAATAGTATACGTTCGTATTGTCCAAACAAGCTATTGTACACATTATCCTTTGAATTTGGGTAAAAACCTTGTTCAACTTGTGTAAGGTATGTCATTATCATACTCCTGTTATTCAATAGCAAAAATTATCTTGAATTCATTAATCTTCGATAATTTTATTTCCAGATATTTTTATCCAGATTATTTATGCCTCTAAAAAGTATCCAATATATCCTTGAGCCAGCTCACACGCCGTGCCGTCATTTCGAGCCACCAGCCTGTCGTGATAAGGCCAGCGGAAGTTCCCCCAAGGACAGACATCATCGTGTCGCATGAACCTTCCCGATACTTGAGCCAAGCCCGTTGGGAATCACGCAACAAGGTCTTTTGCTTCTCATCCATTGCCTGCATTGTTTTTTTATAGGTGGTGTTGAGGAGAGCTTCTATGCGTTCATCTTCCGCAGCCAAGCAATCCTGCATGGCAACGGTGACACCACCGCTTTTCTCCATGCATTGGGCGTATTCCGCACTGAGCAGGGAATCCTGCGCAGAAGCGTTTTCTCTAGTATGCGGTTCTATGACATGCCCGCTCTTGATACTTCCATCCGTGAACATTCTTCACCGTATACATTCCAAAATTGTTGGACATCATAATTTACTGAAACCCGGTTGCCCTCCTCTCCCAGCTCCCGATCAAGCCGATCCGGATCGGCAATCATGAAAACGGATTCTCCGGAATCAAGCTGGAATGCGCCGTAACACATATCTCCGCACTGTGAGCCCTTGTAGACTCCCGTGAGAGTTCCGCTGTCGAGTACTTTGGAGGGGCACAATGTCCCTGAACCTGCATAGGCATTGGGTGTGAGGCACAGCAGCACAAGAAAGAATTCCACCTTCTTAAAAAAACATTAGCTACCTACGATCATTAACTATTTAATCTTTCATATATCAATTAGTCGTATGTCAAAGTAAGAATAATCTATTTAAATACCGGGTAAACTGAAATTTTATTCAGATTCCACAACTGTGTGGACTGGATTCGCTATATCTTAGAAATACTTTTCCACACTGCTATGGACTCTCATCGAAAAAACGCTTGCCGGGATGGTAGTGCTATCGCATGATAGTGAAAAACATGTGGGGGAACGTGTGTGCCTAAAGCCACTTTTGATTCTGCTCGTGAAATACTGACTTCTACTGAAGTGGACTCTTCGCGAGTCTCCCGTCTGCTCCGTATTGTACAGTCTATCCGGGAAGATCCCCATCAGCCTCTGACTAAACTCTGGGCTCGCCTTGGTATAGGAAAAAGCCAATTTTATAAGGACAGAGCAGCTCTTGCTGAAGTGGGGTTTCAGTTTGAATATAATAGAACTAAAGGATTCCAAATTGTTGAAGACAGATTGACACCTATCACGGGACTGGGGCTGTCTGATCGCCTTGTGGTCATGTTTGCCTTGGAGCAACTGAGCGCCACCGGTGACGGTACCCTTGCTGCACTTGCCATAGATGCGGGGAGAAAACTGGCTGGAGGATTGCCTTCTCCCTTCAAGGAAAAACTGCTGGCTTGTTTTGATGAGCAGGTGACAAACACCGGTTTTGGTGTAAAGCCTGAAATACTTACCATCATCAGAGATGCCGTTACAGAAGGCAGGCGGATACGGATTCTGTATACCCGCAGTGGGACGTGGGATACCCAATGGCGTGAAGTTGATCCCCGGCACATATACATGCGCCAACGCACCCTTTATCTCTATGCCCGGACAGTTGATGAAAAGCCACACCGATGGAAAGTATTCCGCATAAGCCGGATTGAACAAATTCAGCTTACTGGAATAAGCATAACTTGGCGCACCGATGAGGACGACGGTTTTCTTGCCAAACAACGAAATGCCTTTGATGCTTTTATCGGGGACAAAACTCATGCTATTACGGTCAGGTTTACCGGGCAGGCCCGACATTACGTTCAGGAGCGCCAATGGCACCCGAGCCAAGTACTGGAAGATGACGGAAATGGAGGAGTACTGTTTACCGTTCAGGTCGCAGAGCCTCTGGAGGTTATCCGGTGGGCACGACAGTTTGGTGATGAAGCTCATGTTGTCTGCCCAACAGATTTGTCCTTGTGGAGTTGAATAAAAAGACTGTTTCTTTGAGGTGCATTTTACGCATCTTAAAAGGATATGCAACATCAATTTTATTAAGAGAAAAATCCTGTTATCCTACCCGCTTTACTCAATCTGTTTTAGCGGGGATGGATTCATATGGAAAATCGAAGCATCGCTTCAGTGGCAGCCCAAAATATTACACTCCGTCGCAAGGCATTGGGGCTGACTCAGGCACAAGTAGCAAATAAAATCTTAGTGGAGAAAGAGAGTATCTCCCGTATGGAAAGTGGTAAAATTTCTTTGAATTTAGAACGGCTTCAGCAATTTGCAGAACTTTTTGGATGTCCTGTGGCAGATTTACTCAAAGAACCTTCGCAAGATGCCGAAGTACAAGCAGAAACTATAGCTGCTTTAATCAGCACTCTTGAACCAGAAGAACGAGAGATATTAGTTAATATAGTTACAGAAGTAGTGCGACTTTTTTCTACAAAAAAAACACATAACTAGGGTCAGAATTCATTAAATGAGATAGAAAATAACAGAAACAGTAAGGTAAATGGCTGAGAAAGAGGTATGCCACAGCGGGTAGACATTTTGCGACATGCCGTTAGTCTCTCAGCTTACTAAATATGCTTTCAATGGGATTTCTACGTTATAATAAAGTCTTGTCGAAAGAAGACACTCCATTTCTGGCTTTCTTGGGAAATATGCAGATCGTCATCCCTCTGACTTTCAGAGCCCCCCTCAACTAGGCTGCATCACAAACCTCCGCTGCCAGAAACATGCTGTTATCGGGAGAAGGTCCTGAAGAATGACAGCTCTCTTCTAATCTTTGCTCTATCCTTCCGTGAACAGAAGTAAGACAGTACACCTTGTGGAGAAGACTATTCTTTTAATGCAAAAGGAAGGCTGACCAGCACGAGTTGCTGGCAGCCATTTTTTGGGGGTATTCTCGGATTTGAGTAGATGGTGTAAACAATATTCCGGCAGATAGATTGGCTGAAATAAAGTGGGGAAGTATGACTGCACGGCTCCCGACTATAGAGGTGATACGTAAGAGTGGCAAAGAGTGCTTTCAAGGAATGGACGGTGAACGCACCCTCAAGGATTTTTGGGCCTGGGCCTTTTCGGATTTGGTCAGCAATACGGAGCGCGGCAAGCTGGCGGAATACATCGTCGCGACGGCGATGGGCTGTGATGGAGGAACCAGTCCCACATGGGGAAGTTTTGATCTCCTTTCGCCTGAGGGCATCAAAATCGAGGTCAAGGCGTCGGCCTACATCCAGTCATGGGAGCAAAAAAGTTTTTCCAGAATAGAATTCAGTATTGCCGAAAGCCTGTACTGGGATGGCGTTGCCTATGCCAAGGAGAAAAAGCGTCAGGCCGATGTTTATGTGTTTTGCGTACTCAAGCATAAGGAGCAGGATACCATCAATCCGCTCGACTTGGAGCAATGGGATTTCTATCCCGTCTCCACAGATAGCCTAAATAAGGCGGTGAAAGGGCAAAAAACGATTTGCCTGGCACGGGTTGCCGAATTGTGCGGCAAGGGGCCATGCACATATCAGATGTTGAAGGGGGCTGTAATGGAATGCGGTAAGGGCGGCCCCCATGACGCATACGAAAAGTAGCTATTATTGCAGCAAGATAGTGTGAATAACATCCCAAAATGATGAATATTCCCTTATCGAAAATCCCAATTATGACTTTACGGGAAGTTGTTCTGTTCCCCAGAGGAAGCATACTGCTTTTTGTAGGCCGTGAGTTTACCCGCCAGAAAATAGGACGAGAATAAGCTTTCATGATTGAAAGACTTTCATGGTGCCCCAGCGTGATCCCGCTGCATGGGGATGCGTTGCTTCAAGATAACAATTGGGAGTATAAGAACATGCCGGAAACGGCACCTGGGATAACTACGCGTTGAAGAAGTCAGCTTCTTCGTTAGGGAAAGAATCGAGCGGCACTTGCCCGCCTCACGGGGCAGCAGGTGGGAAGCATAACCAGACAGGAAGATTTCATGAGCAATACCAAAGAGATTGAACGGGCTGAGCTGCACAAGACCATCTGGCGCATTGCCAATGACTTGCGGGGCAGCGTGGATGGCTGGGATTTCAAGAGCTATGTGCTGGGGATGCTATTTTATCGGTTTTTGTCTGAGAATCTGACCAGTTATCTGAATGCTGAGGAAGCGCGGGCCGGGAATGAAGATTTCAACTACGCGCTGTTGAGTGACAAGGATGCGGAATACGGACGCGAAGAGGTCGTGCGTGAAAAGGGGTTCTATATCCTGCCTTCCGAGTTGTTCAACAATGTACGGTTCAAGGCCCGGCAGGATGACAATCTCAATGAAACCCTGAGCCGTGTTTTTGCCAACATTGAAGGTTCTGCAATCGGTACGGACAGCGAAGACGACTTCAAGGGGTTGTTCGCGGAGGTGGACGTCAACAGCAACAAGCTGGGAGCGGTCGTCAAGAAGCGTAATGAAAAGCTGGTGATGCTGTTGGAAGCCATCGGCGATCTGCCCTTGGGGAACGGCGGGGATTTCGGGGGCAATACCATTGACCTGTTTGGTGATGCCTATGAATACCTCATGCAGATGTACGCCTCCACTGCCGGGAAGTCCGGTGGGGAGTTTTACACCCCTCAGGAAGTTTCCGAACTGCTGGCGCGCATCACCGTGCTGGGCAAGACTGAGATCAATAAAGTATACGACCCCGCCTGCGGTTCCGGTTCTCTGCTGCTGAACTTTGCCAAGGTGTTGGGCAAGGACAATGTGCGGCAGGGCTTTTTCGGTCAGGAAATCAATCTGACCACCTACAACCTGTGCCGCATCAACATGTTTCTGCACGACATCAATTTTGAGAAGTTCGACATCGCCCACGGGGACACGCTGACCGATCCGGCACACTGGGATGATGAACCGTTTGAGGCCATTGTCTCCAACCCTCCGTATTCCATCAGATGGGAAGGCGACGCCAATCCATTGTTGATCAATGATCCGCGCTTTGCCCCCGCCGGTGTGCTTGCTCCCAAGAGCAAGGCGGACTTGGCCTTTACCATGCACATCCTTTCATGGCTGGCAGTGGACGGCACGGCGGCCATCGTCGAATTTCCCGGCGTGCTGTACCGTGGAGGAGCGGAACAGAAAATCCGGCAGTATCTGATTGACAACAACTACGTTGATGCGGTTATCCAGCTGCCGCCTGACTTGTTCTTTGGAACAACCATTGCCACCTGCGTCATCATTCTGAAGAAATCCAAAAGCGACAATGCTGTGTTGTTTATTGACGCTTCCGCTGAATTTGTCCGCAATGGCAACAAGAACAAGCTGACCGCTGACAATCAGCAGAGGATTCTTGATGCCTATGCCGAGCGCAAGGACATTGAGCATTTTGTCCGGCTTGTGGATGCCGAAGAAATTGCCGGAAACGGCTACAACATTGCGGTTTCTTCCTACGTTGCCCAAAAGGACGAGCGTGAAGCCGTGGATATTGTGCGGCTGAATGCGGAAATTGCCGGAATTGTCGAGCGTCAAGCCGCTTTGAGAACGCAGATTGACGCCATCGTTGCCGAGCTGGAGGGCTAGCATGAGCAAGATTGATGAGCTGATTGCCAAGCTGTGCCCGAATGGGGTGGAGTATAAAAAATTGGGTCAAGTAGGTGAATTCATAAGGGGAAGCGGACTTCAAAAAAAAGATATTACAGACTTCGATAATGGATTTGGAGCCATACATTATGGACAGATATATACATACTACAGTATTCATACTAACAAGACAAAATCATTTGTAGCCTCAGCCCATTCAAAAAACCTGAAAAAAGCGAAATCTGGCAATCTTGTAATTGCAACTACAAGTGAAAATGATACTGATGTTTGCAAAGCGGTTGCTTGGCTTGGTAAAAAAGATATTGCTGTCAGCAGCGATGCCTGTATATACAGACATTCTCTTGAACCTAAATATGTTGCGTATTTTTTTCAGTCAGAACAATTTCAACTGCAAAAACTTGGCAATATTACAGGTACAAAAGTAAGAAGAGTTTCTCCTTCATGTATGGCTAAATTTCTTATCCCCGTCCCTCCCCTTGAAATTCAGCGCGAGATCGTGAAGGTGCTGGATACCTTCACCAAGCTGGAGGCTGAACTGAAGGCTGAACTGGAGGCTGAACTGGAGGCACGGCGGCGGCAGTATCACTACTACCGTGACCAATTGCTCAATTTTGAGGGCCGGGATGATGTGCAGTGGATGACGTTGGGGGAAATTGGTACTTGGTACGGTGGGGGGACTCCGTCAAAAAGCCGCAATGACTTTTGGGAAAATGGAACTATCCCATGGGTATCCCCCAAGGATATGGGGCATCCTCTAGTTGACTCAACAGAAGACTATATTACTGAGGATGCGATTAAAAACTCTTCTACAAAATTAGTGCCAGCCAACTCCGTTGCCGTTGTTGTTCGTTCGAGCATCTTAGATAAAATATTACCGATTGCGTTAATTCCCATTCCAGTTGCACTCAATCAAGATATGAAAGCTATTATACCACATAGCAACATTCTCCCTCGCTTTGTTGCATACACGATGAGGGCACGAGGGAATGACATTTTACGAGTAGCAAAAAAAACAGGTGGTTCGGTAGCATCTATTGAAAGTAATAAGTTATTTTCTTTTAGAATCCCTGTCCCTCCTCTTGAAGAACAAGCCCGCATCGTTGCCATCCTCGACAAGTTCGATGCACTGGTCAACGACCTTTCCAGTGGCCTGCCTGCGGAGATCGCCGCTCGCCGCAAGCAGTATGAGCATTACCGTGACCGCCTGCTGACCTTCAAGGAGGCGCAATGAGCCAATCTCGCCCTATCACGCACTGCGAACCTCTTGCCCTGTTTGAGGAGAGTACGGTTGTTGCCGAATTTGTGCGGGAACGTGACGACGACAACGCCTATCAGAGTGAAGCCGCGCTGGAAAAGGCCTTCATTAAGCAGTTGCAGGCGCAGGCCTACGAATACCTTCCCATCACGTCCGAGGCGGAGCTTGTCGCCAACCTTCGCCGCCAGCTGGAAAAGCTCAACGACATGACCTTTTCCGATGCGGAATGGGAAACCTTTTTCAGTACCTGTATTGCGGGAAACAACGACGGCATCATCGAAAAGACAACCCGCATTCAGGAAGACCATATTCAAATCCTCAAGCGTGACGACGGCTCGACCAAAAACATCTATCTGATCGACAAGCAACGCATTCACAACAACAGCCTGCAAGTCGTCAATCAATATGAAGCGGTGGGGAACTACGCCAACCGCTATGATGTGACCGTGCTGGTCAATGGCCTGCCGCTGGTGCATATCGAGCTGAAACGGCGTGGGGTGGACATTCGCGAGGCCTTCAATCAGATCAACCGTTATCAGCGGGACAGCTTTTGGGCGGGCTGCGGCCTGTTCGAGTATGTGCAGCTGTTCATCATCAGCAACGGCACCCTGACCAAATATTACAGCAATACCGTTCGGAGCGGGCACCTTGCCGAACAGCAGGGCAAAAAATCCCGACAGAAAAATTCCAACAGCTTTGCTTTTACCAGCTGGTGGGCCGACGCCCGAAACCAGCCCATTACGGACCTGATCGACTTCACCAAGACGTTTTTCGCCAAGCATACCCTACTCAGTATCCTCACCCGCTACTGCGTGTTCGATGTGGATCGCAAGCTGCTGGTCATGCGGCCTTATCAGATTGTTGCTACGGAACAGATTCTGCAACGCATCATTACCAGCACCAACGCCAGACGGGTGGGCACACCGGCGGCGGGCGGCTACATCTGGCATACCACGGGCAGCGGCAAAACCCTCACCAGTTTCAAAACCGCTCAGTTGGCGCGAGACCTGCCCGCCATCGACAAAGTGCTGTTTGTGGTCGACCGTAAGGATTTGGATTACCAGACTATGAAGGAGTATGAACGCTTTGAGAAGGGCGCGGCAAATTCCAACACGTCCACCGCCATCCTCAAAAAGCAGCTGGAAAACCCTAATGCCCGCATCATCATTACAACCATACAAAAACTCTCAAACTTTATAGGCAAAAATCCAAAGCATCCTATTTATGACGCCCATGTCGTCATCATTTTTGACGAATGCCACCGAAGTCAGTTCGGTGACATGCATGGGGACATCACGAACGCCTTCAAACGCTACCATCTGTTCGGATTTACCGGGACACCTATATTCTCGGAAAACGCTCCCGGAGGCAGCAAGGCACTCCTCTGTACAACGGAAAAGGCCTTTGGCGACAAACTCCACACCTACACCATCGTCGATGCGATCAATGATAAGAATGTCCTGCCGTTCCGTGTGGATTACATCAACACCATCAAGGCGTCGGAACATATCCGGGACAAACAGGTTTCGTCCATTGATACGGAACAGGCTTTGCTTGCTCCCGCGCGCATTACGCAGATTGTGGCGTATATCCGAGAACATTTCGATCAAAAGACCAGACGAACCACGTTCTACAGTCATAAAGGCAAACGGCTGTCCGGCTTCAATTCCCTGTTCGCCACCGCCTCCATTGAGGCCGCCAAGCGCTATTACCTTGAATTTTCCAATCAGCAGAAAAAGTTGCCCCCCACCCGACGTCTCAAGGTTGGGTTGATCTACAGCTTTGCCGCCAACGAAGAAACAGCGGACGGAGCACTGAGTGAAGAAGAATGCAGCACCGAAGGACTGGACGCCAGCTCCCGTGACTTTCTGGAAAATGTCATCAAAGACTATAACCAGATGTTCAGTAGCAATTTCGACACCTCGGCAGACAAATTTCAAAACTATTACAAAGACCTGTCACTCAGGCTGAAAAACCGTGAACTGGATATGGTGATCGTCGTCAACATGTTCCTGACGGGGTTCGACGCCACTACCCTCAACACCCTCTGGGTGGATAAAAACCTGCGTGCCCACGGTCTGATTCAGGCTTTTTCGCGTACCAACCGCATCCTGAATTCCGTCAAGACCTACGGCAACATCGTTTCATTCCGCAACCTCGAACAGGAAACCAACGACGCTCTGGCTCTTTTTGGAAACAAGGACGCCAAGAATATCGCTCTGCTGAAATCCTATACCGAGTATTACACGGAATATAAAAAGCAGGTGGAGGACATGCTGGCCTTCTTCCCGCTTGATACGCCCATCACGGGAGAAACCGCCCAGAAGGACTTTATCCGGCTCTTTGGCTCCATCTTGCGGCTGAAAAATATTCTTGTCGCCTTTGACGACTTTACAGAAAACAATATTCTCAGCGGAAAGACCTTTCAGGATTATCAAAGCCAGTATCTCAACCTACATGCGGAATTTCGCCGTAAAGCCGAAGCGGAAAGGGAAGCCATCAACGACGATGTGGTTTTTGAAATCGAACTTATCAAACAAGTTGAAATCAATGTTGATTACATCCTGATGCTGGTGGAGGCCTACCTCAAGAAGAAGGGGTCCGAAGAAGGTACGGAAATCCGCTCCAGCATCGCACGGGCCGTGAACTCCAGTCCCAGCCTGCGCAACAAGAAAGACCTCATCGAACAGTTTGTTGATTCCGTTTCCATAACGGAAAAAATCGATGAAGCGTGGCTTGCCTACATCAAAACCAAGAAGCAGGAAGAGCTTGGGCGCATTATTGCCGAGGAGAAACTCAATCCTGCCGAGACGGAAACTTTTGTTGCCAACGCGTTCCGCGACGGAGCCATCCCAGCTACCGGAACCGCCATCACAAAGATACTTCCGCCTGTTTCACGGTTCAACAAAAACAATAACCACGCTGCAAAGAAGCAAAGCGTACTGGACAAGCTCCGTGCCTTCTTTGAACGATTTTTCGGATTGAGCTGATATGTAATAAATTTTGTCAGTAACATTCATTTTTCAATGGATCACTGAAGGCCTGGCTCCCATTATGGGGGTAGGCCTTCTTTTTGGCCCCCAATAAATCCGCCAAATTTTTATCATATAATATGCCCAGTTTACCATAATCTTTCACGATAAGGACATGTGCACAATGGAAATAGTCTCACATTTTTTTACATTCGTTCTAGGTCTGATTGTATTACTAAAAAAGAATAAACAAGTATAAAGAAGAATAGAGATAATAACAAATAAGAATAAAAAATAAATATAACAACAAATATAGACAAAATAATAAATAAAGAAGAAATAACAAAAGAAAAAGATAAAAAGAAAGAATAAGAAAACATTAATCTCACACCACACAGGTGTGAGAGAAATAAAAGCATAGCTCATCATGATCCACCACAGGTGGAGAGATGAAAAGATCAAGATCACATAAAGATCACATTTCTTTTTTACATATGCTCATGAGAATATGAAATTAAACAAAAGGAGTTCTCATGATGACAAAAGTTACATTTGAAGATGTTTTTGATGGATTGCAAATCCTTCCTTCAAGAGACGACACTGAAGGTAAATTCATCGACATCTTGGAGAAGCAAAAGGAACTCATGGAATTTGCGATAGCAAACCATAGCAAAGTCATGCAAATTCGTTTTGATCTTCATTACCCTTCTGATGGCTTTATTCTTCCTTCCTCTGATGACATATCTGTTTTTAGTTATAACCTTTCACGAAGGTTAAAGCGAATGGTCATAGCAACTCATAGAGTTGATCCTCTCTATCTTTGGGTCAGAGAGATTCATGACTCTTCTTTTTCCCATTACCATTTTCTTCTTTGGATCAATGCAAATGCCATAAAGAACAAATTCACTGTTTTTGATATGGCAAATAAGATTTGGAAAAACACTTTAAAGACAAATGAAGAAGGTCTTGTTCATTATTGTTTGAACAAAAAAAGAGATCCTGAATATGACAATGGAATTACCCTTGATAGAAACAAAGAAGACTTCTCCATGAAAAGAGATGTGGCGTTTCGTTCTGGAAGCTATCTTTCCAAAACATTCAGCAAAGATGCTCTTGATAAATATGCATGGCGATATGGATATTCAAGACTTCCTAGAGGCTAAAAAAGGAGAAAACTCATGTTTGGAGATGAAATATTCTTGGATCAATTGCGTAAGGAACTGCCTCCAGTTTTTACAAGAGAATTTGCCTCTGAAAAAATTGGAAGAATCTTTTCTGCAAAAAGCATGTCGAATGCTGATGCTCTTGGAATTGGTCCTTCTGTGAAAGTCAAGATTGGCAAGAAAGTGGGATATGAAAGAGATTCGTTCCTTCAATGGCTACGAGGAAAAATGAAACATGATGCTCCTCATGTAAAAAAAGAAAACACTTTCCATTATATGCCTAGCTCAACACCATTCAGAATGTTTTGACTTTGATTAGATGAATGGTGCTATTTTTTTAACACTTTTACAGGAAAAGGAGTTTTCCATGCTTAAGATTTCCGATGCAATCAATGTCCATGTTCTTCAACTTCCCAATGATAAAAACGGTAGAACTGCAATTGTGTCTGCAAATATTATTATGACAGATGGAAGAGTCATAAGTGATGTTTGTTCCGAATCTCCTCGTTCTCCTTTTGAAAACGAAGATACTCTTGAAATCGCTAAAAACAGGGTTATGAACTCCATTAAACAAAAAGCCGAACCCTATATCAAAAACCATTGAAACATATCTCAAGATGGCTCTCAGGATGATAAAAGTAGATTCAAGGGAGGAGACAAGCCTGCCAGCCGGAGTCAACTTTCCCTCATTCGCAACAAGGCTCAGGAACGGGGGAAAAATCCAGAGGAGCTTGCTGCTTCCCGCTTTGGCAAACGCCTACAAGACCTTAAGGGATGGGAGGCTGATAGCCTCATCAAAGAACTCCTTACAAAAACACGCTAGTCCGACAGAAGGGTATCCGAATACCATCGGATACCCTTTTTCTCAACTATTTGCTAAATGCACTCATCTGGCTTATATTCTTGCAGAAACGGAATGCAAACGTGAAATACAAGCCTCCCTTTACCATTACTCCTGTCATCCTTCGACTCGTGAGTGAAATCAGCGAGCTTGTTGGTCATGTTCAAGCCCTTTCGGGTTCGACCTCCTCTCTCCTGCGTAGGGAAAAACGGATTCGGACCATCCATGCCTCGTTAGTCATTGAAAACAACACGCTCACTCTGGAGCAGGTCACAGCGGTCCTGAACGGAAAACATGTGTTGGGTCAACCTCGTGAAATTCAAGAAGTTCGTAATGCGTTCATTGCATATGAACATCTGGAAACATGGGACCCTTCCTCGCAAAGCGACATTCTTGCGGCCCATGCCATGCTGATGGCTGGACTTGTGGAGCATTCGGGACAGTTTCGGACTGGAGGCGTTGGTGTCTTTCAAGGTAGCCGTGTAGTGCATATGGCACGTCCAGCTCACTTGGTTCATGAGCACATGGCCAACCTCTTGACGTGGCTCGCAGCATCCGATGATCATCCTTTGGTGACAAACTGTGGCAAACGCTCATACTGAGCCGCTGGAAACCGCTTTTTGCATTTTTGCCGGTCGAAACCGTTATCCGTGGGCGTCAGGAAGGATACTATGCAGCTCTAGCTCAGGCAGACAGCGCGGGTGAATCCACTCCGTTTGTGGAGTTCCTGCTAGACGCTTTGCATGTGGCTCTGAACGAAGTCGTTTCCTCGGATGTGGAACACACCGATCCAGATACCGATCCAGTTCAAAAGCTTCTCTACGTATTTCGGGAAAAACCTGAACAGGGAATCGCAAACCCCATGAAAGCACTAGAACTCAGTCATAAACCCACGTTTCGCCGAAACTACCTGAATCCGGCCCTTTCCCAAGGATATCTAGAACGTACCATCCCTGACAAACCAAACAGTCCGGCACAAAAATATCGACTAACGGGAAAAGGTCGCCAGTTGATACACTGAGCCCATTTCCATTTTGTGCGGTCTAAATCTGTTCGGAGTGTCCAAAATACATCTGCCGCAGGAGAAGAATTTCTTCGCACAACGCACCGCACGCACAGGCGTTTGTTCGCTGCCGAATGATATCAAACTCCTCGACATCGGTATCCTCAGCCATTGGTGCGGGACACACTGTAGGAACGAGGAAAAAGAACGAATCAGATCCATCTGGCTTTCGGAAAGATAAAGCAGGGTACGCATGGAACACCTCCATGCCCTGCTTTCGCTTCAGCTTTATAGCGCCTCACCAATACCCCCCCTGGCGGCGCTCCAGAGGGAGGCTTCGTTTTTGCGGTATGGCGGCGTTCCGGTTTCTTCACCTGTGGATACTCAGTCTCACCCCTCCCCCTCACGGAAGAGTCTGTCGCCCATATCGCCGCATACGGCTGGTCCGGCAATGTCCGTGAGCTTGAGAACTGCATCCAGCTCCACGTCAATCTTGCCGAAGGCGCGTCCATCGTCATCCCGCCGCTGGCCCCGCCCGGCAGGACGCCGCTGTCCCTATCGAGGACTTCTCAACTCAGAAGAGCGGCTTCGAAAAGAAGCTGATCGCCGAAGCGCTTGAACAGTACGGGGGAGACATCAAAAATACGGCGTCATTCCTGCATATCCCCCTCAGCACCATGTACAACAAAGTCAAACGGTATAACCTGCTCCCACAGCGCCTGAAGACCCCGGAATAGGACAATATCCATGAGTAGGACAAGGAACTCGGCATGCTCGTAAGTCGCCTTTCCCCGCAGTCCAAGGAATCCCTGCGCCTTTTCCTCAAAATGCTCGTTTGAGCCGTGCTCCGGGTTCCTTGGCACGGCACGGCACGGAAAAACGATGGAGGCGGAACGCGTTCACTGTGCGCCCCGCCTCCATCGTTTTGGGGAAACCCTTATCCGCTATTTCTCTCCAAGCAGCCTCAACGCTTTGTCGCACAGCGTATTGCGCAGTGCCTCATCGGTGAAGGGGCGCTCTTTCAAGCCGCTCAGACTCTGGGCAAGGTTATGCACTGGGTAGGAGCTGGCGTCGATGATGCAGTATTTGAGGATATGGTTGGCCGCATACGCGAATTCGTCGGCCTGGGGGACGTCCTTGATATGTACATACAGATCAAGGCACAGATAGACGTTGGGGCAGAGCATGGAAAGGGCCAGCGCCTTGGTTACATGCGGCCAGCAAGCGTGCGGGACGACGATCTTCATCTTGGGATGCTTTTGGGCGACCCGCATGATCTGATCCGGATCCGAATAGGTCATGTCTGGGCCCACAAAAAAACTCGCCGTGAGCGAAACGATGAGTCTGTGCCTCTCGCATCCCGTATAGATCGGCTCCAGAAGCGGATCGTCGTAATACAAGGACCGCCGCCAGCCACCGTCTAGGCACACGCCCCGGAAGCCCTGCCGGGCCAAGGCATCGACGCGATCCGGCAGATCCGCATCGTAAGGGTTGAGCCCGGCAAAAGGAATAAAAGTCTGTGGATAGGCGCGGGCCAGCTCAAGGATGTCCTCATTGTCACCTCGCCGTATTCGTCGGCCTTGCGACCCATGACGACGGCGCGACTGATGCCGCTTTCCTCCATGAACAGCCTGATGGAATGTTTCTGTGCGGAAACAACGGATTCCTTGTCGATGTCAGACCAAGCGGATCGGTCTGTTCGGGCTACTTTTCGTACAGAATGCCGCGCATGAAACTCTTATAGGGCGGGCAAACGCGGAAATCGATGAACATGGGTTCCTCCTCTTGTAAAAAAATCCTGATGTACGTGCGGGATTCTGTGCATTTTGGACTGTCTGGATAGACTTAAACCGCACAGAATCCTACACGCAGGATAAAAAGGAGCCCTCCAGATTGAGGAGGACTCCTTTTCTTTGCGAGGATCATTTATTATCGTACGGCATGATAGTTTTATTGTTTTGCCTTATTATATATATTAACTCATATTTGCTATTGATATTCATACGCTTAAGTATATTCCTAATATGTGTCTCTAACGTAAGAGGCGATATGGATAGTATATCACATATAATATCTTCAGATATCTTTTGGGAAAGTAGGATTGAGATGATAGACTGCTGATGAGTGAGGCCTTTAGACATAAAAAAATTAATCAATATATTATTTTTTTGTGATGTTTTTTCTATATACTGGATAGAACATCGTGCCTGGTAGAGCCAGAATGTACAGGCACCGCAGCTGGATAACAATACGATAAGCAAGAATATGAACAAAATATCCAATTCTTGGATACCATATACGCCGAAAAAGTGCAGTGAGCAGACTTGGGATCCGGCCCAGAACGCGAGGTACATATATCCTAGGCAAGCATAAAGTTTTTTCTTTTTGTTTTTCTGGAGGCGCGTCGACATGGCCGATACGGCCACGAAAAGGTACACGGCGAGGAGGCCGAAACCGAGGCGTAGCCCAACGAGGGACAGGCCCGGAGACTCACTGTGCAGGATCGGCCAAGCGGCATACCCGCAAAGCAGGAACGGGACAACAAGCAGGAAGGCTTGGTAGATGTCCTTTTCCAACGGGAGCTTTAGGAAGACGATGGCAAGAAGCCCCCCTATGCCAAAGAGCAGCGTCAATATCAGGGGAGTGGGTTCGCCCATCGGGCGCAGGAATACCACGAGGTTGTAGAAAAATCCGGCGCTGAAGCTGATGCCGCAGGCTGCGCAGATCAAAAGGTTCAAGTTCCCCATGCGCTGATAGTAAAAAAAGGTTGGGAGATTGGATTTTTTCTTTTCTTCGGGGGTTTCTTCCGGCTGTTGGACATGCGGAAGCAAAAAGCGGCTCATGCTCAAGGAAATGACGCAAAGGGCCATCGCCGTCGCTGGATGGAAATGTATGAAGCTATTGATGCCGGTCGAAAAGACGAAACTTCCGCCAATGATGGAAATGATGCTGCGGTACGGTATCGCTACGAGGCTATGGAGCCAGGCGAGAAGCATTATGGCCGACCCCGCCCCCGAAACGACGAGGACAAGGACGCTGAGGGTGCTGTATTCCTTCTGGGGGAACAAGGGGAGCGAAAAGAGTAGTGAAAACATACACAAAGTTGCGGTGGAAGCCAGCCAGTCGTGACCTGCCCGGTAGAAACAGGGGGGCACCCGGCACTCCAACAGAAAAAGAACCAAAAATGTAAGACTTACAAAGAAGAACAGATGGATTGAGTCGCCGAGTTCTCCGGGGAAAAATGATTGCTTGGCGTCGAGTGAGATATCCAAAATCTGCCAATGCCAGACGATGAAGAAGCCTATCCCGCACAATTCCCGCCAATACGCGAAGGGGCGAAACAGGAACATGAGCGGGCTATCCGCTTGTCGGTGCTCTGTTGGGCTCTTTTTACACATAACGTTTATAGCTTTGTAGATATTTTAATATGCTTAAATAACATAATTTTTTTGTATATACCTCTTTCCGGTATTCACTGGATGCGTACTGGAAACCGGGATTTTGCATCAAAAGTTGCCCTTAAAAGCGAATGTCTATTGATTTTTTAGCGCAGTTGTCTTTAAAAATACAAGTAGTGATGTTGTTTCTTTTTTCCCAATGTGGAAGGCCGGCCACGTTGAACACCTGTTGGGGAACGGGAACAGTGCGCTTCAAACATCATTTCAAACGAGGAGATAGTTATGAAAAAGATGTTTTGCCGTCAACTGCTTGCATGTTTTTGCCTTGTGGGGGTCGCTTTTACCTCTCCCGCCTTTGCCGCGTATGACGGGCCGAAATTCAGCTTCCGCGTTGCCCACACAACCCCTCCGGGCAACCATATCACCTTGGCCTTTGAAAAGTTCAAGGAACTTGTCGAAAAGAAAAGTGACGGCAGGATTTCCGTTCAGATCTTCCCCAACGCGATGTTGGGCAGCGACCGCGTTCTCATGGAAGGCGCCCAGAAAGGAAGCCTTGAGATGGCGGTGAGCTCCACCCCCAATATGGCTAACTTTTCGCCGTTGTATCAGATTTTTGACCTCCCGTATATCACGAGCCCTCAAAATCAGGAAAAGCTGTACGCGGCCATTGATTCGGGAGAACTCGGAAAATACCTTGTCAAGGTGGCGCATGATATCGCTCTCGAGCCCATCATGTACGCCGAGTATGGCTACCGGAATTTTGTAACGATCAAGAAGCCCATTTCGAGCGTTAAAGACCTCGCGGGGCTCAAGATACGTACTACGGATTCCCCCGTGGAAGTTGAAGTTGCGAAGGCCCTCGGCATGAACCCCACGCCTGTGGCATGGGGAGAAACCTATACCGCGCTTCAGCAGGGGACCGTTGACGGCGAAGGCAACACGTTCCCTCATCTGTATGGCGCCAAGCACCACGAAGTGCTGAAGTATGCGATCACTTCCGTCCATAACTACGGGATGCAGGTCATGATGGCCAACAAGAAGTGGTGGGACAAGCTGGACCCGAAGGCTCAGGGGCTGATCAGGGAAGCCGCCGCTGAAGCGTTGACCTATCAGCGTACGAAGCTGTACCCGGAAAACGAGGCCAAGGCCCGTGAAGGCTTTATCAAGGCCGGCATCAAGATTGTCGATCTGACTCCGGAACAGATTGAGGAATTCCGTGTGGCTACCCGTCCCGTGTGGGACAAGTTCATGAATCAATTCCCGAAGGAACTCGTACAGATGGTTCTGGACACCCAGAAGTAGGCGTCCTTGGGATGCGGATCGGTATGATCCGCATCCCTTTTTATGCCTGACCAGCCAATGGAGTAGCCATGCAGAAGTTGAAGAAAATGGTCGCTTATGCCGATACGCATTTTGAGAAACCATTCCTTATTCTGGGTTTGGTGGCGATGATTTTGATCATTTGCTATCAGACGCTATATCGGTATCTGATCACGTTCCTCATCCAGTTTGTCGGCGATCCGTCCAATGCTTGGATGATTGCCCCGTTTTGCGATCCTCTTGCGCTCAAGAATACGATTTCCCAGTATGTCGGCCTCTCTGTCTGGTCGGAAGAAACGGCGCGCTATATTTTTATCTGGATATCGTATCTTGCCATTCCTCTTGCGATCAGAGAGCGCAGCAATATACGCGTCGATATCATTTATGACAGGCTTTCGAATCGGCTCCAGGCTGCAAGCTGGGTCGTCGTCGACCTTTGCCTTCTGATCCTGAGCGGGTTTATGCTGTTCAAGGGATTTGAGCACGTCCGGATGCAGATAGAAATTCCTCAGACGACGGCAGCCCTTCAGATACCTTATTTCATCCCGTACCTGATCTTGCCGGTAGGGTTTGGACTGATGGTGCTCAGGGCACTGGAAGACCTTTGTGCCCAAGTTTACCGCATCCGGGCCACGGATTCTTTGTTGGCGGTCCTCTTTACGGTTTTCCTGTTCAGCCCGGTCTTTCTTTTTGAGCAGCTCAACGCCATCATGCTCCTTTTCGGGTACTTCATCGTATTGCTCTTTATCGGCGTTCCCATTGCCTTCAGTCTGGGCATTGCGTCCCTGATGACCGTACTGGGGGCCAATACCCTGCCCGTTGACTATCTTGCCTCGGTCGCGTTTACGTCCATCGACAGTTTCCCGATCATGGCCATCCCTTTCTTCATCGCCGCGGGGATTTTCATGGGGGCCGGAGGGTTGTCTCACCGGCTCCTTGCCCTTGCCGATGAAGTCGTAGGCGGCTTATCCGGCGGGATCGCTCTCGCCAGTATCGCCACGTGCATGTTCTTCGCCGCAATCAGCGGTTCTGGGCCCGCCACCGTGGCGGCCATCGGCACGTTGACCATCCCGGCGATGACGGAACGCGGTTACGACAAGATGTTCGCAGCTGCGGTCGTGGCGAGCGCGGGCGCCATCGGCGTCATGATCCCGCCCAGTAATCCTTTCGTGGTCTATGGCGTTGCGGGGCAGGCTTCCGTGGGTAAACTTTTCTTGGCGGGCATCACTCCGGGGATCCTGACGGGACTTGTGCTTATGCTCGTGGCCTATTGCATCGCCAAAAAGAACGGCTGGAGGGGCGCACCGCGTCAGCGTAACCTGAAGACCTTGGGGAAGGCGGTTTGGGTCGCCAAGGGTGCCTTGCTTGTCCCCGTCATCGTATTGGGAGGCATATACGGCGGCATCATGACGCCGACCGAGGCAGCGGCTGTTGCTGCGTTTTACGGCCTTCTCGTGGGCTTGTTCGTTTACAGGGAGCTCACATGGCGCTCTTTGTGGTCCTGCTGTCTGGAGTCCGCCCGGACTTCCGCTATTATCATCATGCTGATGGCGATGGCCACGATATTCGGGAATGTCATGACGCTTGAGCAGGTGCCCGAGCGCATTGCGTCCGCCATCCTCAGTTTTACGGAAAACAAAATCGCCATATTGCTGCTCATTAACCTGCTCCTGCTTTGGGTAGGCACCTTCATGGAGGCCTTGGCCGCTATTGTCATCCTGACGCCCATCCTGCTTCCGCTGGTCTTGAAGGTGGGCGTGGACCCCATCCACTTCGGCGTCATCATGGTGGTCAACTTGGCCATCGGTTTCGTGACGCCGCCCGTCGGCGTGAACCTTTTTGTGGCCAGCGGCATAACGAAGGTGAAGATCGAGCAGGTTTCCCGTGCGGCGGTTCCTTTCCTTATCGCCATGTTGGTGGTTTTAGGTTTTGTGACCTTTGTGCCGGAAATTTCCCTTTTCCTAATTGACTGATTGTGATGGGTGCATTGATGGAACATATCCTTTCGACACGTGTGTTATTGGCTGTCCTGAACGGATTGGAGGCGGAAGCCCGAGGCGGTGCCCCGGTATGCCTTGCCATCGTCAATTGTGGTGGAGGGCTCGCCGCCCTGCTCACTATGGATGGTACGCCGGAACGGGCAGTCTCGATAGCACAGGGCAAAGCTTATACGGCCTTGCGCATGGAAAGCTCTACAAAGGATTTCCATGAAAGGCTGTTGAGAGAGCGGATTACGATTGCCGATTTTTGCGATCCCGCTTTCACGACACTGGAAGGAGGCATTCCCCTTTTCGATGGGAACGGGAAGTGCGTCGGCGGTCTGGGGATCAGCGGCAGAAAGCCTGCGGAAGATGGGGAACTGGCGGAACGCTTAGGGCGTATCTTGATGGATCTACTTAACGGTACAAAACGGTAAGATCGTCGGATACGGCTTCCCGGATACTTCTCTGGGCGGGCTCCTTTTATATAGGAAAAAGCTTCATATCAGATGGGGCTCTCCCGTGACTCCGCTGGAGGGCTTCCATCTGAAATGATGAAGTGTTGCGTTGGGATCCCGTGGTGTTTGCACCGTACGGATATGGGGGCAGTGGAGTAGAAGTGCTTATCCGGGACAGCCCTATGAAGGAATCAGTTTGAATTCACGTTGGGCGTTAACGATAAGGCTCTTCTGAGGCGTAGGTCAAATGATGATACCTTTAGCCGTTTGACCTTCCTCAGCCAATTTATGAGCGGCATATTGTCCTCTCCTCCGTTGATGTTGCCAATCCATCCCTGAATGTCGCAAGCTGAAGCACTTGGGGAGAATATTCCAAGGCATTGGTTACACATTTCAAGGAAATCTTGTGGTAAAGAACTTCCCCTGTTTTCTAAATAAGATTAAAAACTGACTGGTCCCAACAGGCTTTGAGCAATTCTGACAGACCGCCGATTTGGATGGTATGGCTCCTAGAAAGCGTCGTCGGCAACCTTGTGGTGGATTTGACTTCAATAATCCGTACAGGGGGTGAGGTTGGGTGGCGATAAGAGCGAAGTCCAGATGGATATTCAGCCGGATTGGAAGGCGCATATAGCACAGCGTTAAAATTTAAAAAGGCAGCTTGAGTAAAACTAGTTTAACTACATGAAATTATTGTAGTGAACTTTGACAAAATCCCCTTTTACGGCTTTTTTGAGGTGTTTTGAAGGAATTTGGGAGGTGAAAAAATGATTGCAAAGGCGCAAAAGAAGGCGTTCTCCCACAGGGAAAAACGCCTTTCATTTTGAAAAGAGTATAGGGAGAGCTACTCCGTTATGACGTAATGGCAGCCTCGGCCTTCTCCTTGTTTTTTCAGCAGCCCTTTATCCACGAGTCCAGCGAGAATTTTTCCAGCCTTTGAATCACCGCACCCCAAAAGGCCTTGGACCTCGGCATTTCGCAGTTTACCCTGGCTGCCAGCTTTTTGAAGTACTCGTCTTTCCTCATCAGAAAGTTCATCTGCTGTTTCCATAGAAGGAACAACACTCCCCTCAGAGTCCCCACCCGCAAGGAAGCTCAAAGGGAGTTCTTTGCCGTCCCGATCGATTATGGTGAGGGGCTTGAATCCTGTCGCACTGAAAGGCATCTGTAGCCAAAAAGTTTTCCCTTCCAAAATGCGTGCAGCCTTGCACACCTTGAAATGAATTCCCACTATGAAATCGCCTTGGTTCACAGCATCAAGAATCGAACTAGGTAGGGAGTTTTCACCTTTGTTTTTAGGTGAGGTAATGACGATCTCCGTATGAGCACGGATAGAGAACTCACTCGTTCCACGCATAGTTGCCTTCTCGGGAGCGTTGTCTGGACAATTATGACTATGATGGACGAGTATAGGCACGATGTTACATTTCTGCATTTCTTCCAGATATCGGAAAATGCCATTTACGGAACTTGCGTTATAAACACGGCCATCCGGGACAAGTGATGTAAGGTTGTCAAAAAAGATCGTTTGGATACCTTCTTCTTTTGCTTTTTCCAAAAGAGTATCTTGGAACCCTTCATCCAGAAGATTTACATCTTGATGTGATGCAAGTTTACAGATGGAAAAGAAATTATATTTTTGTTTCTGCAATTCATATTTTCCAAGACGATCCTTGAAATTCTTTGGCGTGCTTTCGCTATCAACGAGCAGAGTTTTTGTAGACACACCATTTACAGGAAACATACCCCAAAGGGAATTATGCGTGATTAAACTATTGGCAGAACTAAGCACAACATGACTTTTTCCCACATTTTTGGGACCATGAAGCATCGTAATTCCGCTAAAGATATGTTCTGCGGTAACGTCGGCAAGTTCCGTTGGCTGAGAATTCTCCTCAACCGTATCAGGATCGAAGAATGTGATAGCAGAGGTTGGTTTTGGAGGTAAGGAGAGTTCCTGCTTCGGTACGGCAAAAAAGCCAGCGTTCTTACCCCACTGAATGAACTCCTCATATCCACGGGCGTTGTTGACCAAATTCCGCAAAAAAACAGAAGGCCGCTCAATGTCGTCGATATGGACTGCCGTACGGAGCAATTCTGCTTCCGCAACATTATCCAAGTCATCTGCCATATTCTGGAGATCACAGGACGGAGCAGCGTGAAGGAGAAAATTGCTAGCAACAGAGAAGCGTTCTACAGATGCCCCTAAAATGTACTCACGGTAAGCTTTTACAGAGGCGAAACTTTTTGTACTGGGAGCAGGTACGAATACAACGGGATGACCGTATAGATAATTCCACGGCAGAAGGGACAAGTCTGTCCCCAGATGTCCAGTGACGATAAAATCTCCTGTGTCCCTTCGACATTCTTTCAATGCATTATTCAACGCTGTAGCGGTACGGATATCTGCACAAAAAATGATGATAGCACTCCGATTTCGATCCATTTCGTCCTGATTCAGAAAAAAAAGCCGGTGGCTTACATTTGCCAATAGACAAAACGCCATTGATGGAGGTTACGGGGAGGCAAAGTAAGTGCTCTCCAATGACGTATTGAACGACGCCTCCAATGACCTGACCCGATGGACTCATAATCTCAGTCAAATCAGTACATATAGCCTCGCCTCTTTGGCTAGGAAGGTTAATTGTGTCCGGTATCCCCCCAGAGGCTGCAACGGTTTCTGGGATAGAGTCTGCCGACGAAAAGAAAAAAATATTCTCATAATTCATACCAAGAATATCAGCAAGCGTAGCAAGAGCATCCAGCCAGTTAATATTCAGTATATTTTGTATAAATTCTATCAGAGATGTATGAGTTGTTTTACGATCAAGAGTCCATATAAGTCTATCAGGCATTAGTTCGTAATAAGCAGAATCGCAAGAGGGTAAGAGGCAACCTAACATATGATTATTTTTATTATGGAGTTGACGCAAATCCTCATATTCAACCAATCCTGCAAATAATTTTTTATGAAGAGAATCTTCAGCATGATAAATGCATTGAGTATTATTGTCTCCCAATGCCATTATCAGATTTTCAGAAAAGTTATGGTTGATTTTTATAGAGCTTTTGAAAATATTATTTTTATTCAATTTCTTGATAGAAAATTTACGCTTAATGCTATTAAATAGACTATTTTTCTATATTCCTGCAACCCTGGTTGATGAAAGAATCTATTAGATAGTTTGTACTATTAACCAATGAAATCAGTTCAGGAATTTCAATCATAACTATCTCTCCTCTGTAAAAATGAACGTCACTAAGACCATGACGAAACACAAAATAGCCAACAAAGTTTCAAAAACAAAAAACCCCAAAGAACAATTTAAAAATTGCTCATTGAGGCTCAGAAAACCCTAACGATAGCTAAAGTAGCATCTGGGTATTCTATAATTAAAATAAAATATTACGACTACATCATGTAGATTCTCACAATTAAAAATAAGTTTTCAATTTTTTTAATGATAGCGTGCGATGCGTCTAATGTCAAGCACCTGTGTTCAGTGTGGAGAACAACGTTTCTTTATTATTCTAACTAGATAATTGATCTAACTTTTTCCGGAAAAACGAAATCCAATTCAATTTTTGCATGACATCTGTCAACAACGTCTTCACAGGCCAGTCACCAGCATAGTTCTCCGTTACCCCCATATCCACCATCTCATGCCCAACAACGGCCTGAAGCATAGAAAGGTCCACACGGGCTTCTTTGTGCAGATACTCGATCACCGTATGGCGGAAGCTATGGAAAGCCTTGGTGCTTGGCTCACCATGTTGACCACCTACTCCCACGGAACGACGATAGCGCGTGAACCAGTGCGTCAGGGCGGAACCGAGCTTCACAGTGGCATGGTTCACGGCGTTTACTCTTTCCTGTAAATCAGGAAAAAGCAGAGTCGATGCGTACTTTTCCTTCGGCGTTTTTGCCCATCTGGAAGCAACAAACTTCTCCAGGCCAAGCTCTCGCCAAAGATGAGGATGGACAGGCACCTTGCGGATACCGGCTAAGCTCTTGACGTGCTTCACATACCCGGAGCCCCCGCTTTCCTCATTGATGGAGAAGCACAGCACTCCATCCACCTTCACGATATCGGAAAGATGGAGCTGACAAATCTCTTCCAGCCTCATCCCGGAATACAGCGCAATCAACGGAGCCCAGAAGCGTGACGATACGCCTTCCGTTGCCTGAACGTACTTTCCCATGTCCCCGAAAAGGGCTTTCAGCTCATCTTGTGTGAACGACTCACGTTTCACGCCTTTTCGTCTGATGTCCTTGTCGGAGAGAACCTTCGGGAACCCTGAGTTCACGTATTTGGCCTGTACAGCTCCGCGATACTCCAACTCGCACCAGTTGACGAAACTCCGCACGTTTGTCTGTCGGACTTCCATCGTCTTCACGCTTAAAAGCCGTTCGATCTGCCCGGAGCGTCCCATATCGGCAAGCTGAAGCCAGCCTTTGCCCGCATACTGCCTTTGCCCACAAAGGCGGCAGGGCAGGTGTTTCAGCGTATCGAAGTAGCTGCGGATGTGCTCACGAGAAAGCTCATCCACGGGAATATCCCGACCATGTTCCAGTTCCCTCACTATTTCCACGAACTGCCGTACCTGAGGAGGAATGTCTTTGGCGCTTGCGGCTGACCATGTAAGCGTCTTGGCTTTGACGTAGGCATCAAAAGCGTCCCTGAGATTGGGGAGTTCCTTTTTCCCTTCCAGTCTGATCCTGCGGCGTGTTTTTTCAGCTGACCTGGTAAGGATATTGCCTTCTTGTCTGACGGCAGGGGCTTTGTCCTGTATGGGGTCTTTGCGGACAGGAGCAGCCTTTTCAGAAAATATTTTGATGGAAAGGGTTCCCTTTTGTTCCCTCAGAAAAGAGGGAAGCAAGAGGGTCAGGGAAGCTGGAGACAGGTCTTTTTTCAGTGTGGAATCGAACAGGAATGTACCCACGGATTTGATATTTTCTTTTGTAATACCAAATTGTTGTGAGATATTATCCTGTACGGAATGTATCCGTTCTTCGACCAGGTCTTCGGACAGGGCAAAAAAGTGTTGGGCAACGAGCGAGAGCCGCAACGCTTTGGAGCGTGCGGTTCGACTGTCCAGACCATTCAGAGAACGCCTGATCTCACATTTGCCAAGCAATGATTGCAGATGGTTGGGAACAAGAATGCGGAAATAGAGAATACCGCGATGGAGAGTGAGGTGTGAGCTGGGACGTGGGTGAGAAACCCTGTAAGATGGTGGCATGTCGAGCTCCAAACTGTATCCCTGAAATGTATCCACAGGGAATAAAGCTCGTGCCAAATAAAAAACGCACTGAATCCAGCGCGTTAGCATAAGTGGCGGAGAGGGTGGGATTCGAACCCACGTACCAGCTCATCACCGGTAACTCGATTTCGAGTCGAGCGCGTTACGGCCGCTTCGCTACCTCTCCGTCCAGCGAAAGACTTTAGCGGATCATGCCACAAAGAGCAAGAGGGGGTGAACCCAAATCCCTTGTCCTCGCTTCTGGAAGGGGAGCTTCTTCACATGGGCCCACAGAGAAATCCTTTTCTTTTGGAATGGCCGCTGATAGTTTCCGGGCATGACAACTTCATCTTTTCATGACGCCTCAGCCCCTACGGAATGGGTTGTGATCCGCCTGAGCGCCCTCGGCGATGTTGCCTTGACCACTGGAGTTCTCGAATACTGGCACCGCACGCGCGGGTGGACGTTCATGGTCATTACTCGTGAGGCGTTTGCTCCTGTTTTGGAAAGGCACCCGGCTGTGCGTTCCATTGTTGGGCTCGCCAAGGAGGATTTGAGATTTCCGCGTCAGCTTGGCGTTTTCCGCGATCTGGCGGAAGCCCACGCAGGGCAGGGGTTGCTCGATCTGCATGGCACCCTGCGTACCCGTTTGCTTTCCCTATTGTGGAAAGGGCCTGTAAAACGCTATCGCAAACTTGGCCTTGAGCGTCGTTTATTCCTGCGGAGCAAAGGGCGGCTGTTCCGGAATGAACTCAGGCTATGGAACGTCCCGCAGCGTTATGCCCTTGCCGTGGAGGCTACGCCTCCTCCCCGTGCCGCGCTTTTGCCCCACATTTGGCTTTCCGATGAGGAGAGCAGGCAAGGACAACGCCTGCTGGAACAGCTTCCGGATAAGGCGGGCACTCCTCCCATAGCCTTGCATCCGTATGCCACGCACCCTGATAAGGCATGGAAAGAGGCATACTGGCGTCAGCTCATGGAGCTTTTCGAGTCGCGCGGCATACCGTGGATCGTCATTGGCCGTGGCAACGGCATGGAGGGGATTCCCGCATCCCGCAATTTTACCAATCGCACATCCCTACGTGAGACATGCGCGTTGTTGAAGTCCTCTTCCCTATTGATCACGGGAGATTCCGGCCCGATGCATCTCGCGGGGGCGGTCGGCACGCCCGTTTTGGCGCTGTTTGGGCCCACGACGGAAGAATGGGGCTTTTTCCCGGCGGGGCCGAAGGATCGGGTTCTTGAGTCGCAGCTGGATTGTCGCCCCTGTACGTTGCACGGCAAGAAGCACTGTGATCGCAACCATGCGTGTATGCAGTCCATTACTCCGGAACAGGTGATGCGGGCGTTGGATGAATGAAAGATTGGAGGGGGAAGGGCTTTCTTCAGAAAGCCCTTCCCCCTCCAATCCTCCCCCTTCCCCTTCCAGACTCTCGGCTGGTGGGGAGGCTGACCAGCATGAGTTCCTGCCGGACAACAGTTTTTGGGAAAGCAATATGGCGGAAAGTTTAATCTTTTCGCCGTATTTTTTGAAATGAGCCGGTTTATGGGGAAATGGAAGTGTGTGGCGTTTTTTTATTGCCCATAAAGCGCGGAAGTCACCGCCGTTATGGCTTCTTCCGGAAGATGGTGCCCCGTCCACAGGTGGAATTGGGCGTCCCCCTGCCCGATGAACATGTCGAGGCCTGAGACGGTTTCCCAGCCCGCAGCCGCGGCGTCGCGCAAAAAACGGGTCTGGAACGGCGTATAGATCAGATCGTAGGCAATGCCATTATCTTGAAATGCCCGAGGGTAGGGCGTTTCATGCTCTTGGGCTCCGGTCATGCCGAGTGGTGTCGTGTTGATGATGAGGTCAGCGGGGACGTCTCCGCGCTCTTCCCACGGAGCGCACAGCAAACCGAATTCGTTGCAGAGGGCTTCCGCGCGCTCTTTCCGGCGGTTGGTGAGGGTAATATTGGCGAGGCCGAGCCTCCGCAGTCCCGCAATGGCCGCCCGTGAAACGCCTCCCGCACCGAGCACGAGCACGCGGGTTTCCGGAGGCAATGAGCGCTTTCGCAGCGGAGCCGTGAATCCGATCACATCGGTATTTTCTCCACAGATTTTTTCGCCGTCACGATAGAGGGTGTTGCAGGCACCCATCTCCCTTACGTTTTCGCTTGTTTTGTCCAATAAAGGGATGATGTCGATCTTATGGGGAATCGTGATGGAGCAGCCCCGGATATTCAGCAGCCGGGCGGCGTCCACAAAGGCGGGAAGCCGTCCCGGTTCAATGGGCCATGAAAGATAGACGCCGGGCAGGTTCAATGTCCTGAAGGCCGTATTGTGCATGAGCGGGCTCATGCTGTGCCCGAGAGGATAGCCGACGATGCCGTGCAGGGCTGGCGGCGTAAACGTGGACATGGCACATCTCCATATGAATGTTTTCAGTGGGGTAGGGGTGAATCGTTTTTGAAATGCTCCGGTGACGTTGGGGAAGGGGAATTTTTTGAAAAAGCCTTTCCTCCCCCAGCTAACCCAACCGTATCACATCTATCTTTTTTGTTTTAAAAAAGATGATTGTTCGCATCGCGTCTCTGTTCCCAGAGTTCCCTAAAACGCGGACTTCCTCTAACATGGCATCCTTTCCAAAGAAAAAACGCTCTTGTGCATCCTGCGTGGAGTGGAACGTATCCCAAGGGCAAAACGATTGGAAGCGATTCCCTTGCCTCCCCCGGCAGCCCCTTTCCCTAGCAACGAAGATACCATTGCCCACTTTCCCTGTTTTGACCAATCATTACCTTCAGCCTTCCAACAGGTTTTATTCAGCGTGGCCCAGTTACCGAAGCCTGCCTCGTCTTCTCCTGTATATCCCCCATGAGGGATTCGATAAGGATGAAAGCCTTTGGGAAGGAGGGGTGGGGTTTGGGGAGGGGAGGAAGGGGGGGCTTCAGAAAGGCCCTTCCTCCCCTATTTTCCAAAAGAAGCGGCGCCGGCACTGAGGAGGTAGTGCCGACGCCGTTCGAGGAGAGGGGCGACATCCTCAGGGGGATGGATGTTGCCCGAACGCGGCCACCTTCACAGGGGAAAGAAGGTGAGCCCGGGTGGAGGAGAAAACCCGGAATCCGCGCTTGCATAACCCGCCGGGCGGCCGTAAAACGCCCGACGCGTCGTCTTCGGAGGACGGAATCTCAGGGGTGAATCCTGTCCTCCCGGACCATCAACAGGGGAGCGTTGATGGTCCCGTATTCATGGAAACGGAGGCGGGGAGAGGAGGTTTCCCGCCATCAAACCACGCCGTGTTCGCCGGGCCGCTCAAAGACGCCTAGGGTAACGGCCGTCTTGAACGAAAGGGTGTCGCCAAACAGGGGAAGCATTGGCGCTGCGACGAACAGGGAGGAAATCGTTCCCATGAAAACACCTATGAGCATAGTCAATGCGAAGCCGTAAATGACCGGGCCGCCGAGCAGGAACAGGGCGAGGGCCGCCACGAGCGTCGTGCCTGCGGTCAGCAGGGTACGGCTCATGGTGTCGCCAAGCGCTTCCTGAATGATCTCGGGCAGCGGGCGCGGCGAGTCGGGGTTCTCCCGCCGCAGGGTTTCACGGATTCGGTCGTAAATCACGATGGTATCGTTCAGCGAATAGCCGATGATGGTCAAAAGTGCCGCTACGATGTTCAGATCGATTTCTTGCCCGAGGATGACCAGCAGGCTGGTGGTCGTCGTGACGTCGAATATCAGGCTGGCCATCGCTCCCGCCGCAAAGGAGAGGCGGAACCGCCAGCACAGGAACAGGGTCAGCAGCAGTGCCGCAAGGATGCGGCCTTCCGTCGGTACGCCCATCCATTGCAGGGCGATCATGGTGGCCGTGAGCGCTCCGGCGAGCAGGGCGGCCGTGCCCCAGCGCTGTTCGAAGCGCCCCGAAATGTACACGGTGATCAGGAGCAGCGCATAATAGATGGCTTCCAGAGCCGAGCTGCGGAGATCATCTCCGACCTTGGGGCCGACCGTTTCCAGACGATCCAAGGAAACCGTCCCGCCGTCGTCCACGGTCTGGAGATGGCTGAGCAGGGCTTCGCCGAGCTGTTGCGCGGGCATGTCGGGCAGGCCGAAACGGAGCAGCCAGACGGAATTGTTGTCGCCGTATTGCTGGGTCATCAGGCCTTCGAGATGCATGGGATCAAGCGCCCCGATGAGCTGCTTGTCCGAAACGGGGTGCTCGAACCGGACCTGCGCCGCAACGCCGCCCGAGAAGTCGACGCCGTACTGAAGGCCGCCGCGCCACGTACCCACGGAAACCGCCACCATCACAAGCAGAAGCGTCAGTACGCCCACGTGCTTCACGCGCTTGAGGAAGGGGAAGTGGGACAGGTAACCCGACAGGGCGCGCAGTTCCATGGGGCCGTGCATGCTGAGGCGGGTGCCGTTGGTGTGCTTCATCCACGCGTCGAAAGCGATGCGGCACAGGAAGATCGCCGAGAACATGGAGGCGATGATGCCGAGAGTCAGGGTGACGGCAAAGCCGCGCACCGGGCCGGTTCCGAACTGGTACAGGATGGCCGCGACGATGATCGTCGTCAGGTTGGAGTCCACAATGGAAAGGTTGGCACGCTCGAAACCGGCCTTGATGGCCTTGGGAGGCGTCAGGCCGAGGGCCAACTCCTCGCGTATTCGCTCAAAGATGAGGACGTTCGCGTCCACGGCCATGCCGATGGTCAGCACGACGCCCGCTATGCCCGGCAGGGTCAGGGTCGCGCCGAGCGCGGCCATGCCGCCCATGAGCAGGCTGAGGGTGCAGAGAAGCATCCCGTTGGCGAGCATACCGGACCAGCCGTAGCGCAGGGGCATGATGATCATGACCGCCAGCGTGCCGATGAGTGCGGCGAGGATGCCGCTGGTGATCGACGCTTCGCCGAGGGCGGGGCCTACCGTGCGCTGTTCGAGCACGTGGACCGGAGCCGCGAGGGAGCCGGAGCGCAGGGAGATGGCGAGGTCCTGCGCCTCTTCGGGCGTGAACTGGCCGCTGATGCTGGCCGTGCCGCCCGCGATCTTTTCCTGAATCACCGGAGCGCTGTGGATGGTCCCGTCCAACACGATGGCGAGGCGTTTGCCGACATGTTCGCCGGTGGCCATTTCAAACAGGGCCGCGCCGCGAGGGGTGAACGACAGGCTGACCATCGAGGTGTTTTTATTGTCGAATCCGGGGCGGGCGTCGGCCACTTCCTTGCCGCTCAGGAGCGGGGTGCTGTCGAGCGCCAGTTTGGCGTTGGTCGCTTCGCCGTGCTTGCCCGTCATGGGATAGAAGGCGACGCCGGGAGGCAGATAGCCTTGGGAAATGTCGTCGCGGACGAGGTGGAAGGACAGATCGGCGGACTTCTCGACGAGCTGGACGGCACGGTTGACGTTGGTCAGGCCGGGAAGCTGGATGAGGATACGGTCGCCCTGCTGCTTGCGGATATCCGGTTCCGCCACGCCGAACTGGTCGATGCGGCTGGAGATGGTACGCAGCACCTGATCCACGGCCAGATCCTGCGTCTGCTTAACGAAGGCCGGCGTGAACGAGTAGGGCAGGTGGACCGCGCCGTCGGACCCGGTACGGGGCGTTCCGGGCACGACTTGAGGGGCGTCCTTCTTGGCAAGGGCAAGGAACGCATCGACCTGGTTGGCGCGGGCGATGATGAGTTCCTGCACGCCGCCGGGCATCTGGCGGGGGCCAAGGACGGTGATCCCTGCCTCACGGGCCTTCTGGCGAAGCACTTGCCCGCTGTTGATGAGTGCGGACTGAACGGCTTTTTCCGTATCCACGCCCAGCGTGAGCTGAACGCCGCCTTTGAGATCGAGGCCCAGACTGATGCGGGACGCGCCCGGCAGGTTGACGTCTTCCGGCATAAGCGTCGGAGACAGGAGGAAAAGCGCGCTGGCCATGACAATGGCGGCAATCGCATATCGGAACGAGAGTTTCATGAAAGCCTCTCACACGGTTGCAGGAGCAGAATGCTGTCGGGAACGGCGGAACCGCCGACAGGACGCACACTGATTCGGGCGTTCCGGGTATTCTGCGCGGGAGACGTGTGAGGAGTGCAGAAGACCGGCTGCGCGAGTCAGGGCTTTTCTGTCACGCAGAAAGCGAAGGACGGAAAAGCGGAAGCTCTAGCAACCGTATGGAGGAGGCGTGGGGTAGGAGACGAGCCCGCGTTCGGCGGGAAGGAAGCAAAGGGGCGTGCCGATGGGCAGCGCCACCGGGGTGACGGAAATCTGCGGCAGGACAGGCGCTGAGGCCAACGCGGCGGCATACCCCGACGAGTGCGGCAGGGGCTTGTCGGTGACGCTCTTGGGCGTCCGGGCCGTCGTTTGGCTTATGTTGCCGTTGAGCGTTTCGGAAATGCTGGCGAAGAGGTTCCTTTCGGAACGGGCAAGCGCCGCGTCAAGCTGCCGCCAACCGCTGGACGCTTCGACAAGCGCCGAATCTTCGTCAACGGCATCGAAGCGCTGGAGCTGCGGGCCGATGTCATTGCCTTCCAGTTCGGAGTGCTGAGCCTTGAAGACGTCCGCCGAAGGGGCCGCTTCAAGGAGGGCTTCGAACTGCCTGCTGACATCGTTGTCTATGTGCGCTTGCGCGGAAAAGGAGGAACACAGGAAAAGCCCGAAAGCAAAAAGCAGCGTCCCCAGCACGGAGCGGGAGAAGCTGGTCGTTGCGTCTTTGATGGGCTTTAGCGTATTCATGCCTTTACCCATAAAGCCGAATGGTAAGGATGTCAATAATACGCTATGGCCCTTTTCAGGGATATCTCATGCGAAATCAGAGGTTCGGGCTTGCCTGGGCGCTTGAGGATGGATACTATCATTTTCCCCGCACGGCATCCGTTTTGTGAAACCCTCCGTTCCCGCGGGGCCGAAAACCAGCGAAAGGACTCATTATGTGTCTTGCCATCCCTGCGAAAGTCATTGAAAAGTCTGATGACGGCATGTTGAAGGCCACCGTGGGCAACGGGCCGACCTGCCTGACCGTTTCCGGCATTTTGCTGCCCGAGGAAGTGGAAATCGGGGACTATATCATTATCCATGCCGGATTCGCCATGCACAAGATGGAGAAGACCGAGGCCGAAGAGAGCCTGCGCCTTTTCCGCGAGCTGGCCCAAGCCACCGGGCAGGAAGCGACCTTCTGATGTGAAGAATGTGGGGGAACACTCCGGATATAAAGAATATCCCTGCGCTCCTTCCCCAAACCGCTACGCGGGCCGCGCCCATTTCCTTGCTTCTTAATGCTTTTGGCATATCCCTGTTGCCAGATAGAGTGGGACAGGGCAAATTTCTTGTGTTGCATAGCGTGAAGAAAAATCCCGGAGCGAAGGCTTCGGGATTTTTTTGTGGGAAAGGCTCCGTGTGGAAACGGAACGGTTGCATTCGGAAGCCTCGGGCTTTCTGCGGGGCGATGTCTGGCTGAAAGCGGCGCGGCTTCTCCGTTTGGATTGAGGGGGCAGAGTGCCCGTTTCCGTATCCGTGTGGCTCAATACATCATGCGCGGAAGGAACAGCACGATGTCCGGGACGAAGACGCAGAGGATGATGACGCCCACGGTCACGAAGACGAAGGGCAGGGCGTTGTAGGAGATGTCCTCAAGCGTGGTGTCGGCGATGCCCGAGGCGATGAAGATGTTTTCGCCGAGGGGCGGCGTGGAGAACCCGACCCCGCAGCAGCAGACCAGCACCACGCCGAAGTGGATGGGGTCCACGCCGAAGGCGGTCATGACCGGCAGGAGTACGGGAGTCGCCAGCAGGATGATCGCCAGCGTCTCCATGAACATCCCCAGAAAGAGCAGCAGGGCGATGACGAACATCCAGATGACGGCGACGTCCGAGGTGAAGCCGAGGATGTGCTCCACAATCATGTCGGGTATCCGGTACTGGACGAGCAGCCGCTCGAACGCGTAGGCCGTGAACATGATAATCAGCACGCGCCCGGTCATCCATGAGGTGATCTGGAGCGAGTGCCGGATCCCCCCGAACGTCAGCTCGCGGTGGATGAACAGCCCGACGAAGATGGAGTAGAAGATGGCGACCACGGCGGCCTCGGTCGGCGTGAAGAACCCCCCGTAGATGCCGCCGAGGATGACGACCGGAGCCATGAGCGACCAAAGCCCGTCCTTGAGCGCCTTGAGCAGCGAGTCCCCCGAGCCGCTTTGGAGATCTTCCGCCACGGGCATGTTCCGGCAGAGGAAGAGGTGCATGGCGGCGAGCCCCACCGCAATCATGATGCCGGGCATTACCCCGGCGAGGAACATTTTGGTGATGGATTGCTGCCCCGACACCGCATAGACGACCATCGGGATGCTCGGGGGGATGATGATGCCCACGCCCCCGGCGGTCGCCGCGGCCGCAGCCGCATAGCCCTTGCTGAATCCCCGCCGGATCATGGCCGGGATCATAAGCATCCCCACGGCGGCGGTCGTCGCGGGGCCGGAACCGGAAATCGCCCCGAAAAACACGCAGGCCAATGCGGTGGAGACGGCGAGCCCGCCGGGGATGGGGCCGACGATGTTTTCCGCGATGGCGACAAGCCGCCGCGAAATGCCCGCGCATTCCATGAGCGCCCCGACGAGCATGAAGGCGGGCAAGGCCATGATGGGAAAGGAATTGACCGAGGTGAAGGCGATCTGCACCAGCGTGACGAGGTTCTGGTCCACCGTGTAGAGGGCGGCCATGGCCGCCACGCCGAGCGCCACGGTAATGGGGGACCCGAGCAGCATCAGCACCGCAAAGGTGGCAAAGAGGACTCCCGCCGGGCTCATGGCTTCCCTCCGTCCATGAAGGCTTTCCGGGTTTCCTCGGTTTCAATCCTGTCGGGCGCGGTGAGCTCTTTTTTCAGGACGAATTTCATCACGTTGACTTGAATGATGCGGGCGGACATGAGCGTAAAGGCGATGGGGAAGATGAAATAGATATAGGAGAGCTGCCAGTCGAGGGCGGGCGTGGCGTAGGGGAATTCCCGGAGTTCGCGGATCACGGTGAGGCTTTCCACGACCATGACGATGTTGAAGAACAGCCACACGCCGTCGCTGAGGAGCATACAGGCGTCGCCCACCCATTTGGGGAAGGGGCGGAACTGGATGGTGACCCGGTTGTGCGCGGCGAGGCGGGCCGCGTAGGAAGCCCCGAAAAAGACGAACCAGACAAAGGAATACCGCGCGAGTTCTTCCGTCCAATACAGGGGGTGCCCGAACTGGCGCAGGAAAATCTGCAAGAGCAGGATCAGCACGAAGAACGCAAGCAAAACCTGGCTGACGTATCCTTCAAAGTTGTCCAAAATCGCTAGAAGAACCTTCTTGAGCATGAAGTCCCCCTCCGGAGAGCGCCAGCGCGGCGCGTCGCCAGTGTAGGGTAGCACGCGGGAATAGACAACCTTATGAAGCCGCCTTCCCCCTGTGCGGAAAGCCTACTTCCAAGGTTTTTTCCCGATGGCGGAGAGGAAGGCGTTGATGGCGGCCCTGCCGCCCACGAACGTCTCCATTTCGGGCCAGACCTGCGAAATGGCGGCACTCCTCCAGTCGGCCTCGTCCTCGAGCTGGTCGATCTGTACGCCGGACTCGATGAGCCTCTGCCTCGCCCTCACGCCTTCGACAAGCTGGAAGGCGAGGCAGTATTCCTGCGCGTCGCGCCCGGCGTCGGTGATGAGCGTCTGCATCTCAGGGGACATTTTCCTGAAGGCCCGCTGGCTCAGGATCATGGGCTGGAGCTGGTAGGTGTAGTGCACTTCGGTGATGTATTTCTGCACTTCGTTGAATTTACAGGCGAGGAAGGTGATGTAGCCGTAGCACTGCCCGTCGACCAGGCCCTGCTGGAGCGCGGTGAAGGTCTCCGCCCACGAGATCGGCACCGGATTCGCCCCCCATGCCTTATAACAGGCGAGCAGGATGGCGCTCTGCGGGACGCGGAACTTGAGCCCCTTGATGTCGTTCAGGTTTTTGATGGGCTTGCGGGAATTGGAAATGTAGCGGTAGTCGGTATAGGTCCAGCCGAGGATGCGGAAGCCACCTTCCCGAATGGCATACCCGTTGAGCAGGTCGTGGGCGGGGCCGGTGGTGGCCCGGACGACGTCGTACATGTCGTCAAAAAGGTAGGGCATGGTGAGGATGCCGAGTTTCTTCACGAACGGGACCGTATTGGCGATGCCCACAACGGCGATGTCGAGATTCCCGGCGCGCACGTTCTGGATCATTTCCGTTTCGTCGCCGAGCTGGCCGGAGGGGAAGAGCTGGACTTCCACCTTGCCTTCGGACCGGGCTTCCACGACTTCCTTGAACCGGGTGCCGATGGCCCCCATCTCGGAATCGATGGGATCGCCCATGCCCACTTTCAGGATGGTTTTCTCATAAGCGCGGACAGGGAAGGGGCAGGTGAGAAGGGCAAGCGTCACCACGGCGGCAAGCAGGCTTTTGAGCATAGAATCCTCTCTCTTTCCATCTAGAGTCCCGTGACTGCGTGCAACCCCACACCTTATTTTGGGCTTTAGCGCACGAGGCTCGAAGGTGTCAACCTGGCCTCTTCGGTAAGCCCGGCAGCCTGATTTTCCTCCTATCCGCTTGTGGATACACTTGAAAAAAATTATTTGTGGGCGATTTCCACGAGGCCGATCTTGTACCGTTGCGCTTTCCTGACGATGGTGGACTGGCTGACTTTGAGCCGCCGGGCGGCCTTGTAGGTGCTGCCGGTTTCAGTGAGCGCGGTCATGATCATGTTGCGCTCCAGTTCGGCGACGGCCTCGCGCATGGGCTGGCGGAAGGAGACGCTGCCCTGCGGGAGAGGCGACTGGGCCTGCATATATTGAGGGAGATCCTGCATGGTGATGGTCTCTTCTTCGCTCATGGTCGCCAGCGACTGCACAAGGGCGCGCAGCTCGCGGACGTTGCCCGGCCAGCGGTAGGTCAGGAAGCAGTTCAGCACTTGCGGATCGAAATTTTTTTGCAGTCCGCTTTTTTTGATGATCTCCTGCAAAAAATGCATGGCGAGGACCGGAATGTCGTCCGGCCGTTCCCGCAGGGGAGGGATTTCCACGGTCAGCACCCGGAGGCGGTAGAAGAGGTCTTCGCGGAACTGCCCGGAAGCAGCCATGTCGGCCAGAGGCTTGTTGGTGGCGGCGATGACCCGCACGTCCACGGTGATGGGCTTGGTCCCCCCAACCCTGTGGAAGGGGTGCCCGTCGAGCACTTGCAGCAGCTTGGCCTGCATGGGGAGGGGGAGTTCGCCGATTTCGTCGAGGAGGAGGGTCCCCTTGTGGGCCAGCTCAAACATGCCGGGCTTGCCGCTCTTGGCCGCGCCGGTGAAGGCGCCTTTTTCGTAGCCGAACAATTCGGATTCCATAAGCGACATGGGGATGGCCCCGCAGTTTACCGCGATGAACGGTTCGGCGCTGCGCTGGCCCATGTCGTGGATGGCCTTGGCCGTCAGCGTCTTGCCGGTTCCGGTTTCGCCGAGGATGAGGGTGATGGCTTCGGTGCGGGCGGCCTTGGAGGCTTCCTTGCGCAGGCGGCGCATGGGGGCGCTGTGTCCGACGAAACCGGCGTCCATTTCGGTTTCGAGGTTCTCAAGGCGCGCTTTGTAGGCGAGGGTTTCCATCTCCAGATCGGTGAGCTTGCGCTGGAGCGTCTCCAGTTCGGTCATGTCGCGGATGGAGGCGATGACCCGCCATACATTGCCCTTTTCGTCAAAAATGGGCGTGCTGGTGTTCAGGCAGCGCTTGCCGTTGGAATAGTCGTCGAACATGGTGACCGAGCGTTTTTCGATAAGCGCGCGCAGGGTGACGCAGGTTTCGAAGCGCCCCTTGTGCATGGGTTCGGTCACGTGCTTGCCGATGACTTCCTCGGCGCGCAGCCCGGCGATGCGTTCCATCGCCTTGTTGACGCGCAGGGTGATGCCGTCGGAGTCGATGACCCAGATCCCGTCGTGGATGGAGTCGAGCAGGACCGTCAGCTCCTGCCAGGGCAGTTCGGCCACCCGGTTGATTTGATCGACCGGGATTTTCGACATTGTGATAAGACGAACTTGTTCCCCGCCCGCGGAATCGTCAATGGAAACGCTTTTCCAGCGGATAATGTACATGGAACCCTCTTTGTGGTGGGCGATCAGCTCGCCTCCGTGGGGTTCGCTCAGGCTTTCTTCCACTTCATCAAATCCGCATCGTGTCAGGCGGGGCAAGAAAGGCTCGTCGTCCATCCGTCCGGGAGAAAGTTTGAGTATTTCTCCTAACATGTTGTTTATAAAAATTAAATTCCATGTATCCCCGTGGCATATTCCGGCGGCGACGAGCTCATTTTGATGAAGAATGTGATCGCAAAAGGCGGGGTATGACGTCATGAAAGGACCTCTCTAATGCAACTATGCATCGTAATGCAAAATTGACTCGGACATTCCTGTGATTCGGCGGCAAATGATTCGAGACTGCATTGAACCCGAAAAGACCTGAAAAGGACATTCTAAAAAACTATAACAAAAATCTCATGTTATGAACTTTGGGAAAAATGGAACGCTAGTTGCTATAAAGAAGGCATGGAGTACAACCCCACCCTGAATTTCAAAACGTACTTCAACATACTGCTCTCGGAGGCACTCAAATGCGTGTAGGTATCCCCACCGAAATCAAAGTTCAGGAATTCCGTGTCGGCATCACTCCCGCTGGCGTTCATGCTCTTAAAGAAGCCGGTCACACCGTCCTCGTGCAGAAGGGCGCTGGCCTCGGCAGCATGATCACCGACGAAGAGTATGTCGCCGCCGGCGCTCAGATGGTTGCTACCGCCAAGGAATGCTGGGACTGCGACATGGTCGTGAAAGTGAAGGAACCTCTGGCTCCTGAATACGACCTCTTCCATGAAGGCCTGATCCTCTACACCTACCTGCACCTCGCTCCGGAACCGGCCCTGACCAAGGCTCTTCTCGAAAAGAAGGTCATCGGCATCGCTTACGAAACCGTGCAGTTCGACAACGGCTTCCTGCCCCTGCTCGCTCCCATGTCTGAAGTCGCCGGCCGCATGGCCACCCAGGTGGGCGCTCAGATGCTGACCAAGATCGAAGGCGGCATGGGCCTCCTGATGGGCGGCACCGCTGGCGTGCAGGCCGCTCACGTCGTTATCCTCGGCGCCGGTACCGTGGGTCTTTCCGCCGCCAAGGTTGCCATGGGCATGGGCGCTCGCGTGACCATCCTTGACAGCAACCTCTTCCGCCTGCGCCAGATCGACGACCTCTTCGGCGGCCGCATCCAGACCTTGGCCTCCAACGCCTTCAACATCGCCGCCGCCACCAAGGACGCCGACCTCCTCGTGGGTTCCGTCCTCATCCCCGGCGCTCTGACCCCGAAACTGGTCACCGAAGCCATGGTGAAGACCATGAAGCCCGGTTCCGCCATCGTTGACGTCGCCATCGACCAGGGCGGCTGCATCGAACCCACCGCCAAGCACGGCGCTACCTATCACGACAAGCCGACCTTCAAGTATCCCGTCAACGGCGGCGAAGTGGTCTGCTACTCCGTGGGCAACATGCCCGGTGCCGTGGCCCGTACCTCTACCTTCACCCTGACCAACGCCACCATGCCTTACATGGTCGACCTGGCCAACAAGGGCTGGAAGAAGGCTTGCCAGGACGACAAGGCTCTGGCCCGCGGCATCAACACCTACGACGGCAAAGTGTACTTCAAGGGCGTTTCCGATGCTCTCGGTTACGAACTGCACTGCACCTGCGACATCCTGAAGTAAGACGTGATTCATGACTGGACCAGTCTCATGTCCGCATGAGACTGGCCAGTTTTCCGGTCAAAGTCAAGGGTAAGGGTAGGAAGCGGCCCATGTGCGCCAATTGGTTTTCGCCTTTAACCTTCCTGTGACAATAACATCATTATTTCATGAGGAATGCACCATGACTTACGATAAAGCTGAATTGGTCGCTCTGGACAAAAAGTACGTTTGGCACCACCTGACCCAGCACAAGAATTTCGAGCCCGCCATCTATGTGAAGGGCGAAGGGATGCGCATCACCGACATCGACGGCAAGACCTATCTTGACGCCGTTTCCGGCGGCGTGTGGACCGTCAACGTCGGCTACGGCCGCAAGGAAATCGTCGACGCCGTCGCCAAGCAGATGATGGAAATGTGCTACTTCGCCAACGGCATCGGCAACGTACCCACCATCAAGTTCTCTGAAAAGCTGATCTCCAAGATGCCCGGCATGAGCCGCGTGTATCTCTCCAACTCCGGTTCCGAAGCCAACGAAAAGGCTTTCAAGATCGTCCGTCAGATCGGCCAGCTGAAGCACGGCGGCAAGAAGACCGGCATCCTGTACCGCGCTCGTGACTACCACGGCACCACCATCGGCACCCTGAGCGCTTGCGGCCAGTTCGAACGTAAAGTTCAGTACGGTCCCTTCGCTCCCGGTTTCTATGAATTCCCCGACTGCGACGTCTACCGCTCCAAGTTCGGCGATTGCGCCGACCTCGGTGTGAAGATGGCCAAGCAGCTTGAAGAAGTCATCCTGACCGTGGGTCCGGACGAACTCGGTGCCGTGATCGTGGAACCGATGACCGCTGGCGGCGGCATCCTCGTTCCCCCGGCTGGCTACTATGAAACCATCCGCGAGATCTGCGACAAGTACGAACTGCTCCTGATCATCGACGAAGTCGTTTGCGGCCTTGGCCGTACCGGCAAGTGGTTCGGCTACCAGCACTTCAACGTCCAGCCCGACATCGTCACGATGGCTAAGGGCGTCGCTTCCGGCTACGCTCCCATCTCCTGCACCGTGACGACCGAAAAGGTCTTCCAGGACTTCGTCAACGACCCGGCCGATACCGACGCCTACTTCCGCGACATCTCCACCTTCGGCGGCTGCACCTCCGGTCCCGCCGCGGCTCTGGCCAACATCGAAATCATCGAACGTGAAAACCTGCTCGAAAACTGCACGAAGATGGGCGACCGCCTCCTCGAAGGCCTCAAGGGCCTGATGGCGAAGCATCCCATCATCGGCGACGTTCGCGGCAAGGGCCTGTTCGCCGGTATCGAAATCGTGAAGGATCGCGCCACGAAGGAACCCATTGCTGAAGCCGTCGCCAACGCGATGGTCGGCGCCGCCAAGCAGGCTGGCGTGCTCATCGGCAAGACCTCTCGCTCCTTCCGCGAATTCAACAACACCCTGACCCTCTGCCCGGCCCTGATCGCCACTGAAGCCGACATCGACGAAATCGTCGCCGGTATCGACAAGGCGTTCACCACCGTCGAACAGAAGTTCGGTCTGTAAGAATTGAAAAGCCCGATGCCTTCATCCGGAGGCATCGGGACTTTGATTCCGAAAATCGTCGGCAGGGCAAGGCAGCGCTTTGTCCTGCTTCGGCATATGAAGACTTCAACAACGCGAGGATACGACAATGGCTTTTGTGCATTACACCGTCAAGAAGATCGTGCATGGCCTCGGCGCTATTAAAGAAGCCGCTAACGAAGTGAAGAACCTCAAAGGTTCCAAAGCGTTCATCGTGACCGACCCCGGTCTGGCCAAGATCGGCGTCCAGAAGCCCCTCGAAGAAGCCCTGACCGCCGGCGGCATCGAATGGAAGCTGTACGCTGAAGCCCAGCTGGAACCCAGCATGGATTCCATCCAGCACTGCACCGACGAAGCCAAGGCTTTCGGCGCTGACGTGATCATCGGTTTCGGCGGCGGTTCCGCCCTCGACACCACGAAGGCCGCTTCCGTGCTGCTTTCCAACGAAGGCCCCATCGACAAGTACTTCGGCATCAACCTGGTTCCGAATCCTTCCCTGCCCTGCATCTTGATCCCCACCACGTCCGGCACCGGCTCTGAAATGACCAACATTTCCGTGCTCGCCGACACCAAGAACGGCGGCAAGAAGGGCGTTGTTTCCGAATACATGTATGCCGACACCGTCATCCTCGACGCTGAGCTGACCTTCGGTCTGCCTCCCCGCGTGACCGCCATGACCGGCGTTGACGCTTTCGTTCATGCCATGGAATCCTTCTGCGGCATCGCTGCGACCCCGATCACCGACGCCCTGAACCTTCAGGCCATGAAGCTGGTCGGTGCCAACATCCGCCAGGCCTATGCCAACGGCAAGAACGCCGCCGCCCGCGACGCCATGATGTACGCCTCCGCTCTCGCCGGCATGGGCTTCGGCAACACCCAGAACGGCATCATCCATGCCATCGGCACGACCCTGCCCGTGGAATGCCACATTCCTCACGGCCTGGCCATGTCCTTCTGCGCTCCCTTCAGCGTGGGCTTCAACTACATCGCCAATCCCGAGAAGTACGCCATCGTGGCCGACATCCTGCGTGGCGATGACCGTTCCGGCTGCATGAGCGTGATGGACCGCGCCGCCGACGTGGAAGACGCCTTCCGCGATCTGCTGAACGACCTCGACATCGCCACCGGCCTCTCCAACTACGGCGTGAAGCGTGAAGACCTGCCCGCCTGTGCGGACCGCGCCTTCGCCGCCAAGCGCCTCCTGAACAACAACCCCCGCGCCGCTAGCCGCGACCAGATCCTTGCTCTGCTCGAAGCCAACTTCGAAGCCTAGTCCTCGGATTTGAGGTAAGCCATTGACCGGGGGAGGAAAGGCGCACTGCGCAATTCCTCCCCCGGTTTCTTCGTTTCAATGCTCCATATAGGAGGATCACCTTCAGGCGTTGAAAAAACGAAAGAAAAGCCCTGAACAAGCATTCAGGGCTTTTCTTTTGTTTCTTCAGGGATTGGGTACGTACCAGCGGTTTACTCTATGACCGTCAAACGCACGGGCTTGCGCGGGGGAACACGGGCATACTGGACGGCAGGGTACCCGATCATGAGCCCTCCGCAGATTTTGCGGCCTTCGGGAAGAGGGATGCCGAGGTCTACGCCGTTGCCGGCTGCGGCGATGACGAAACCGCTCCAGCAAGTCCCGATGCCGTAGCTGTGCAGGGCGAGCTCCAGATAGCTGACGGCGGCGGCACAGTCGAGAGCGTTCCACGGCATGTTGGCGTCGCCGTGCGCGAGGATGAGGGAGGGGGCCCCCCGCAGGATCGGATCCTGCCCGGCGCGGAAAGCCGATGCCACATGGCTGTATTTTCCGGTAAGCGTCGACATCCAGTCCGCCACGCGGGAGGCAAGATCGTGCAGCCTGTCGCGGCCTTCCACCAGCAGCCACGCCACTTCCTCACAGTTGGACGCCGTCGGCGCGTAGCGGGCCTCTTCCAGCGCCTTGAGGAGCACGTTGCGATCAACGGGTTCGTCTTTATACGCGCGGGTGGAGCGCCGCGTCTTAAACAGCATGTCGCGTTGCAAGTCGGAAAGCGGGGCATCCTCGACAAGCGGCAGGGAAGAGGGCGCGATATGTTCCAAGGTCAGGGCCGCCTTGGGACAGACGGCGACGCAGTGGCCGCACCGGATGCAGCGGGCCAGAGCCCCGTGCAGGACATCCACAGACCCGTTGGTGTGGCGTCCGAGGATGCGCTGCGGGCATACGCTGATGCAGCGCCCGCACCGGATGCAATGATCTTGGTTGAGTTCAAGAGAAACCATAGGCAGTCCTTTGGAAGCGTTTCGGAAAGAACACCGTTTCCCGGCGGCTTCCCGCCTTTTGTGTCCTGAGCGGACGTTGTTGCGCCCATTGTTCCGGTTTCCGCCGGAGGGCTTCGCTCCGATCAAAAAACGAACCGGGGAGGAAGGAGGAAAAGGAAGGGGGGCGGCCCCAAAACAATATCCCTCCCTGTAGCTGGGGCGAGCTGATGCCGATTTTTGCCACTTTAGAGCAAGGGCCTTGTACCCCTCGAAGGCAATCTGCGCTCTGGTGGGGACGCTGCGGACAAGCCGATAAACACAGATGCCTTTGGAAAGCGAGGGATGGGACCCGCGTCGGCAGGCTTGGGGAAGGGAGCCGCTTTCCCTCGGAAAGGCTTCCCTTCCCCAATACTTCCATAGAGTTCAAAGGGGATCGGCGTTAGCCGTCTCCGAGCTTGCGCCGTGTCCGCCGTTCTTCGGTGAGGAACTTGCCGGTAACGGAATTCGGATCGGCCATGATGGCTTCAGGCGTTCCGGCGGCGACGATGCGCCCGCCGTTTTCCCCTCCGCCGGGGCCGAGGTCGATGACGTAGTCCGAGGCGAGGATGACGTCCGTGTTGTGCTCGATAACCACGACCGTCGCGCCGAGCTCCACCAGATGGTGCAGCACGGTGACGAGCTTGCCGACCTCGTGCATGTGCAGTCCGGTGGTCGGCTCGTCGAGGATATACATGGTGCCGGGCAAAGAACGCTTGCCGAGCTCGCGCGATATCTTGATGCGCTGGGCCTCGCCGCCGGAGAGGGTGGTGGCGGGCTGTCCCAGACGGATGTAGTCGAGCCCCACATCTTCCAGTACGGCAAGGCGGCGTTCGAGTACAGGATAATTGGAGAAGAACTGGCGGGCCTCACGTACGGGCATGTCCAGCACTTCCGAGATGTTCAGCCCCCGATAGCGGACTTCGAGGGTTTCGTGATTGTAGCGCTTGCCCCCGCACACGTCGCAGGTGACGTACACGTCGGGCAGGAAGTGCATTTCCACGCGGATCTGACCGTCGCCGCTGCACGCCTCGCAGCGTCCGCCCTTGACGTTGAAGCTGAACCGCCCCGGCTGGTAGCCGCGCTTGCGGGCGTCCGGGGTCATGGCGAAGATGTTGCGGATCTCGTCGAAGATCTTGGTGTAGGTGGCAGGGTTGGACCGCGGCGTGCGTCCGATGGGCGTCTGATCGATGGCCACGATGCGCTCGATGGCCTCCACGCCGTCGATGCCCCGGATGCTGCCTGGCTGATCCACGCGGATGCCCTGCGCCAGCGCGAGGTGCTTGTACAGCGTGTCCACCACGAGTGAGCTTTTGCCCGAGCCGGAAACCCCGGTCACGCAGGTCAGCGTGCCGAGCGGAATGGGGCAGTCGATATCCTTGAGGTTGTTGGTCGTGACCCCGCGCAGGGTGAGCCAGCCCTTGGGCTCGCGGCGTTCGTCGGGGATGGGTACGGACAGATCCCCCCGCATGTACTTGGCGGTCAGCGTCTCCGAGTGCTTGATCAGGTTCTCGAAAGAGCCGTGGTACACCATGTCGCCGCCGTGCGCGCCGGAACCGGGCCCAAGCTCGATGATGTGGTCTGCCTCGCGGATGGTGGCTTCGTCGTGCTCGACCACCAGCACCGTGTTGCCGCGCCCCTGAAGGCTGCGGAGCGTGGCAATGAGGCGTTCGTTGTCCCGGGGATGCAGGCCGATGGACGGCTCGTCGAGCACGTAGGTTACGCCCACCAGCCCGGAACCGAGCTGCGAGGCGAGGCGGATGCGCTGCGATTCCCCGCCCGAGAGCGTGGTCATGGTGCGGCCCAACGAGATATAGTCGAGGCCCACATTGGTCATGAACGACAGCCGATGATTCAGTTCTTTGAGGAGCGGCTCGGCGACGAGGGCGTGGCGCCCGTCGAACTCCCGCCCGTTCAGCCAGCGGAGAGCGCGTTCCACGGGCAGGGAGCAGAACTGGTGGATGTTGAGATCGTCCACGCGCACGGCCAGCGATTCGGGCCGCAGGCGCGCGCCGTGGCATGTGGGGCAATCCATGCTCTGGAGGTAACGGGACAGCAGATCACGCCACATGTCGCCGTACTGCATACCTCGTTCAAGCAGGGGGATGACGCCCGGCCAGTTGTCCGTGGCCAGCTTGTACGGGCCATCGTAGGCTTTGACCGGAGCGGGTGCGTTGTCGTCGTACTCCGGCGACTCAAGGGCCACGGAGCCGCCGAGGCGGTTCCTGCGCAGGCCGCTCTTGGACTTCTGTGATGGATCGTCCTCACCGTAGAACAGGGCTTGCAGGGCCTCGGGAGAATACGCGGACAGCGGCGTGGACAGGGTGAAGCCGAAGCGCTTGCCGAGGGCGGTCAACGCCTCTTCATAGCGGGCGAAGGTCTTGGGGTTGGCCCACGGCAGGATGGCCTTGGTGTTCAGGGACAGGCCGCGGTTGGGCGCGATGAGCATGGGCTCGAAGTATTCCACGGTGCCGAGCCCGGCGCAGCGCGGGCAGGCCCCCTGCGGGCTGTTGAAGGAAAAGAGCTGCGGGCTGGGTGCGGGCAGGCTGATTTTGCAGACCGGGCAGACGGATTCCGTGGCGTGCAGCGTGTCGCCGTCGGCTCCCTTGTCGGGCTCGTTCACGATGATCCGGCCCTCGCCGTAGCGCAGGGCCAGCTCCACCGAGTCGGCCAGACGCCCCCGGATGCCGTCCTTGATGACCAGACGGTCGATCACGAGATCGATGGTATGCTTTTTGTTCTTGTCCAGCGCGGGGATGTCTTCCATGCCGTACAGCTGGCCGTCCACGCGCACGCGCACGAAGCCCTCGGCCTTCAGTTTCTTGAAGCGGTCGAGGTGCGTTCCCTTTTGGAGTTCCACCAGCGGGGCCATGATGATGACTTTCGTACCTTCGGGCAGGGCGAGGATGTCGGCGATGATTTCATCGGCGGCGCGCGCCTCGATGGGGCGTCCGCATTGTGGGCAATACATCTTGCCGAGGCGGGCGAAGAAGACGCGCAGGAAGTCGTAGACTTCAGTGACGGTGCCGACCGTGGAGCGCGGGTTGCGGCCCGTGGTCTGCTGTTCCAGCGAGATGGCGGGGGAAAGTCCTTCGATCTTGTCGACGTCCGGCTTGTCCATCTGCGGGAGGAACTGGCGGGCGTAGGCGGAAAGGGATTCCACATACCGGCGCTGGCCTTCCGCATAGACGATGTCGAACGCGAGTGTGGATTTGCCCGATCCCGAAGGGCCGCAGACGACCACAAGTTCGTCGCGGGGGATGTCGAGCGAGAGGTTCTTGAGGTTGTGCTGGCGCGCGCCCTCGATATGGATGGAGGAATGACTCATGAGGTTCCTTAGAAAGTCTGTCCAGACTGGGGTGTCTTGCGGGTGAATCGCCACTTCCGCCGAGCCTGCCGGAGGCGTGGCCGTTGAACTGTCTTATCCCATATGATTGTTGTCTTTCAGCGTCGTTTTCGCATGTGGGGCGAAGTCTTCCCGGCGCTCCTCCATGCCCTGCCGGTCAGATTGTTCCGGCAAAGGAGGCCGTCAGTGCGCACAGGCCCACGACGGCAAGCAGCGCCGGGAGCATGTTCGACAGGGAAATGCGGGTGATTTCGAGCATGTTGAGGCCGATGCCGATGATAAGCGTGCCGCCGACGGCTGTGAGTTCCGTCATGGTTGCGGGGTCAAGCCAGCTTTGGAGGCTGCCCGCGAGCAGTGTGAGCGCTCCCTGATAGATAAGCACGGGGATGGCCGAGAACAAGACCCCGAGCCCGTAGGCCGAGGCCATCGCCAGCGCCGCGAAGCTGTCGATGATGGTCTTGGAAAGGACCACGGCCCGATCGCCCCTGAGCCCCTCGTCGAATGAGCCGATGATGGCCATCGCGCCGATGCAGAACAGGACCGAAGCGTTGACCATGCCTTCGGTAAACAGCGGGTTGGACGACTTGAGCCGCCCTTTCAGCCAGTCCCCCACGCGGATGAGCCGGGCTTCGAGCCCGATCATTTCGCCGGCGACCGAGCCGATGACGATACTGAAAATGACGATGAGGGGATTTTGCGTGAGCAGGGCCATTTTGAACCCGATGACCAGCACGCAGAGGCCGAGCCCCTGAAAGACGATGGCACGGACACGTTCCGGCAGGCGGGCTCCGAAGGCAAGCCCCACAAGGCTGCCGATGGTGATGCCCAAAGCGTTGATGATGGCCCCGAGAGGGATCATGTCCGTGTCTCCCCGTTGCCGTACCGTTTCAGCCATTCCCCGATTTCCTTCCTCGCCAGCGCGAGGAATTCGGGGAACACGGCCCGCACATCATCCGAAAGGCCGATATTCCACGTTACATAATCTTTGGGCTCCACGCCGAGCACGAGGAGTTCGGATTTGGTTCCGAACAGCTTTTCGGCCATGCGCAAAGAGTCGATGAGGTCGATGTCGTGGATGGAGAGGCGTTGTTTGTCGTCCTTGATCAGCGCGTCCTCGGTGAGCCGGTAGAGGGTCCCCGGCTTGCCGCCGCAGTGCACCACGTCGAGCACCAACAGATGGGAGTAGCCCTTGAAGCTGTAGAAGATGTCCTGCGTGAACGTCCCCCCCTCGCGTATGGTCACCTGTTCCGGCCAGTCTTCCTTCATCAGTTCCTGTGAGGCGAACACGCCCACCCCGTCATCCGTGAGCAGCATGTTTCCTATTCCGAGCACCAGCAGTTTGTTCATGAGGGGGATCCTTGATCGGGGATGGAAGGGCGAGGACTTGGGGAAGGGAGGGAGAACCTTTCTGAAGAACCCCCATAAAGGGGGCAAGCGGCTTCTCCCTCCCTTCCCCAAACCCCATCCCTCCCTCTCCCAAGACGTTCGTGTTTATTGAATCCCTGTTCCGGAAGTGTACGGCTCATCGGGATCGGGGCATTGCCGGGAGTGAAGGTGCGGTTCGGAGGGAAGCGCATCCCCTCCATTTTCTCAGCAAAGGCGACTTTCTTCAAGTCTTTTCAGGAAAGAATCTCAACATGAAAAAGCCCCGTCCCTTGGGGACGAGGCTCATTGGGGGACAGCTTCAGTGCGGCACTTTGTGCCGGACAGCGCCGGAACCTGCCGCCGCATAAAAAAGTCTTGGGAGAAGGGGAGGGGCTTGGGGGAAGGGAGGAGGAAGCCGCTTGCCCCCTTTATGGGGGGTCTCCAGAAAGGTTCCTCCCCTCCCCCAAAAGAGAATCCACCGCCTACAGCTTCTTCACATCGGCATACCACGCGCTGGCCTGCTCAAGGAGCTTGGTGGCGCGGCTGGCGAGGGCGTGCGGATCCTTGATGTAGCCGTCGAGCAGCAGGGTGGAGTCGAAAAGGCTCTGGATCATTTCGGCAAGCTGCGGATCGTCTGGATCGGCCTTGGAAAGCTTCAGCATCGTGCGGAGCAGCGGATGATCGCGGTTGATTTCGAAAATCTTCTGCGGGATGGAGTCGTCCTTCTGCATGACGCGCATCAGGCGTTCCATCGAAGAGGTCACGCCGTCGTCCGGGGAAACGAGGCAGGCCGGACTGTCCGCGAGCCGGTGGGACACGCGGGCGTCCTTGATCTGGTCGCCGAGCACCTTGCGGATGGTCTCAAGGAGCTTGTCGAACTCGTTCATGTCCTCGTTGGACAGCGGCGCGGCCTTGGGCTGTTCGTCGGTGTCCGCGAAGGCGTCGAGCACGGCGCTGTCGGCGTGTTCCACGGCCTTGAAGGTGTAGTCCTTGTATTTCGCCAGCGTCTCCAGCGCGAACTCGTCGACGGGCTCATAGAGGTAGAGCACTTCGAGGCCCTTGCGGCGGAACACTTCGCTGTGCGGGTTGACCTTGGCGGCTTCGCGGCTCGGCGCGGCGACGTACCAGATTTCCTTCTGGCTTTCGCGGGCGCGGGAAATGTAGTCGTCCAGCGAGGTCAGGCCGTCGGCGTCTTCCATCGCGGAGGAGTTGAAGCGCAGCAGCGGGGTGATGCGGTCACGGTTGACGAAATCGCTGTAGCCGAGCTTGAAGACCTTGCCGTGCAGCTTCCAGAAGCTGTTGTACTTTTCCGCGTCGTCCTTCGCCATCTTTTCGAGGTGGGACAGGATCTGCTTGCTGATGGTCTGCGAGATCTTGCGCAGGACGATGTTTTCCTGGAGCGTTTCGCGGGAAATGTTCAGGGGCAGGTCCTCGGTGTCCACCACGCCCTTGAGGAAGGCGAGGTAGTCGGGGATGAGCTCCTTGTTTTCACGCTGGATGAGCACGCGGCGGGCGTAGAGATCCAGCCCCCAGTGCTCGCGGTACGCGCCGAAGTAGTCCTTGGTGATGTCGGGAATGAACAGCAGGGCGTTGAACTGCACCGGAGCGTCCACGGACAGGTGCAGCACATCGAGCGGATCTTTCTGGTCGTAGGTCAGGAACTTGTAAAATTCGTCGTACTGTTCCTTCTTGATGGAGAACTTGGGCTCGCGCCACAGGGCGGGCGTCGTGTTCACGCGTTCGCCGTCCACGAGGATGGGGAAGGGGATGAAGCTCGAATGCGTGCGGATGATCCCTTCGATGCGGTATTTTTCCAGAAACTCCTTGTCGCCTTCCTTGATGAAGGCCCGGATGGTGGTGCCGCGCTTGATGTCGGCCTGATCCGGGGCTTCCTCCACGGTAAACGTGCCGGTCCCGTCGGAAATCCAGCGGTAGGCGGGGCCGTCGCCGGTGGCGGAGAGCGAGGTCACTTCAACCTTGTCCGCGACCATGAACACGGAATAGAAGCCGATGCCGAAGCGTCCGATGATGTTGGAAGCGTCGCTGGTCGTGCCGTCTTCGGCGGTCTGGGTGTGTTCCTTGAGGAAGGCTTCCGAACCGGAGTGGGCGATGGTCCCGAGGTTTTCGATCATCTCGTCGCGGGTCATGCCGATGCCTGTATCGGTGATGGTCAGGCAATTCTGCACTTTGTCCGAAGAAATCCGGATTTCGAGCGGCAAGTCGGCATCCCGGATGGCCTCGTGCCGCGTCTGGCTCTGGAGGAAGCGCAGCTTGTCCAGCGCGTCCGAGGCGTTGGAAATGAGCTCACGCAAAAAAATCTCCCGGTTGGAATACAGGGAGTGGGTGAGGATATTCAGAACCTTACGGGTTTCGGCACGGAATTCATGATTGGTGGTCTGTTCAGACATGGGAATCCTCCTGCAAAATCTTGGCCGGGATGCGCCCGGCGATCCAGCCCCAAAAATAAGTTTGCCTGTTGAATCGTCAAGGGGAGGGCAGCTCATGATAAGGTTTGAAAGAGTGGAGAGAATTGGGGAGGGGAGGGAAAAGTTTTCTGAAGAAAAGTTTTCCCTCCCCTCCCCAAACCCCACCTCTCCCTTTCCAAAGACTTTTGACTTTATCGAATCCCTGTTCGCAGGTTTTTGGGGATAGATTGCTGTTGGAGTAGCACCATTGCAAAGTTGAAGCGCGTTAGAGGGCGATGGATTCCAGATCGTCCGGGACGAAGAGGTTGCCGGAAAAATACTGGCGGCCTTCGGCCGTGTACAGCGTTTTGCGCTCGGGGAGGCGGGTGTCTTCGGTATGCCAGAGCACGAGATTCTCCACGCCGAGTTCCGTTGCCGTTTCGCAGGCTTCACGGACCGTGCTGTGGTGCTTTTCGTAGGGCTTGAAGCGGTCGCGGTCCGCATAGAGGCAGAAAGCTTCACTGAGGAGCCAGCCGCTGCCAGCCGCGTATTTCCGGCCTCGGGGCGTACAGGGTTCGTCGCCGAGGCAGGAGAGCTTTTTGCCGCTGTGGAGGCCCAACATGAAGCCAAACTGCTTCGCCTTGGTGGAACCGATGTCGAAGAAGGTTGCCCGGTAGCTTCCGAACGGGCGTTCCTCACCGTCCCCGACAGGGACGATAAGGATGCGGTCGCCAATGTACTGCGTCATACTGGCGGGTAAGGTCATGTCCGCGACGGAGTGGACGACTCCGGCGAGCTCATCATGGCAATACAGCGTAAACGTCCCCTCGTAGCTTCCTCCCCGGATGTTCTGGGCAACGGAGCGGATCATCCAGATCATCCCGAAAAGATGATCGGTGTGGCAATGGGTCAGGAACGCGTGATGGATGTCGGAGGGCCGGATGCCCGCCCGTTCAAGCTGGGTGAAGATGGCGTTGCCGCCGCCGGCATCCACAAGCAAGGGCTCCTTGCCGTCAAGAAGGATGAAACACGTGTTGTAACAGCGCGTGGCCCCGGCGTTGCCGGTCCCGAGGACAATGAGTTTTTCCATGATATCCGCCGGAAGCGTTGTGATGGACAGTATGAAAAGAACCGTATGCGTCGCTCGCCGTCTGGCCAGCCACGGAATTCATTGCAAAGAAAGAAATACCCGCAAAGATGATAGAGAGAACCGCGCCGTTCCGCAAGAATGGGAAAACGGCCTTTTCCCGATCCCGAACAAGCCCCACCTCAAACGGCACAAAAAAAGCCGGACGACTCCGGCAGAACGTGTTCCTATCAGCAGAATGAAACGATAATACGCATAAAATACAGCCGATCAAAACGCTTTGAACCTTCTTCTTATCCCTTTCCTTCCATACGGCAGGAACTCCTTCCGCGCGGCCTCCCCACCAGCCGAAAGTCTTTGGAGGGAGAGAGGAGGGGGGGGAGGGGAGAGGGAACCTTTCTCCAGAAAGGTTCCCTCTCCCCTCCCCCAACATCAAATCATTCATCAATCAACTTAGCTCGACGCCTGCGCCTTGAGGGCTTCGGTCTGGGCGTGGGTGACAAGGGCGTCTACAAGCTCCTGAATTTCGCCTTCCAGCACCTTGCCGAGGCTGTACAGGGTCAGGTTGATGCGGTGGTCCGTGACGCGGCCCTGCGGGAAGTTGTAGGTCCGGATGCGCTCGGAGCGGTCGCCTGTGCCCACCTGCGCGCGGCGCTGGTCGGCAAGGGCGGCGTTCTGCTCGTCCTGCTTCATCTGGAGGAGGCGGGAGCAAAGAATCTTGAGGCCTTTGGCCTTGTTCTTGTGCTGAGACTTTTCGTCCTGACAGCAGACCACGAGGCCGGTGGGGATGTGGGTCACGCGTACGGCGGAGTCGGTCGTGTTCACGCTCTGCCCGCCGGGGCCGGAGGAGCGGTACACGTCGAAACGCAGATCTTCGGGCTTGAGGTCAAGGTCCACTTCCTCGGCTTCGGGCATGATGGCGACCGTGGCGGCGGAAGTGTGGATGCGCCCCTGCGATTCGGTGGCGGGCACGCGCTGCACGCGGTGGGTCCCGGACTCGAATTTCAGGCGGCTGTAGACTTTGTCGCCGGAAATGAGCGCGATGACTTCCTTGTAGCCGCCGTTGTCGGACTCGCTTTGGCTCATGATTTCGACTTTCCAGCCCATCTTTTCGGCGTAGCGGCAGTACATGCGGAAAAGATCGCCGCCGAAGAGGGCCGCTTCTTCGCCGCCCGTACCGGCGCGGATTTCCAGAATGATGTTCTTTTCATCCAGCGGGTCGGTGGGCAGGAGCAGCACCTTGAGATCATGCTCAAGCTCGGGGAGCTTCTCCTCGATGGACTTGATTTCTTCGTGGGCCATTTCGCGGATATCGGGATCGGCGTCGTTGAGCAGTTCCTGATTGTCGGCGAGGTTCTGCTTCAATTCGCGGTACTGGCGGAAAATGTCCACCACGGGCTTGAGATCCGAGTGGGCTTTGGTCAGCTTGCGGTATCGATCCTGATCGTTGAAAACGGTGGGATCGGCGAGTTCCTGTTCGAGATCCAGGAATTTGCGTTCGAGGCTTTCGAGTTTGGCAAACATCAATGACTCCGGTTGCAGGTAGGGGGCGTCTCAAGGCGCGGCGGGTGCTGGCCGACGGCGGAAGCGAGGGCCGCGACCGCGACTTCGACCTGATCCAGTTCCGGTTCCCTTGTGGTCAGAAGCTGTAAAAACATGCCCGGCGCGCGGAGGATGCGCCCCCAGAACCCGTCGCCCAGACGCGCGGCGTAGCGGATAAGCTCATAGGACAGGGCACTGATGGGAACCATAAGCAGCAGCTTGAAGGCGATAGTGAAAAGATGCTTGGCCACGGCGCTGTCCGGCGTCCAGACAAGGAGCAGCAGCGGGACGAGGACCGTATGCAGCAGGATGGCGATGGACATGACGAACAGCAGGAAGGTCGTGCCGCAGCGCGGGTGCAGGCGGCTGAACCGGATGGCCGACTCGGGCGTCACCGTATCCCCGGATTCGTAGGCATGGATCGTCTTGTGTTCGGCGCCGTGATAGCAGAACACCCGCCGGATGTCCGGGAGGAAGGCGATGCCCACGATGTAGCCGATAAAAATCAGAAATTTAAACAGCCCGTCCCAGATGTGGAACGAAAAACCTTCGACGTCGCCGCCGAGCCCGATCCAGTTCATGATGATCGAGAGCAGGTGAGGCACGACGACGAACAGGCCCAAGGCGAACAGAAGCGACACGATGAGGGTAAGGACAAGCTGCCAGTCCTTGAGTTCCTCTCCGGTCCCTTCCGTGCTGCGCTCGGCGGAAAGGTTCAGTGCCTTGATGCCGTTGACGAGGGTTTCTATCAGCGTGGGGAAACCGCGCAGGAACGGTTTTTTGAGCAGCTCGCTGCGGGTGAGGCTGAACCACGGGCGGTTTTCGACGCTGATGTTGCCGTCGGCCGTGCGGACGGCCAGCGCATAGACGTCGCCGTTGCGCATCATGACGCCTTCCATCACGGCCTGCCCGCCGACGAGTGGCGCGGGGGCTAGGAACGGCAAAAGGCGCCCAAGGCTCATTGGGAATCGTTTCCCGGAACGGGCGGAAGAAACGGACGTGGCGGCCGGACGACCGGTGCGCGTGGACATGGAAAGACCTCGGAATGTCACTCCCTGAACGTGTGTCCCCGGCGCGGTTCCCGACTGGTTGACTTGCGGACTTCGGGGAAGGACGAAAAAAAGGGATGGAACTCGAAGGCCTCCCGGAGGGCGGGCCACCCGGGAGGCGTAAAGGCTGCGCAGGAGGCCGGCGCGTTACTTGTTGAGATTGGCGTACTTCTTGCGGAAGCGGTCAATGCGGCCAGCCGTATCGAGGAAACGCTGCTTGCCGGTGAAGAAAGGATGGCAAGCGGAGCAAATTTCCACATGGACGGTTTCTCCTTTAGTGGAGAGGAGTTCTACCTGATTGCCGCAGGCGCAGGTGATCTTGGCCTTGTACACTTTGGGATGAATTTTTTCTTTCATGGTCAGGCTCCTATAAAGTCGGGACTCAGCTATATATACCCTGAAGTGCCGTTTGGCAAGGGATTCTTCCCCGAGGAGGCTTTTGCCTCCGGCTCGGGCATTCCGGCAAAGATTTTTTTGCATCCGGGCCATTTTTTTCCTTTTTGTCGTGTCATTTATATATAATGCTTGAAGTTATCATTTTATTGTCTGATTTCGAAGTGTTATCGTTCCACAAAATGGTGGCGTTCTAACTCGTGGGGTGGTAAAAACGCTTTTTGCAATACAAATAAGGGAGGATAGCGCAAAATATCCCGGTGACAACCGCAAAAACAAAGGGTAAAGACCACCGCTGGCACATCTCACTATTCAGGTAAGGAGTCTTTTATGACCAAAGCAGATCTTGTTGACAAAATCCACGCCAAGGCTGGCCTCGGCACCAAGGCCGCAACCGAACAGTTCCTCGACGCGGCCATCAGTGTGCTGTCCGAAACCATCGCCAACGGCGAACAGGTTTCCTTCACCGGCTTCGGTAGCTTCAAGGTCGTCGAACGCAGCGAACGCAAGGGCCGCAACCCCCGCACCGGCGAGGAATGCCTCATCCCCGCTTCCCGCGTCGTGAAGTTCACTCCCGGCAAGGCGCTGAAAGAAGCCGTGAAATAGTGTGTACGGGCGCAGCCTCTTTTCCGGGGCTGTAGTCCCGGAAACGACATCCGGTACATAAATCCCGCGGCCCCGGCTGCGGGATTTTTGCATTCCTGCCCGCAACGGGCCAGATTGTTATTCCTTTTTCCTTGTGCTATTTCTTTGAGATTGCAGTGCCGAATACACGTCGCGCCGTGCCCATAGTCCCGTTTCCGGGGCTCGGGAGCGGCTTTTTTATGTGGCTTCGGCAGGATTTCCGCTTCGGGCGGCAAGGTTTCAACAAAGGAATGAGGGAACATGATAGGACCGGTTGCGAACAGCGTTTGTATTGTCGCGGGCTCCATTCTCGGGGCGCTCTGCGGGCCTGTGCTCAGTCAGGAGTTCAGGAAAAAGATCATGAATGTCTTCAGCTGCATCACGCTCGGCATCGGCGTGACCATGCTGTCGAAGGGCGACTCGCTGCCTCCTGTCGTGCTTTCCCTGCTGTTCGGAACGGCGCTCGGCGAGCTGACCCGCTTCGAATCCTTGGTGATGAAGGGGGCCTTCAAGGTGGCGGGGCTGTTCAAGCGGAACGGCAAACCCAAGGGCGGCAAGTCCGAAACGCTGTCCGAGACGGTGTTCCGCGATCAGTTCGCCGTGGCGACGGTCCTTTTTTGCGTGAGCGGCCTCGGGATCATCGGTTCCATGCGCGAAGGCCTGACCGGCGAGTGTTCCCTCCTGCTCATCAAGGGCGTGCTCGATCTGTTCACGGCCATGCTCATTTCGGCGAGCATCGGCAGTGTGGTGGGCGTGCTGGCCGTTCCGCAGTGCGCCATTCAGTTTGCCTTGCTGTTCGGGGCCACGATGCTCATGCCGTACACCACGCCGACCATGTTTGCGGATTTCTCCGCTTGCGGCGGCATCATCATGCTCGGCGCGGGGCTGCGCCAGATGGGGCTCGTGCAGGTTCCTATCCTCAGTATGCTGCCCGGTCTGTTTTTCGTCATGCCGCTGTCCGCATTATGGAAGCAGATTATGTAGATGAGGGAATCGGACGAGGGGGCTTCACCGGAAGCCCCCTCGTCGCGTATGGGAAAAGCCGTTTTTGAGGGGGGAAGGAAGAGGGGAGGCTCATCAGGCTTTTGGGGTGGCGGTGAAGAAGAAGCGGGGGAAGCGGAAGATGATTTCCCCGTTGCCCTGCTTCGGATAGCGTGCGGCGACTTCCTCCAGCACGGCCTGTTCGAAGGCTGCGGCGCGCTCGCCGGAAAGGAGGCTCAGGTAGGGGCGCAGTCCCGTGCCTTTATACCAATCCATGATGGCCTCGTGGGACGGCATACGGTGGAGATAGGTGATCTGCCACATCTGGAACTGTCCGGCTTCGGCGGCGAGGATGTCGAAATAGGCCTCTTGGGAAAGCGTATGGAAGATCCGCGCGGAGGCGAGTTCGGCGCGCCACTCGTCCGAGGCGGCAAGTTCCCCGATGATCCGGTGGATGGGCTCCTGATAGTTCATGGGAACCTGCACGGCGAGCATTCCGCCGGGGCGGAGCAGGGCGAGCATGTCCCGGATGAGCCGGGGATGGTCGGGGACCCACTGGATGCAGGCGTTGGAAAACACCACGTCGAACCCGGCCTCCCCAAGTGAGGGCAAATTCAGGGCATCGCAGATCCGGAACTCCATGTCCGGGTGATCGTCCTTCGCGGCTTCGATCATCTCCGGTGAACTGTCGATGCCGATGATGCGCAGGGCATTGGGGAAGGCGTCCGCCAGAACCTGTGTGCTGTTGCCGGGGCCGCATCCCACATCGAGCAGCTTGCGCGGCTGTTCAAGGTCGATGCGTTTGACCAGATCGATGGACGGCTGCGTCCTTTCGGCCTTGAAGCGGAGATAGGCGGCGGAATCCCATTGCATGGCGTGTCTCTTGCGGGCTGAAGGTGGGCGGAGTTTCCCCTAAAAGCCCTTTTGCGGTAATGCCGTTCCCGCCGCCCTGTCAAGCGGACGGAAAAGGGAGGAAACGTGTTCCTTTCCTCCCCTTCTTTATGTGGCTTTTGATGGAAAAACGGCCTGCGCCGTTTCCCTCGGTCGCCATTCTGTCACGCGGGCTACAGCAGCTTGGTGATGATCTCTCCAAACTCGGTGCAGCCGACCGTGCGGGCGTCGGTCATCTGCGCGGCGAGGTCTTCGGTGACGGCGCGGCGGGCGATGGCGGTGTTCACGGCCTTGTAGATGCGGGTGGCGGCTTCCTTCCAGCCTATGTGCTCCAGCATGAGCGCGCCGCTGAGGATGAGGCTGCCGGGGTTGGCCCGGTCCTTCCCGGCGAGGCTCGGCGCGGTGCCGTGGGTCGCTTCGAAGAAGGCCAGCTTTTCCGACATGTTCACGCCGGGGGCAAGGCCAAGGCCGCCGACCTGCGCGGCGAGGGCGTCCGAAATGTAGTCGCCGTTCAGGTTGGGCGTGGCGAGCACGCTGTACTGCTCGGGGCGGATGAGGGCCTCTTGGAACATCGCGTCGGCGATGCGGTCCTTGATGACCAGCTTGCCCGGCGCGGAAGCGGCTTCGGCTTCGACCACGGTCTGGGCGGCGAATTCTTCCTTCGCCACATCGTAGCCGTGCTGGCGGAATGCGCCCTCGGTGAACTTCATGATGTTGCCCTTGTGCACAAGGGTCACGCTCGGAAGGTTCTGGGCGAGGGCGTGGCGGATGGCGGCGCGGACAAGGCGCTTGGAGCCTTTTTCGGTCATGGGCTTGATGCCTACGGCGGCGGAGGCGTCCACATTGGCTCCCAGTTCGTCGCGCAGGAAGGCGATGAGCTTGGCGGCTTCGGGCGTCCCGGCCTTGTATTCGATGCCCGCGTAGACGTCTTCGGTGTTTTCGCGGAAGACGATCATGTCCACGCGCTCGGGATGCTTGACCGGGGACTCGATGCCTTCAAAGTAGCGGATGGGCCGGATGCAGGCGTAGAGGTCGAGGGTCTGGCGCAGGGTGACGTTGAGGCTGCGGAACCCCGTGCCCACCGGCGTGCCGAGGGGGCCCTTGATGGCGAGCTCGGCGCCGCGCAGGGCGGCGAGGGTTTCGTCGGGCAGGAGCGTCCCGGTTTCCTTGAGCGCCTTTTCGCCCGCGAGCAGTTCCTTCCAGTCGAAACCGCGCTCGTCGCCGTAGCTCAGACGGATGGCTTCATCAATGACGGGGCGCGCGCTTTTCCACACGTCCGGGCCGATGCCGTCGCCTTCAATCCAGTAAACAGTCTTGCGCATGGGGAGAGACTCCAGAAATGTTACGTGGCTCGCGCCACGGTTGACGTCCGCGTGCCTCGCGGCGTGGGCAGAAACTACTCGCCTGAGGCCGGGTTGTCAAAAAGGCTACAGTTGTCGGCAAGTTTGCGGTGCGGCGCGGGCAGGGGGAAGGCCTCGATGTCCTGCGGCGCGATCCACTGGCAGGCTGTGGCCTCGGCCAGCTCCTCGGGCACGGGGCATCCTTTGGGCTTGCCCTCCAGCCTGAGCTGGTAACAGCGCAGGGTGATCCGGTAGGTCGTGTAGTTGTGGCGGATGACGTCCAGCGGGCGCACGATGGCGACCTTGAAGCCGACTTCCTCCATCCATTCGCGCACGACGGCCTGTTCCGGCGTTTCGCCGGGCTCCACGCAACCGCCGGGGAATTCCCACAGCCCGCCCCAGACGTCCTTTTCGTTGCGGCGCTGGATGAAGACTTTCCCTTCATGCAGGAGCACCCCGCACACTACCTCGATCTGCGTGACGGCGGCTTTCTTGCCGGGAACCGGGCGTTCGTTCTGGATGCCGAGGTGGCGGCTTTCGCACAGCCCGGCCAGCGGGCAGCGTTCGCACTCGGGCTTTTTGCGGCATACGAGCGCGCCCAGCTCCATGAGCCCCTGATTGAAGTTCCGGGCCTCGCCTTTCGGGATGAGGGCTTGCGCCAGTTCGCGGATGCGGCTCTTGGCGGGCTCTTCCTTTACGGGCGTGTCGATGTCGAACACGCGGGACAGGACGCGCTCCACATTGCCGTCCACGCAGGGGACTTCCTCGTTGTAGGCTGTGCTGGCGATGGCCCCGGCGGTGTACGGGCCCACGCCGGGCAGGGCGAGGATGTCGGCGTAGCTGGTGGGGAAGTTCCCGCCGTGGCGTTCCATGATCACCCGGGCGGCGGCCTGGATGTTGCGCGCGCGGCGGTAGTAGCCGAGCCCTTCCCATGCCTTGAGCAGGTCTTCCTCGGGCGCGGCGGCGACGGCGGCCACGTCGGGGAAACGCTCCATCCAACGCAGGAAGTATTGGACGCCCCGGTCCATCTGCGTCTGCTGCATCATGACTTCGGCGATCCACGTCCGGTAAGGCGTGTAGTCGGCCCGCCACGGCAGCGGGCGGCGGTTCTCGGCGAACCAGCGGAGCAGGTCTTTTCGGAAAAGCGTAAAGCGTTGTGTATCGTTCATGGCAAAGGGGGTTGTATGTTGGAACCGGGAGAGCTTCTTTAGCGGGAGACATCCGCACGCGCGCTCCTTTGGCTCTCCCGCAAAGAAATACCTTGTGGGGAGGCTGTTCGAAGGAAATCCAGTTGGCTACGCCTGTTTTTTGCCCGATGGCGCGGTGTAACCGGCAGAGATGAAAACAATCAGCTTCTTGGGAATCGTTCCTTGCAAGGAATAGCCCGAAACAGGGCGGCTGTCACGGGCCTGTTCAGCTTGCTTCCGGCATGGTTTTCGGGCATACTCTTACGATTATTTTTCAAGGAGTGTATCATGGCCAATCCTACCGTGCTTCTGGAAACCACCTCCGGCGATATCCTTATCGAACTGTATGCCGACAAGGCTCCCGCCACCGTGGAGAATTTCCTCAAATATGTGAATGAAGGCTTCTACGCCAACACCATTTTCCACCGCGTGATCAAGGGATTCATGATCCAGGGCGGCGGCATGAACATGAAGATGGAAGAAAAGGCGACCCATGCCCCCATCAAGAACGAAGCCGACAACGGCCTTGCCAACGAGCGCGGCACCATCGCCATGGCCCGTACCCGCGATCCCCACAGCGCCACGGCCCAGTTCTTCATCAACACCGTGGACAACGGGTTCCTGAACTTCTCCTCGCCTGACGTGAACGGCTACGGCTACTGCGTGTTCGGCAAGGTCATCGAAGGCATGGAAGCCGTCGACAAGATCGAAAAGGAAAAGACCACCACCCGCGGCATCCATTCCGATGTGCCGGTTTCCGCCGTGCTCATCACCAACGCCAGCGTGTTTGAATAAGCTCTACGGGTGAGGAAGAAGGCCCTTTCCGAAGAATCCCCGAAGGGGCAAGCGGGGCCTTCTCCCTCATCCAACCCCCCTCCCTCATCCCCCAAGATTTTCAACTGGTGGGGAGGAGACGCGGCGGACAGTTCCTTTACTTTTTGTCCGGCGCATACCGTCTTTTGGGGTAGCCACTTTTTCCGCTTTCAAGTCACGGGCCTCAGAGGGAGAAAGGCGCGGACGGCATCCAGTGGATGCCCGTCGGAGCCTTCAACACCTGAATATGCCGATATGACGCCGCCTTTCCCGAAGAGGCTTTCCCCTCGTTCCCCAACTTTTCATCTCCCCTCCACTGTTAGGATATATCCATGACTCGCAAGCCTGAGATCCTCGCCCCGGCGGGCGATACGCAATCGTTTCTCGCGGCGATGGCCGCCGGAGCCGACGCCGTATACCTCGGCCTCAAACATTTCTCCGCCCGTATGCAGGCGGACAACTTCGGTTCCGCCGAGCTTTCCCGCATGGTCGAGCTTGCCAACGAGAACGGCAGGCGCATCTACGTCGCCTTCAATACGCTGGTGAAGCCTGACGACGTGCCCGCCGCAGGACGCCTCATCGCCCGCCTTGCCCGCGACGTGAAGCCGCACGGCCTGATCATTCAGGATCCCGGCGTGCTGGCCCTTGCCCGTCAGGCCGGATACGAGGGCGGCCTGTTCCTTTCCACGCTCGCCAATCTGACGCATCCCGCGTCGCTGCTGGCCGCGAAGGAACTTGGCGCGGACCGTGTCATCCTGCCCCGCGAACTGTCCATCGACGAGGTAAAGCAGATTTCCGCCGCCTGTCCCGAAGGGCTGGATCTGGAAATGTTCATCCACGGCGCGCTGTGCTGGTGCGTCTCGGGCCGCTGCTACTGGTCGAGCTATATGGGCGGCAAGAGCGGCCTGCGCGGGCGCTGCGTGCAGCCCTGCCGCCGCGTGTACAAGCAGCGCAACCATTCCGGGCGGTTCTTCTCCTGCCTCGATCTCTCGCTGGACGTGCTTGCCAAAACCATCACGGACATCCCGCACCTGAGCTGCTGGAAGATTGAGGGCCGCAAGAAGGGGCCGCATTACGTCTATCACGTCGTCACGGCCTACAAGATGCTGCGCGACAACCCGGACGATCCGCAGGCCCGCAAGGATGCGGAAAAAATCCTCGAGATGGCGCTTGGCCGTCCTTCCACCCGCGCCCGCTTCCTGCCGCAGCGCACGTCCGAGCCCACCTCGCCCGACAGCCAGACCAGCTCGGGACGTCTCGTGGGCAAGATACAGACGGACGCGGAGGGCCGCCCGTTCTTCAAGCCGCATATCGAACTGATTTCCTACGATTATCTGCGAGTCGGCTATGAGGACGAGAACTGGCATTCGACCCTGCCCGTGACCCGCCGCACGCCGAAGGCCGGGACCTTTACGCTGCGCCTCCCCCGCCACAAGACGCCGAAGGCCGGGACGCCGGTGTTCCTCATCGACCGCCGCGAGCCCGAGCTGGTACAGCTCATCGCGGAGTGGAAGCGGAAGCTGGATCGGTGCAAGGGGAGCGAGCCCACCGCTGTGGAGTTCACGCCCAAAATGCCCAAGCCCGCGCATCCCCGCCGCCGTCCGGATATGACGCTCCGCGCTTCGCTGCCCTATGGCTCCGAGACGCGCCGTAGCCGCAATTCGGTGATCGGCCTGTGGCTTTCGCCCAAATCGGTGCGCGAAGTGTCCCGCACTGTGGCCCCGAACATGGCGTGGTGGCTGCCCCCGGTCATCTGGCCGGATGAGGAAGAGCTCTGGAAGCGCATCATCAACGAAGCCATACGCAACGGCGCGAAGCATTTTGTCTGCAACGAGCCGTGGCAGGCCGCGTTCTTCAAGGGCCGCGAAGTGGATCTGGTCGCCGGGCCGTTCTGTAACGCCGCCAATGCCTTCACGCTGGCGAGCTTTGCGAAGCTCGGTTTCAGCGCCGCGTTCGTCAGCCCTGAACTGACCAAGGAAGATTTTCTGGCCCTGCCGAAAACCAGCCCGCTGCCGCTCGGCATCGTGCTCGCCGGTTTCTGGCCGATGGGCATAGGGCGGCACGATCCTCTCGGCATCAAGCCGAACGAAGTCTTTCAGAGCCCCAAGGGGGAAGGCTTCTGGACCCGCCGCTATGGGCAGAACACATGGATCTATCCCGCGTGGCCCTTGGACATCACGGTGCATCGCCCCGAGCTTGAGGCCGCCGGGTATTCCTTCTTCGCCCGCATGGAGGAGAATCCGCCCAAGTCGATGCCGGCGGCCACCCGTCCCGGCCTCTTCAACTGGGAAGGCGAGTTGTTGTAGCATGTTAGAAATATTGGGGAAGGGAGGGAAAACTTTTCTGGAGAAAAGCTTTCCCTCCCTTCCCCAAACCCCATCCCTCCCTTTCCAAAGACTTTTGTAAGCGGGGAGGTTGGCTGATGAGGGGGATGACACGGGTTTCCCTGAACGGAAGTTTCCCGGTTGCTTCATATAAGGACTCCCGGATAGCGCGACTATCCGGGAGTCCTTGCTTTTTCTAAAGATACACCAAAAAGGAACGGCCTTACAGACATTGGAAAAGCTGTGAAGAGGGATTCGATAAGGGTGAAAGTCTTGGGAAGGGGTGGGGAGGGTTTGGGAGGGGCGGGGAAACCTTTCTCCAGAAAGGTTTCCCCGCCCCTCCCAATCTTCTCTTCTACACCAACCCCCTGCGGGCGGCGATGAGCTCGGCTACGATGGATACGGCGATTTCCTCGGGTGTTTCGGCACCGATTTCGAGGCCGATGGGGCTGTGGACGCGCCCGAAATCATCTTCGGAAAAACCTTCAGAGCGCAGAAAACTGTAGATGCCGTCACGCTTGCGCTTGCTTCCGATCATGCCGACGTAGTGGGCCGTCGTGTGCATGGCCTGAGAGAGGCATCCCCTGTCGTGGCTGTGCCCGCGCGTGGCAATGACGATATAGTGCTCCGGCCCGATGCCGCAGGCTTCAGCCAGTCCTTTGAATTCAGGCAGGACATGCACGGCGCGGGCAAAGGGGAAACGCGTCGGAGAGGCGTATTCCTCACGGTCGTCGACGGCAATGACCTCAAAGCCGACCTCATGGGCCAGCCTGCCCGTGGCAAGGGAAACGTGCCCGCCGCCGCAGAGTACGACGACGCCCTGATGGATCAGCGGCTCGATATAGACGCGCCTGCCGTCGAGATCGATGCAGGCCGCGCTGTTGCTCCTGACTTGCGCCAGAACGGGGGCGGGCAGAGCCGGGGCGTCCGTGTGGAAGCTGCGCTGAGGCGAGGCGGGATCGGTAATATCCACGAGCCAGACCCCAAAGGCGGCCCGGCTGCGGCAAGCCGCTGCCTGACGGAAAAAGGGAAGCTGCTCGGGCGTGATCCGCTCCACGAGGATATCCACGATGCCGCCGCAGATCATGTCGGCATCCGGTGTGAATCCGGTCATGTCGAAATGCATCAGGCGGGAGGTTCCGCCCTTGCGGACGGGCAGGCACGCCGCCAGCACGTCCGATTCGACCTGACCGCCGCCGATGGTCCCGATCACGGACAAGTCCCGCGTGACCAGCATCTGCGCGCCCGCATGGCGCGGGGCGGAGCCGGAACGATCGATGATCGTGGCAAGCGCCAGAAATTCTCCCTGTTCAAGATGTTGGGCAATGTCGTTTTCCAGCTTCATGCGAACCGCCTCGTGATGGGAAATTCATTTCCGCAGGGCCCAAGGCCATGCCATATATGTTTTACGGTGCATGATGCTACACGCTCTTGCCGGACGGATCAAGGTGAAGCGCAATTTGGAACGCAGCTCACGGAAACGACGCCGGGCCGAAGCAACGGATTGTCTTCCCGAACCTTATCCCAAACAACGAAAAAACTTCTCGTCAGTATGGCCGGCAACAAGGATTCGATAAGCGCAAAAGTCTTTGAAGAGGGAGGGGGAGAGGTTTGGAGAGGGGGAGGGGGAAACTCTCTGGAGAAAGTTTCCCCCTCCCCCTCTCCAATATCCCTTTTGTCCCTAACTCCGCATGGCGAAGTTGATGACGAACATGGCGGTGATGATCCACATGAAGAGGCTCACTTCGCGGGCACGGCCGGAAAGGAGCTTCACGGCGGCGTAGCTGACGAAGCCGAACCCGAAACCGCTGGCGATGCTGTAGGTCAGCGGCATCATGATGATGGTCATGAAGGCCGGGAAGCCTTCGGTAAAGTCATTGAAGTCGATGTTCATCACTTCCATCATCATGAGCGCGCCCACGATGAGCAGCGCCGGAGCCGTGGCGAAAGCGGGCACAAGGCCGATGAGCGGGGCGAACACCAGAGAGGCGGCGAACAGGACCGCCACGGTCAACGCGGTCAGGCCGGTGCGGCCGCCCTGCGAAATGCCCGCGGCGCTTTCCACATAGCTGGTGACGGTGGACGTACCGAGGAAGCTGCTGACCACCGTGCCGACGGAGTCGGTGACCAGCGCCTTGTCGAGGTTCTCGATGTGGCCCTTGTCATCCATCAGCCGGGCTTTGCGGGAGAGGCCGATGAGCGTCCCCATGTTGTCGAACAGCTCGACGATGGTGAAGGTGAAGATGATCGAAATGATGCCGTACTTGAGCGCGCCCATGATGTCGAGCTGCATGAGCGTGGGGGCGAGGCTCGGGAGGGAGAAACTCATAACGCTGTCGATCCCGGAAGGGGCCGGAGATACGCCGAATACCATGCCGAGCACGGCGGTCACGAGGATGCCGATGAGCAGGCTGCCCTGGACGTTACGGGCCATGAGCCCCGCCGTGAGCATGAGGCCGCAACAGGCCAGCAGCGGGCCGGGTTGGGTGACATGGCCGAGGGCGACCACTGTAGCGTCGTTCTTTACCACGATGCCCGCGTTCTGGAGCCCGATGAAGGCGATGAACATGCCGATGCCGACGACGATGGCATACTTGAGGTTCATGGGCACGGCATCAATGAGCAGCTGGCGGACGTGCGTAACCGTCAGCAGCAGGAACACGATGCCGGAGAAGAACACCGCACCGAGGGCAACGGTCCAGTGCAGGCCGAGGACGCCGCAGACGTAGTAGGCGAAGAAGGCGTTCAACCCCATGCCGGGGGCCACGGCCACAGGGAAATTGGCCCAGAGGCCCATGGCGGCGCTGCCGATGACCGCGGACCAGACGGTTGCTGCAATGGCGGCTTCCTTGGGGATACCCGCGTCCGCGAGGATGCTCGGATTGACGAAAATGATGTAAGCCATAGCGACGAAGGTGGTCAGGCCGGCGAGGATTTCCGTTTTGACGGTCGTTCCTTTTTCGCTCAGCTTGAAAACCCGTTCCAGTATGCCTTTTGTCTGGGCCATGGGCGTTCCCCGGTGGTTGAATGGTTTCGGATGATTCCCCCTAAAACAGACAACCCCTGTACATGGGAATCATGGACAGGGCAAGTCTGCTGAAAAACACGGCTGATTTTGCTCAGCTTTGATGATGGTGGCATGGCCCGTCCGGCTTGCGGAGACAGGCACAGGTATTTTGCGGCGGTGTGTCGTTGAGGCAGCTTTCCACGGCGGCGATGATGGCGTCGTAGCCCGTGCAGCGGCAGAGGTTCCCGGCGTGCCCTCGGCGGATTTCCTCGCGGGTAACGGGCTGGCCCTTGTGTTTTTCGATGAAGGCCGTACTGCTCATGACGAGGCCGGGCGTGCAGAAGCCGCACTGGACGGCCCCGGCGTCCACATAGGCTTGCTGGACGCGGGAAAGCCGGTTGCCCTTGGCTTCGCCCTCGGCGGTGCGGATCGTTTTTCCGTCCGCCCAGACGGCGAGAAAAATACAGGAATCCACGGGGATATTGTCGACGAGCACGGTGCACGCGCCGCATTCGCCCACGCCGCAGCCTTGTTTGGAGCTGGTCAGGCCTTCGGCGCGCAGGACTTCGAGCAGCGAGGCGCGGACGTCAAAGGAAAGTTCCCGCGCCTTGCCGTTGACGGTGCAGCGTATGGTTTTCAGCATGAGGCGGCCTCCTGAAGTTCGACGGCGCGGACGACGCACCGGGCAATGACGCGTTCCGCCAGCGTGCGGATGATGTGCATACGGAAATCCCGGTTGGCGCGCCACGAGGTTCTGGGCTGCACGTCCGCTTCCACGGCGGCACTGATTGCGGCGAGGGTGGCGGGCAGAGCTTCGGGCGTCGCGCAACGGCCCAGGGCGGCGGCTTCGGCGCTGGGGCAGCGCACCGGGATCGGCGCGGATACGGAATAGGCCAGCCGGATGCCCGAAATGACCGTCCCGTCAAGTCTGACGGCCGCCGCGCAGCCGATGGTGGCGATGTCCATGGCTTCGCGCATGGCGTATTTGTGGTAGGCTGCGCCCCAGCCCTGCCAGTCTTCAGGCCGGAACTCCACGGAAAGGAGCACTTCATCCCGCTTGAGGGCGACCCTGCCGGGCCCGGTATGGAAGCCGAGGGCGGGGATGGTCCGTTCTCCCTCCGCTCCTCTGATATTGAGGTAGCCGTTCAGGGCGAGGACGGGTGCGCAGGTGTCCGCCGAGACGGCCCCGTTGCAGAGGTTGCCGCCGATGGTGCCCATGTTGCGGATCTGCGGCCCGGCGACGCTGGCGGCGGATTCCCCGAGCATGGGGATGCATTCGCGGATGATGGGGGATTCCTCAAGATCGGTAAAGCTGGCCCCTGAACCCACGCGCACGGTGCCGTCCGCCTCGCGGGTGATGGGTTTCAGTTCGGGCAGGTCATGGATGTCCACGAGCCGGGAGAAACCTTCGAATTCCCGCAGCTTGATGAGCACGTCCGTGCCGCCCGCGATGAGGCGGGCTTCGGGATCTTCTCCGAGCAGCCGGATGGCGTCGCTCACGGACTCCGCTTTTTGGTAGGATTGTATATCGAACATGGGTGATCCTTTGGGTTGAGGATACCCGGGGGAGAGGGCTTTTTCAAAAAAGCCCTCTCCCCCGGACCCCCTCCCGCAAAACGCCGACTGGCGGGGAGGGGACACGGAAGGCGTTCAGGAAGGATATGCCGGGAAAAAGCCCTATCCTCTTTTTTCAAATGAACCGTCTTCGCTCAAATGTTGCTCGGGGTTTGTTTCCCGGTCGGCCCATCATTTCATACAGCGCCGCCCTGAAGCCCGCATACGAAAATTTTTGGTGGATGAGGGGAGGGGGTCGGGAAGGGGAAAAGGCCCCTTTTTGCGGAATCCCCATAAAGGGGACAAGCGGGGCATTCTCCCCTCCCCGATAGTTTTCTATCCCTTAATCAATCCAGCCTTCACGAATTCCTCGAACAGCAGCTTCGGCGTCATGGGGATGGCGTTGACGGCGACGCCGGTCGCGTCGAGGACGGCGTTGCGGAGCGCCGGGGCCGGGCTGATGAGCGGCGGCTCGCCCAGCGACTTGTTGCCGTATACGCCTGAGGGTTCCTGCGTTTCCACAAACGCGCAGTCCAGATCCGGAATGTCGCAGGTTGTGGGGAACTTGTAGTCCAACAGATTGTTGTTGTGCACGCGCCCGGTGGCGGGATCGACGAGCAGTTCCTCATAAAGCGCCCAGCCGATGCCCATGCCCATGCCGCCGTGCACCTGCGCCGTGGCGAGCGCGGGATTGATGATCACCCCGGCGTCGTGCACGTTCAGGATGTGCGTGATGCGGACCTTGCACAGATCGATATCCACTTCCACTTCGGCAAAGCAGCCGCCGAAGGAGGGGGGATTCTGGCGCGTCTTGAAGGATGCCTCTGCGGAGAGCTGTCCGCCGCGATCCTTGTTGTAGAAAGAATCCATCGCCAAATCGTGCAGCGTGACCACGACGCTTTCGGGGTTGCGGACAAAGACTACGGCATCGCCCTGCGCGGTCGGCGCGATGGTCAGGGCGGCGGGCGTGTGCCCGGTCATTTCGGCGGCATACTCGAGGAGCTTCCGGCGCAGCCCGTCCGCGACGGCGTGCACGGCGGGGGCGCAGGTGTAGGTCTGGCGGGAGGCGTAGGCCCCGGGATCCCACGGCGTGATGTCCGTGTCCTGCGTGGAGATGACGTGGATGTTTTCATAAGCGACGCCGAGCGTTTCCGAAACCATCTGGGCAAAGGCGGTGTCCGCGCCCTGTCCGATTTCCGTCGCCCCGGTCATGAGGTTCACCGTGCCGTCCTGATTCAGGATGAGGCGGGCGCTGCCCGGTTCCACATTGGCGGGATAGGTCCCCGAACCATAGCTGAACGCGGACACGCCGACCCCGCGCCGCAACGGGCTGCCCGTGCGGACGGCTTCTTCATTGAAGGCTTTACAGGCGGCCTTGCGTTCGTCCCACCGGAACTTTTTGCGGCCTTCCTCAAGGCAGTCGCTGATGCCGAGCGTGGCGACCGGCTTGCCGTTGAGCGGAGAGATGTCGCCGTTGCGCCCGGTGTTCTTCAGGCGGAAATCCAGCGGGTCCATGCCGAGCGCGCGGGCCGTATCGTCCATGAGGCATTCGATGGCATAGGCGGTCTGGGGAGAGCCGTAGCCCCGGCAGGCCCCGCCTACGGGGATATTGCTGTAAAAGGTCTTGGCTGAAAAACGGTACGTGGCGTGCGGGTAGACGTAGCAGACCTTGGAACCGCCCGCCGCCGCGATGGAGTGCCCGTGCGAGGCGTAGGCCCCGGTGTTGGAGAGCACGTCGAGGCCGTAGCCGAGGAGCTTGCCGTCCTTTGTGGCCCCGGCCCGCGCCGTCATGGCAAAGGCGTGGCGCACGCGGGTGCAGAGCATACATTCCTCGCGGGTCAATTCCATGCTCACGGGCGCGCCGTCGAGCTTCATGGTCAGGAAGGCCACGATGGGCTCCAGCACCACATCCTGTTTGTTGCCGAACCCGCCGCCGATGTAAGGCTTGATGACCCGGACGGACGACCACGGGATGCCGAGCGCCTGCCCGACCACGCGGCGGCAGATGTGCGGGATCTGCGTGGAGCTGACGATCACGATATGCCGCATGTCGTCCATGTAGGCGTAGGCCGTCTGGTTTTCCAGATGGCAATGCTGCATGGTCGGCGTGCGGTAGGCGCCCTCAACCACCACGTCGGCGGCCGCAAGGGCTTCGTCGAGCGTGCCGTTGCATTCGAGGGTGTGCTGCTTGAGCAGGTTGCCGTCGGGATTTACGGAGGGCTGGAGCACGGGCGCACCGGGAGCCAGCGCCGTTTCCGCCGAGGTCATGACCGGGAGGGGCTCATATTCGACTTTGACCAGATGGGCGGCCTTGCGGGCGGTGAGGCCGTCGCGGGCCACGACCACGGCCACTTCGTCGCCGTAATAGCGGACGTGCTTGGTCAGCAGAAGGCGGTCGGCCACGTCTCCGTGCGACGGGTCCATGGAGTAGGGATGTCCGGCTGTGGGAAAGAGGAAGCCCGGCACGTCATCGGCGGTGAAGACGGCCTCGACGCCGGGCAGGGCCAGCGCTTCCGAGGCATCGATGGAAAGGACCATGCCGTGGGCGATGGTGCTGTGCACATAGGCGGCGTGCCGCATACCCGGCAGGCCCATATCGTCGGTATACCGGGCCCGCCCCGTCACTTTGGCTTCGGCATCCAGCCGTTGTTTGGATTGTCCGATTGCCATGCCGCTTCTCCTGTTCTTCTGGTGTGAAATGGTTCGCTTGTGGCGTTGTTTACGCTGTGGGCACGTTCTTGTCCACAGGGCAGTGGAGGATGCCCCTGCGGATGTAGCAGGGGCGGTTGAAGCGTCCGAGGATGGCTTCCAGTATGCCGCCGCCGATGGCAAAGGCCTTGTCCGAGACGTGGTGGCAAGCCGTGTTGTCGCGCGGATCCACGTCGCCGACTTTGATCCGATCCGTAACGGGCGTTCCCGAGCGCAAAAGGCCACGGATAACGCCGCTGATAACAGTGCGGATTTCCTTGGATACGCCGTTGGCCTCAACGGTGGCGACGACATCGCCGGCCTTGACGTGGTCTCCGATGTCGTGGCGGCTGAGAAAGATGCCGGTCTGCGGAGCGCGCAGCACGCGCTCGGTGGTCATGCCCACGATGTCGCCGGGAATGCCGGTATCGGGCTCCGCGCTGCCGGAGTAGAGGACCCGTCCGAGGTTGTGCCCCCGGTTGGTTTCGACGATGCAGTGGACATTTTCGCCCACGGTGAAGCCGGGCCCCACGCCGATGACGAGAGGCGCGTCGGTGATGCCGACGCCGACGTTCCGTTTGGCGAGCGTGGCTTCAATGACGACTTCGGGGCGGAGGCGGGGGATGGTGACGCCCTGCGGATCGACCATGACCGGGATGCAGCCGGCGTCCCAGAGCGGGGCGATTTCTTCGGGCCGGGGAGCGAGGGCCGCCGTAATGCCTTCCACCGTGCAAAGGCCCTCATAGACGGCTTCGGAAAAGGCCACCCTGCGCCTTACGGCCATCGGATGCGCCGTTTCCAGAATGATCAGGCGCCGGAAGCCGGAACGATAGAGCCTGAGCGCGATGCCCGTGGCGATGTCCCCGCCGCCGCGGAGAAGAATGGCGAACTGTTGGTATTGGTACATGCTGCAACTCCTGCTGCCCGAAGAAGGGGTTTTCCCTGAACTATATACGCAGTGGCATGATGACACAACTATACCTTGGGTTCCGGTCGGCAGCGTTCGCGGCCATTTCATATCGTGTTCGTTGTAGAAACAAGAAGAATCAATAAAAACATATTGTTGAATCTATAAATTTTTCTTTGTGCCGGGTGGATTTTTTAGCCGATGCAGTGCCGGGGCAAGCGGTTTGCGGGTGACGGGGGCCATAATGCGGAAGAACCCGCGGCATCCGGGGGGAGGAGCGGATCCCCGGATGCCGCGGGCCTGTGGAGGAGCCTATTTGTGCTTCGGCCCGGCGAAAGGCTGCTTGCGGGCCAACAGGCGGAAGAGGGTGGCGGCCTCCACCGCGCCGGACAGGGCGGCCTCGTTGACGCCGCCGTTCAGCGTAACATTGGTGGCGCAGAGGGTTCCGCCGTCGAGATGGGCGATGAGGGCATCGCTTTCGAAGACGAAGCCGTCCTTTTCCGCAGCCAGCGAGAAGGCCTTGCCGCCGCGCTTGCCTTCCAGCCGCGCCGGACTTGCGAGCCGATAGCCGTCCGGGGCGTTGTCGAAGGATTCGCGGGACAGGTGGATACGGGGCTTGTCCCGGTACGGCGCACCCGCCGATGGGCAGAAGGTGGCGCAGTTGCCGCATTCGTTACAGGCGTCGGCAATGTTGACTATCTGGTAACTTTGTTCGAGCCGCCGGTTGGAGAGCGTTTCCACGCGCACGCCGTCGCCGTCGCGCACCGCAACCTGCACGGGGTGCGGCATGGGCAGGGAGAGCAGGGCAACGTTGGCCCGGTTGGGGCAGACCGTGGTGCAGACGTTGCAGACCAGATCGCACTGGAGGCAACGGCGGGATTCGTCCATAGCCTCCTCTTCGGTGAGGGTACGGATGGCGGGATCGAAATCCAGCCTGTCTTCCGGGCTGCGTTCCGGCAGGGCCGGACCCATGACGCGGGTGGCCTGCCGGATGCGCAATCCGTCGAGATCCGGCCTCCGCTCGTCGGACGGCGTGGCTGTGGCCGCCTGTGCGGACAGGCCGAGGCGGGCAAGGATGGTTTCGGCGGCGTGGCGTCCGTCGGCCACGGCGTTGATCAGGGTCGCCGCGCCGCGCACGGCGTCTCCGCCCGCGAACACGTTCGGCAGCGATGTCTGGCTGGTATGGGGATCGGCCTTGAGCGTCATTGCGTCGGGCAGGAAGCCGGCCTTCACCCGCTGCCCGATGGACACGATGAGCGTATCCGCGCCCAGCGTGAAGGTTTCATCCGTGGGAACGGGGCGGGGACGCCCGCCGTCGGGATCGGGGACCAGCCGCATCCGGCGGCAGCGCAGGCCGGAAACACGGCCTCCATCGGCAAGGACTTCCTCAGGGGCACACAGTTCCACGATGCGCACGCCTTCGTCCAGAGCGGCTTCGATTTCTTCGATGTCAGCGGGCATTTCCTTGCGGGTGCGGCGGTAGGCGATGGTCACGCTGCCGTTTTCCCCCACGAGGCGTCTGGCGGCACGGGCGCAGTCCATTGCGGAATTCCCCGCCCCGATGACGACGGCGTGGGAGCCGATGCCCGTGGGCTCGCACCGGCGTACGGCGGAGAGGAACGAAAGCTGATCCAGAACCCCGGCGGCATCTTCGCCGGGGATGCCGAGGGGCAGGCTTTCCTGCGCGCCCACCGCGATATAGACGGCGTCGTTTTCCTCGGCCAGCGTGTCGAACAGGGCGGCGTCCACGGGCGTATCCTTATGGAGCCGCACGCCCAGCTTGAGGATGGCGTCGATGTCGCGGCGCAGGCTGTCTCCGGTCAGGCGGAAGGCGGGGATCGCGTCGCCCGCCATGCCGCCGAGCACCGGCTTTTCTTCGTACAGGTGCACCTCCACGCCCTGTGCGGCGAGGAAGCGGGCGCAGGACAGCCCGGCCGGGCCCGCCCCGATGACGGCGGCGCGCTTCCCGGTTTGGGCGGCGGGAACGCCGGAAGCGGCTTCGGCCATTTTTTCGGCCACGAAGCGCTTGACCTCGCGGATCATGAGCGGCTTGTCGTAATTGATGCGGGTACACCGGCTCTGGCACTGATGGTTGCAGGCCATGCCCTGAACGTTCGGGAACGGATTGGTGGCGGTGATGACCCGCCACGCCAGCTCGAAATCGCCCCGGGCCACGGCGTCGAGATACCGGGGAATGTCCTGTTCCGCCGGACAGCCCGACATGCAGGGTGCGGCGGCGCAGTCGAAGCGCGGGAGCGGGCGCTCTGTCTTGACCGAAACGTAGGGGAACCGTTCCTTGTGGTACCGGCTGTGCTTGCCGAGGACAGCCGCCGCATAGCTGACGAGGTTGGCGAAACCGGGATTGCCGGCGATCGGCGATCGACTCTTCTCCCATTCGGCTATGGTGTGGGCCCCGGCCTTGCGCATCTCGGCACGCAGCGTGTCGAGGTACTGGTGCAGCCGCCCGTAACCGCCGGGCTTGAGGATGTCGGAGGACATGGTGATCGGACGGAGGCCGCAAGCCAACGTGTCCGCCACGTTGAACGTATCCACCCCGGCGGAGAAGGCGATGTCCAGCTTCCCGTCGAATTCCTGCTGGAGGCGTTCGGCGAGGTTGATGCTGATGGGGTGCAGGGATCTGCCGCTCATGTAAACCATGCCCTCGCTGCGGGGCAGGTTCTGCTTTTCGTTGGCGGTTTCGAGCGTGTTGGTCAGCTTGAGCCCGAAGGCTACGCCCGCCGTTTCGGCGGCTGCGGCGAGGTTGCGGATGATGGCCACGCCGTCGTTGTATTTGAGGTCGTGCCCGAAGGCTTCGTCGGGAACGCATACGTCATAGCCGAGCTGCGTATTCAGGATGCCGCGCAGGCGTTCTGGGCCGAGCAGGGTGGGGTTCAGCTTGATGGCCGTGTTGTACTTGCGTTCGGTGATGAAATAGCGGCCGATGCTTTCCACTTCGTCGGGCGGGCAGCCGTGCATGGTGGAGACCGTCAGGTTATCGGAGAGGCGGGCCGGAATGGGCATCTTCTCGATGGCGGGGTAGAGCGGGGCCAGCCCGGCCTTGATCCGCTTCACGTCTTCCTCCGCGTTTTCCATACGGTCGAGAAAACGCTGCACGGCGGGGCTCTTGATGCCCTCAAGGTTGTATCCTGCGCTCATGTTGAAGATGAAGCCGGGCCCCTTGCCTGGTTCGGCCTCCACGGGCAGGTTGAGCATGTCGCGCAGCACATACAGCAGCACGAAAGCCTTGAGGTACTCCTCGAAGGACTGATCAAGCTTCAGCTCCTGCGACCATTCGCAGTTGTAACCCTCGTCGGCCATGTCGATGCAGGGCTTGGCGACGTTCAGCTCGTCGAGCACCTGCACGGTCTTGAGTTCGATATACCGAGCGCCGCACAGCCACGCGGACAGGATGTTCTGGGCAAGCTGCGTATGCGGACCGGCGGCCACGCCGAGAGGGGTTTCCAGCACCTTGCCGTAACGTTCCATGCGGAACGGATCATCCGGCTTCGGCATAAAGAAAAGCTCCCGGTCGATGCCGAACAGTTGTTTGTTCGGCAGGTCGTGCTGCATCCAGCGGAGCAGCGTTGCGGCGTCCAGCGGTGTGAAGCGATCGGTATGCATATATGCGTCTCCTTGGAAGTATGTGGAAACTGGAGAGGAATGGGCATTGGGGAAGAAGGGCTTTTCGCGCGTCGCCCGCACCTGTGTGTGGCGGAGCCTTTTCATTTTGAAATGGCCCTAGAGCGTCCTCGGAACGAACCTTCCCTGTCCTGCATACCCGGAGAGCTGCCTGCCGAAAATGATAGGTTCGCCGCGCAGCCAGACATGGCGGGGCCAGCCGCGCACGACCATGCCCTCATACGGGGTGCAGTCCGCTTTTTGATGAAGATTTCGGGTTTTGATCAGCCGCCCATCCGTGGGATCGATGACCACAATGTCCGCGTCCGCGCCGGGTTCGAGGCGCCCCTTGGAGGCAAGCCCCATGATCCGGGCCGGAGACGTGGACACCACGTCCACGAAACGCGGCAACGTCAGACGCCCGTGCAGCACGCCTTCGCTGAACAGCAGAGGGATGCGCGTTTCGACTCCGGGAACGCCGCCGGGACAATCCAGCACGCTTTCTTTCCCGCGTTCCCGTTTCTGGGCCAGCGAGAAGGAACAGTGATCGGTAGCGGCAACCGAGATGCTGCCGTCCGCAAGGCCCTCCCAGAGCGCGGCGCGATCCGCTTCCGTCCGCAGGGGCGGGGCCATGATGTACTTGAGGCCGTCCCGTTCGGCATAGGCGGATTCGTCGAGCAGAAGGTACTGCGGGCAGGTTTCCGCAATGACCGGCTGTCCGGCCTTCTGCGCCTCGCGGACGCAGGCCAGGCCTTCCGCCGTGGACAGGTGCACGATGTACACGGGCGCTTCCGCCGTTTTCGCCAGTTTCAGAATCCGGTTGACGGCTTCAGCCTCGCACCGGGCCGGGCGGCTCCGGGGATGGCTCATGGGATCGCGCGGCGCTTCGCGGCGCAGTTTGTCCCCCAGAAAACGGGTGATGGCGTGGTTTTCGCAATGGACGGCGAGCAGGCCGCCCGCATCCCTGAGCGCGGCGAGAACCTGCAGCAGCCCTTCGTCATCCAGCCTGCCGTCATAGGTGGTGTAGGCCTTGAGCGTGGGAAATCCCTGCGCCACGACCTCGGGAATCCGGGCAAGGACGGCGTCGTCCACATGCTGGAACACGCCGTGCAAGGCGTAGTCCGTGTGGCAGCGGCCATCCGCCTGCTCCAGATACGCGGTGGGCTGATGGGGCAGATCGCATCCCTGCGGGCCGAAGCCCGGGTGTTCCACGATGGTCGTGGTGCCGCCCCATGCCGCCGCCAGCGTTCCGGCTTCGAAACCGTCGGAGACGCGCGCGTCGCCCACCGTCAGGTTGACGTGGGTATGGGCGTCGACTCCGCCGGGCATGACCACGCAGCCGGACACGTCCACGATTTCCGTTCCTTCAGGCTGCTGGGCCTCGTGCAGCCGTTCGCCGAGTTCCAGAATCCGGTCGCCTTCAATCAGGATGTCCGTGTTGAAGACGCCGTCCGCGCGTGCGACCAGCCCGCCGGTAATAAGCATACGCATGGTGAGCCTGTTTCCCTGTTGATGGTTTACAGCAGGGCCCAGAGGCGGCGGGCCTGCTCGTTGGCGTAGGCGAGGATGTCGGCCTCATCCATGCCGGCGAGCCTGCCGTGATCCACGATGAGCCTGCCTTGGCTGATGACGGACTCCACGTTGCGGGCGTCGAAGGCATAACAGAAGTGCCCGGGGAAGTTGTCCTGCGTCAGCGGCGTGGGGGAATCGTAGTTGAGGATGACCAGATTGTTCGCCCCGCCGCCCGGCGCATTGTGGCCTTGGATGTGCGCGTGTACGGCGCGGAGGCGCTGGTAGGCCGCCAGGGGGGACATGCCGCCTTCGGCGAGCCCGGCGATGAAGTAGGAGGATTGCGCACTGCGGATCATGTCGCTGTGCATACCGTCCGTGCCGAGCATGACGCGGGGGAAATCGTTGTAGCGTCCGAGCCCGACGTTGTTGTTGAGGTTGCTTTCGGTGTTCTGCACGACCCAGCAGGGAGAAGTGCGGATAATGTCGCGCTCTTCCGCATCGAGATGGACGCAATGCCCGAGGATGGACAGAGGCAGATCAAGCACGCCCGCGTCCGAGAGGCGGCGCACGACGCTCTTGCCGTAGGTACGGGCGCAGTGTTCCTGATCCTCGATGCCTTCGGCGACGTGGATGTGCACGCCCGTCTTGTGCTTGCGGGCGAGATCCACGGCGCGCCCGAGCAGGTCGTCGTCCACCGTGAAGGAAGCGTGCAGCCCGACGTGGCCCTTGCGCCCGGAGGACAGGAAGGCGTCGGTTTCGTCGAGTCCCTTTTCCTTGATCTCCTCTCCATCGCGGCAGGAGATTTCATAGCAGAGCAGGTGTCCGAGGCCCACGCGATCCAGCGCCTTGGCGATGGTTTCGAGGCTGCCGTCCAGATGGAAGGGCGAGGCATGGTGATCGATGACGAAGGTTACGCCGTTCTTGGCACAATACAGGCCGGTAACAAGAGCGCTGGCCTCGATCATGTCGTGATCGAGCTTTTTGTCCATGCGCCACCAGACGTATTCGAGCACCTCAAGGAAGTTCGCCGGCGCCTTGGGTGCGGGAGGCATACCGCGTGCGAGGGCCGAGTAGATATGGTGGTGCCCGCAGCCGAAGGAGGGCGTGACGAGGCGGCCCGTGCAGTCCAGTACGGTGTCTTCCGGCGGACACTCCACAGGGGCGTGGGCGTCAAGCGCCATCCCGCCGGACGGGCCTTCTTCGACTTTGATCGTCGTGGTCGTCGCCTTGAATGTTTCCGGGTCGATCCATGTGGCGTTGCGCAGGTACAGGCTCATTGTCGGCTCCTTTGGGAGTAGGGGATATGATGGATAATCAAGGGAGGGGACGGCAGCCCCTTGCCCGTCGGAAGCGCTACCTCTTCTTGCGCACGGGTAGTTCCCGCCTTCTCACGCCGTCCACAAGATACAGGGCGTTGACGATGGCGGGCGCGGTGGGAATACAGGCGATTTCCCCGATGCCCTTGGCCCCGCACGGCCCCTCGGGATCGGGCACTTCCACGGCGATGACCTCTATTTCCGGCACGTCCACCGAGCGGAGAAGGCCGCAGGCGTTGAGCTTGCCGGAGGTCAGATAGCCGCCCTTGACCGGGATGCTTTCGGTCAGCGCATAGCCCATGCCCATGACCACGCCGCCCTGTACCTGCCCTTCGTAGAGCGGGCGGTTGACGACGCGGCCCGAGTCGTGCGCGGCGATGAGCTTTTCGATCCCGCCTTCCTCGTCCATGAATACCACATGCGTGGCAAAGCTGTAGGAAACGTGGTTGCGGATTTCACCAGGCGCGCCTTGCCCGGAAGTCTGTCCCGCCGAGTCGTAGTGCCCCTTGTAGAAACGGCCCACGAGACGGTCGAGCCGTCCGCCGTACTTGTTCAGATCGCCGCGAAGCTGCCGGGCGGCGTTGACCACGGCGTGACCGAGCTGGAACGTGCCCCGGCTGGCGGTGGTGCTGCCCGCAAAGGCCCCGTATTCGGTGGACGCGGTAATGTCGATGGCAACATCAGGGCCGAGTTCCGCCACCTCGCACAGCATCTGCCGGGCTACCGTGTTGATGCCCTGTCCCATCTCCGTCCAGCCATGATGCAGGACAAGCCGCGCGCCCGCCGGTTGTTCCGGAGCCGGGTGTACTTCAAGGTAACAATCGCAGGGTTCGGGGATGCCGTTACCGATGCCGGAATTCTTGATGGCGCAGGCGATGCCCGCCCGGGGATGGCTGCGGAAGGCGTCACGCACCGCGAGCAGGGTTTCGCGCAGGGCCGTGCCTTCTCCGAGCACCTGCCCGGTGGTGACCATGCGGCCCGGGGCCACGGCGTTGTCATAGCGGAATTGCCAGCGGTCGAAGCCGCCCTTTTCACACAGCTCGTCGATGAGGCATTCCATAGCGAAATTCGACTGGTTGACCCCGAACCCCCGGAACGCGCCCGCCGGAAGGTTATTCGTGAATACCGCCTTCACATGCACGTCCACGGAGGGGATGTGGTAGGCGCTGGTGGCATGGGTGCCGGTACGGGTGACGACCGGGCCGCCCGCCGAGGCGTACGCGCCGGTATCCGCGATGATACGGACCTTGGCGGCCTGCAGGATTCCCTTTTCGTCGCAGCCGATGACGTAATGGAGCTTCATGCCGTGGCGCTTGGGGTGCATACGGATGGATTCGGGCCGGGAGAGCCGGACCTTGACCGGACGCCCAAGCAGATACGCGGCGAGCGCGGCATGGGGCTGGCAGGTGAAGTCCTCCTTGCCGCCGAATGCGCCGCCGGAGTCGGCCAGCGTAACCGTGACCTTGGGCGTGGGGACATGGAGCAGGGCGGCTATGTCGGTCTTGTCGTGCCAGATACCTTGCGACTGGACATAGAGGCGTACCCCGCCCGCTTCGGGAACGGCCAGCGTCGCTTCGGGCTCGATGAAGGCGTGCTCGACCGCCTGGGTCCGATACGTGGCCTCGGCGGTGAAGGCGCAGCGGGCCAATGCCTCGTCCACGGGCTCACCGCGCCGGATGGTCTTGTCGAGCAGGATATTGCCGTTTTCGTGGATATGGATGGGCGAGGTTTCCGCCTCCTCCATGTCGAGGAGCGGCGTCAGAACCTCATAATCGACCTTGACGCAGGCCGCCGCAGCACGGGCTTCGGCCTCGGTTTCCGCGACCACGCAGGCCAACGCGTCGCCGATGTAACGGGTGACTTCGCCAACCTTGATATAGACGGGCCAGTCCTTGGCGTAAAGGCCGAGCACACGCTCGCCGGGGATGTCGTCGGCGGTCAGGATGCGGACGACGCCGGGCATGTCCGCCGCTTCATCCGTATGGATGGCAAGCACGCGGGCCCGGGGATGCTCGCTGAAGACGATGGCTCCGTGCGCCATGCCGGGCGCGTCAATGTCGTTGACGAAGGGGCGGGTTCCGACAGCCCGTTCGTAGCCGCCGTACTTGGGCCAGCCCGATCCGAGGCGCGGGTTGTCGTCGGGTTCGGGAATGTTCCCTTCCGGTAATAATGTTGCGGCATCGAGGATGGCGTCCACAAGCTTGACGTAGCCGGTACAGCGGCACAGATGCGGGCGGACGGCCTTGACGACTTCTTCCCGGGTGGGGTTTGGATTGGTTTGCAGGAGTACCTTGGCCCGCATGAGGAAACCGGGAGTACAGAAACCGCACTGCACGGCTCCCCGGTTGACGAACGCCATGCCGAGCGTCCGCCTGAGCGTTTCCGGCAGGCCTTCGAGTGTGACAACGTCGCCGTCGGTTACCTTGCTCATGGGGGTGGAGCAGGCGAGGCACGCCTTGCCGTTCAGTTCCACAAGGCAGGCTCCGCAGGCCGCCTGACCGGAGCAGCCGTCCTTGGCCGCCGTGAGGTGGCGGTCATTGCGGAGATAGGAAAGGAGCGAAACGGCTGGATCGCCGTCATACGTCGTGGCCTGCCCGTTGAGTCTGAACGCGATCATGGCATCTCTCCTGCAAGGCACTGGATTGTGCGGGGGGGAACCTTCTGAAGAACGCTTCCCTTCCCGCGCCCCCTCCTCTCCAAAGGCTTTTGACTGGCGGGGAGGAGACACATCGGGAGTTTTCTTTCTACTTATGGTTTATACGGCTTTGTCCGCACTCCGCAAAGTGAAACTTTTCAGGGGCGGGTTGTGACGCCGTGACAGCTTGTTCATTGTTCTTTCCACGTTTCTTTCCATACAACGGAACTCCCGTTCGCGGCCTCCCTGCCAGTCAAAGTTTTGCGGGAGGGGAGCGAGCCGCTCTGGCAGGTCCGGGGGAGGGGCTTTTTCAAGAAGTTCCCTCTCCCGTGCCTTCATTCTTCCCTTACAAGCAACGCTGACCGCCCTTTTCGAGCAGATCGAGGAGCAGATCCGCAGGGTTGCGCTTGCGGGCGAGGGTGATCATCGCGGCGATGATATAGGGCTTGTAGCTGGCTTCCTTGTACAGCGGCACGCGGTAGCGGTCGAACACGCTGGCGGCTACTTCACCCTCGGCGCAGGATACGCCGGAAATATCGGCGGGCAGGCAGTGCATGTACAGCGCTTCGCCATTGCGGGTGGAGGCCATCAGCGCCTCAGTGCACTCCCAATCCTTATGGTTGGCGTTCTGGGCCAGCAGTTCCTTTTCGAGCTTCTTGATGCCGTCCATGTCGCCCGCGCCGTAGAGATCGGTGCGCTGCTGCATGGCCGCGAAGGGCGCCCAACTCTTGGGGTACACGATGTCCGCGCCCGCGAAGGCTTCGGCCATGTCGTTCGTCCTCGCAAACGAACCGCCGGTCGCGGCGGCGTTGCGGCGGGCCACCTCCTCGACGCCGCCCATGACTTCATAGCCTTCGGGATGCGCCAGCACGACGTCCATGCCGAAACGGGTCATCAGGCCGATGACGCCCTGCGGCACGGAGAGGGGTTTGCCGTAGGAGGGCGAATAGGCCCAGCTCATGGCGATCTTCTTGCCCTTGAGCTTTTCCACTCCTCCGAAATGGTTGATGATGTGCAGCATGTCAGCCATGCACTGGGTGGGGTGGTCGATGTCGCACTGGAGGTTGACCAGCGTGGGCCGCTGTTCCAGCACGCCATCGCGGTAGCCTTCCTGCACCGCTTCGGAAACCGTGTGCATGTAGGCGTTGCCCTTGCCGATGTACATGTCGTCGCGTATGCCGATGACGTCGGCCATGAAGGAAATCATGTTCGCGGTTTCGCGCACGGTTTCGCCGTGGGCAATCTGCGATTTGCCTTCGTCGAGATCCTGCACTTCAAGGCCGAGCAGGTTGCAGGCGCTGGCGAAGCTGAACCGGGTACGCGTGGAGTTGTCGCGGAACAGGGAGATGCCGAGCCCGGAATCGAACATCCGGCAAGAGATGTTGGCTTCCCGCAGGCCGCGCAGGATTTCCGCCACAAGGAAGGTCGCGGCGATTTCGTCGTCGGTCTTCTCCCACGTCAGGAAGAAGTCGTTCATGTACATGCGGCGGTAATCGCGCTTGGCGAGGCTGCTGATCAGTTTGCGGATGCGGATCTTGTCCATGAGGTACTCCTGTCACTCTTTGGTAATATGTGTGCCCGCTCCCTTCGTGAGCGCGGCGTTGAGATATTCGGGACTGGTGATAACGACTTCCGAGCCGCCGTTGCGAATGAAGTCCACGGCGGCCTTGATTTTGGGGCCCATGCTTCCGGCGGGGAAGTGCCCCTCGGCGAGATAGCGCTCCATTTCGGAGACGGGGACGTTGTGCAGCGGGCGCTGCATAGGGGTTCCATAGTTGAGCGCGACGCTTTCGACGCCCGTGGAGATGGCGAGCATGTCCGCGCCGAGCTGCGTCGCCAGCAGGGACGAGGCGAGATCCTTGTCTATGACCGCGTCCACCCCGAAGAGCCCTTCGGGCATACGGACCACCGGGATGCCCCCACCGCCCACGGCGACGACGTTGAACCCGGAGTCGAGCAGGTTCTTTATGGCGTCCAGTTCAATGATTTCGCAAGGCTTGGGCGAAGGGACCACGCGCCGCCAGCCGCGGTTGGCGTCCGGCTTGAGTATCCAGTCGGGATGCTGTTGGTGCAGCTCCGCGAGCTGATCCTCGGCGTAGAATTCGCCCACGAACTTGTCTGGATCGCTGAAACCGGGATCGGCGATGTCCACGCGGACCTGTGTGACCAGCGAAACCGTCCGGCCCGTCTTGTCCGTAAGGCCGCGCCGCTTGAGCACGTTGTCGAGCGATTGCTGAATCTGGTAGCCGATGGCGCCTTGCGTGTCCGCGACGCAGCTTACCAGCGGGACGATGTGCATCCCCGCGACCGCGCGGGCGATTTCCGAGCGCAGCATGATGAAGCCCACCTGCGGACCGTTGCCGTGGGTAATCAGCACCTGCCAGCCCTGTTGGATGACGTCGGCGATGTGTTCCATCGTCTCGCACAGCGCGAGGTACTGGTCTTCGACGCTTTGCTTGTCGCGGTGCTTGATGAGGGAGTTGCCCCCAATGGCGATGACCGCAAGTTTCCGGCTCATGGCGTGGCTCCTGATGAGGAAGGGGAAAGCGGGGGAGGGGAGAAGGAACCCTTCTGGAGAAAGACTTCCTTCTCCCCTCCCCCGGACCCCCTCCCCTCATCTTCCCAAGACTTTTGACTGGTGGGGAGGAGGCCCGCAGGGAGTTGCCTGTATTTAGTTGGATTTGGCGACGTAAGTTGCTGGCAAGGCTGCGTACAGGGCCGCGCACTCGATGAGATCCTGTTTCCACGTCTTTTCGTCGGGGGCGTGGGCTTCCTTTTCCTTGCCGGGGCCGAAGCCGACGACCGGGATCCCGTAGCGGCCCATGATGGACACGCCGTTGGTGGAGAAGGTCCACTTGTCGGTGCGGGGTTCGCGTCCGAACAGGCTGCGGTAAGTCTCTTCGGTGGATTTCGTCACCACATGGTCTTCGGGCAGGACCCACGTGGGGAAGTAGCAGTCGGTGGGGTAGACGAGGCCGGTCCACGAGGGGACTTCGTAGGTGTACATGGACACCTTGGCCTTGTCTCCGGCGGCCTTGACCGAGGGCAGATTCTCAATCTGGGAAATGGCGAGATCCTTGTCTTCGCCGAAGGTCAGGCGGCGGTCCACGGAAATGGCGCAGCTGTCCGCCACCGCACAGCGGGAGGGCGAGGTGTAGAAAATCTGGGAAACGGTGAGGGTGCCCTTGCCGAGGAAGGGGTCGTCCGCGAGCCGGGCATTGAGCTGTTCAAGCTCGGTCATGATGTGGGCCATGCGGTAGATGGCGTTGTCGCCTCGTTCCGGGGCGGAACCGTGGCAGGATACGCCGCTTACGTCCACGCGGATTTCCATGCGCCCGCGCTGGCCGCGATAGATGCCGCCGTCGGTGGGTTCGGTGGATACCACAAATTCGGGCTTCAGCCCGTCTTCGTTGATGATGTATTGCCAGCACAGGCCGTCGCAGTCCTCTTCCTGCACCGTTCCGACCATGACGATGGTGCAGTCCTTGGGACACAGGCCAAGCTCTTTGATGATCTTCCCGGCATAAACCATGCTGGCCATGCCGCCTTCCTGATCGCTCGCGCCGCGCCCGCCGATGGTTTCGGCGTCTTCGTAGCCTTCGTAGGGATCAAAGGTCCAGTTGGAACGGTTGCCGACGCCCACGGTATCGATGTGCGCGTCAAAGGCGATGATGCGGGGGCCATTTCCGATAAAGCCGAGGACGTTGCCCATCTTGTCGATTTCGACCCTGTCGAAGCCGACCTTTTCCATTTCTTCCTTAATACGCCGGATCACGCCTTCTTCTTGGCAGCTTTCGCTCGGGATGCGGATCATATCGCGCAGGAATCGGGTCATTTCCGGTTCATACTTTTTGGCGAGTTCGTTAACACGGGAAAAATCGACGGTGCTCATGGGAAGCCTCCAGAGGAATGATGCCGGATGTCCGGTCTATTTCCCAAGAAAGCAATTGTCGGGCCAATGTTATGAGCCTCCATGATAGCGTATAAAACAAACCGATTAAACGAGTCTTCACGTCCTCTGACATTCCAAAAGGCTTCTCAGTTTGAGAAAATTCTCATTTCGGGAAACCGCAACGACGTTGCCTGAGCAAAAACGAGAAAGGGAAACCGCCGTTTTGACGACCGCCTCGTTTTCCAGCCACCGCGAACGGTTCCAAGGCCATTTCTCCCGACAGGAGAACAGGCTCTGAAGGCCCACCCTTATTTCAGATGCCCATACCAAAAGAGCCCGCTCCATACGGGAACAGGCTCCTTTCATACAGACTCCCCAAGAAGAGGGATTCGATAAGGTCAAAAGTCTTGGGAGGGAGAGAGAAGGGGTCCCTCTCCCCTCCCCCGGTTAACAATCTAATCATAGATTAAAACGATCCGCCCGTCGATACGCTGCCTTCCCACTGGCCTTTGGCGCGTACGGTGGCCGACTCGGAACACCCGGCGAGAAGCAGGGCGAGGAGGCAGGCGCAAAGCAGCAGCGCTCTCATGGCTATGCCTTGCCCATAAGCGACTCTTCGGTGGGCTGGGCGGAAAGCTTCTGTACGAGCTTCGTTCCGGCGGGCACGTCCTTCGTCACCCAGACGTTGCCGCCGATGATTGAACCGCTGCCGATGGTGATGCGTCCAAGGATGGTCGCCCCGGCGTACACGGTGACGTTGTCCTCAAGGATGGGGTGGCGGGGAACGCCCTTGACCAGCACGCCGTCGCCGTCCTTGGGGAACGACAGCGCGCCGAGGGTTACGCCCTGATAGAGGCGGCACCCCTTGCCGATGACGGCGGTTTCGCCGATGACCACGCCTGTCCCGTGATCGATGAAGAATTCTTCATCAATGGTCGCGCCCGGATGGATATCGATGCCGGTGGCGGAATGGGCCATCTCGGAAATGATGCGCGGGATGACCGGCACGCCGAGGTTGTACAGCTCGTGCGCGATGCGGTGGTGCGTCATGGTGAGCAGCGAGGGGTAACAGAAAATGGTTTCCCCGGCGCTGGTCGCGGCGGGATCGCCCTCATAGGCCGCCTTGGCGTCGGACGCCAGCAGCCGGCGGATGTGGGGGAGGCGCTGCATGAACTCCATGGCCTTGCGCATGGACACTTCTTCGCAGCTCATGCAGTCGGTGGCGTAGCTTGCACAGGCGAAGCAGCCGCCGCGCCGGATCTGTTCGGCCAGCTTGCGGAAAATGGAGTCCAGATTGGCCGAGAGGTGGTAGCGCATGGATTCCACATGCACGCAGGAAACGCCGAAATAGCCGGGAAAGAGCGTAGCCTTGAGGCGCGACATGATCTCGCCGAGTTCTTCGAGCGAGGGCATGGGGGAATCGTGCAGCGGATGGTGCAGAACCGTCTCAAGCGAGGAAGGCGCGCACAACTGTTCCACGACGAGATCCAGATCGGGCATGGACGTTGGCGCTATGGGAGCGAGTGGTTTCATGGCGTACCTCGGGAAGGTTATTCGCCGCCCGCTTCGGAAGGCTGGGGCGACAGTCCGGGTTCGAGATCCTCAAATGCGGTGTAGGAGCCAAGATAGGCGAGCGTCGCCGTGCCGATGGGGCCGTTGCGCTGCTTGCCGATGATGATTTCCGCCGAGCCCTTGTGCGGGTTGTCAGGCTGCTTGTGGTATACTTCGTCGCGGTAGATGAACATGATGACGTCGGCGTCCTGTTCGATGGCGCCCGACTCGCGGAGGTCGGACAGCAGCGGACGTTTGTCCGTGCGCTCTTCCAGTTTACGGTTGAGCTGCGAAAGCGCCACGACCGGAATATCCATTTCCTTCGCCAGCCCCTTGAGCGAGCGGGAGATTTCCGAAATTTCCTGTTCGCGGGAGTCCGTCCGCTTGGATCCGCGCATGAGCTGGAGGTAGTCCACCATCACCAGGCCCACGCCGGATTCGGCCTTGAGCCGACGGGTGCGGGCGCGCAGTTCCAGCGGCGAGAGCGCGGGCGTGTCGTCGATGTAGATGGGGGCCTGCCCGAGCACGTCGGCGGCGTGATAGAGCCTGCTCCATTCCTCGGAGTCGAGATAGCCCCGGCGCAGGTGCCCCAGATCCACCTTGCCCCATGCGCAAAGCATACGCATCATGAGCTGATCCATCGACATTTCGAGGGAGTAGATGGCGACGGGCACGTTGTCCTGCACGGCGGCGCGCATGGCCATGTTCAGGGCGAAGGCGGTCTTGCCCATGGAGGGACGGGCCGCAACGATGATAAGGTCCGAAGGCTGGAGCCCGGCGGTCATCTGATCAAGGCGGTTGTAGCCTGTGGTGACGCCTGTGACGGCTTCCTTCTGCTCGAAGCGTTTGGTCAGTTCCTCAAAAACGCGGTTGACCAGTTCCTTGGAGCTTTTGAAGACCTTGCCGGAGGTACGTTCCGAGATGGAAAAGACGGCCTGTTCGGACTCGTCCAACAGGGCATCCACGCTGCGCGACTGGTCAAAGCAGTTGCTGATGATGTCGGAACACGCGCCGATGAGGGAGCGTTGCAGCGACTTGTCGCGGACGATGGTGGAATAATATTCGGCATTGGCCCCGCTGACGACGGTCTGTGCCAGTTCCGAAAGGTAGGCCGCTCCGCCCACTGCTTCGAGCTGTCCATGATCCTTGAGGTAGCTGGCTACCGAAACGAGATCGATGGGCGCGTTTTTGCGATAGAGTTCGAGGAAGCAGGTGTACAGCGTCTGGTGCGCGGGGAGGTAAAAATCGTCGGAGGAAAGCGTGTCCACGAGCGTGTGGAAGACGCTGTTACGGATAAAAATACCCCCCAGAACGGCCTGTTCGGCCTCAACGCTGTGGGGGGGGACTCGACGAAGCAGATCGTTCGTCGCCCGGTTGGGATCGGCAGGGGATGCCATGCGGAAATTCCTCTGTTGGGGACGCGTGAAAAAGAAGAGCAGAGGAGCTCACCGCCGAGTCGCCGCCCCCGGGGAAAACCGGGGGCGGCGCGAGAAACTATTCGGCGGCTTCTTCCGTCGGGGCCTCGGCCGGAGCTTCGGCGGCTTCCTCTTCAACGAGGTGCGCCTTGTCTTCGGAGACAACCTTCACGGTGAGGGAAGCGACGACGTCGGCATGCAGACGCACGCGGACGGGGTGATCGCCGAGGGTACGGATGGGATGGTCGAGCAGGATGCGGCGACGATCCACTTCGATGCCCTGAGCGGTCAACGCATCGCCGATGATGGCGGTGGTCACGGAGCCGTAGAGCTTGTCATTGTCGCCCACGCGCATGACGATCGGAAGAACGAGGCCTTCCAGCTTGCCGGCGATGTCGTCGGCGGCGGCGCGCAGGGCGTCCATACGGGCCTGCAGCTTCTTGCGTTCCAGTTCAAAAGCCTTGAGGTTACCGGGGGTGACCAGCATGGCCAGGCCCTGAGGCAACAGGTAGTTGCGGCCATAACCGGCCTTAACCGTCACCACATCGCCAAGGCGACCCAGGTTTTCCACATCGGCACGAAGAATGATTTTCATACCGGGTCTCCTTAGATGTTGCTCTTTTTCTTCACGTCAGAGGAATGGCCGGCGGTGTAGAACAGCAGAGCCATCTGACGGGCGCGCTTGATCTCGGTGGAGAGCAGGCGCTGGTGCTTGGCGCAGGTGCCAGTGATACGGCGGGCAATGATCTTGCCGCGTTCCGTGATATAGTCGCGCAGGATGTCGGGGCGCTTGTAATCCAGCGGCAGATCCGCGTCGGCGCAGAAGCGGCAGAACTTGCGACGAGGAGCAAACTTTTTCTTGAAGGCCATGTTACGCAACCTCCTCGGCCGCGTCGGCCAGCTTTACGGTAAGGAACTTGAACGCGCCGTCGCTGATGCGGATGATGCGTTCGAGTTCGGCCACGGTGTCGCCGGGGGCGACATATTCGAGGCGCACGAAGTAGCCGCGCATTTGCTTGCGGACAGGGTAGGCGAGGTCGCGCATACCCCAGTGATCCGCGGTGAACCGACCGCCGGCGCGTTCGATGACACCCGTGAAGGTGCCAAGCAACGCTTCACGCGCATCGGCAGCCAGCTCCGGGGAAAGGAGCAGCAAGGTTTCAAACTTTCTCATGCCAAGATCCTCCTTGTGGACTATGGCCTGTTCCCAGAGTCGCCCTCTTGGGCGCGATGAAACAGGCAAGGCAGAACACAACCCAATACGCAAACGGAAGCGCTCTGTCAAGCCGCTGCCCGTTTTTGTGCAACGGGTTGTGCGAAACGGACAATCATCATAAAGGATCGGCCAACGTATTTGGAGGAGGGCTTATGGATATGGAAAGGAAGTACCCGACGCGTGAGGTCGACGGTGTGGACGTCCCGCAGATGGGCATCAAAGAGCTGATCAAGCAGCTTGGGTCGGCTCTTGAGACAATGGAAGGCAACCGCAAGTCGTATACCTCACCCGAGGAAATCGAGGCGGGTACGCTTATGGTCGCTCTTTTCGGCAATTCTTTGTACTACATGCGTTTATTTGACAAGAGCCTCCGCACGTTCGAGGCCGCACAGGACGCCGTGCTCGAAGAGCAGTTGCAGCAGGCCGATACGGTCGGCGGTATTTGCTGAGGTCCGGAAGGGGGAGAGTGACGCGCGGGGGAGAAGGAACCTTTCCTCGGAAAGGTTCCTTCTCCCCTCCCCCGGCCCTCCCTCATCTCATCTTCCAAAGACTTTCGACTGGCGGGGAGGCCGCGCGACGGGGGTTCCGTTGTGCGGCTTTTTGTATTCAGCGATAGACGGAAGGTTTCCTTTGCAGGGTCGGAGGAAAATGCCTCAGAACGTCATGTGAAGGCCTGGTGGGGTTATGGGGGTATTCATCTGTTTTACCACGATTTTTACCGTAATTGGACGAAAAGCAACTCCCTTTGGGCTGAGCATGAGGTTAATGCCGCTGTCGGTTTCCATCTCAGCATCTGAAGAGGGTAATGTGGTGTGTGCCATTAACCGCTTGTGCGATTTCGCCGGGTTGGATACTATAAAAGAAGAGAACCATCGTAGGCATTGCCATTGAGGAATGACAGTTATCTCTGGGTAACGGAGGGTGGGCTTGGCTCTTTGTCTTCGCTGGCGCTGAGATGCCTTTGGCGTTGAATTTCCCGGATCAGGACCGTTTGCTTCGAGGTAAAATCCATGAAAGGGTTTCGTTTGGACCGTCCGGCTGATCGCTGGTGTCTTGGGTGCGGCCTTGTTCTCGTCTTGTCTCTGCTTCTTTCCGATACCGTATTGCGGGCGTATGTGGCACTGACGGATGCGCACCCCTTTGCGGCGGGATTCTGCAAGTTCGCGTTGCTCGCAACGTTCGGGGAAAGCCTTGCGCAGCGGATGCTGGTAGGGCGTTACCTGCCGCCTCGTTTCGGCCTCGTGCCCCGCGCGCTGGCATGGGGCGCTCTCGGTATATGCATCACGCTGGCGTTCATGATTTTTTCCGCTGGCGTACCGCTGGCCATGTCCCGGATCGGCATGGATTGGGCCGCGCGTGCGCTGGCCGGTCCGTTCGGCACGGAGAAACTGCTCACGGCGTTTGCCATCAGTTTGTGCCTGAACACCTTGTTTGCGCCGGTCCTCATGGTGGCCCATAAGGTCAGCGATCTGCATATCGCCCGTTATGAGGGGACGCTGCGCTGCTTGTGGCACCTTCCCGACGTCGGCGGGCTGTTGAAGTCCGTCAACTGGGACGTCATGTGGCGGCTGGTGCTGTTCCGCACCGTGCTCTTCTTCTGGATCCCCGTCCATACCATTACGTTTCTGCTGCCAGAAGCCTTCCGGGTGCTGTTCGCCGCCTTGCTCGGAGCGGTACTCGGCCTGATCCTCGCGTGGGCCGGTTCGCGGCAGGCGAAGGGCTAGGTTGGCGCCTTATCTGTTTATTTTTGATAAGAGCCCCCTTGCAGCGAGCGAGATCAAAGAAAGGCTGATTGAAGCCCTGTCTCAAACCGATGAAAAATCGCTTGAGCATATCTACAACAGCATCCTGTTTGCTTTGAACAAGACAAGGCAATAGCGGTAAGCTGACCACTATGAGTCAATGAAACATAGAGATTCGATTTTTCTTGTGGGCAAGACGAAAGGGGATGAGAAACAGGGCGCTCCCTCAAAGGCATTGTGAGGAGAACCCGTAGCTCGTCGTATTGGCAGAACGGGTAGAAGGGTACGCAGACAGATACGAAAAAAGGACTTGTGCCCATAAGACACAAGTCCTGTATTTCCAAGTGGGGGACACATTCAATTTACAAAGATAATATATTTATATGATTAAATAAATTACAATTTAGAAATCATAGTTACCCCAAAAGTTACCCCCATTTTTTTCTATAAGAACCTAACCCCTTATTGGGGTCCATTCTGTAGTCAACTCTATAAGAAGCTGATATTTAAAAGATCCATCGTCATAGCTTTACATGAGGAAACTCTCAAGGGTATGCTAAGTAAACCAGCAGAGTTAGCGTAGAAAAAATTAGTGGGGGAGCATGGACACAAATAATAATTCATTAATACCGTTTGGCGACCTATTAAACAAGATATCTCAAAACCCTGCCTTATCATTTCTGGTCACAAGAAATTTCAAAAGAAAGATAATGAAGAATGCTATTGTTGATAAGGCAATAGCTGAATATGAAGCAAAAAAAGAGATAGATCATGAAATTGCAAAAAGAGAAAAACCGGATGCTTTTGCTGAATTTTTAAATAACTATAACCAGAATGAAGAAAGTTTTCCATTAAGATCGCTTAAAAATGTAGTTGAGCATTCAATGTGGCAACAAATGAATAGGGACTATATTGCTATAGAAGCATATAAAGAATTAAATGATAGCAATAATTATGACGCTAAGGTTCCTCCAAGTGAGGACTTTATGGCGTCATTTTTTGACCATGCAAGTAATATATCAAAAGAAGATGTCCAAAAACTATGGGGAAAAATTCTTGCACAGGAAATCATAAACCCTGGTTCTTTTTCTTTGTATACACTTAACGTTTTAAAAAGGATGGAAAGATATGATATTGAAAATTTTAGTATCGTAGCTGAATTTCTATTTGGAAATGTATTGCTTTGCCCATACGCTAATATACCGACATTCGGTGGATTTGAGCCAGAGTATAGAAAAAAAGAACCTAGGTCCATCTGGAATGCCTTTGAAGTAACAAGAGCGCTTGGCCTTACTCAAGGGCCTAATGAGTGGAAATACATAAGCGTTGATAGCATGTATTTAAAGAATATTACAATACGTCATGGAACCATATCATTGAAGATTCCCAAAAAGTATCAGCTCTTAATATTCGCTACAGAGCCACATCATTCTTTTTTTGAACTTATTCCTGTATTAAACTTATACCATCCCCATTTGTATGGTACCAGCATGATAATGTCTGATCTATACTCGTTAGGGATACAGTTTAGAATAAAAATAAATAAACCTACAGATAGCATGTTGTTTTTAGGAAATTATAGTGGAGCTTGCAAAATAGTCGACAATAAAGGCATTGAAGTTCAGCCCGACAAATCGAAGCTCAAAAATAGCGAAATAATGAAAAAATATATACAAGTCATATGATTTTTTATAATAATTTTAAAAAAGATAGTTGGCGCTATAACGCTGGAAACTACCCATGTGCGAAGCACAGTAATTTAGTTGGATAGTTCAAACTTAATATGACAATTTATCCGATTGTTGGTTGATTGCCCGACCTTTTCTTTCCATATGTGTTTTTCGTCAAGAAGTGTCTGCATGGCACTTTGCGCCGTATATTGTTCCCTGGTGTGGCCAGTCTGTCCCCCTAAGGGACTGGCACCTGTACCCCTAAAAGACTTTCTTGTCCTATATGGGTTTAATCTTGACATCAGTGTATAGCACCTATACTCTTTGCTCATGACAAACTACCCTCCGTTAAAAGACCGAACCAGCTACTTGCTTATGCGCTTTGCTTTGCAGTGCCGTGATATGGAGGCCAAAATCCGGCACTATGGCACTGATGTGCCTATCCACGAAGCGGAAATTCACATGCTCAAGGCTATCAAACAAACCGGCCTGACGCATGTGTCCGGGCTGGCAAAAAAGCTGGGGGTCACCAAAGGAGCCGTCTCGCAGATAATAATGAAGCTCCATAAAAAAGGGCTGGTCACAAAAGGAACCGACGCGGACAATCAATCAAAGCTCAACGTCTCTCTGACGCCCAAAGGCGAAGCCGCATATGCGCGCCATGAGGAGCTCCACCAGCAGTTTGACAATATGACCGAAGAAGAGCTGGCGCGTTATCCTGAGGAGTTCCGCAATTCTGTCAGAACCTTTTTGAAGGGTATGCTCAACAGGATGGATACGTGGAGCGAGTAAATCCTCTGTGGACAATTGCGGAAAAAATTTTACCACAAGTGTATAGCAGCTATACGCGAGGTTGATATGGATTCGAAAGGACGAGTTTTCAAAGGCATCTCAGCCGGGAAATCATATGATATGCTGGCTCCATTTTTCGGCATGGGCAATGCGTTTTTCAAAAAAGCGATTGGGGAAATTGCGGCAGAGTCCGGCATGCGGGTTCTGGATTTGGGCTGCGGAACGGGTAAGCTGCTTTTTGCCCTGTGCGAGCAGTCACACGCGGAGGCCAGTTTTTATGGCTGCGACTACTCCGCCGACCAGCTGAAATTCGCAGAAAGAAGAAAATCCCGGTTCAGACAAGAAATAACTTTCATCCACGCTTCAATGGATGAGCTGGATTTCCCCGACGCACATTTTGACATCATCATGAGTTCAATGGCCCTGCATGCGGTCAATCCTGGAATCCGGCAAAAAGCGATTCGTGAAGTCGCCCGTATGCTGAAAAATGACGGGCTGTTTCTGCTCGTTGAAAGCGGCCGTCCTCGTTTCGGACTTATCAGCCTGATGTTTTCCACGCTGGGCGGACTCCATAAAAAGGATGCATATGACCATGAAATTGTTGACGGGTACTGCCGTGAAAGCGGTCTGGAACTCATGGAAGAACGCTACTTGAACTCACTTGTCAGGAGGCAGCTCTTCATCAAAAGACCGCAAGTTATCCCGCATCCCAGCAGGTGAAATAGAAATTCCCGCCCAAGCTGCCGCGCACAGTAAGGCGTCCATATCAGCATGCCGCATGGTGCATGTTCCTGATGCCTTTGTGCACGGCATATCAGGGGAGCAGGAGGGCCTGTTCCCTCTTGTGCGGTATTGTCCGCCGCCTTTAAGGAGAAAGACGGTTTTTGCTTGGGCGAATGCGTCAGACGCGGCTGCTCCAGCCTCTCAGGAGTTTGGAGATGAAAAAGCGTACTTTGAAAGACCAAGCTATTGAACTGGAACGGGAAGCGGACAGCTTCATCAGCGCCATGTTTGCTCTCTGCGAGCATCATCTGAGCACCCGCACACAAAAACATCTGCCGCCCCGCCCGGAGTGTCGGGCGCTGGCTGCATCGGCCCTGGCCGTGCAGGAGGCGGTGAAGACCTTCCTGGCGATTGAGCGCAGCCTCAGATAACCGCAACACGACGCCCACGGGATTCCGTGGGCGTCTTTGCGTTTGGCGTTGAGCCGCAGGCGAATAAGCCAGCCCCGCATGTCTAGACCCGCCCCCGGTGTCAAGGTATTTTTGAACCGACGAATTC